>SMVA01218875.1_pt1 | contig 15546 bp, 12 predicted proteins | sample 2456451 | NCBI WGS metagenome assembly SMVA01 (sample SAMN11095933, study PRJNA526329) | marine sediment metagenome | biome: Marine sediment; feature: Surficial sediment; material: Deep marine sediment; isolation source: Hadal surficial sediment | place: Pacific Ocean | collected 2014-05 | depth...
CGGTAGCGGCGGGCCCTGGCGCTGCCGCCGACGAGTCCCAGGTCCGCCAGCACGGCGACGACCACGACGACCATGTGCATGCCTTCCACCGAGCCCCGACTGTTGATCGCGAAGGCATAGGCCAGCGTCGTCAGCGGCATGACCAGAAAGCCGAGGAACGGCCACAACAGCGTCTCGTACGCGCGGCCCATGTAGTTGCTGAAGATGACCACGAGCACGATGGCCAGGCGTGGCGTGGCCAAAGCGATGCAACCTACGAGGCAAGGCACGTCCGGTTCCTCCTCTCACGCTTCGCAGCCCCTATCCTAGCCCATTCGACGGTTCCGGGGGGCGGGCTCCGCGCGGCGCAATCACTGCGGCGACAGGGTGACGACCGTGAACCAGAAGTCCTCGATGCTCTGAACGACCTTGACGAACTGCGTCATATCCACCGGCTTGTTGATGTAGCAGTTCGCGTTGAGGTCATAGCTCTGCGTGATGTCCTCGTCGGCGGTTGCCGTGGTCAGGACTACCACCGGGATTCGCCTGAGGTTCTGATCCGACTTGATCTCGGCGAGCACCTCGCGGCCGCTCACCCTGGGCAGGTTCAGGTCGAGCAGGATCAGGTCGGGGCGCGGGACGTCCCCCAGGTTGTCCTCGACCAGCAAGATCTCGATGGCGCGAGCCGTCGAACTGCTTCAGCTCGGCATTCGAGCGGGCCAGCTCGCGAGCCTGGACGTCCAGATCCCGCTTGGCCTGGCGCAACTCCTGCTCGGCCCGCTTGCGCTCGGTGATGTCCTGCGCGAACAGGTAGAAACCCCTCTCCCGGTCACGGACGTCCCGCGCGGGTGTCATCACGACGTGCAGATGAAGCACGCTGCCATCGGGTCGCATGCAGCGCACGTCGCTCGTTCCGCGCCCTTCGCGCAGCATGCGCTGGTGACAGGCCTTGGCCTGGGCCTGGTCCTCGCGGTGGAACAGTCCGATCCATGCGGTAGCCCTCCACCGGGAGCCGGGCGAGACTGCGCAGATCTCCCGCCAGCTCGTCCCCGATCGCGATGAACCCGAAACCGTCGCCAGTCCGTCAGGGCCGCGATCGACGGCAAGACCGCGCACGAGTGGTATAGTCGCCAGATCCTGACCTTCCAGCGGGAGCGAGAGTGAAGGTAGACCGTGCTGTGTGGGTGCTGGGACTGATTGCGTCCCTCGGACTCGTCGGCTCCGCCGAGGCCCAGTTCGACCCGCGACAGCAGGCGATCCACCGCTTCGAGGCCACCGCGCCCGCCGTCGGTGAGCAGCTGCCCGACCTGATTGTCTACAACGCCGGCGGCGAACCGCGGCGATTGCGTGAGCTACTGCAAGGGCACTACACCGTGATTGTCCTCGGCTGCCTGACCTGACCGCCGTTTCTGCGCAACGTCCCCAGTTTGGAGACGGTCGAACGAGACTACGCACCGCAAGGAGTGCGGTTCTACTACGTCTACAAGTCGCTGGCCCACCCCGAGCGCGACGGCTACGTGCAGGCCTTCACGCTGAAGGAACGGCTGATGCACGTCCGTGAGGCCGAGCGCCGACTCGGCTCACGCATCCCCTGGCTGTGTGACGGCATGTCGAACGATCTGAAGATCGCGCTGGGAGAAGTACAGAACGCCGAGCTGCTGATCGATCCCGAGGGCCGCGTCGCACGCCGCCGGGCGTGGAGCGATCCGGACGAGCTGCGCCGCGACCTGGAACAGCTCGTCGGTCCCGTGGAGCAGCCCACGCGAGTGGCCGATCTCGGTCTGAGTGTCGAGCCGCCGCCCGACAGGGTCGCCACGGGCGTCGTCCCGCGTGTCGAGGTCCCCGGTCCGATGCGCGCACTGCGGATCGAGCCGGCGATCGAGAGCGGGGAAGTCCCGTTCTACGTGAAGCTGCGCGCCGAGGCGGACGAGAAGCTGCTGAGCGAGGGCAAAGGCAAGCTGTACCTCGGCTTTCATCTGGATCCGCTGTACCAGGTGCACTGGAACAACCGGGCCAGGCCGCTCGAGTTCGAAGTGGTCGCGCCCAGGGGCGTCCGCGTCTCACCGAAGAAGGGCAGCGCTCCGCAGGTCGAGGAGCCCGCCGACGCCGACCCGCGCGAATTTCTGGTCAAGGTGAAGGGGGCCGGAAAGCGCAGCGCGCCGCTCGAGCTGAGCGTACGCTACTTCGCCTGCGACGACGCCAACACGTTCTGCGTACCGGTGGAGCAGCGCTACCGGATCCACCTTCAGCCCGATCCACACGGCGGACGGGTCATGGCGCGGGGTGGCGGCCGCGGAGGATTCGCCGGCGGCGCAATGGGCGACCTGGCCGCCCGCATCCTCAGCTTCGACGCGGACGGCAACGGCCGGGTCACGCGCGACGAGCTTCCCGAGCGGATGCGGCAGCGTTTCGAGCGCATGGACCGAGACGGAGACGGGACGATCGACGCCGACGAGGCGCAGGCCGCGGCCGAGCGCATGGCTCGCTATCGCGAGGACGGTCGTCCCGGGTATTGAGCAGAAAGCCGAGGCCGCCACGAGAACTCGGTCTGTACCCAGTTCCAGTGGGGCGGCTCTCTGCGCGCGGGCCTCGAGTTGCAGTACTGCGAGACGTTGATCAGCAGCCCCAGCGCGGCCATCGAGATGACGAGCGATGAGCCCCCGTAGCTGACCAGCGGCAAGGTCAGACCCGTCGTGGGCAGCATACCGATACACACCGCCATGTGCAGCAGGGCCTGACCGACGATCAGGCAGGTCAGCCCGAGGGACAGGTAGGAACCGAACGGATCCGTGATCTTCCGGGTCGTGCGCATGCCACGCACGAAGAGCACCAGAAAGGCCGCCAGCAGGGCCAGTGTGCCCAGCAATCCCAGCTCCTCTCCGAGGATGGAAAAGATGAAGTCGGTGTGCGAGGCGGGAAGAAAGAATGCCTTCTGGATGGACTCTCCCGGGCCCAGACCGATCAGTCCCCCGCTGCCCACGGCGATCAGCGACTGCTCGAGCTGGTACGGCGGCGGGCTGATCCCGAACACCCACTCGAAGAACTCGCGGACTCGCGCGAGCCGGTAGGGCGCCACGATGAGGGCCGCCGCGATCCCGATCGTACCCAGGGCCGCGGCCCGGAACAGATACTTCCAGTGCAGCCCCGCGGCGAAGAGCATGACTGCCGGCACTCCCACCAGCACCACGGCCGAGCCCAGATCGGGCTCGGCCAGCACCAGCAGGGCGAGTGTGCCGACAATGATGACGCACGGCCTGACGGTCTCGAACAGATCGTTGATGGAACGTCGCCGGCGCGACAGCTTGAACGCCACATAGACCACGACGAACAGCTTGCTCACCTCGGAGGGCTGGAAGCGAATGGGACCGAGGACGATCCAGCGCCGAGCGCCGTTCTGTGCCGGCATGAACAACACGAGCACGAGCAGACCCAGGCAGATCCAGAAGAGAGTCTTCACCACCTTTTTTTCGGCGAGGCGCTTGTAGGGGAGCCTCAGCGCGAGACCGAAGGCGAGAATGGCGATCGCCGTGTGGATCGCCCGGCGCAGGAACAGAGCGGAGGGATCCTGCCATTCGCGCAGCGCCACGTAGCTCGTGCTGCTGCCCACCAGAAACAGACCGCCCACCACGAGGAACAACCCCGTCAAGAACAACCACGGGTCGTAGCCACGAAGTGTCCCCACGCTTCGTCAGGCTAGATCTCCCGCCGACGGATCACAAGAGGTTTTTGCACTCGATCGAGAGAAAACCGCGGGGCTGGCCGCGCAGTTCGTTTCGCGATGGGGCTCAGGTGCCCGGTTCTGCGGCGGGTCGGATCCACAGGAGCTGCATCGCCACCAGCGAGGTCAGGCAGTAGGCCACGAAGAAGTAGAAACCGCGCTCGACCGAGGCGTCGAAATTGTCGGCCGCCTTGCCGGCCAGGGAGGCGACCCAGATGGCCACCACGAACACGTCGACCATCGCCCACTTGCTGATGGATCGCACGAAGAGGAACAGCCTGGATCGGGACTCCGTCTTCTTCAGCAGCGGGACGACCCCCAGGAGCAACACCTTGACAAAGGGCACGATCACCGAGAACAACAGGATCAGGCCGGCCACGAAGTCGTTCCCCGACTCGTGCAGGCTGCGGATGGTCTGAATGATGCTGCGCGTGTCCCGGAATACTTCATGGGATTGCCCCATGAAGTTCACCGTGGCCCGGATCGTGATCAGGGGCTCTGTCAGCCCGGGAATCAGGATGGCCAGCGAGACCGCGATCAATACAAGGGCAGCTACGTTTCGTACCTTCATCGCCACTCCCAAAATTTCGTTTCCCACCTAGGTAACGCTTCGCTCGCCCCCGGTTTGCGTGGTCCCGACCACGGGTTCCGTGCGAGCGCCAGGGTATGGATTGTACCCGAGGGTTCGTTCGCGACCGCTCTGTTAGCTGGGCGTCCACCGTAGATCCGGCCGGGGAGCTATATACTCCGACAATGCTGGCCAACCGCTTCCCGGCTTCCTTCGTCTGCCCCCATTGTGCCCAGATCAACGACACCGCGGTCGATCCCTCGCAGGGGTCGAAACAGGCCTATGGTGAGGATTGCCAGGTCTGTTGTCGGCCGCTGACGCTGCAGGTGCACGTCGAAGACGGCGAGGCATCGGTGACTGCCCTGCCCGAGGGGGATTGACTGTAAGTCCCCTGGGCAGTAAGAGTTCGGTGCGATGGCCCGGCGGCGCGAGAAAGCCGTACCAATCGGCCCGACCTAGTGGTACATAGACGGTACGCAGCCGGAGGCCAGCGACCGAGGCATGGGGGTAGCGCGCCTGCGCAAAGGAGCGGAGATGCGGATGAAGCGACGGGCCATCCTTTTCTTGGTGCTGGCCTGCCTCGCGGGCGGGGTCCTGGCCCAGGTACCCGTCGAAGTGCCCCACGCCGGGTTCCTCGACCACGACACGATGCGGTGGTCCCACCTCGCCGACGCCGACCACTTCAACGTCTACCGCGGCGATCTGTCACTGGTGCAGGCCGGAATTCCGGGCAGGTGTCACGCATTCGAGGTGCCAGGCCCCACATTCACTACGCTGGCCGCTCCGCAGCCGGGCCACGGATTCCTCTACCTCGTGACCGGTGTGTCCGACATCGACGGCGAGGGCACACCCGGTGACGACTCCGACGGCAACCCACGGCCGCTGCTCGGCTCGTGCGCGGGGGTCATGCGCAACCACGTCTTGAACCGTCTCGGCTACGGCTGGGATGAATGGACCAGGGATCGGGTCGAGACTCTCGGTGTCGCGGGCTACATCCAGGAGCAGCTGGACCCGGCCACGATCGACGAGTCCGACAACACCGAGCTGAACGACCTGCTGGTGACCCAGATCCCGCCCGAGGACATCAACAACCTGATCGCGTTGCAAGTCATCCGCGGGGTCTACGCCAGGAGACAGCTCGAGCAACAGGCGACGAGCTTCTGGGCCAACCATTTCAACACGTTCTTCATCAAGGTCGACGCGTTCATGCGGGAGTTTTTCCCGATGTGCGATTCTCCGGGGGTCCCGCCCCAGTGCGACGACTTTTTCCCCTCGAGGGCCAAGCAGGAAGCGGCGGCGATGCAGTACAGGGAGACCGAGACCTTCCGCGGCCTGGGGTTCTACGGCAGCTTCCGCCAGATACTCGAGGCCAGCGCACTGAGTCCGGCCATGCTGATCTACCTCGATTCCGTGCTGAGCACCGCCGGCAACCCGAACGAGAACTACCCGCGCGAGATCATGGAGCTGTTCGCGCTGGGGGTCAACGGCGGCTACACGCAGACCGACGTCGAGGAGCTGGCGCGGACGATCACGGGCTGGAGCATCTGCAAGAAGGCCGTCGCCGACGTCGGCGATCCGCAGGCGCCCTGCATCGCCAACTACTGGGAAGATCTTCCGGCCGGACTGTGGGTCGCCGACTTCGACCCCGCCCTGCACGACTGCACCGAGAAGACGCTGTTCGGCGGGACGCCCCAGGAAGTCACGATTCCCGACACCTGCGCCGATATCGCGCAGGGCGAGAACAATCTGTACCTCGCGCTCGACGCCATCGTGGCTCATCCGTCGGCGGCGAAGTTCATCGTGGGCAAGATCCTGGAGCGCTTCGTCATCGAGAACCCGGATCAGGCGACGGTCGACGCAGTCGTCGCGGAATGGAACAACGCGGGGAATCCCAACGGCGTCGGCGACCTGGGGGCCGTCATGGGCGCCGCGCTGAGCCTTCCGGAGTTCCTCGATCCGGATCGAATCAAGGGCAAGGCCAAGACTCCGATGGAGCACGTGATCAGCGCGATTCGTGCAACTCGAGGCACGACCAACGGCTTCACCAGGGTCTACGCCTTCCTGCAGGCCACGGCGCACCAGGTCTACCTCAACCCCGCGCCCACGGGCTGGGCCGAGGCCGGGTTCGAGTGGATCAACACCAACAACATGCTGGACCGCCAGAATCTGGGGCACGAGCTGCTCACCGCCGGCGACCCCAACTTCTCGGGGCGACCGATCGCCATGCTGGTGGACCACGGCGTCGACATCGGCCCCGGTAACGCCGAGGCCATCGTCGACTTCTTCAGCGACATTCTCTTCGGTGGAGCGCTGACGCCCGCCGAGCGCCAGGCCGCCATCGACTACCTGAATACGGACGATCTGGGGCTGCCCGCCCCATACGACAACGATCGGATTCGCGAAACCGTCGGCGTGATGCTGGGCTACCCGCAGTTCGAGGAGCAGTGAAATGAGAAGAACGCGCGACATACAACATCTGAGCACCTGTTCCTGTTCCAGGAGGTCGTTCCTGCGCGGAGGCGGCCTGACGCTCTCGGGCTTCGGGATCGCCTCGCTGTTGCCGACTCCCCTGCTCAACCACGTCCTGGCCGGACAGCGCGGCTCGAGCGATCGCCGGCTGCTGTTCTTTTTCCTACGTGGCGGCAATGACGGGGTCAACATGGTCATCCCTCACGGTGATGCCGGCTACAACCAGACCGTGCGGCCCTCGCTGTACGTCTCGCCGCGCCAGGCGATCGACCTCAACGGCTTCGCCTCGTTGCACCCCGCGCTGTCGCCCATGATGGATGCCTACAACGCGGGCGATCTCGCGGTGATCCACCAGGTCGGATACGAGAACAGCTCGAAGTCGCACTTCGACGGCTCGCGCATCTGGGAGAACGGCGACCCCACACAGCCCGGGCTGTACGAGGGCTGGCTGTTCCGCTACATCCGTGAGAACGCCGTCTCGATGGGAGTCAATCTACCGGCGCTCTCGATTCAGCCGACACCCCCGGTGGTCCTGCAGGGCGACGAGAGCTTCGTGAACATCGCCAACCCCGCGAACTTCCAGTACGTGATGCCGGAGCCGCAGCGCACCAAGGCTCGCAACCTGTGGACGACGATCGCGCAGAATCTTGTCGGACTGGAGCCCTACCGCCCGGTGCTGGCCGATACGCAGGTCAAGCTGGTGGACACGCTGGACGAGTATGCGTCCTGGGACCAGGAAAACTGGAACCCGCTGGATCCCGACACGGGCTGGTCGTTGTTCCCCGTGGACGAGACGACGAACCAGGCCGGTTTCGACCCCGGCGCGTTCAATTTGTTCCGCTCGTTGAAGGTCTGTGCCCTGGCGCTGCTGGAGAGCGACGGCACGAACAACAACGGAACGCGGATCGCCGGAACCCAGCAGAGCGGCTGGGATCATCACGTTCAGCAGGGCAGCGTGGGCGGGCAACAGGCGAAGCTGTTCTCCTGGATCGCGTGGGGTATGCGCTCGCTGCGCATCGTGCTGTCGGGCGCGGCCATCGAGCCCCGCAACTATCCGAACATCTGGGACAAGACGACGGTGGTCACGCTGTCGGAGTTCGGGCGCGCGACCGACGAGAACGGCGGCCTGGGCACGGATCACGGAGTGGGCAGCGCGATCTTCCTCTCGGGCGGCTCCGTCAACGGCGGCGTCTACAACTGCGACTCGACCACCTGGCCCAACGGAACGCTGTACGGCGTCGAGGGACGCTACCTCAACGTGAAGACCGACTACCGCTCGATACTGTGGGAGATCCTCCGGGATCACATGGGCGCCACGGCCTCGACCGTCGACACGGTGTTCCCCAACTACACGTCTCTCGGACTGGGGAGCCAGGAGTTGGGTCTGATCAGCGTCTAGCACCCCGGGGTTTGACGACGGCTCCGCCGTCGGCAAGAATGTTGGTTTTCCGCCACCCGCGGGCTTGCGATCACACCGAGGAGTTTGCCGTTGAGGCTGTCCACGACGGGTTGGCTGGCCGTCGTCAAGACCCTGTTCTTCCTGTCCGGTTTCACCGGACTCGTGTTCGAGGTGCTCTGGACCCGGCAACTCTCGAACGTGGTCGGCGCCACGTCGGTGGCGATGACCTGCGTCTTCAGCGTTTTCATTCTGTGCCTGTCGCTCGGCGCGCTGATCGCGTCGCGCCTGCGGATCTACGACCGTCGCGCGATGGTGGCCTACGGGCTGATCGAGATGCTGATCGGCGTGGCCGGTTTCGGCACCACGATGCTGATGCTTCACGGCGACGTCGAGTTGGTACGCTGGATCCCGCTGACCGAGAGCACGCTCGACGTGCTGGTGCAGATGGCCGCCACGTTCGTGCTGATCGGCATCCCCACGACCCTGATGGGAGCCACGCTGCCGCTGGTGATGAACGGCATCCGCAGCAAGGCCCTTCCCAGCTCGCAGGTCACGGGGATTTACGGGGCCAACGTGATCGGTGGGGCACTCGGCGCACTGGCCTGCGGCTTCGTGCTGCTGTGGTGGCTGGGGGTGACGGGCACCGCGTGGGTCGCACTGGTCGTGGATCTGGCTCTCGGAGCGGCGGCGCTCGGCCTTTCGCGGGGCGTGAGCGCGGCCGGGCCGCAGGAGCAAGCCGCGCCTGCGCCGCCACCGCAAGCCGTCGCCGGCGCGCGCCCGGCGCACGCGCTGCTGTACCCGACGCTGGCCTTCCTGACCGGCATGTTCGCGCTGGGCTACGAGCTGCTGTGGGGCCGGCTGGCCAAGCTGTACATGGGCGACCGCACGATGGCCATCGCCTCGCTGCTGTTCATCTATCTCGCGTGCATGGCGCTGGGCAGCTTCGCGGTAGGAGTGTTGCATCGTAGACGGCCCGCGCCGGATCTGCGGCAAGCGCTCAGCCGCTTCGGGACATTGCTCGGCGTGGCCGCGGCGGCCCACCTCGTCTCACTGGCCTTCATTCACTTCGTGATCGACAACCCGTCGATCGCGATGCGATTCGCAAACCACGCACTGCCGCGCGTGCTGATCACATTCGGCGCCATGCTGATCCCCGTCACGCTGCTGGGCATGGCGTTCCCCTTTCTGATGCAGACCGCGCGGCGTATCGACGATCGGCCGGGGCGCGCGGTGGGGTCGCTGTACTTCGTCAACTCGATCGGTGCCGCCCTGGGAGCCTTCTTCGGAGGGTTCTTCGCGCCGCGCACGATCGGCACGCTGGCGGGCTTCGTCGTCGCCTCGGTCTGCATGCTGGCCGTCGCGCTGTGGTGCCACGCGATGGGTCCGGGCCGTCCGATTCGGCGCCTGGCCCGCGGCGCAGCCATCGCGGGTCTGCTGGTGCCGGCGCTGTTGCTGATGCCGCGCGACCTACTGTTCTACGACGAGGACCAGACGCTGATCGCCTGGAACGAGGACGAGTACGGTATACAGCTCGTGACGCGCGACGCGCAGGGGCAAATGTTCGTCAAGAGCAACCGACTGTACGTGGCGTACACGCTCGGACCGCTGGTGACGAATTTCACGCAGGAGACGATCTCGTACGAATCGTGCCTGCTCAGCGAACAGTGCGAGACGATCCTGAACATCGGCACGGGATACGGCATCACCGCCGGGGCCTTCACCGTCCTGGACGTAGTGGCCAGCGTGATCACGATCGAGGTGCTGCCCTACATCTGTGAGATCCAGCCGATGTTCGAGCGCTACAACTTCGCCTACTACAACGATCCACGGGTGACTCGCCTGTGCACCGAGGGCCGGCGCATGCTCGCCGCCTCCGACGAACAATTCGACGTGATCACGGTCAACGTGATGGATCCCTACATCCCCGGATCGTCGAGTCTGTTCACGACCGACTTCTGGAAGATCGCCAAGTCGCGTCTGGCCCCCGGCGGTGTCTACTCCCAGCTGATCTGGGGGCCGGACGCAAACCGGCTGCTGCAGGGCCTGCGGACGGTGTTCCCGACCGTACTCCAGTTTCCGGGCGGTTGGAAAGACACCTACAACGTGATCGCGTTCGCGGAACCGACCGAACCCCGCCTGCACCTCGAGCGCGTGACGCCGGCGTTGCGCGAGGCCCTGGCCAGGTTCAACATCCCCGACGCGGAAGTTTTCTTCCGCGAGACGCTGACCACGGCGCTGCGCGTCGAACGCGAGGCGCGGCAGCAGAGTTTCGACCTCGTGCTGCACACGGACGACATGCCGATCCTCGAGTACCGCTGGGCCCGGGGAGACCGCATGACCGACTCCTACGACTCCTACCAGGAGACCTCGATGTTCGACTCGCTCTCGGTGAGCCCCTAGGGCCGGCGTGGAGCAGGAGACCATACCCCGGACGGCTGGCCGCAACGCCATCCTGGTCCTGTCGCTGGTTTCCGGGCTGGGCGGGGTCGTCTACGAGGTGCTGTACATGCGGCACCTGTCCGCGGTGCTCGGAGACATGTTCTACGTGCACGCGACGCTGCTGGGCATGTTCCTGCTCGGAAACGGCATCGGTGCCTGGGTCGCTCACCGTCTCACACGCTTCCTGTTCGCCTTCGAAGTGGTCATCGGGCTGTACGCCATCGCGGCGCCGGCGCTGATCGGGGCCTACGAGACCTCGTTCCTGGCCAGCCTGTTCGCCGGCCCGGTCGCGAAGTCGCTGTTCGCCTCGGCACTGCTGCTCGCCGTTCCATCCATCTGCATCGGCATCAGCATCCCGCTGTTCAGCGCGTACGTCCGCAACAAGGGCGAGGGGCAGGATGCGTTCAAGATCGTCTACATCCTGTACAACCTGGGGGCGGCGCTCAGCGTGATCCTCGTGGACTTCGTGCTGATCCGCAAGTTGGGCTACGGTGCGTCGCTGCTCACGATCGGCCTGGCCAATATATTCTGCGGCGGGGTCCTGTTCGCGCGCAGGAAAGCCTGGGTCCCGGCGCGCGCGGAGCCCACACGCCGTTCGCTCGATCCGCTGCCCGGCCGCCACTTGCTCGCGCTGCTGATGGCCAGCCTGGGCAGCGCCGTGTTCATGGGACTCTACATCAAGACCTGCTACCACCTGTTCCTCCCGCAGCGCGAGAACTTCGCCATCTGCACCTCGATCACGGTGCTGTCGATCGCCATCGGCACGTTCCTGGTACGGCGCTACAGGATCGGCTTCTCGACGCTGCTGGCGATCGCGATGCTCAGCATGGCCCTGATCTATTCGGGGCTGGGCTGGGTCGTCGCGGCGTTCCATGGGTCCGAGGACTTCGCCCCGTGGGGCTGGACGGACGTTCCGCGAGAGCTGGCTTTCGCGCTCCTGTTGTCGGTGCCCTACGTGTTCCTGGGGGCCACGATCCCGGCCCTGCTGCACCGCGAGGTCGACGTCGCCCGCCGATCCGGGATGCTGCTGCTGATTTCGGGAATCGGCAACGCCGCCGGTCTGATGGGGTTCATGTTCTTCGCCCATCCGCAGTTGAAGGTCTTCACCATCCCGCTGCTGATCTGGGGTTTGCTGGTCCTCGCCGTACTGCTGCACAGCGGCTTCAGGCTGCGGGTCCGGCAACTCCTGCCGCTGGGCGCCTCACTGGCCCTGCTACCCGTCGTCTATCTGCATTCCGAATCGGACCTCTATCTGCTGCACCAGCCCCCACCCGCGGGCAGCTCGGTGGTCCACTACAAGTCCGCTTCGGACAACGTGTCCTATGTCGAGACACCCGCGTACTCTTACATCCGCTTCAACGGGCAGCCGAGCATCTTCATCACGGGGCAGCCCGAAGAGCCCGGCAGCTCGGGCAGGATCAACTTCGCGGAGGCCGTGTCGGGCATCGTCCCGGCCATCTTCGCCCCCGAACGGAATGACGCGCTGGTGCTCGGAATGGGCTCCGGTATCACTCCCGGCGCGTCCGGCACGGTGTTCCGCCACACCGACGTGGTCGAGATCAACGCGGCCTTCTTTCCGCTGGTCGAGAGGATCGGTCACGTCAACTTCGATGTCGCCAGCAACCCGGCGGTGACGATCATCCACGATGACGCGCGGAGCTTCCTGGCCTCGACCACCAACAAGTACGACGCGATCGTCAACTCCGTGCCGTCACCGACCTACTTTGCGGCGGGCAAGATCTACACGGTCGAATTCCTCAACATGGTCAAGCGCGCCCTGCGCCCCGGCGGCGTGTACTCCGGCTGGTTCACGCCGGGCGACATGTCCACCGCCGGCGTGGGGACGCTGTTCGCGACGCTGGCGGACCGCTTCGAGTACTGCAACCTCGCGGTCCTGCGCGAGGCGTATTACTTCACGACTTGCTCCGACGAGCCGCTGGTTGCCAGGGGCGGGATTGACTACGCGGAACGCTTGGAGCAGGTGCTCGAGAACGTGCGCGGCGTGACGCTGGACGAGTATTTCGCGAGCATCGTCGTGAGCGACGACGTCTTCCGCTACCTGGACCTGTCGTCACTGCGCCTGAACACCGACGACTTCCCGTTGCTCGAGTTCCAGGTCATGCGGCTGGGCCGGCGCGAGAGGAGTCTCGACCCGATTGTCTTCGACCCGGCGCAATTCAACATCCAGTTCCAGGCGAAGGACGAAGAGAGCCTGCTGAACAAGGCCGTCGTGATCTCGCAGATTCACAATCTGCTGTTCAAGACGGCCTACGCGCCGCAGCTCACCGGCAATCAGGAGCTGTACGGGCGCTTCGACAGCAGGATGAGAGACCTGTTCTCCGAGGCCCCTCAGGCAACACCATGAGGTGGCTGCTGATCTCCGGCGGGCTGCTCCTCGGATGCGCGATCGTCGGATGTTCCGCTGCCCCGCGGATCCAGGCCGGCGCCGAGCGCGTGGAGATCACGCCCCCGGTGCCCACGCCCTACAACCTGGGCGTGGAGGAGATCGCGCACCGGATCGCCGACCCGCTCTACGCGCGCATGCTCTATCTGGAGGACGACGACGACCGCGTCCTGTTGATCGCCATCGACTGGGAGGGACTGCTGCGCAGCGCGCACGACACAGTGCGCGAAGCGGTCGCCGAGTCCACGGGCCTGGCGCCTGAGCACATCGTGGTCAACGCCAGCCACACGCACAATGCAATGTGGACCAATCTGGACACGCAAGCGCTGCTCGCCGAGTGGGGCTACCAGTTGGTCGATCGCGAGTACTTCCGCACCGCGGTCGAGACAATCGCCGCGGCTGCGGTGCGCGCGATCGCGAGCAAGCGGCCCGCGCAGCTATCGGCCGGAAGCGGTGAACTGCAGAACTTCGCCGTGAACCACCGCACCGGGTACGTCAAACCCCAGGACCGCGCCCGTTTCAATCGCAAGCGAAAGTATCCGATCGGGATCACCGACCCCACGCTGGGTGTGGTGCGGATCGACGACCGCAGCGGGACGCCGATTGCGGTGCTGCACGTGTTCGCGGCCCACGCGACGGCCTCCGCGGGTCCCGGCGTGATTTCCGGCGACTACCCGGGGGCCGCGATGCGCGCGGTCGAGGAGCGGCTGGGCGGTCGGACCGTCGCGTTGTTCCTGCAGGGATGCGCCGGCAACACCTCGCCCGCGCCGCGGCTCGTCGGGCACTCGCCCGCCGCCGTCGAGCGGGCCGGCAAGATCTTCGCCGAGCGCGCGGCCCAGATCCTGGATACGTCGATGGAGCCGCTGGCGGCCGACCGCTTCGCGTTCGGCGTACGCCAGGTCACGCTTCCGTTCGTGCCCCTGAAAGATTTCGGGACCCTCGAGGCACTGGAGCAGGCCTTCGTCGACGCGGCGACGACCTACCGCGCCCGCCGCGAGCGGGGCCAGACGGGCGGGTACGAGCCGATGGTGGCCCTGGCCGATCGTCTGACACTGGCGCGCAACCTCGAAGCCTGGAGCCGCTACGAGATCCACGCGCTGCGCGTCGGCCGCCTTTCCATGGTGTTCCTGCCGGGGGAGGTGTTCGTCGAGTACGCGCTCGAGCTTCGCGAGCGCATCGACGCCGACTACGTGTTCGTCGCCGCCTACAACGACAGTACTCCGGTCTACATTCCGGACGCCGTGGCATTCGAGGAGGGCGGCTACGAGGTCGGCCCCTGGTGCTACAGCACGCCCGAGACGGGCAGGGTGCTGGTCCAGGCGGCCGTGGAGCTCGCGCGGAGCCTGGACACCGGCGCGGAGGAGCAATAGAGCATGGCACCCTGGCGTGAGAAGCTGCGCGTCGTCATCTTCGAGGCGGACACCCCCTGGGGCAAGGCGTTCGACGTCGCGTTGCTCGTCAGCATCCTGCTCAGCGTCGGCATCGTGATGGCCGAGAGCGTCGCACCCCTGCGCCAGCGCTTTGGTCGTGAGCTCGACCTGGCGGAGTGGTTGTTCACGATTCTGTTCACGGTGGAGTACGGTCTGCGGCTGCTGTGTATCCCCCATCCCATGCGCTACGCTCGGAGCTTTTTCGGTATCGTCGACGTTCTGGCAATCGCACCTACCTATCTCAGCGTCCTGTTTCCCGGAGCGGAGTCGCTGATCGTGATCCGCGGCTTGCGCCTGCTGCGCATCTTTCGCGTCTTCAAGCTGGGCCGCTTTCTGGGAGAGGCGAATCAGCTGACCCGGGCCCTCATGGCCAGCCGCCACAAGGTCATTGTCTTTCTCGGTACGATCATGATCCTGGTCACCATCCTGGGCGCCGCGATGTATCTGATCGAGGGCGAGGAGAACGGATTCACGAGCATTCCGCTGTCGGTCTACTGGGCCATCGTGACCATGACGACGGTCGGCTACGGTGACGTCTCGCCGCAGACACTGGCCGGAAAAACGCTGGCCGCGATGGTGATGATCCTCGGCTACGCCGTCATCGCCGTGCCGACGGGCATCGTCACCGCCGAGATCGTCGAATCCGCCAGGGTCCGGAAGGTCTCCACGCTTTGCTGCCCGCAGTGCACGGGCCAGGGGCACGAGGCGGGCGCCCGCTACTGCAAGGACTGCGGCGCGTCGCTGCAAGCACAGCGCTAGATCTACTGGACGTAGCCGAGGGACCGCAGAGCTTCTTGCTGCTCGCGGCTCAACTCGCCGCCGGCGCTGCTCGGCGGCTGCTGCCGGGAGATGCATTCCCGGTAGTAGTCCTGCACGACGCGCTGCATGGCCTGCGCGCGCTGCGCTTCCCGCGCACTCAGATCCTCGCTCTCGGCGGGGTCCGCCGCCAGGTCGTAGAGCTCGAACGAGCTCAGCTCCAGGTTGTAGATGCCCTTCCACTGGTCCTCGACGATCACCGCGTTGACGTTGCCCCGCGACTCCTGGAAGGGACGATAGTATTTCTTTTGGTTGTGCCGCATGCTGGTCACCCGGCCACCGGAGCGCCGCGCCCCGGCACTGCGCAACAACGGCAGCAGGCTC
>SMVA01293586.1_pt1 | contig 15541 bp, 11 predicted proteins | sample 2456451 | NCBI WGS metagenome assembly SMVA01 (sample SAMN11095933, study PRJNA526329) | marine sediment metagenome | biome: Marine sediment; feature: Surficial sediment; material: Deep marine sediment; isolation source: Hadal surficial sediment | place: Pacific Ocean | collected 2014-05 | depth...
CCGGGCGACAACGTCGAGATGACGGTGGAGCTGATCACACCGATTGCGATGGACAAAGAGCTGCGGTTTGCGATTCGCGAAGGCGGTCGCACCGTGGGTGCCGGCGTCGTCGCAGAGATTATTGAGTAGAAGGGCAGACACTGATTCGCGGGCATCGCGGGGCGATGCATCGCGAAACGGCGGGGTAATTAGGCGCGTAGCATAATTGGTAGTGCTCCGGACTCCAAATCCGGCGGTTGGGGGTTCGAGTCCCTCCGCGCCTGCCAGGAATGGAAGGTGGATTCAGCATGACGTCGTCTCGTGTGACGGGGGCATGCCTAACGGGCACGAACGGGTGATATCGGTCATGCAATGGAATCCCGCTATCTGGATCAGCGATGGACGACAATTCGCGACAGAGGTGCGAACGGAGTTCAAGAAAATTACGTGGCCGTCTCAGAAAGAGGCGATCGCCGGAACGATTGGAGTCGTCGTCATTGTCATCATCGTCACGGTCGCATTGAGTCTGGTAGACGCGGTGTTGGGGAAAATAGTCCAGCTTGTTTTTAGCTGATCGAAGTGAATCGGTAGTGATCTCGGAGAGCCCGATGTCGAAGAAGTGGTACATCGTCCATACTTACTCTGGCTACGAGGCCAAGGCGATGCGTTCGTTACTCGATCGCGCGAAATCGCTCGGCCAGGAGGAGAGCTTCGACGAAGTTCTGATTCCCGAAGAGACCATCGTCGAGATGGTCAAGGGGAAGAAGCGAACTTCGAAGCGGAAATACTTCCCCGGATACATCCTGGTTCGGATGGAGCTCACGGACGAGACCTGGCACACCGTGCGCGGGACTCCGAAGATCACCGGCTTCGTGGGCGGTGATCAGAAGCCGCCGGCGATCTCGGACGAAGAAGTCGCCCGAATGACGCAGCAGATCCGGGACGGCGCGGAGAAGCCGAAGCCGAAGATCCTCTTCGAAGAGGGAGAGAATGTGCGCGTCGTAAACGGTCCGTTCGCGAACTTCTCTGGTTTTGTCGACGAGGTGATGTCCGAGAAGGAGAAGTTGCGGGTCATGGTTCATGTATTTGGGCGCGCCACACCGGTGGTGCTCGACTACACCAATGTCGAAAAGTCCTGAGGAGTTTTTGTGGCCAAGAAAGTCATAGCCATCGTGAAGTTGCAATGCCCTGCCGGGCAGGCGAATCCGTCGCCTCCGGTTGGGCCCGCACTGGGCCAGCACGGTGTCAACATCATGGAGTTCTGCAAGACGTTCAACGCACGTACGCAGGACAAGGCCGGTCTGATCATCCCGGCTGTGGTGAGCATCTACGCGGACAGGAGCTTCACCTTCGAGTTGAAGACTCCGCCAGCGGCTGTACTTCTCAAGCGGGCTGCCAAGATCGCGAAGGGATCGGGCGAGCCCCACAAGGAGAAGGTCGGGAGTGTGACATCGAGCCAGGTGCGAGAAATCGCAGAGATGAAGGCACCTGACCTGAACGCTCATGACGTCGAGATGGCGATGCGCATCATCGCCGGCACTGCGCGTTCTATGGGCATTGAAGTCGTGGAGGGCTGACCCAGGTGGGCAACGCGAGCAAGAAATACAAAGCGGCAGCAAGGGCAATCGACCCGACCCGGGCCTACGAGCTCGAGGAGGGGATTGGGCTCTTGTGCGCCGCTGAATCCCGGAATTTCGACGAGAGCGTGGACGTCGCGATCAACCTCGGTGTCGACCCGAAGCACGCCGACCAGATGGTGCGCGGCGCGATCGTCCTTCCCCATGGGACGGGGAAGTCGATGCGGGTTCTGGTTTTCGCGAAAGGCGCCAAGGAAAAGGAAGCCCAGGACGCTGGGGCGGATTACGTCGGCGGCGAAGATCTGGCCAAGAAGATCCAGAGCGAGGGATGGATGGAGTTCGAGCGGGTGATCGCAACACCCGACATGATGAGCGTCGTCGGTCGGCTCGGAAAGGTGCTCGGGCCGCGCGGCCTGATGCCGAATCCAAAGCTCGGGACCGTCACGATGGACGTCGCGCAGGCCGTCAGCGATCAGAAGGCAGGGAAAGTGGAGTATCGCGTCGACAAGGCGGGGATCATCCATACTTCGATCGGTAAGAAGTCGTTCGAGCCGAGCCAGCTACTGGAGAACGCCCGGGCACTGTTCGACGCGGTCATCAAAGCGAAACCCGCAGCGAGCAAGGGCGTCTATCTCAAGAATATTTCGGTTTCGACCACGATGGGCCCAGGCATTCGGATTGATCCCTCGACCGTGACGATTGCGACGGCCTGACAGATTTCGATATTCCGGAAAATCGCCGATTTGGCGATCCCGAATGTCTGCAAGGAGTGGGTGAGCGGTGCTGACACGAACGCAGAAAGAAGAGCAGGTCGTTGAGCTGAATGAAAAGTTCAGCCGGGCCAAGAGTGTTTATGTCGCCGACTATCGGGGCCTGGACGTGGCAGCGGCCGACAGTCTGCGTCAGCGGATTCGAAAGGAAGGATCAGGCGAATTCGAATACCGGGTTGCGAAAAATTCGATTCTTCGGCGAGCGGCGGCGGACCTCGACGTTGCGGGACTCGTCAGCCACTTCGAGGGGCCGACCGCGATAGCGATTTCCTTTGGCGATCCGGTGGGCCTGGCCAAGATCCTGTCTGATTTTGCGAAGGATCACGAGACATTCGAACTCAAGGGAGGCATGGTCGACGGCGAGGTCATCGACACCGCCCAGATCGAAGCGCTCGCGAAGCTGCCGTCGATGGATGCGCTGCGCGGAACGATGGTTGGATTGCTGCAAGCATCCGCCACGAAGCTGGTTCGGTTGATCGCCGAGCCTGGCGCTCAAGTGGCGCGTCTGGTCGAGGCGCGCAGAGCGCAGCTAGAGGAAAATTGAAAATCGCGATTACAGACGGGGCGTGCTGACGGCGCTCCGACGAATGGGCGTTGCCCATCGTTGAACCATCATCCGGCGGGAATGAATCCGCCAGCACCGTCCGATAGGACTCGGGCGAATCGATAAGGGTTGAAATGAAATGGCCGATCTAAACGAAATTGCTGAATCGCTTTCGAGCCTCACGATCATGGAGGCAGCTGATCTCGCGAAGCTCCTCGAAGAGAAGTGGGGCGTTTCGGCTGCCGCGCCGGTTGCCGTTGCCGTCGCAGGTGGAGCTGCGGGCGCAGAGGCTGTCGTCGAGAAGGACGAATTCGATGTCGTGCTCCTCAGTGCTGGCGACAAGAAGATTCAGGTCATCAAGGAAGTTCGCGCGATCACCAGTCTCGGTCTTAAAGAAGCCAAGGAGTTGGTGGAGAGCGCGCCGAAGGCGATCAAGGAAGGAATTCCGAAGGACGAGGCGGAAAAGATCAAGGAGAAGATCGAAGCTGCTGGCGGCCAGGCCGACATCAAGTAATTCCGGTGGGGTGACATGGGCGCGTACGCCAGCTCTGCTGGCGCACGCAAAGGTTCAACTGCAATTCGAATAATTTTTTACGAGGCGAAGCGTGAACCAATCTGCGTTTTCCAGGAATTTGCCGCGAATCCGTAAGGGTTTTTCCAAGATCCCCGCGGTCTTGGAAATTCCGGATCTCATTCAGATCCAGAAGAAGACCTTTCAGCGCTTCCTACAGACCCGTGTAGAGATGGAAAAGCGCGAGAACGTCGGCCTGCAGGCGGTGTTCAACTCGGTCTTTCCGATCAAGGATTTCAACGACTCCGCGTCGCTCGAGTTTGTAGGCTACACGCTCGAGGAGCCGAAATACAACGTGCAGGATTGTCTCGCACGCGGAATGACTTATGCGGCTCCGTTCAAGGTGACGATTCGACTCGTTGCCTGGGACGACAGCGGCGGGTCACAGGCGATTCGCGATGTGAAGGAGCAAGAGGTCTATTTCGGGGAAATCCCCGTGATGACCGAGCACGGGACCTTCATCATCAACGGAACGGAGCGCGTCGTCGTTTCCCAGTTGCACCGCTCGCCTGGCATCTTCTACGACACGTCGATCTCGACGACAGTCAGCGCGGCCGGCAAGAAAATATTCTCCTGTCGCATCATCCCGTATCGGGGGTCGTGGCTCGATCTCGAGTTCGACCACAAGGATCTCCTGTTCGCCCGGATCGATCGGCGGCGAAAGATCCACGTCACCGTTCTCCTCAAGGCGCTCGGGTATTCCGCAGAGGAGTTGCTCGCCTACTTCTACGAGTCGGAGACGATTCGAATCGATGGCAAGAAAATCATGAAGAGCGTTGTCCCTGGCCTTCTGGTCGGGCAGCGCTGTACGAGAGAGATTCGTGACGACGACGGGGGCATCTTGGTCCGCAAGGATCGAAAGATCACCTCTGCGGGGATGCGCAAAATCAACGAAGCCGGCTTGAAATGGATCCAGGTCGGGATCGAGGACCTCATTCGCACGGATACGGTCAAGCGCGTGGCGCCGATCGACATCGTCGACGAGACGACAGGCGAAGTGCTCCTCGAGTGCAACGAGGAGCTCACGGAAGCCCACCTCGAAGAGCTCAAGAACCGCGGGATCACCGAGTTCCCGCTTCTTTATCTCGATCCGCTCACCTCCGGAATGGCGCTGCGCGACACGCTGAGCGTTGACAAGACGTTGACGACGGACGAAGCCGTCATCGAGATCTACAGGCGCCTGCGACCCGGCGATCCGCCGACCCTCGAAACGGCCACGAATCTCTTCAACAACTTGTTCTTCAACGCAGAGCGATACGATCTTTCGCGCGTGGGGCGCTTGAAAGTCAACCACAAGCTCGCGCACGATCCGACCCAACGCGTCGAGTTTCGACCGCAGGGAGTCAAAGGCGTCATCGAGGAGATCGCTCTCGCCGACCTGCCGACGCTGCAGCGGGATGACATTCTCGGGGCCGTCAAGTACCTGGTGGATCTCAAGAATGGCGCCGATCCCACGAAGCGGATCGATGACATCGACCACCTCGGCAATCGGCGGGTCCGAGTCGTTGGCGAGCTGCTCGAGAACCAATACCGGATCGGGCTGGTGCGGATGGAGCGTGCGATCAAGGAGCGAATGTCGCTCCAAGAGATCGAGACCCTGATGCCTCACGATTTGATCAATTCGAAGCCGGTGTCGGCAGTCATCAAGGAGTTCTTCGGGTCGAGCCAGCTTTCGCAGTTCATGGACCAGACGAATCCGCTATCCGCCGTAACCCACAAGCGTCGATTGTCAGCGCTCGGGCCAGGCGGTTTGACGCGGGAGCGCGCGGGTTTTGAAGTGCGCGACGTGCACCCGACCCACTATGGGCGCATCTGCCCGATCGAAACTCCGGAAGGGCCGAACATCGGTCTCATCGCGTCGCTCTCGACGTTCGCGCGGGTGAACGACCTGGGTTTCATCGAAACCCCCTACCGCACCGTAAAGGATGGGGTGGTCTCGAGCCAAGTCGAGTATCTCTCGGCGCTGGACGAGGAGAATCTTGCGATCGCCCAGGCGAGCGCACCGATCGACGCCGAGGGTCGCTACATCCGCGATACCGTGCTCTCCCGCAAGGGTGGCGAATCCGTCATGCTTTCGCCCGACGAGGTGGAGATGATGGACGTCTCGCCCAACCAACTGGTGTCCGTCGCGGCTTCGCTGATTCCCTTCCTGGAAAACGACGACGCGAATCGCGCGCTGATGGGTTCGAATATGCAGCGCCAGGCTGTCCCGCTGATGCGCGCAACCGCGCCGCTTGTGGGAACCGGAATCGAGGCCGTCGTCGCGCGCGACTCGGGAGTCACGGTCGTCGCGAAACGAAGTGGTGTCGTGGAGTCTGTCGATGCGTCTCGAATCGTCATCAAACCTGACGAGGATGAGGGATCCGGCTCTAACATCGACATCATCAACCTGATCAAATACCAGCGCTCAAACCAGAATACCTGCATCAACCAGAAGCCCATCGTGAGTCGTGGTGACCACATCGAAAAGGGGCAAATAATCGCGGATGGGCCGGCGACGGACAACGGCGAGCTGGCGCTCGGGCGCAACGTCGTCGTCGCCTTCATGCCCTGGGCTGGGTACAACTTCGAGGACTCGATCCTGATCTCCGAGCGGGTGGTCAAGGATGACTCTTACACCTCCATTCACATCGAGGAGTACGAGTCGGTTGCACGCGATACGAAGCTCGGAAAGGAAGAGATCACCCGCGACATTCCGAATGTAGGCGAGGAGGCTCTGAGGGATCTCGACGAGTCGGGAATCATCCGGATTGGAGCCGAGGTCAAATCTGACGACGTCCTCGTCGGGAAGATCACACCGAAGGGTGAGACCCAGCTTTCGCCCGAAGAGCGGCTTCTGCGGGCGATCTTTGGCGAGAAGGCCGGAGACGTTCGGGATACTTCTCTGCGTTTGCCGCCGGGTGTGAGTGGGACCGTGATTGGCGCTCAGGTTTTCTCCCGGCGTGGCGTCGAAAAGGACGAGCGCGCGTTGGCGATCGAGGAAATTGAAATCGAGCACCTCCGGAAGGATCAGGAGGACGAGGCCCGGATCATTCGCGACAGCGTGACCCGCAAGATTCGGGAACTGATCGCCGGCAAGAAGGCTGCGAATCGAGTGGGTGACGATCGAAACGATGTCACCTGGATCGAGGCCAAGGGGCCCATCACGGACGCCGTTCTTGACGAGATTCCGACGCGGCGCTGGCGGGACATCCAGCTCGTTGATGCGCGGGTTCAAGGGCAAGTCGACCGGCTGTATCAAGGAGCCGACGATCAGATCGAGATCATCAGGGCAGTCTTCGACGAAAAAATCGCGCGCCTCAAGCGGGGCGATGAGCTTCCGCCGGGCGTGTTCAAGATGGTCAAGGTCTATCTCGCCATCAAACGGAAACTGTCCGTCGGTGACAAGATGGCTGGACGCCATGGCAACAAGGGTGTGATCTCCCGGATTCTTCCGGAAGAGGACATGCCCTACATGGCTGACGGAACACCCGTCGACATCGTCCTCAATCCGCTCGGTGTGCCGTCGCGCATGAACGTCGGGCAGGTTCTGGAAACCCATCTGGGTTGGGCGGCCCGTGGTCTCGGAGAGCAGTTGGATGAATTGCTCGCTGATTATCGGGAAGTCGAAGTCGAAACCCTGCGTGGGCGCCTGAAGAAAGTCTACGGAGACGAGGAGATCTCGAAGCAGCTCGACGCCGCCGATGCGGAGTCGATCCGTGCGCTCGCGCAGGACGCTCGAAATGGCGTCCATCTCGCGACATCCGTCTTTGACGGAGCGACTGAAGACGAGATTTGCGCCGAGCTCGATCGGGCAGGCCTCCCTCGTAGTGGTCAGACAGTGCTCTTCGATGGGCGGACCGGTGAGCCCTTCGACATGGATGTGACGGTCGGTGTTCTCTACATCATGAAGCTTCACCATCTTGCTGCTGACAAGATCCACGCGCGGAGCATCGGACCCTACAGCCTCGTCACCCAGCAGCCTCTGGGCGGCAAGGCGCAGTTTGGTGGCCAGCGACTCGGTGAGATGGAGGTGTGGGCCATGGAAGCCTATGGGGCCGCATTCGCGCTGCAGGAATTCTTGACCGTGAAGTCCGACGACGTACTCGGTCGAACGCGAATCTACGAATCGATCGTGAAGGGTGAAAATGTGCTTGAGCCCGGATTGCCGGAGAGTTTCAATGTCCTCGTGAAGGAACTTCAGGCGCTCGGTCTCGACATCGAATTGATGGAAGACAAGAACTAGAACGCGGTTCGGGGCGGATGGTACACCGCTCTGGATCGCAACGCGGGGTTTGATCCCGCCTTTCGCTGGGGGAGCCGCTTTGCGCGATCTCTATAATTTGTTCGAAAAGCCCAAGGATCCGTTGGCGTTCAACGCGCTCCGGATTTCGATTGCGTCGCCGGAAAAGATCCGAGAATGGTCGTTTGGTGAAGTCAAGAAGCCAGAGACGATCAACTACCGGACCTTCAAGCCGGAGCGCGACGGGCTTTTCTGCGCCAAGGTTTTTGGTCCCGTGAAGGACTACGAGTGCAACTGCGGGAAGTACAAGCGCATGAAGCACCGCGGAGTCGTATGTGAGAAATGCGGCGTCGAGGTGATTCAATCCAAGGTGCGGCGCGAGCGTATGGGGCACATCACACTCGCAACCCCGGTGGCGCACATCTGGTTCCTGAAGTCGCTGCCCTCCCGGATTGGAAACATTCTCGAGATCTCGCTGCGCGACATCGAGAAGGTTCTCTACTTCGAGTCGTTCATCGTCATCGATCCGGGCGAGACCGAGCTCACCTTCGGCGAACTCCTCAACGACGAGATGCTCGCAGAGGCCAAGGAGAAGTGGGGGCGGGAAGCATTTGAGATCGGGATCGGCGCCGAAGCCGTTCGCGATATGCTCGCGAAGTTGGATGTCGAGGGCGAGTGCAAGCGGCTTCGCGTCGAGATGCGAGAAGCGACCAGTGAGGCCAAGCGAAAGAAGGTCTCCAAGCGCCTCAAGGTCCTCGATGCCTTCCGCGAATCGGGCAACAAGCCCGAGCACATGATCATGGAGATCATCCCGGTCATTCCGCCGGACCTTCGGCCGCTCGTACCGTTGGATGGTGGTCGCTTTGCGACCAGTGATCTGAATGATCTCTACCGGCGTGTGATCAATCGCAACAACCGACTCAAGCGCCTCCAGGAGCTCAATGCTCCCGAGGTGATCATCCGCAACGAGAAGCGGATGCTCCAGGAGTCCGTCGACGCGCTATTCGACAATGGCCGCCGTGGGCGTGTGATCACGGGTCCGAGCAAGCGGCCCCTGAAGTCGCTGTCCGACATGCTGAAGGGGAAGACCGGGCGATTCCGCCAGAACCTGCTCGGCAAGCGCGTCGATTACTCGGGACGTTCAGTGATCGTGATCGGGCCCGAATTGCGCCTGCATCAGTGCGGCCTCCCGAGCAAGATGGCGCTCGAACTCTTCAAGCCGTTCATCTATTCCAAGCTCGAGCAACGCGGCTTTGTGACCACCATCAAAGCCGCGAAGAAGATGGTCGAGAAGGAGCACCCCGAGGTCTGGGACATCCTCGCCGAGGTCATTAAGGAACATCCGGTGCTCCTCAACCGAGCACCGACGTTGCATCGACTCGGAATCCAGGCTTTCGAGCCCCTCCTGATCGATGGCAAGGCGATCCAGCTCCATCCACTGGTCTGCGCGGCGTTCAACGCGGACTTCGACGGCGACCAGATGGCGGTCCACATACCGCTCAGTGTTGAAGCCCAGATGGAAGCGCGCGTCTTGATGATGTCGACCAACAACATCCTAAGCCCCGCGACAGGCCGCCCGGTCATCGGGCCGAGCCAGGACATCGTGCTCGGCTGTTACTACATGACGCGCGAAGGTAGAAACGTCGCCGGCACCGGGATGCGTTTTTTCAGCCCGGAAGAAGTTCGGATCGCCTACGACGCGGGTGTCGTCCATCTGCTGGCCGCAATCCATGTGCGCTTGGACGGCGAGATGGTCCAGACGACCGCCGGTCGAATCCTGCTCAAAGAAATCGTGCCGGACGAGATTCCTTTCGAACTGATCAATCAGGTGATGGACAAAAAGGCGCTGGGTGAGCTCATCGATCAGACCTACCGGAGACTGGGGAACAAGGCGACGGTGATTCTCGGGGATCGCCTTCGCACCTTGGGTTTCAAGCACGCCACCATGGCGGGAATCTCGATCTGCATTGGTGACATGCAGATTCCGAAGGACAAGCAGAAGCTCATCGATGGCGCGACCAAGCAGGTTGGGCTCATCGACGAGCAGTATCAGGAAGGTTTGATTACCGACGGCGAGCGCTACAACAAGGTGATCGACATCTGGGCGAATGCGACCGAGGAAATTGCGGACCAGATGCTGGAGGGGCTCGGTACCGAAATGGTCAGCGACGGGGAGGGAGGCGAAATCGCGGTTCCGAGTTTCAACTCCATCTACATGATGGCCGACTCGGGATCACGGGGCTCCGCTCAGCAGATGCGGCAGCTGGCGGGGATGCGTGGCCTGATGGCCAAGCCCTCTGGTGAAATCATCGAGACGCCGATTACCTCGAATTTCCGCGAGGGACTCTCGGTGCTCCAGTATTTCATTTCGACCCACGGCGCCCGCAAGGGTCTGGCGGACACCGCGCTAAAGACCGCGAACTCGGGCTATCTGACCCGGCGTCTCGTCGACGTCTCGCAGGACATGATCGTTCGCGAAATAGACTGTGGGACAACGAACGGTATCGAGACTGGTCCGCTCATCGAAGGCGGCGATATCATCGAGCCGATCGGCGAACGTATTCTCGGCCGTGTGGCGCTGGAAGACATTCACGACCCACTCACCGACGATGTGCTGGTTGAGGCCGGTACGGAATTCGACGAGGACAAGGTCAAGATCATCCACGATGCGGGTATCGAGCGGATCTTCATCCGATCAGTGCTGACCTGCGAGGTCTCGTTCGGGGTCTGCAGCAAGTGCTACGGCCGCGATCTCTCACGCGGCAAGATCGTCAATTTGGGTGAGGCGGTCGGCGTGATCGCCGCCCAGTCCATTGGCGAGCCTGGCACCCAGCTCACGATGCGAACCTTCCACATCGGCGGAACGGCGACGCGACGAGCCGAGGCGTCTCACGTCGAGGCGACCGCCGAAGGTGACGTGCGCTTTACGAACATGCGAACCGTTACGGACCGCGAAGGTCGTACCATCGTAATGAATCGAAATGCCGAACTCGGCATTTTTGACGCGAGTGGACGCGACCGCGAACGCTATTCGGTGGTCTACGGGGCTCACGTGAGAGTCGCAGAGGGCGAGCACGTCGAGCCGGGAACGATGCTGCTCGAGTGGGATCCATTCGCGAACCCGATTCTCTCGGAATCCAACGGTGTGGTGAAGTTCGGCGACATCGTCGAGGGCGCGACGATGACCGAGCAGGTGGACGAGTTCACCGGCGTGTCTTCGAAGGTGATCATCGAGTCCAAAGACCCCGAGCTGCGGCCGCGCATTTCTGTGAAGGACGCCGACGGAAACACCGAGGCGCGAGCGCTCCTGCCTGTGGGTGCGGCCCTTGCCGTTACCGAGGGGCAAAAAGTCGAGGCCGGCGATGTTCTTGCCAAGATGCCCCGCGAGACCACCAAGACGAAGGACATCACCGGCGGTCTTCCCCGCGTCGCCGAACTCTTCGAGGCCCGCAAACCCAAGGATTTCGCGATCGTGACCGAAATCAACGGTGTCGTGTCCTTCGGCGCGGACTCGCGTGGCAAGCGGCGGATCATCGTCACGCCGGACCTCACGGACGCAGAGCCGAAGGAGTACCTGATCCCGAAGGGCAAGCACATCAGCGTTCACGAAGGAGACGTGGTGCGAGCCGGCGAAGCGCTCATGGACGGCTCATCGAATCCCCATGACATCCTCAGGATCAAGGGCGAAAAAGAGCTGTCGAAGTATCTCGTCGACGAGGTCCAGGAGGTCTACCGACTCCAGGGCGTTCGCATCAACGACAAGCACATCGAGGTGATCGTCAAGCAGATGCTTCGCCGCGTGCGTGTCATCGACGTCGGAGATACGGACTTCCTGATCGGTGAGCACGTGGAGAAGATCGTCTTCGAGGAGACGAACGCTCGGATGGTCGAGGAGGGCAAGCAACCCTCCCTCGCCGAACCGCTGCTGCTCGGGATCACGAAGGCGTCGCTGTCCACCGAGTCGTTCATTTCGGCGGCCTCGTTCCAGGAGACCACGAAGGTCCTGACCGAAGCGTCCATGTGGGGTAAGGTTGATCAGCTGCGGGGCCTGAAGGAGAACGTCATCATGGGCCGGCTGATTCCCGCCGGGACCGGGATGTCCCGCTACCACCAGATCGGCATTCAGGTCGATGCGCCCGAGGAGCTGATGGAGGGTCCCGAAGAGGAGCCGCTCGCAGAGCTTCCCGTGTCCGCTGAAGTGCCCGCCGTGACCCCGGATGGACTGATGGCTTCGGCCGGATCGCCCCCCGTGGATTACAAAACCTGAGAGCCGATTCGGGTCCCTTTTTGGACCCGAATCGGGCTGGGACCGGCCTCCATTCCGACTCGAATTGGAATTCGAATCAGAATTCGATTCGCGCCTGATTTTCGCCGACCCCGAGCGTTGACAGAGGACGGAAGCTCGCTAAGATGCAGCGGTTTTTGGCACATCCTGCCAACCTGAGTTCCACTCTTGGCAAGACATGGGTACCGCCTGAGGAACGAGCTTCCTCCGCCCCCTTCGTCGCCGAAAGTAGGACGCAGGGGGGTGGTGTATTCGCGCACGGTGCGCGTTGAGTGCGAGTCAGGACTCCGTAAGGTCCGTTTCGAGGGGATACCGATATGCCGACGATCCAGCAGCTCGTTCGTCGGGGGCGCAAGCGCAAGCAAACGCGATCGAAATCCCCCGACTTGATGCAAGCCCCTCAGCGGCGCGGCGTGTGTCTGCGCGTCTTTACCGCGACACCCAAGAAGCCGAACTCTGCGCTGCGCAAGGTCGCTCGCGTGCGCTTGACCAATGGTCGAGAAATCAACGCATACATCCCCGGTGAAGGGCACAACCTGCAGGAGCATTCTGTCGTGTTGGTGCGCGGAGGCCGCGTAAAGGACCTTCCCGGCGTTCGTTACCACATCGTTCGCGGCACCCTCGATACGACGGGAGTCGCAAATCGGCATCGCAGTCGGTCGCGGTACGGAACCAAGCGACCGAAGTAGTTCTCCTTTGGCGGTCGAGCGGGCGTCGGTGGACGCGCTGTTTAGCAGCTGATTTTTTTGCGTCGGGCATGATCCCGACAAAGAGTGCAACGAGGGCCCATGCCGCGACGTCGAGAAGTACCGAAGCGGAAGATCCTGCCGGATCCCAAGTATAGTGATCGCATGGTCGGACGCTTTACGAATGTCATCATGAGGGACGGTAAGAAGAGTACTGCGGAGCACATCGTCTACGGTGCGTTCGAGGTCATCGAAAAGAAGACCCGCAACGATCCGTTGGCAATGTTCAGACGCGCACTCGACAACATTCGCCCGCGCGTTGAGGTGAAGTCGCGGCGCGTCGGCGGAGCGACCTACCAGGTCCCGATCGAGGTTCGACCCGAGCGCGCCAATTCGCTCGCCATGCGGTGGCTCTCGAGCTACGCGCGCAGTCGAGCGGGCAAGAGCATGCACGAGAAGCTGGCGGACGAGATCATCGACGCCGCGAACGAGCGCGGCGAGAGCGTCAAGAAGCGTGAAGACACCCATCGAATGGCGGAGGCCAACAAGGCCTTCTCCCATTATCGCTGGTAGTAGCGGTTAACCGAGAGTCTGGAATTCCGAAAATGCCCCGTACGACACCGCTCGAAAGAACTCGGAATATCGGCATCATGGCGCATATCGATGCGGGCAAGACAACCACGACCGAGCGGATCCTCTACTACACGGGCGTCAATTACAAGATGGGTGAAGTACACGACGGTGCGGCGACGATGGACTGGATGCCGCAAGAGCAGGAGCGTGGAATCACCATCACCGCAGCTGCGACCACGTGCTTCTGGAAGGAGCACCGGATCAACATCATCGATACTCCCGGCCATGTCGACTTCACGGTCGAGGTAGAACGCTCCCTTCGAGTTCTTGACGGAGCGATCGGCGTCTTTTGCGGGGTGGCTGGCGTCGAGCCTCAGAGCGAGACAGTCTGGCGGCAGGCAGATCGCTACGGTGTGCCGCGTATCGCCTTCGTGAACAAGATGGATCGAATCGGCGCAGACTTCGCGCGCGTTGTTGGCACCCTTCGCGATCGACTCGGTGCGAACGTGGTTCCCCTCCAGATTCCGATCGGAGCTGAAGACCAGTTCCAGGGCGTGGTGGATCTGCTGGCCGAGAAGGCGATCTACTGGGACGGCGATTCGCTCGGTACTGAAGTCCAGGAGCGCGAGATTCCCGCAGAACTGACCCAAGCAACCGCCGAGGCGCGCGAGTATCTGATCGAAGCGGTCGCGGGACTCGATGAGGCCCTTACCGCCAAATACCTCGACGACGAAGAGATCTCGGCGGATCAGCTCCGCAAGGTAATCCGCGAGGCGACACTCCAGCTCGAGATCGTCCCGGTTTTCTGTGGGAGCGCGTTCAAGAACAAGGGCGTGCAACCTCTGTTGGATGCGATTATCGACTACCTGCCCTCGCCTCTCGATGTCGCGGCCGTAGAGGGCACCCACCCGCACGACGGATCGGTCGTTATGCGCGAGCCCGACGACAGCGCGCCATTCAGCGCACTGGCGTTCAAACTTGCGACCGACAAGCACGTTGGGCATCTCGCCTATGTCCGCGTCTACTCCGGTAGCGCGAAGACCGGCGATCAGGTTCTCAACGCGAACCGAGGGTGCAAGGAGCGCATCGGGCGACTCCTCCAGATGCACGCCAACAAGCGCCAGGACCTCGATGAGATCTGGGCCGGGGACATTGCAGCAGTCGTCGGCTTGAAGGCGGTGACGACGGGCGAGACGCTCTGCGATTGGCAGCATCCCGTGATCCTCGAATCTCTCGATTTTCCCGAGCCGGTCCTCTCGATTGCGATCGAGCCGCGTACTGCCGCCGACATGGAGCGGCTCTCGAGTTCGCTCCAACGCCTCGTGCACGAAGATCCCTCCTTCCGCGTCACCACCGATTCCGAAACAGGTCAAACGATCATTTCCGGCATGGGTGAATTGCACCTGGAAATCATCACCGATCGTCTGGTTCGCGAATTCAATGTCGGCGCGAACGTCGGCAAGCCCCAAGTCGCCTACAAGGAAACGATTACGGGCACCGTGACGGTCGAAGAGCGCTACGTGAAACAGACGGGTGGTTCGGGTGACTTCGCGGTCGTCAAGCTTGAAGTGTCGCCCGGTGACGTCGGATCTGGTTTTTCGTTCGAGTCCGCGATCAAGGGCGGTGCGATCCCGAAGGAGTTCGTAAATTCGGTAAAGGACGGTTGCGAAGAGGTGACCAACAGCGGAATGCTCGCGGGTTATCCGGTCGTGGATGTGGCGGTGCGCCTCATAGATGGCCAGACGCACGATGTCGATTCGTCCGAGCGCTCGTTCAAGATCGCCGGATCGATCGCAATGAAAGACGCGCTGCGTAAAGCAAATCCGATTCTACTCGAGCCGATCATGTCGGTCGAAGTGGTGACTCCCGAGGAGTTCGTCGGCGGAATCCAGGGTGACCTCAGCAGCCGCCGCGGAAGCATCAAGGGACTCGAACGCAGGGGAAACACCCAGGTAATCGCTGGAGAGGCTCCTCTTGCGGAAATGTTCGGATACGTCGGCAACCTGCGCTCGATGTCACAGGGTAGGGCGACGTACACGATGCAGTTTTCTCGTTACTCGCAGGTCCCGGCGAACGTCGCCAAAGGGATTGTTTACTACTGACCCAAGCATCCCTCGGAAACGGGATGAGGAGAATAGGTAGGGCGCTATGGCCAAGGAGAAATTCGAGCGTACGAAGCCGCACGTGAACGTCGGGACGATTGGTCACGTGGACCATGGGAAGACGACGTTGACAGCCGCGATCACGCAGCGTCAGTCGACCAAGGGTTTGGCGGAGTTCACGCCTTTCGATCAGATCGACAAGGCGCCTGAAGAGCGGGAGCGCGGGATCACG
>SMVA01247059.1_pt1 | contig 15533 bp, 11 predicted proteins | sample 2456451 | NCBI WGS metagenome assembly SMVA01 (sample SAMN11095933, study PRJNA526329) | marine sediment metagenome | biome: Marine sediment; feature: Surficial sediment; material: Deep marine sediment; isolation source: Hadal surficial sediment | place: Pacific Ocean | collected 2014-05 | depth...
GGAGCGAAAGAATTGGGCGCGCGGCGGGTAATCGAACCCGAGCGTCGCGAGCGCATCGAGCACCCGGTACCCGCCCGTGAGGCGTCCGTAATACGTTTCGACGCCGACGATCGCGCAGATAATCTCGGCCGGCACGCCGGTCTCGTTCGATATGCGCTCGAGGCGTTCGCGATGAAGGTTCCAGAATTCGACGCCGGCATTGATGCGTTTCGGCGTCACGAAGATCTCGCGGTACTCATGCCACGGCTTCGTCTTCTCCGCAGGCCGCCTGATGGCGTCGAGGATCTTCTGTTTCGTATCGCCCGCGGTCAGTGCGGATACGACGAAGTCACGCTCGAAGCCATGCTCCGTGACGAGGCGATCGATAAACGACGCGACGTCATCGCGCCCCGCATCGAGTGCGAACGCGGATGCGCTCAGCAGCAGGGTCAGGGCGGCCAGGAATAATGCGGGGAATGTCGGGCTGCGGTATTCGAAGGTCCTTGTCATCGGGCCAGTAGCTTCCGGTGCGTGTGGATAGACATGAGAATACCGAAACCCGTCATCAGGGTCACCATCGATGTGCCGCCTGCGCTAACCAGCGGTAGTGGTACGCCGACGACCGGTAGCAGGCCCGTGACCATCGCCGTGTTAACGAAGAAATAGAAGAAGAAGGTCAGGCTGATACTGCCGGCGAGCAGGCGTGAGAACGTATCCTGTGCCGTCGTCGCGATGAACAGGCCCCGGCCGACAATGAACAGGTAGATCAGGAGAATTGTCAGCACGCCCATGAGGCCGAGTTCTTCGCCGATGACGGCGAAAATGAAATCCGTCGAGCGTTCCGGCAGGAACTCGAGCTGCCCCTGGCTGCCGTTCAGCCACCCCTTGCCGAACAGGCCGCCGGAGCCGATCGCGATCTTCGACTGAATGATGTGATAGCCGGCGCCGAGGGGGTCGCTGTCCGGGTTCAGCAGCGTCAACACGCGGCTCTTCTGGTAGTCGTGCATGACGAAATACCACAGCCCCGGTAGCGAGATCAGTGCGGCGCCGATCGCGCCGATGATATAGCGCGAGCTGATTCCGGCGAGAAAGATGACCGTCGCACCGGACAGGACGATCAGGATGGCCGTGCCGAGGTCGGGCTGGATCGCGATCATGCCGACCGGTACCAGGATGACGATCAGGCTGATCACGATCATCCCGAACGACGGCGGCAGCGGCCGGTCGTGCAGCAGCCGCGCCAGCATCAACGGCAGGCCGAGTTTCATGATTTCCGACGGTTGAAAACGTACACCGAGGTCGAGCCAGCGCTGTGCGCCTTTGCCGACATCGCCCGTCAACAGGACGAGCGCCAACAGGCTCAGGCCGAGCACGTAGATGAACGGCGACGCTCGCCGCAGGAACACCGGCTCGACCTGCGCCATAATCAGCATGGCCGCAAGTGCTGCACCGATGCGGACGATCTGGCCGATCAATAGATTACCGTTCTGTCCGACTGCGCTGTACAGCGCTGCGAGCCCGACGATGAGGATGGCGAGGATGCCGGTTAGCAGCGCGCCGTCGATGTGCAGATTGCCGAGTATGGGCGAGCCCGGACCGCGTCGCGTGTCGTGGCGGTCGGAAATGAAGGTCGTCATGACCCGATCCGCAAGTAGGTGTCGATGACCTTGCGCGCGATCGGCGCGGCCGTTCGACTGCCGCTCTCGCCATTCTCGACGATGACGGCGACCGCGATCCGCGGATTCTCGAGTGGCGCAAACGCAATGAACAGGGCGTGGTCTCGCCTGCGCTCGTCGACATCTTCCGAGTTGTACTCTTCGTCCTGAGCGACAGTAAAGATCTGTGCCGTGCCACTCTTGCCGGCCATCAGGTACGGCGCGTCGCGCCCGGCGGCCTTCGCTGTGCCGCGTTCGCCCTGCATGACGGCGTTCATCGCGCCGATGATGCGATCCCACTGCTCATCGTCGGTCACGGGGACAGGCTCGAGCGCTTCGGGTGCGAAGTTCCTGATCCCGCCCGTCACCGGGTCTGTCCGCTCGCGCACCAGCTTCGGCCGGTAGCGCTGGCCACGCGCGGCGATCGTCGCCGTCGCATGGGCGAGTTGCAACGGCGTCGTCAGCATATAGCCCTGGCCGATGCCCGTTATGATCGTTTCACCGGGGAACCAGACCTGGTCTTCCCGCTTGCGGAACGCCCCGCGTTTCCATTCCCGACTTGGTACGAGCCCGGCGTTCTCGCCGGATACGTCGATGCCGGTCTGCGCTCCGAGACCGAAGCTCTTCAGGAACGCGGACATCCGGTCGATGCCGAGCTTGCGCGCCAACTGATAGAAATACACGTCGCAGGACTGCTCGATGGAGTCGTGCATGTCCATCAATCCGTGGCGCTTCCAGTCGCGATAACGGTGCGTGCTGCGCGGCAGTGTGTAGTAACCGCCGCAATACTTCTCCTCGTCCGGGTCGATTGCGCCGAAGTGCAGGGCAGCCAGAGCGATGAATGGCTTGATCGTCGAGCCCGGCGGGTAGCTGCCGCGCAGCGCGCGGTTGAACAGCGGCAAGTCGGGATCCTGCTGCAGGGCTGCGTAGTCGGCGCGACTCAGCCCGGCGCTGAAGGCGTTCGGATCGAAAGACGGCGAGCTCGCGAAGACCAGCACCTCTCCATTCGCCGGATCGATTGCGACGACGGCTCCGCGCCGGTGTTCCAGCGCCTCATACGCGGCTACCTGTGCTTCGATATCGATCGTCAGTAACAGGTCGCTGCCCGGGACCGAGGGTTCGAGACCGAGAGACTGCATGATCCGGCCACGCGCGTTGACCAGCACGTCTTCGTGCCCCACGTCGCCGTGCAGGTTCGACTCGTAGTTGCGTTCGAGCGAGATCTTGCCGATCAGCGACGTGCCGGCGTAGTCGGCGGAGTCGATGGACTTGAGGTCCGTCGCGTTGATGCCGCCGACGTAACCGAGTGCGTGTGCAACGGCTGCGCCGTAGGGATAGTTGCGTGACAGACGCGCATGGATCTCGACCCCCGGGAAGCGTGGACGGTCGACGGCGAATCTCGCGATTTCCTCGTCGCTGAGGCGCTGACGAATCGGTATCGAGTCGAACCGACGATGGGAATCGATCAGGCCCTCGAGCTCGTCGAGCCGGTCGGCGTCGATGAGTCCGATGTCGATCAGACGATGCAATGTCTCGGTGGTATCCGGTACCTGTTCCGGCGTCAGCTCGAGTTGATAGCTTGGCTGGTTTTCGGCGAGCACGACGCCGTTCCGATCGTAGATCAGCCCCCGGGTCGGCGGGACGGGCTGCACACGGATCCGGTTGCCCTGCGACTGCGCGGAAAAATACTCGTACTCGAAGATCTGCAACTGGGCCAGGCGCCCGACGACCAGGCCGGTCAGGCCGAGCGTCAGCACGGACGCGACGAGGACGCGTCGGTTGAACAGGCGCGTTTCCGCCCAGTGATCCTTGATTCTGACGGTTGTTGGCATCTTCCGCTCGTTGCTGGTGTCGGTGGCTGGTACCGGGTGCCCGGCACCGAATTTCAGGTTACGTAAACGTCGGGTTGCGATGCTCGATACGTTCACGCGCACGATCCATGAGCGCCATGACCAGTGGCCACAGGATCGCACCGGCCAGCACCTGAGTCCACCTCGCGACGCCCGCCGGCGGATTGCCGACCACGCCGTCGATCCAGAACAGGATGAACGCCTCGATCGTCAGCAATGCGAAAACCGTCATCGTCAGCTGCCACAGCGGGAAAATACGGATCTGCAGGTGAAAGTGCAGCGTCAGATACCCGACGACGGTCAGCGCGAGGGCATGCTGGCCGAGCAACGCGCCGTGCAGTATGTCGAGCAACAGCCCGATCAGCCAGGCCGTGCCGAGTCCGAAGACACGTGGCCACATCATGATCCAGTAGATGATGGCCATCGTCGCCCACGGCGGACGCACGGGCGTAAAAAAATCAGGCAGCGGGAAGCTGACGAGCGCAGTCATCGCGATCAATATGATCCAGACAGGCCAGCGCGGCGCCTTTACCTTCGGCATCAGTCGGCGCCTCCGGCCGCCGTCGATTCTTCCGCCCCGGCGGTAGCGCCGGGCACGGCGGCAGTCTCGTTCGAGTCTTCCGCGTCGGACCGTTCATCGGCGGGTGGCGCCACCCCGGTCGGTTCGGCCCAGATCAGCAGGACTTCGCGGATCCGGTTCAGGGCAGCGGCGGGTGTCGCATCGATCGTCAGGAACTGCTCGCCACTGTCGTTGGTGATTTTGCTGACGGAGCCGACCGGGTAGCCCGGCGGGAATGTACCGCCGAGCCCGGACGTGACGAGCAGATCGCCCTCGACGACATCGACATTACGCGGCAGATAGGGCAACGACAGCCGTCCGAGGTCACCGGTGCCGACCGCGATCGTGCGCAATCGATTGCGCAGCAGTTCGACCGGCAATGCGTGGTCGACGTCGGTGATCAGCAGCGCCTCGGCGGAATACACCTGATCGCGGGTGACCTGGCCGATGATGCCCTGCGCATCGATCAGGGCCTGACCGACATAGACGCCATCGCTGCTGCCCTTGTTGATGACGATCTGGTGCCGGAACGGGTTCATGTCGACCGACATGATCTCGGCGATCAGGACCCGGTCGCCGACCTTCGCGGTCGAGTCCAGCAGCGCGCGCAGCCGCGCGTTCTCGGCCTCCAGCGCGGCGAGTCGCTGCAGTCGGGCGCCCTGCACCAGGATTCGCTCGTTCAGTTCGAGGTTCTCGTCGAGCAGGGTGCCCCGGGTGTAAAAACTCTCGCTGAGCCATCTGCCGAAGGTGGCCGGCGCATCGATCAGCACGCGGATCGGGTAGACGGCCGTGCCCAGCATCGAGTGGACGGCCCGCATGGCCTGATTTTGATTGTCGACCACCATCAGGGCGATCGACAGGATGCAGATGACGATCAGGCGCGGACCGGGACTCGCTTCACGGAAAGCTCTCTGGTCGCTGACAGGAGTGCTGAACGCCATAGGTGGGCGCCGCCCGAATCCTATTCCAGACCGAAAACCGAAGGCCCGTGCTGGTCAATCAACTCGATCACCCGGCCGCCTCCGCGGGCTACACAGGTGAGCGGGTCGTCGGCTATGACGACCGGCAGGCCCGTCTCTTCCATGAGCAGTTTGTCGATGTCGCGCAGCAGCGCGCCGCCGCCGGTCAGGACGATGCCACGTTCCGCGATGTCGGAGCCGAGTTCCGGCGGCGTCTGCTCGAGTGCGCCTTTGACCGCGCCGACGATGCCCTGCAACGGTTCCTGCAGTGCCTCCAGTATCTCGTTGCTGTTCAGGGTGAAGCTTCGTGGCACGCCTTCCGACAGGTTACGGCCCTTGACCGAGATTTCCCTGACTTCCTCACCGGGATACGCCGAGCCGATTTCGTGCTTGATGCGCTCGGCCGTCGCGTCACCGATCAGGATGCCGTAGTTGCGCCGGACGTAACTGATTATCGCCTCGTCGAAGCGGTCGCCGCCGACCCGCACCGCCGCGGCATAGACGATGCCGTTCAGCGATATGACGGCAACCTCGGACGTGCCGCCGCCGATGTCGAGCACCATCGAGCCGATCGCCTCGTGCACCGGCAGGCCGGCGCCGATTGCCGCGGCCATCGGCTCCTCGATCAGGAAGACCTTGCGGGCACCGGCGCCCTCGGCCGATTCGCGAATGGCGCGGCGTTCGACCTGGGTCGAGCCGTAGGGTACGCAGACGAGCACGCGCGGACTCGGGCGGAAATACCGGCCCGGGTGCGCTTTGCGGATGAAATGCTGGAGCATTTTCTCCGTGACGGTAAAGTCGGCGATGACGCCGTCCTTCAGCGGGCGGATGGCCGTGATGTGGCCCGGTGTCCGGCCGAGCATGTTCTTGGCCTCGAGGCCGACCGCCTCGACGGTCTTGCCGCCGCGTCCGGGCTCTTCCCGAATTGCGACCACGGAGGGTTCGTCGAGGACGATACCGTGTCCCGCCAGATAAATAAGAGTGTTGGCGGTTCCCAAGTCGATCGACAGATCGTTGGAGAAGTAGCCAAGGAGCCCTTTCAGCATGGATGGAATCTCTCGATAAAGCACCTGTAAAGCGCGGCTACTCTAGCAACCGGTGGGATTTTCGGCAACTGCCGACTATCATTGGTCCCCTTGGCAACCCGCCAGGCTTGAGTCCACCGGAATCTGCCCATGGCACTGACAATAAGTGATGTTGAGTCCATCGCGCACCTGGCGCGTTTACACGTCAGCGACGATGAAATCATGGATTACCTCGAGAAGCTGTCCAGCATCATCGACCTGGTCGCCGATCTCGGCAAACTCGACACGACCGGCGTCGTGCCAATGGCGCACCCGCTCAATATGAGCCAGCGTCTGCGCGCGGACGAGGTGACGGAAACCGACCATCGGGACGAGTATCAGCAGAACTCGGCGGCCGTGGGCCAGGGTTTCTACCGGGTGCCGAAGGTCCTCGACTAGCAGGGCAACCCCGCATTGATCCCAGGATGAGCGCACGATGGAACGACAGTCGATAGCCGAGATCGCCGCCGAACTGCGGGCGGGCACCGCGACGAGCCGGGGTCTGACCGAGGCTTCGCTGGCCCGAATCGGGCAGCAGAACCCCGCGCTGAACGCTTTCATTACCGTGACCGCGGATGCGGCGCTGGCGGCTGCCGATGAGGCGGACCGCAGGCTGGGGGCAGGCGACGGTGGCCCGCTGACCGGGGTGCCGATCGCTCACAAGGATATTTTCTGTACGCAGGGGGTGTTGACCACGTGCGGGTCGAAGATGCTGTCGAACTTCGTGTCGCCATACGATGCGCATGTCGTCGAGCAACTTGCGGCGGCCGGCGTCGTCGTCGTCGGCAAGACGAATATGGATGAGTTCGCGATGGGCTCATCGAGCGAGACGAGCTACTACGGGCCGGTGGTCAACCCGTGGGATCACGAGCGCTCGCCGGGTGGCTCGTCAGGCGGTTCCGCGACGGCGGTTGCGGCCGGCCTCGTGCCCGCGGCGACCGGCACGGATACCGGCGGCTCGATTCGACAGCCCGCGGCACTGACCGGCGTGACCGGCTTTAAGCCGACCTACGGGCGCGTGTCGCGGTACGGCATGATCGCGTTCGCATCGAGCCTGGATCAGGCGGGCACATTCACGCTGACGGCCGAAGACGCGGCCTTGCTGATGAATGCGATGGCCGGCTTCGATCCGCGCGACTCGACATGCGCCGATCGCCCGGTCCCCGATTACACGGCCGACCTCGGTGCATCGCTGGCCGGAAAGCGCGTCGGTGTGCCGGAGGAATTTTTCGATGCAGGGCTGGATCCGGCCAATGCAGAGTGCATCCGAAATGCGATTGCCGTGTTTGAGTCACTGGGCGCGACGATCGAGGAGGTCTCGTTGCCGCATATCGACGCATCGGTGCCGACGTATTACATCGTCGCGCCGGCCGAGTGTTCGTCGAACCTGTCGCGCTTCGACGGCGTGCGGTTCGGCCACCGGGCCGAAGACGCCCGGGATCTGGAGTCGCTGTACAAGCTCAGTCGCAAGGAAGGCTTCGGCGCCGAGGTTAAAAGGCGCATCATGACCGGTACCTACGTGCTGTCGGCCGGCTACTATGATGCGTATTACCTGCAGGCGCAAAAAGTGCGGCAGCTGATCGCCGGCGATTTTCAGAAATGCTTCGAGTCGGTCGACCTCATCGCCGGGCCGACCACGCCGACGGCGGCGTTCCGGATCGGCGAGAAGATCGATGACCCGGTGCAGATGTACCTGAACGATATTTACACGATCGGCGTGAACCTGGCCGGTCTCCCCGGGGCGTCGGTGCCCTGCGGTTTCGTCGACGGCCTGCCGGTCGGGTTGCAGCTGATCGGTCCGGCGTTCGGCGAGAGTGCGGTGCTGAACTTCGCGCATCAGTACCAGCAGCAGACGGACTGGCACCGGCAGGCGCCGGGTGCGGCGTCGAACGGGGAGGGCTGAACGATGCAATGGGAAACGGTCATCGGTCTCGAGATTCACGCGCAGCTCGCGACCCGCAGCAAGATCTTCTCGGGTTCGTCGACGTCGTACGGCGCCGAGCCGAACACCCAGGCGAATCTCGTGGATCTCGGCTACCCGGGCGTACTGCCCGTGCTGAACGGCAGCGTCGTGAAGATGGCGGTGCGCTTCGGCCTGGCGATCGATGCCGAGGTCTCACGTCGTTCGGTGTTCGCGCGGAAGAATTATTTCTACCCGGACCTGCCGAAGGGTTATCAGATCAGCCAGCTCGAATTGCCCATCGTCGGTCCCGGCCATATCGACATCACGCTCGACGATGGCACAATCAAGCGCATCGGAGTGACTCGCGCGCACCTGGAGGAAGATGCCGGCAAGTCCGTGCACGATTACTTCGAGGGTGAGAGCGGCATCGACCTGAACCGCGCCGGTACGCCATTGCTCGAGATCGTATCCGAGCCGGACATGCGCTCCGCGAAGGAAGCGATCGCGTACATGCGCAAGATTCACCAGCTGGTCCGTTACCTCGGTATTTCCGATGGCAACATGCAGGAAGGTTCGTTCCGTTGCGACGCGAACGTTTCCGTGCGGCCGGTCGGCCAGGAGGCATTCGGCACGCGTGCCGAGATCAAGAACCTGAATTCGTTCCGCTTCATCGAAAAGGCGATCAACCACGAGGTCGAGCGGCAGATCGACATCCTCGAGGACGGCGGCACGGTCGCGCAGGAAACCCGGCTGTATGATTCCGATCGCGACGAGACGCGGCCGATGCGCAGCAAGGAGGAGGCCAACGACTATCGTTACTTCCCCGATCCCGACTTGCTGCCGATCGAGCTGGACGATGCGCTGATCGAGAGTATCCGCGCAGAACTCCCCGAGCTTCCGGATGCGAAGCGCGAGCGCTTCAAAAAGAATTACAGCCTGAAAGATGACGACGTCGTCATGCTGGCGTCGAGCCGGGCGCTGGCGGATTATTTCGAATCGGTCGCCCAGGCCACGGGCGGGGAGCCGAAACTGGCCGCGAACTGGATCATCGGTGAATTATCCGGCGCTTTGAATAAGGCGTCACTGGATATCGGCGACAGCAAGGTGTCGGCGGACGCGCTGGCCGGCTTGCTCGACCGCATCGCCGACGGCACGATCACGGGCAAGATCGGCAAAGAAGTCTTCGCGGCCATGTGGCTGGGCGAGGGTACGGCCGATGCGATCATCGACAGCCGTGGCTTGAAGCAGATCAGCGATTCGGGCGAGATCGAGACCCTCGTCGCCCAGGTCATCGCCGATAATCCTCAGCAGGTCCAGCAGTATCGTGACGGCAAAACCAAAGTCCTCGGCTTCCTGGTCGGCCAGGTCATGAAGGCGACGCAGGGCAAGGCCAATCCGGGTCAGGTTCACCAGGTCCTGCGGGATAAGCTTTAATCGTCAGGGAATCGCGGCAGGATGCCGCTCCTACGAACCGGGGGCTACCCCGACGTCTCGCGCAGGATCCCTGATCGGTAGGAGCGGCATCCTGCCGCGATTCTATCCAGCGCCATTGGCGGACGTTCGGCACCATTTCGATGCAGATCGCTGCTTTTTTGCGCCACTTCGGGTTTCCGGACCCTGCAACCGATTCTGTCGCTACCCATTGCGGGTATTTCATGGGGTTTTCGCCCCCGTTACGCGCGGGTTTCCGGGCGTTCTACGCATTTACTGAAAATCATCCCGTCTGGAAAGCGGCTCGCAATAGCCGTTTTCGAAGTTCTGTGAATTCTGTCTGGCATTTATATAAAGATTTCTTTATATTTCGTCCCCATGTCCCTGAAAATAGCGATTCAGACCCTGAAGGCTGCCGGCGATCCGACGCGCCTGCGCCTCATCGCCCTGCTCACCAATGGCGAGGCGACGGTCGGCGAGTTGCAGCAGATTCTCGAACAGAGCCAGCCGCGTGTGTCGCGGCACCTGCGCCTGCTCGACGAGGCCCGGTTGGTGACGAAGTTTCGCGACGGCCAGTGGGTTTACTACCGGCTCGCTACCGATCCTCTGCTGCGCGATCTTGCGCGCCGGGTCATCGAGCTTGCCGGCGTCGACGATGCAACGCTGGCCCGGGACCGGGATGCCTTGACCCGCGTCAAGCGTTCCCGCGAACGAGACGCACACGCGACGGCCTTGCTCCCCGGTCTCCCGTTCGGCACGCGTCCGAGCGATGCGGATCTCGCCGATGCGCTCGATGATGCGCTGGGCGACGCCCGGCTCGGCGAGGTCCTCGATATCGGCAGCGGCGCCGGCGGCCTGTTGTGCCTGCTCGGTGCACGCGCCCGCCAGGCCGTCGGTATCGAAGCGTCGAAGCGCATGCGATTGCTCGCGCGCTCGCGCGTGCACCAGTCGGGACTTGCAAACTGCACCGTGCGCAAGGGCGAACTGACCGTGTTGCCGTTCGCCGATGAGTCGTTCGATATCGTCGTGCTGGATGAGGTGCTCGGCGTCGTCAGCGATCGTCTGGCCGGCCTGCGCGAAGCGATTCGTGTCCTGCGGCGCGACGGACGGCTCGTAATCGTCGATCGCGTCCGTCCGGTCACGCGGCAACTTTCGCGTGAGGCGGGGGTTGCCACACTGATCGATAATCAGTTAACGGCGCAGCTCAGCGAGCTGGGCTATAAAGTTGCAACCCGCACCTGGTTGCCGGGGCGCGTGATGGAATTTGCGCTGTTTTCCGCGGTGCTCGACGTAAATCAAAACAGGACGGGAACCTATGCCTGATAAACCGCAGGTCTCCTTCGAGTTCTTTCCTCCGAATACACCGAAGATGGAGGAAACCTTGTGGAATTCGATTCAGCGGCTCGCGCCGCTGAATCCGCGTTTCGTGTCGGTCACGTACGGCGCCGACGGCTCGACCCGTGATCGCACGCACCGGATCGTCAGCCGGATCGTCAAGGAGACGGGCCTGCGCGCGGCGCCTCACCTGACCTGCGTCGGAGCGTCGCAGGCAGAGATTCGGGCGATTGCCCAGAAATACTGGGACGAGGGCATCCGCGACATCGTGGCATTACGCGGCGATCCGCCGGAAGGCGTCGAGAAATACGAGCCGCACTCCGACGGTTACGAATTTGGCGTCGACCTCGTGGGGGGGTTGCGCGACGTCGCGGCGTTCGAGATCTCGGTTGCTGCCTATCCCGAGTCGCACCCGGAAGCGCCGAACCCGGCCTTCGATCTGTTGAATCTGCAGCGCAAGATCGACGCGGGTGCGACGCGTGCGATCACGCAGTTTTTCTTCGACACCGATCGGTTCCTGCGTTTCCGTGATAATTGCGCGGACCTCGGGATCACGGCATCGATCGTGCCGGGCATCCTGCCGATCAACAAGTTCCCCCAGTTACTGCGGTTTGCAAAAATGTGTGGAGCCAAGGTGCCGCAGTGGTTGCACGAACGTTTCGAGGGCCTCGAAGATGACGAGCAGACCCGGCGCATGATCTCGGCGAATGTCGCGATCGACATGGTGCAGAGGATGCAGGCCGAAGGCATCAATGAATTTCATTTTTACACGCTGAACCGGGCCGAGCTGACCTTCGCGATCTGTCACGCGCTCGGCATTCGGCCGGAAGACAAGACCAGTGGAGTAGCTGTAAATGCCTAGCGGAAACTTCGACAAGCTGGCAACGCTGCTCGAGGAGCGCATCGTCTTTCTGGACGGTGCGATGGGCACGATGATCCAGGACTACGACCTGGCCGAGGAAGATTACCGCGGCGAGCGCTTTGCCGACTCTGCGATCGAGCTCAAGGGCAATCACGACCTGCTCAGCATCACGCGGCCGGATATCATCCGCGAGATCCACACGGCATTCCTCGACGCCGGCGCGGACATCATCGAGACCAATACGTTCAACAGTAACCGGCCGGCGCTGGCCGATTATTCGCTCGAGGAGTGTGTCACCGAGCTGAACCTCGCCGCCGCGAAACTCGCGCGCGAGGTCGCGGACATGGTTACGGCGAAGACCGGCCGGCAGCGCTTCGTCGCCGGCGTGCTCGGCCCGACGAACCGCACCGCGTCGATCTCCCCGGACGTGAACGATCCCGGCTTTCGCAACATCTCATACGATGAACTCGTCGAGACGTACACCGAGGGTGTGCGGGCACTGCTCGACGGCGGCGCGGACTTCATCCTCCTCGAGACGATCTTCGACACACTGAACGCCAAGGCCGCGTTGTACGCGATCGCGAAACTCGGCGACGAACTCGACGACAAGATTCCGGTCATGATTTCGGGCACGATCACGGACGCATCCGGTCGCACGCTGTCGGGGCAGACCGTCGAGGCGTTCTGGAACTCGGTGCGGCACATCGAGCCGTTCCTGATCGGCCTGAACTGCGCGCTGGGGGCCAGGGAACTGCACCCGTGGCTGACGGAACTCGCCGAAGTCGCGGATACGCGGGTCAGCTGTCACCCGAACGCGGGCCTGCCGAACGAATTCGGCGGCTACGACGAGACGCCCGAATTTATGGCGAAGGTCCTGACCGAATTCGCCGACCAGGGTCTGTTAAACATGGTCGGCGGCTGTTGCGGCACCCAGCCGGAGCACATCAGGGCGCTCGTCGGGGCGCTGGCTGACAAGGCGCCGCGTACGGTGCCCCGTTTGCCCGTGGAGCTGCGCTTGTCGGGCCTCGAGCCGATGAATATCGGCGCGGATTCGCTGTTCGTCAATGTCGGCGAGCGCACCAACGTGGCGGGTTCGGCGAAGTTCAAGCGCTTGATTACCGAGGGCGACTACGCCGAGGCTTGCTCCGTCGCGCTCCAGCAGGTCGTGAACGGTGCGCAGATCATCGACGTCAACATGGATGAGGGCATGCTCGAGTCCGTCGAGGCGATGGACCGGTTCCTGAAGCTGATCGCGACGGAGCCGGATATCGCGAAGGTGCCGACGATGATCGACTCGTCGCGCTGGGAGGTCATCGAGGCGGGCCTGAAATGCGTGCAGGGCAAGGCCGTCGTCAACTCGATCAGCATGAAAGAAGGCGAGGAGCCATTCCTCGAACAGGCGCGCGAGATCCGCCGCTACGGCGCAGCCGTGATCGTCATGGCGTTCGACACCGACGGCCAGGCCGAGACAACGGCGCAGCGGCTCGCGATCTGTACGCGCGCATACCAGTTGTTGACGGAACAGGTCGGCTTTCCGCCGGAAGACATCATCTTCGACCCGAACATCTTCGCCGTCGCGACCGGCATCGAGGAACACAACGATTACGGACGCTCGTACATCGAGGCCACACGCCTGATCAGGCAGGAGCTGCCCCACGTGCATGTCAGCGGTGGCGTCAGCAACGTGTCATTTTCGTTTCGCGGCAACAACGCGGTGCGTGAGGCCATGCACGCCGTATTCCTGTATCACGCGATCGAGGCCGGAATGAGCATGGGCATCGTCAACGCGGGACAGCTCGCGATATATGACGAGATACCGCAGGAGTTGCGCGACGTCGTCGAGGACGTGATTCTGAATCGCCGCGACGACGGAACCGACCGCCTGCTCGAGATCGCGGGTAAATATCGCGGCGATGGCAGCGAGAGGCCGAAGACCGAGGATCAGGAATGGCGACAATGGCGCGTCGAGAAGCGGCTCGAGCATGCGTTGATCAAGGGCATCGACGAGTTCGTCGTCGCCGACACAGAGGAGGCACGGCAGAGCGCCGAGCGGCCGCTCCACATCATCGAGGGGCCGCTGATGGATGGCATGAACGTCGTCGGCGACCTGTTCGGCGCCGGCAAGATGTTTCTGCCGCAGGTGGTCAAATCTGCCCGGGTCATGAAGAAGGCGGTCGCGCATCTCGTACCGTTCATCGAGGCCGAAGAGGGTGGCGAACCGAGGAAGCTTGCGAAGATCGTCATGGCCACGGTCAAGGGTGACGTGCATGACATCGGCAAGAATATCGTCGCCGTCGTGCTCCAGTGCAACAACTTCGACGTCATCGATCTCGGGGTCATGGTGACGCGCGACCGGATTCTGGAAGCCGCGCGGCGCGAGAATGCCGATATCATCGGACTGTCCGGGCTGATTACACCGTCTCTGGAGGAGATGGTGCAGGTCGCACGCGAGATGAAGCGTCAGAACTTCGAGGTGCCGTTGCTGATCGGCGGCGCCACGACGTCGCCGGTACACACGTCGGTGAAGATCGACCCGGAGTACGAGGGCGGCGTCATTTACGTCAAGGACGCATCGCGTTCGGTCGGTGTGGTGCAGAAGCTGATCAGCGCGACCGATAGGGCCGCATATATCGCGTCGGTCAAGCAGGAGTGCGCCGAACGCCGCGAGCGGCATGCGAGCAAGGGCCGGCTCGCGCCTCGGCTCAGTCTCACGCAGGCGCGCGCGAACCGTGCGCGGCCCGACTGGTCCCGAACCCCGCCGGCGCCGAACTTCACCGGTACGCGGGTGTTTGACGATATCCCGGTCAAAGAGCTGGTCGAGTTCATTGACTGGATGCCGTTTTTCAACGCGTGGGAGTTTCACGGCAAATTCCCGGCGATCCTCGAGGACGATGTCGTCGGTGAGGCGGCCAGCAGCCTCTACAGAGATGCTCGCGAGATGCTCGAGCAGGTTATCGCCGAGGGGTGGCTGACGTCTCGCGCCGTCGTCGGGCTATTTCCGGCGAACTCCAGCGGCGATGACATCGTCGTCTACGAAGGCGAGGATCGCGCGCGTGAACGGGTCACGTTGCACCAATTGCGCCAGCAGCGCCAGAAGTCGGGTGAGCAACGCAATCTGTGTCTCGCCGACTTCGTTGCGCCGCGGGACTCGGGTGTGGCCGACTACGTCGGCGCGTTCGCCGTGACGGCCGGGCTCGGAATCGAACAGCACGTCGCGGAGTTTGAGAGCCAGCACGACGATTACAACGCAATCCTGCTCAAAGCGCTGGCCGACCGGCTCGCCGAAGCCTGCGCCGAGTACATGCACGCGAAAATTCGCCGGGAGCTGTGGGGCTACGCGGCCGATGAGGCGCTGGGCAACCATGCGCTGATTGCCGAAGCTTACGGCGGCATCCGTCCGGCGCCGGGTTACCCGGCCTGTCCGGACCACATGGAAAAGACGACGCTGTGGAATCTGCTCGACGTGGAGAAGAACACCGGCATTACACTGACGGAGTCGTTCGCGATGTACCCGGCTGCGTCGGTCAGCGGCTGGTACCTCGGACACCCGGATGCGAAGTATTTCCCGGTCGGCAAGATTGGCCGCGATCAGGCCGAGGACTACGCGCGCCGCAAGGGTGTGTCGCTCGCGACGATCGAGCGCTGGCTCGCATCGAACCTCGGCTACGACGCGGTAGCCGCCTAACCGGCGGGCGTAAACGCCTCATCCCCGTAGGAGCGGCTTCCCGACGCGTGCCATTTATTGATCGGGACTGCGTCCAGCCGCGGTCAGCCAAGGAATCGCGGCTGGAAGCCGCTCCTACGAGGAGCAAAAATTAGACCCATTTTCACCCCATCCACAGCAGCGCGCCCGCGAAACCGAGCATGATCAGCCCGATGATCCAGCGGAACGTTCTCTCGCGTGCCGCGGACGGCGCGATGCGTCGGCCGGCCGCA
>SMVA01134854.1_pt1 | contig 15531 bp, 14 predicted proteins | sample 2456451 | NCBI WGS metagenome assembly SMVA01 (sample SAMN11095933, study PRJNA526329) | marine sediment metagenome | biome: Marine sediment; feature: Surficial sediment; material: Deep marine sediment; isolation source: Hadal surficial sediment | place: Pacific Ocean | collected 2014-05 | depth...
GCCGCTCAACACGTCAACCGCCGTTACGTTGCCGAACTTGCCGGTGAAATAGAGCACGCCGTCGACCGCCAATGGCGTTGATACCAGGCCATTTTCACCGGGCAAATTCAGCGACCAAATCAGCCCCAGCTGACTTATGTTGTCCGCGTTGATCTGATCCAGTGGACTGAACCGTTGCTCACTGTAAGTACGGCCGTAGGAGGTCCAATTTCTGCCATCGGCTTCGTTAGCGATCGCCGCACCGTCGACGATGACCTCAGCGCTGCACACAAGCGGTACGATCAGCATCAATATCAGGCCTAAGCGGATTCGAATCGTCATTAATTGACCTCCGGAATTGTAATCAGATAGGACAGTGCCAATATCATAACGTTGGCGTGTGCATTTTGCAGTCGTCACCTCGGCCATCAATTCGAGGGGGAAAGACGTCGCAGTCATCTACGACACGGCGAATTCCGACGGCACGAGACCATGCCAATTGACTCCGACCCCTTTTTTATCTATCGCGTGCACACTCGGTAAACGGTTTCCGTACCTGCGATACCCTTGATTGTGGTCTGCCCTGTGGCGAGGACCGTGAGGTCGCACCAGCTCGCATAGGCCTCTTCTACCTCGTCGGCCGATACCAGGTACGGCGGCGGCGAAATCATATCCTCGGGATAGTTTACGGTGATCAGTAATTGAAGCGTTCGCGGTTGGCACAATGTTTTTAAGTGCGCGACGTAAGCGCCGCGAGTTGCCAGCGCCAAGGCGATCAGTGCAGCGCGATCGTAGACGGCCGCAAACGATCCGAGAACGTCCATCGTGAGGTCGAATATATCGCCGCACAAAATGGTGTAAGCGCCACCGTGGTAACGCTTGAATGCGCCGATTTGATCGCAGGTTACGCGCAGCGCGTTTTCGTCGAAAAATGCCTGCGCCGCGATCTCGCTCAACTCCACACCAAGCACCGTGTGCCCGCGCTCTGCGAGCCAGACCATATCGCGTGACTTACCGCACAACGGCACAAAGATCGGCGCCGAGGCGGCGATATTGAGCGAGTCCCAATGCCGACATAACTGCGGATGAAACGACTCCTCGTGGAACCCGATCTGATTCGAATCCCATTTGTCGTGCCAAAATTGATGGTCCATGTGGTTTCTCGGGTGGCCTCGTCTACCAGCTCAAATCGTCCGGGATCTCATATTGCGCATAAGCGTCATCGGTGTCCGGCCCGCCGCCACTCGCCGTATTCATCACCACGACCGCAGTGGGTTCACGCGCTGCAATCTTCAGCGCCACCGGCGTCGGAATAAGCACATAAGACCCGTCTAATCGTGCCACAGCGAGGCGGCCATCAGCCAAGGCCGTGTGCTGCTCGCGGCGAAGGCGGATTTTCTTAACCACGCCTTGATCGGAAAAATTGTAGGGGATCTCGCCATCGCCGCGATCGATGCAATTCTTTTCGATGAGTTGCTGGACCTGAGCCCTGACCGATCTTTCATTCAATATCGCCTGATGACGCCGGCTCAGCGCCCGATCGTGGTCGGTCTTTTCAGCCTGGGCGCGGCGCGCCTTGAGTTTGATTTCGTTGGGCTGCTCCTGTCCGTGCGTGCGCTGCTTGGCCTGTTTGTGTTTGGCCTTTTTGCTCTTAGCCGCACGATCTTTGTCGATCGCACCCGCAGCGAGTAATTGGTCCGTTAAGGATTTTGCCATCGTCAAAGCCCGCTTATTCGGTTCAGAGATCGGTCTCGGAGTCGCCCGGCAGCTCGAGCAACGATACGCTCTGAATCGCGTTGCCGGCAATGCCCTTGATTGCACCATGCATTTGGGTGGTGTTGAGCAATACTTTTTGGATCTGTTTTTCGCGCTTTTTCCAGATCCCCGCCATCGATCGTTTCTCGGACTCGAGATCGGTCTGCATCTGGGTGAAACCCTCGACAATCGCTTCCACTTGGAGACGAAATTCATTGCCGGTGAGAAAGTCGTAGAGCATGCCCATCTTGTCGCCCTTATTGTCTTGAGCGGTGATCGCATTGCTCAAAATGATTAACGATTCGCGCAGCACCAAGCACAGACTTTTAAAATCATCAAAGGTGCAGATCCACACGCCGTCTTTGAGACCCAGACGCGCCATGTCGCTCGGCATCGACTCGGTGACCAACACCCCGATGTCGGCGCCTTTTTCGCGAATATCATGCTTGAATTTCTCGATCCATCCGGGCTGGAAGCCCTTGGTTCGCTTGCTTTCATAGTAAATCGTCCCGCAGTTCTGCCGCGCCCGAGTATTGACTATTTGCAAACAATCCGCGCCACGTGCGCCCTTTTTTATCTCCTCTATCGTATCGAGCGGGAACGTGTTGGCAAGCCACTGTTCGAGCGCCAGTTCCTGTACCTCGCCCTGCAACTGCATCGACCCCTGCTCGGCCTTGCGTTGCGCGTCTTTGAGCTGCACATTCAGTTGCTCTATGACCTTCTCGCGCTCGGCCAGCTTCATCTGTGCGCGATCGGCTTCGCGCTGGCGGATCTTTTCGCGCTCCACGGTAAGCATCTCATTGAGCTTTTTCTCCAATTCCGCTTCGAGGAACTCTTGCAGCTCATCCTTTTCGCGCTTCAATCGTTCGTTCTCGGCCCGTGTCTTATTGAACGCCTTTAACTGCGCCCCCTTATCGGCAAGTTCCGTTTGCAATAACGTGAACTCCTCGGCTCGCGCCGATTCCAGCTCGGCCTTGATCGAGGTCCGCAGCCGGCGCTCCTCCGCCACCAATCGATCCTTGATCGCGGTCGAAACCTTGGTGTCGAGTTGGGCCTTCTCTGTATCGAGTCGTTGGCGCTCGACCTTCAGCGAGTCGATTTCATCCTGGACATTGCTGCGTTCTTGCGCCAATTCATCGTTGTATTTCCTCCTTAACTGCGCATCGACTTGGTGATACAAAACATCGTTCACGTCGATCTCGACCCCACAATTGGGACACGCGATCTTATTTCCAGCGTGATTCATAACACTAACTCGCTAAGTCTACCGTCGACGCCTCCGGCACCTCTATGTCTGGGAGGAAGCCGCCCGCCTGCATCGACCATAGTTTTGCGTAATGACCTTTGCGGCGAAGGAGTTCTCTGTGGGTTCCGTCTTCGACGATCGCACCATCATGAAACACGATTATCCGGTCCAGATGCGACAGGGTTGAGAGCCGGTGTGCGACGACCACGACGGTCTTGTTCTCCATGAGAAAAGACAAGCTTTCCTGGATATGTCGTTCGGTGATCGAGTCCAGCGAACTGGTCGCCTCATCGAGTAGGAGAATCGAAGCGTCCTTGAGGATCGCCCGCGCCAACGCGATCCGTTGGCGCTGTCCGCCGGAAAGTTTGACCCCGCGTTCCCCCACCAGCGAATCGTAGCCGTCGTCCGTATCCAGAATAAATTCATGTGCATGCGCCTTAGTCGCCGCTTCGATGACCTCCTCATCGGTCGCATCGAGGCGCCCGTAGCGAATGTTTTCCATCAAGGTCCGGTGAAACAGCATCGGATCCTGTGGGATCATCGCAATGGCCGCGCGCAGACTTTCCTGTGACACCGTCTGAATATCCTGCCCATCGATCAAAATACTACCGACTTGGGGTTCGAACAAGCGCAAGCTGAGGTTGAGCAGCGTACTCTTACCGCTACCGGAAAAACCCACCAGACCGATCTTTTCGCTTGGCCGGATACTGAGGCAGAGATCCTTAAATACCGGTTTACCAGCAGCGTAGCTGAAATCAACATGCTTGAATTCGATGCCCCCGCCGCGGACCTCTAGGATGCGCGCATCGGCGGCATCAACCACTTCGTGCGGCCGCACGATGACGCCCACGCCATCGTTGATATTGCCGACGTATTCGAAGAATTCGAGAAACCGTCGACTCAATCCACGCGCTTGTTCGATCAATAACAGCGACAGACTCGCGGCCATGGCAAATTCGCCGACCGTCATACCGCCTGCGCTCCAAATCTTAAGCGCGTAGCCGATAATTCCAAGCATCAAGACCATCGCGGCAAGGAATTGAAACCAGCGGATCCGTTCCATGAACCAGAACGTTTCGCGAGCGCGCTTGACCTCGAGATTCAAGTAGCCGTCGAGATAGGAACGTTCGTAATCGCGCCGCGCAAACAATTTGGCATTCATGATATTGGTGACCGAATCCACGATCTTCCCGCTCACGAGACTGCGCGCCGCGGCATAATCGCGCGCGTAGTGCCGGCAACGCTGCGCTAGCGCGAAGGAGACGATCACATAGGTCGCGATCCAGATACCAAGGACGAGCGCAAGTTTGGCATTGACCCCGGCGAGTAAAACCAGTGCCACGCTGAACGCTATCGCCAACGGCCAGAAATCAAACAATACCGTCCACAGGGTATGCGCGACGCTCATCGAGACCTCGGCGATGCGGTTCGCCAGCGACCCGGCGAAGTTACCGAGAAAATAGCGCTGCGAATGCTGCTGTAGGTAAGCGAAGAGTTCGCGCCGTACGCGCCGGCGCAAGGCCGGTCCGAGCACCACCAGAATTGCGCCGCTGGCACGTGAAAAAAGTACGATACCGAGATTCAATAAACCGAGCATCCACAGCGGGCCTTCGACCGCCTCCCAGACGTCACTGCCCACTCGATTGGCGAGTTCCACCGCATCCATGATTTTCTTGATCGCATAGGGCAACAAGATCGAACACGCCGCCTGACCGGATTCGAGTACAACCATGAGCCCGATGGCCGCGCGGTAGACGTTCGCGTAGCGCAGACAAAAACCCAGCGGTGCCGCCGGAAGTGGCGGCGCCTGCGCGGTCCGTTCGGCGTGCTTCGCCACTATTTGTTGAATGAGCGTCAACCGCGGGCTCCAACGTAATTCGACGCAATAGGGCCCGGTTCGGTACAGACGTGGTTCAACATTGCACAAATCTCGCCGCGGCGGTGGCCGTTAACACGACCGCGCATCCCGCGGCCGGCTTAAAAAACTCACCATCGAGGCTAAACGGGCCATCCATATGCAGCAATATTCGTTCGGCCGAAGCGCTATGATAGGTCGCCGCAGGTAATTGATCTTTGTCACGCCCGTACAAAAATCGATAGGCATGGCGGATCAATCCCCGTACCGGAGAGCGGATGCTGGTGAATTTGAGCCCGCCTTCGGCGACACCCCAAAAAGGCGAACTACCGAGAAAAATACGCGCTAAGGTCGTCACGATGATCACAACGTAACTCGTCGCCGGCTCGATATTACCATCCAGATCGACGCCAATCCTATGGCTGATCAGCACACCGCTGCGGCCAACGACTAAACCACCAAGCACCCGCGCCAGGGTCAACGCACCAGCAAGCGGATCCGGGATCCAGCGTTGCGGAAACATGCGGCGATGCAAGGTGATCGCGTCGCAGATCGACGCCGTCCCGAAAAACATGCCCCAACGTGCCGGTCGATCGGGATCGTAATGGATGCGGATCAGGCGTCGTACCGCAACATGGGCCTCGACCTCTTCACGCTCGACAACGGCCAGCAGCCGGCGCAACGACTTAACCCGATCGCCACGCAGACCGACATCGCCAGCGATGGTATTTGACGTTCCGCCCGGCAAGACCGCCACTATCGGCGGATTAGCGAAAACGCGATGTTCGTAGATTTCCGTGAGCACGGCGCTTACCGTACCGTCGCCGGCGTTAACAACTAAGAGCTCGACACCGCTGGCGGAGAATTTACTTAACACCGAACCGAGCGCGGCAAAATCGGATAGCTCGACGTGAACAATGCCCTCGAACTGCACAAGGAATTCAGCCACCTCGCGAGAACGCTTGAGATTACGTCGACTTAAGGGATTACTTAACACCCCGATTTTCATCTATTTTCGTCTAAAATCATATCGTTAACTTGGTCACACCCCATCCGCTAGATCATCGTATAACCGCCGTCGATGCTCCACGCCTGGCCATTGATGTAGCTGGATTCATCGGAGGCGAGAAATACCGCCAGGTTCGCGACTTCAGCAGGCTGGATCCAACGTTTTAAGGGCACCGAATTCTTCATCGTCTCGGCGAAGGTCGCCACCGCCACTCCGGCGATATCCGCGTGCGCCTGCATAAAACTATCCGCCATATCAGTATCGACAACCCACGGACAGATGGCATTGACCAGGATATTATGCGGTGCCATCTCAAGCCCGAGACAGCGGGTGATCCCAATGACGGCGTGCTTCGATGCGTTGTACGCACTCTGATTCCGCGAGCCCCATTTTCCCGCCGATGAACCGATGTTGATGATGCGCCCGGCCTGGCGCTCGATCATTTTCGGTAAGGCCGCCTGTGTGACGTGAAACACGCTATAGACATTGACTTCCATAATGTTCTTGAAGTCCTCGAACGAATAGTCGACGAAACGTGCCGATTTATGGATGCCGGCGTTGTTGACCAGGATATCGATCTGCCCCGTGCGCTCGACAGCGACAATCATGTCATCGACTGCAGCGCGTTGCGACACGTCGCAGGCATAGGCGGTGACGGCTACGTCGTAGGTGTCACGCAAGCTAGCCGCGGCCTCTTCTAGGCGCCCAGGGTCGCGTGCATTGAGTACGACATTTGCCCCCTCGCGCGCGTAGGCTTCGGCGATCGCGCGGCCAATTCCGCGACTCGCTCCGGTGATGAGTGCCGTTTTACCTTTGAGTCTGTCAACCATCGCCGTTGTCCTTTAACCTAAGGAACCGGTGAAAAAAAATAGCCTCGCGCATGCTTATCGCTTTCGGCGATAGCCGCTTAAACGCGGGTGTGACCGTCAAACACCGCGCGCAACACGCGCTTCCCGAGCCTTCAAGATCGATTCCACCAGCGCGAGATCAGCCAATTTATCGACGTCGATCGCGGCTTCGGCAAAAGGCATGACAACCGCGCCCGCCGTAAGCTCGAGTTTGCGCGAAAACGTCGCCAAGGCCTCGTCCAAACTGAGCCGCCCACGCAAGTAACGCCACAATGGTCTCACACCGAGCATGCGGATCAGCCGCCACGGCCGCTTTCGATCGGACTCCATCGTAATCCAGAACCGCACCGCGGCGCCTGCGGCTGCCGTATTGAGGGCAAACAGATTACACCCACAGTAGGCGCCATCGGCGAACCGTAGCAGCGTGCGTATTGCTTCAGGGTATCGTTCCCTGACCAGCTCCGCGCGGGTCAGACCCACGCCGATGTCGCCGCAATCGGCCGCGCGGCGACAAAAGTAGTCGAGCATCATGGGGTCGAGTAAAGGATGATCCGCGGTAACGATCAGCAGCGGTAACGACTGTGCCAGCGCGTCGCACGCGCGTAACGCACTCGCCGCCGGCGAGTGCGCCGCGTCCAAACGCTCGAGTGTCCCGGACGCAAACCGCTGCTGGAGCGCGGGAATGTCTGTCGCGTGGAATGCCGCCTCAACGCACAAGACCACTCGCCCCACGTGCTCGCTGGCATCCAAGGCCTCCAGCACCCGGATGAGCATCGGCTGGCCGCCCGCATCCACCAGGCACTTGTGACTTTTACCAAATGCTCGTGCAACCACATCGGCTGCGCCGCGGCTGCCCGCCATGACCACGGCGGTGTAGGGCGTGCCACCAGCGGTGTCCATCAACGTATTCGCTGTAACATGAACATGGCGATCAGAAACAGCGTCGCTGCGGGCGCAGTAGCGGTGAGCGCCGGATTTAAGCCCGCCAACAGACCGATCTGTGCACATACCTGATCGATTAAATAAAATACGATACCAATCCCCGCACCGAGCAACACCCGCCGTCCAATCCCACGGTGATCGTGCTGGCCAAAGACAAATGGAAAGGCGATAAGCACCATCGCCAGCGTCGCGAAAGGCACATTGATTTTGCGCCAGAAGGTTAGCTCAAAGCGATCCGCGTTCTGGCCACGCGCGCGCAGCTCTTGGGCGTATTGAAATAGATCGGTCGGCGCAAGACTTTCCGCGTCGAGTTCGATAACCGCACCCTGGAGCGGACTCAAGAACGCCTCCCAATGCAAGCTGGGAAACCGCTCAACTTCGATCTTGAATCCGTGTAGCCGCTTTCTAACGACATCTTTCAATAACCACGCCTCATTTCCTTGCGGCTCCGCCTCCCGCGCTTCGGTAAACGTGGTTAATTCGCCCTCTTCGTTAAATTCATAGATCTCAATCTCGGTGGGAATGCGGCCGTATACCATGTCGCGGATACTGATGAAACGACGCCCGTCGCGGAACCAAAAGTTGCTCCCACTCTCCTTGCGCAACACGACGTCTCCGGCTATCGCCAACGCCCGGTCGCGCCAGGCGCGTTCCCCGAGGGTTGGACCGATATACTGGGCAAACACAATTACCACGACGAGCAGCAGTCCCGTCGTCCTCATTACCGACCATCCAATGCGCCGCGCAGACGCCCCGGCCGCGCGCATGATCATCAGTTCATTACCGTGATCGAGTAAACTTAAGCCAATGAGACTGCCCAATAATGCGCTGACCGGCACCAACCACAAGGCGCGTTCGGGCACGGTCATCACGACGAAAATAAAGGCGTCGAAAGCCCCATAGGTACCCATTGCGAGATCGTCAAGTTCCTCAACAAAATCGAGCAGGCTAAATATCGACACCAACACCGCTAAGACCAGCACGAATCCCTGAATCAAATGTTTGCGGATATAGCGATCGAGGATCTTCATAGTGCTTGGCGTCCAGGATCGATCGCACCGGTGACTGCACCGACGAGGGTTGGCCGGCGCTTCGCCGCGCGACGAAAAGTCCACCGCGGAATCAGCAATAAGATCGCAATCACCAACACCAGCGCGCACTGAACCCACCAAATACCCGGAAACTTACCCACCACTTCCGTCTCGACCCAGGTCTTCGCCATGGCGCTCAAATTGTAATAAATCGCGTATAACACCACGGCGCCGATGGTCTTGGTATAGCGGCTACTGCGCGGTGATGCCCGGCTCAAAATCACTGCCAGCACGCCCAGCAGAACGGTTGATACCGGCGTCGACAGACGCCATTGATATTCAGCGATGTCCATTGGCGCTTCGGATCGCGCTAGTTCGACCGTCGGTGCCGCCTTACGTTTATAGCCGAGTGTGATGGGTTGCGCGGCACTCAAACCTAAGGTCATCTGCTTGAATGCGGCGACCCCCTTGTCTTTGGCGCCGTGGCGTCCGAGAAAATAGACGTGCACATCCGTCAGTATCAACGAGCGCGCACCGGTGGTCGGGTCAATTTTTTGTTCGCCGGACTGAGCATAGATGATATGGATGATCCCGCCGCGTTCACCACGAATAAAGACTCGCTGCAAACGGCCTGTACGTTGGTCTACATCGTCGACAAAAATGGTGCGTTGACGCTGTTCGCTGTCGTAAAAAACGCCGCTCTTGAGTCTATCGAGTTCGAGTTCTGCTTCCGCCTGCGCTTTGATCCAATAGCTTTTCTCGTAAGCGAGTGGTCGCGCAAACATCGAAATGCAAGCGACCAGCAGTGCCAGCACAATGGCAATACCCACCACAATTCGCATTACGCGACCGTTACCAATCCCGCATGCACGCGCTGCGGTAATCTCAGAAAGGCTCTCAAGGCGACCCAAGCCAAGCACAATAGACAGATACAAGGCAATGGGTAATAAGACCTCAAGCGCGATTATCATTTTGATGAATATGAACGACGCCAGGGTTTCGACTTGGAGCACACCGTCCACTGCATAGGATAGATACCGACCCGAGCTATAGCCGACGAAGATCACGATGAGCACCACCGTGATGGTCAACAGCGGTTTGAGTACTTCTCGGGCGATGTATCCGTCTATAATCAACTCGGCCGGTTCCGCGCGACGTCGCCTTACGGCAAACGCTAAGTATCGCATCAATTCTACGCACGCGCCGGGTTCCTAGGGGGCTGGCCGGGAATAGTCATATGGAATCCAAACGATCGAGGGATCATTCGACCCCGGCACCGCGACTGATCATCGTCGGCGAATGCGACGTCAAGTTGTGGAGCCTCGGCGCCGCTGAGCGTCACCGGCGGGCGTTCGCGCAGGTAGATGTCATAGCGGCCACCGACAATGCCATGCTCGGCACCAGCGCGATCGTTGCGGTACGCGCCGACTACTTGTTAGGACCGGATCTGGTCGCTGCAATTGCCGCGCGGCCAGGCGTCGTCTTAACCCTCGCCAACGGCAAGCTAGCGGTGGCCGCCCACGTCGCCGGTGAGGCAGTCGAGTCGGTGCTGGAGTTGATCCGTGCCGGTACGATCGACTCCACGACCCGGGTTCCATCGGGGATGAATTTAATCGGGCCGCGCGAACTGGGATCAACCTATGACATTAGGTTACGCAAACGTGCGACGCCCTTGCTGTTATCTTACGCCGACACGCCGCTCGACGTCCTTGAGGAAAAGACCTTTGGCGCAGCGTACAAGGGGGCGACGGACTTTGTGACGAAATGGTGCTGGCCACGTCCGGCGCGCTGGGCGACACGCTGGGCCGCTGCGCGCAGCATCAGCCCGAACAGCGTCACCACCGCAAGTCTAGTTCTTGTATTTCTGGCGATGTGGTTGTTCGCCACCGGACATTTTATCGTCGCCATCCCCGTCGCCTGGGCGATGACTTTCCTCGATACCGTCGACGGCAAACTCGCGCGGGTCACGCTAACCTCCTCTGCGTGGGGCAACATCTATGACCACGGTATCGACTTGATCCATCCACCATTCTGGTGGTGGGCGTGGTACCTCGGCGTACAACCGATAGCAACAGCAAACGTCGTACCTGTTATCGAGCTGGCCCTGTGGATAATCCTCGGCGGATACGTCATCGGACGTCTACTGGAACTCGTATTTATGACGACTTTCAAGATGCAGACCCACATCTGGCGACCCATCGATTTCTATTTCCGAACGATTACCGCCCGACGTAATCCCAACCTCGCGATATTGACAATCACGACACTCGCCGGCTATCCGGATGTTGGGTTTGTCGCCGTTGCGCTGTGGACAGTCGTCTCGCTGATCTTTCACGGCGTGCGCCTGGTCCAGGCGGCCATCGTGCATGCACGCGGCGGCCATGTCGTGTCTTGGCTGATGCAGGAGGATTAGTGCAGGTTACCTCACTCACTAAACGCGGCGGCGAATTTCGCTACGGGTCGAACGACCCGGCATAAACCGATGTCGGATACCAATCCAACGGATGACCGCCAGCCGCCCGCAACGACACCTACAGCGGTCATATTCGATTTGGATGGGACCATCACCAAGCACGGTACGTATACCCCGTTCGTTTGGCACGTTGCACGCCGCAACCCGGCCAAGATGATCTATGTCGCACCGATCCTGGCCGCGGCATCGCTCTATTGTGTCCGCCTGTTGTCGCGCGCTCGAGTTAAGGAAGTCATGCTCGGGGCGGTCCTCGGCGGCGCACCGAAGGCGGAAGTTAAACGACACGCGGTCGATTTTGCCGAACATTGTTTGCGTCAAGCGCTGCGCCCCGGGGCGCTAAAAAGCATTGAAAAACACCAGGCCGCCGGTGATTATTTGATCCTCGCGACGGCAAGCTTTGACTTCTACGCGGAGATTTTCGGGCAGCGATTGGGTTTCGATCTGACCATCGCGACGAAGACAGTTCGCGACGCCGAAGGTCGAATGACCGGTGCAATCGATGGCGAGAATTGCCGCGGGGAAGCGAAACTGCAGGCGATACTCGCGGCCTTGCCCGAGCTTAAGTCACGCTTCCAAATCATCGCGTACAGCGATCACCATGTGGATCTGCCGTTGCTGCGCTGGGCGGACCGCTCGTTTGCGGTCAATCCGACGCGGTCCTTGCGTCACCACGCACTGGCCGAGCATTTCGAAATTCTCGACTGGAATGTTGCATAACAATGAAATAACGGCGAACATCCCGCCCCTGCCACTCGCTGCGGGGAGATACTTGACGCAACGTGGCCACGCTGCCTATTGAAGCTTTAATTGGGACATTATGAAAGCGATCATTCTCAGCGCCGGACAGGGGTCGCGGTTGCTACCATTGACAGAGACCATGCCAAAATGCCTGCTGCCGGTTGGCGACAAGCCGCTGCTCGCACGGCAATTCGACGCGCTATACGGCTGTGGGATCAAAGAAATAGCGATCGTGACCGGGTTTGGTTCGGCGGCCGTCGACCACTGTCTGCGGAGCAACGCGAAAAAGGATCTCGCGCTCCGATCCGTGTTCAACCCGTTTTTCAACGTCGCCGACAATCTCGCTAGCTGCTGGATGGCCCGTCACGAAATGGACAAAGATTTTATCCTGTTAAACGGCGACACGTTGTTCGAAGCGGCGGTGTGCGAGCGTTTACTTGACGCCCCTGACGCCGCCGTCACTCTGGCGACCGATCATAAAGTGCGTTACGACGCCGACGATATGAAGGTTCGCCTCGACGGTACCCGGTTAATCGAGGTCGGCAAAAACCTCGAACCTGAAAACGTCGATGGCGAGTCCATCGGCATGATTCGCTTCAAGCACGATGGCCCCGCTTTGTTCGTCGCAGTGCTCGAACAAATTATGCGCACGCCGAATAGTCTCAGTTGGTGGTTTCTTCGGGCGATCGGGATACTAGCCGAACGCGGCATCGTCGAAACACGCTCAGTCGACGGCTTACGCTGGTGTGAAGTCGATTTTCCGCAAGACCTCGAAGTCGCCCGTAGTTTGTTCGCCGTCACCGCACGATCCCGTGAGCCACATCGCTCCGATCCACAAATCAAGCTCGTTTCGTGATTTGCCTGAGTGCCGCGATCACCCAGCGTTGTCCGCAAAAACCAAGACGTGGTGCTGGTCGTCGTCGGTGACTTTACCGTCGTGGAGGTATACAACCCGATCGGCGGCCGCGATAATCGCGGGGTGATGTGACGCGACAACTATCGTGAGCTCGCTCGCAAGGCGCGCCAATGTATTACAAATTAACTGGACGCCGCGCGGATCAAGCGCGCTCGTGGGTTCGTCGAGAATCAACAGCTGTGGTCGGTGGGCGAGTGCCCGCGCGATCGCAATGCGCTGCCGTTGACCACCGGAAACTTCTCCACCGCGTTCGCCGACTACCCACTCCAGCCCTTTCGATAGACTCTCGACGAAATCCCAGAGCCCTGCATGCTCGAGCGCCCAACGCGCATCGTCCGGCGTAAGATCAGGTGCCCCAACCGTGACGTTATTCATAATCGTGTCGTGAAACAGGATCGACTCCTGTGGTACATAGCCGATCAATTCACGCCATTTGCGTAAATCGATGTCGGTCAACGGCACCTCGTCGATCAGGATTTTGCCCTGTTGCGGTTGCAGCAGTCCGCACAACAGATCGAGTAACGTACTCTTACCGCTGCCCGACGGCGCGGCGATCGCGACAAAGGATTTTGCTGCAAACTCGACATTCAAGTTGCAAAAGACGTCGCGCTCACCATAGCTGAAACTCACGTTTTGCAGGCGGATGGCCTTAGCGAAATGCGGCATCTTCGTGCCAGTCGCTTTTTCACTTGCGGCAAGCGCGTTGTCGGCGGCCTGGCGCAGAGACAGGTAGGCGCTTTCCTGAGTCACCATCGCTTGGTATTGGCGCTGCATTTTGTTGACCAAACCGAGCAGCCGAACGAACAGAAACACGAGGATCAATACCTCAGCTAGCTTTAAGCCCCACCAGGACAATGCAACATACAATCCGAGCGCAGCTAATACGGCCAAAATGGTTTCCTGGAGTGCACGCAACGTGGCCTTGGCCATCACCTCATCACGCGTGGCCTGTTCCAGCTGGCCCGTTTGCTGTCTTAAAATGGCATCTGCAGCGCGGTCACGGGCCATTGCCTTAAGTGGTTTCACGCAGCTCAGCACATCGGTCAGATAGGACAGCAACGACTTCATGAGCTGAGTTTGATGATGGCCTGCGCGCCGCGCGGCGCGCAGCAGCGAATTGAGTGGCACCAAAAACACGGTTCCGACGGCCAGCGTCACCAATGTAGCTTGCCATGAAATCAACAACGCGACGCACGCATAAACCACCACTTGCAAAAACAAGGCGATGACCTGCGCACCAAATTTGAACCCGTTCGCAGCACGATACGCCTCGGTGGCGATGGAGTTTGCGAGTGCGCCGGTGCGTTGCCGAAGAAAATACTGCCATTCACTCGCGAGTAAGGAGTCGATGAGGGTCAATCGGAAATCTGTCGCCACCCGCGCGACGGTGTATCCAACCTGACTGTTGGCCAGTAGCACTAAGACATTTTTGATTATGATGCCGCCGACGGTGAGGATCAGCATCGCACCAATGGTCGGTTCGATATCGAACGCGATCAACACGTCGAGCACGAATGTTCCGACTCCGTCGTCGACCGACTCGCCTGCGGCGACCGACAACAGCGGCAATAACGCGGTCAGGCTGAATCCCTCGGCCGCGCCCGCGACGACCAGCGCAATGAGCATGATAGCGCTGCGTTTGGGGTGCGTTCGTAACAGGGTAATCATATTCCGCATAACGATCAGGCCTCAGCGGGCACTATTCACCCGCTTCCTACTCGAGAAACGTTCCGGCATCTTGATGGGTGTGGATGCACCCATAGCGCATTGGCACGACGGCGCCATCGTCGAGTCGTTAAAAGCAAGCAGAGACGGTCGCGCCGTGACGATAAAATATACCACGTGCCCTGGTGCAATTTCAGTGTTTCCGCTGGCCGCTGGCCGCCGGGATAACAGCGTCGGTCTGCCCGGTCCATAGTTCACCCAATCCGAGGTGTTCGGTCTGGCTTCGCGCATAATGCACATCTTCTGCATCGAAGACGTTGCGCCAGTCGCCGGTCGCTCCCTTGCGCGTAAACTTGAAGTCGTCGACGAATGCCGCAGTATCCGGGCGGCCAAACTTGGACTCGATAGCACGGGTGTTTGCAAAAGATGACCGCTCGACAGCCTTGTCTAGGACCGCAGGATCGACGTTGGCGATACCGAGATCCCGCAGGACGCGTTCCACCACATCGTAGCCCTTGTCTTTGAGGACCTCATATCGCACCACCGACGTCGCTCGTGGGAGCCAATTCTCCATATGACGCACCCAGGCGGGGAGGCCGTTCTTGTCGTCATGCAATAAGGCGGAGAAATCCAGGCGCGATACGCGCGTGCGTCGAATCTTGGCGCGGCGAAATGCGTAACAAGAAACCAGGGTGTCCCCAGGGTGGCGGTAGATGTAAACCACGCGGTTGTTGCCGAAGATCCGCTCTTCAAACAAGTGATGGGTCTTGATTAATCGAGGCAGACTTTTTATTTCTAGCGATCCGAATTGGAAGGTGTCGTGATTCCAGGCTAGTTCGCGCTCGACGAAATGAAAGTCGACCGTCCGGCCGGCCAACTCCTGCTCGGCGATGATATTGGCCCAGATAAAACGCATCCAGGTGTTTCCCGACTTTGGAAACGAGGCCAAGATGACATCGGAGTCGCGTAGCCCAAGTCTCGGTCGCACCATCCGTGCCGTTCGCATCAACTTGTTGCGAAGTTTACGCCGGTTCATCCGGGGCCCTGCTTACTAAGGCGGAACAAAGTATCCGA
>SMVA01279572.1_pt1 | contig 15527 bp, 7 predicted proteins | sample 2456451 | NCBI WGS metagenome assembly SMVA01 (sample SAMN11095933, study PRJNA526329) | marine sediment metagenome | biome: Marine sediment; feature: Surficial sediment; material: Deep marine sediment; isolation source: Hadal surficial sediment | place: Pacific Ocean | collected 2014-05 | depth 0-1...
CATAGGCGGATCGCTTCGCGACTGACAGTGATGCCTCGCTGAGCCAGCAGATCTTCAATGAATGGTCCGGCACACCGGGCGCGCGGTAGCAGCGGATACTGTTACCACGCGCCTCAAATTGAAGCGATAGTACAGCCAGATTGCGTAACTGATGAGATCGGGGGGCCGCCCAGGTGCGGGAATCGGTGGCGTTTGTAAGTATTCATTCGCCGATTCTATCAATTTCGGTGAGTTTACTTGTCAATACCCCCCCGCTACCAGGAGCGCACTATCGGCGCAGAACTGCGCTACCGCTGGTAGTGCGGCACCGCCTTACTGCGCCTGAGAGCATCCTCAGCATCTTCCCCTCGCCGCAAGGCGAGGGCGACTTTGCAAGCATTAGCACATCACAAGCCCCAAATCTCATCCGCATACTGGCGGATTGTCCTGTCACTGGAAAATCGCCCGCTCATCGCACAGTTGAGGATACTCATGCGAAGCCATCGCTCGCGGTCCGCATAGGCGCTATCAACTTCACGCTGGGCATCGACATAAGTACGAAAATCCGCGGCGACCATCCAGGGATCAGTTTGGGAACGAATCGCCGCGATAATCGGGGCAAATAGTTTGCTGTCGTTGCCGGCACAAACCCCCTGTTCCAGCAATTTCATAACCCGGTTGAGATCCTCATCGGCGGCAATGATCCGCTCCGGGTCATAGCTGCTGCGCTGCTGCTCGATTTCTGCAGTTCGCAAGCCAAACAGGAAAAAATTGTCGCCACCGACGGCTTCCAGAATTTCAATATTGGCACCGTCGTAAGTACCCACGGTGATCGCTCCATTCATCATGAACTTCATATTGCCTGTACCCGAGGCCTCCTTGCCAGCCGTGGAGATTTGCTCGGACAGATCTGTGCCTGGGCAGATGACTTCCATGGAGGTCACCCGGTAGTTGGGCAGGAATGCCACCCGCAACCAGGGCGCACAGCGCTCATCGTTGTTCACCACGTCGGCCACACTGGTCACCAATTTGATGATCAGTTTTGCGATAGCGTATCCCGGCGCTGCCTTGCCGCCGATCAGAACGCAGCGGGGCTGCAATCCCTTGGTGTCGCCTCGGTTGATGCGGTCGTACAGGTGTATGACATGCAGCACATTCAATAGCTGCCGTTTGTACTCATGGAAACGCTTGACCTGTACGTCGAACATCATAGAGGTATCGAAGACAACTCCGGTTTCCGACTGCACCAACGCGGCGAGACGCTGCTTGTTGGCCTGCTTGATCTGGTGCCACTGGCTGCGAAATTGCCGGTCGGCAATGCGGGTCTTCATCTCTTGCAAGCGTTCCAGGTCAGTCTGCCAGCCATCGCCGATGGTGCCTGTGATCAGCGCAGCCAACTGCGGATTGCAATGCGCCAGCCAACGGCGTGGGGTTACACCATTGGTCTTGTTGTTAAACCGCTCGGGCCACAGTGCAAAAAAATCTGCAAACAATCCCTGCTTCAATAATTCAGTATGCAGGGCAGCCACACCGTTGATGGAATGGCTGCCGACGATGGCAAGGTAGGCCATGCGTACCTGGGGCTCGTCTCCCTCTTCAATAATAGACATGCGCCGCAGGCGATCCACGTCACCGGCAAAGCGGCTCTCAAGCTGCCCCAGGAAGCGCGCATTGATTTCCAGAATGATCTCCATCAAGCGCGGCAACAATGCCGACAGCATACGCACCGACCAGCGTTCCAGCGCTTCAGGCAGCAAGGTATGATTGGTATACGCCATACAGCCTGTGGTAATCGCCCAGGCCTCGTCCCAGGCCACACCGTGTACATCAATCAACAATCGCATTAACTCGGCAATGGCAATGGTGGGATGGGTATCGTTCAGCTGGAAACCGTTCTTCTCGGCAAAACCGCTGAAGTCATTGCCATGTGTGTGCTGCCAGCGGGCGATGACATCCTGCAGGCTGGCGGAGGCCAGGAAATACTGTTGCCTGAGCCGCAATTCCTTGCCATTTTCGCTGGCGTCGTTAGGGTACAACACCATGGATATCCGTTCGGCCTTGTTCTTTTCGGCCACGGCTTCGGTATAACCGCCGGCATTAAATTCCTCCAGATTGAACTCATCCGTCGCCGCCGCCTTCCATAGCCGCAGGGTATTGACGGTGTCGTTTCGATAGCCCGGTATGGGCAGGTCGTAGGGCACGGCCAGCACGTCGCGGGTATCTCGCCAGCACATGGTGAAGCTGCCGTCCGCGTTGCTGACTTTTTCTGTATAGCCGCCATACTGCACGCGCCGAGTGCAGTCAGGTGCCTCGATTTCCCAGGGGTGCCCATCGCGCAACCAGCTATCCGGGCACTCGACTTGATAGCCGTTTTCCAGTTGCTGATGGAACATACCGTATTCGTAGTAAATACCGTAGCCCGTCACCGGCAGGGAGAGGGTTGCGCAACTGTCGAGGAAGCAGGCGGCCAGGCGACCCAAACCGCCATTGCCCAGGCCGGCATCGTGTTCCTCCTCTGCTATTTCTTCCAGGGTGCAACCGTGTTCCGCCAGCGCCCTGCGCACTGGCTCTTCAATGTCCAGGTTGATGACCGCATTGGTCAGGGCGCGGCCCATTAAGAACTCCAGCGAGAGGTAGTTGATTCGCTTGACCTGTTGCTCTCGATAGCGAGCGCGGGTAGCACTCCAACGCTCCACCAGCCGTTCGCGTACCGCCAGTGCCAGCGCTTTGAACAAGTACCGGTGACCACTGCTGATTTCATCCCGTCCCAGGGTCAATTTGTAATGCCGAACCAGGTCCGCGCTAATTTCATCAGTACTGCGAATAGTTTTTTCACTCATATTCAAAGAATTCCTCGATTATGCTTTGTTGCCGGCGACAGCCTTTAGCAACAGTATTGATTTCGACTCGACGCAAAGCTTGCTCCCAGCATCGAGCTTCAGCTGCGCCGCGTCACCCGTCGGCGAGCAGGTATCCAGCAGGCCGCGCCAACCGGTAATTCCGCTCAGCTGTGGCAACACTTGTTCAACCGGTTTGCTAGCGGCATTCAGGCAGAGCAGTAAGCTGTCTTGGAGGGAGCCGGCTTCTTGCCAACTCAACAACATCGTCAGGTGATGTCGCTCACCGTCGTGCCAATCGGGTTCCGTCATCTCTGTGCCCGCATCGGCCAACCAGGTGAAACCCAGAGCCTCATCCGTCTCGTGACCGTGTGCAAAGCGGGGGTAGGAAAACAGCGGATAAATCCGTCGCAGCTCCGCCAATCGCCGGCTAAAGTCGATCATGGGATGCGATGCACCTGTTTCACCCCAGTCGATCCAGTTGATCTCGTTGTCCTGGCAGTAACTGTTGTTGTTGCCGCCCTTGCTGTGTCCCAGTTCATCACCGGAGTTCAGCATGGGCACGCCCTGGGACAAAAACAGCGTGGCGAGGAAATTGCGTTGCTGGCGCTCGCGCAGAACCGTAATGGAGGGGTCACAGCTCGACCCTTCCACGCCGTGATTGCTACTCAGATTATCGCTGTGGCCATCTCGATTGCCCTCGCCATTGGCTTCATTGTGTCGCTCGCTGTAACTCACTAGATCGGGCAGGCAAAATCCATCGTGGGTGCAGACAAAGTTGATACTGGCATCGGGGCCCCGTCCCGACGCTTCGAACAGATCGCTGGACCCGTGCAGGCGGGCGGCCAGTTCGCCGACCACCCCCGCATCTCCACGCCAGAAGCGTCGGCAGACATCCCGGTAGCGGTCGTTCCACTCCCGCCAGGGCGCGGGAAACTGACCCAGGCGATAGCCGTTGTGCCCCACGTCCCAGGGCTCCGCCACCAGCTTCACCTTATTCAAAACCGGGTCTTGCCGGAGCGTGGAGAAAAAGCGGGCGTGCGGGTCAAAGTCGCCGTGCTCGCGACCAAGGACAGGCGCCAGATCAAAGCGAAAGCCATCCACCCCCATCTCGCTCACCCAGTACCGCAGGGCGTCGAGCACCAGTTGCTGAACCCTGGCCCCGCCGATATCCAGGGTGTTACCACAGCCGCTTTCATTGACGTAGTAGCGTGGATTGTTGGGCAACAGTTTGTAGTAGCTGCGGTTGTCGATGCCTCGAAAACTGAGCGTTGGCCCAAGTTCATTGCCCTCTGCCGTATGGTTAAACACCACATCCAGCAGCAGTTCGAGACCGGCCCCGTGCAAGCGATCGGCCATGGCGCGAAACTCCGCAACAGCATCCTGCTCGGCATACGCCGCGTGGGGCGCAAAAAAGGCAAGGGTATTATAGCCCCAGTAGTTCGACAGATTCCTCTCCAGCAAGAAATCCTCAGTGACAAATTGCTGGACCGGCATCAACTCCACAGTGGTGACGCCCAGTGCGAGCAAATGCGCAAGCACCGCCTCGCTGCCGACCCCGGCAAATCGACCCTGGTGCGCTGGCGCGACCGCGGGATGCAGCCGGGTCAAACTGCGCACATGGGCCTCGTACAGCAGAGTATCCTGCCATGCGGTGAGCGGTCGCGGCGCACGGCTTTGCTTCGAGTCTGCACTTACCACGCATTTGGGCATATAGGGGGCGCTGTCGCGCACATCAAAAGAGAGATCTCGCGGCTCACTACCCCGGCAATAGCCGTACAGAGCATCGTGCCAGCGAATGCTTCCCAATAGTTGCCTGGCATAGGGATCCAATAACAGTTTGTGGTGATTGAAGCGATGGCCCAGTAGAGGTTCATATGGGCCGTAGACGCGATACCCGTAGACGCAGCCCGGCTCCGCACCGGGCAGGTAGCCGTGCCAAATGCCATGGTCGTGGGCTGGCATCTGCAGGCGCTCGATTTCCCTGCTGCCGCTGGCGTCGAACAGGCACAGCTCGACTTTTTCAGCATGGCTTGAATACAGTGAGAAATGCACGCCGTCGCCGTCGTAGCTGGTCCCCAGGTCTGAGCCTTGCGACCCGGTCACGGGTTTCGGTTCAAGTCTTGTCATCGCGTCAACCCAGCTCGAAAAATACGGTCGCCAGCGGCGGCACCGTGATGGTGATGGAATGCTCCTGCCCATCCCAGGCCTCGGGCAGGGCCGATACACCGCCGGCGCAGCCCCGGTTGCTGCCACCGTAGCGAGCCGAGTCCGTGTTCAGCAGTTCCCGGTAAAATCCGGGCCGGGGCACACCGACACGGTAAGCGTCATGCGCCTGAGGTGTCAGGTTACTGACCACCACTACCGGTTTCTCACCGGCAGCGTCCCAGCGCACAAAGACAAAGATAGACTGTTGCCGGTTATCAACCTGCAGCCAATCGAATCCGGCCGCGTCACCATCCTGCTCCCACAACGCCGGCGCACCTTGGTAAAGCCTATTCAGGTCCCGCACCAGGTTTTGCATCCCCCGATGCAGCTCACTGTCCAGCAGCTGCCAGTCCAGGCTCTGGTCATGGTTCCACTCTTTGCGCTGGGCAAACTCACCACCCATGAAAAGCAATTTTTTCCCCGGGTGACCCCACATAAATCCATAGTAGGCTCGCAAGTTGGCAAACTGCTGCCAGTCATCACCGGGCATTTTGTTCAACAGGGAGCCCTTGCCGTGCACCACTTCATCGTGGCTAAGTGGCAATACAAAATTCTCCGAAAAGGCGTACACCAGGCCGAACGTCATCTCGTCGTGGTGATACTGTCGGTGTACGGGATCGCGACGCATGTAGTTGAGGCTGTCGTTCATCCAGCCCATATTCCACTTGAAACCAAAACCCAGCCCCCCCTGATCGGTGGGCCGTGAAACCCCGGGCCAGGAGGTGGACTCTTCGGCAATCATCATGATGCCAGGGTACTTGGCATAGCAGCGTTCATTGACTTGCTGTAAAAAGGCCACCGCTTCCAGGTTTTCCCGACCACCGCGCTCGTTCGGCAACCACTCGCCCTCCTCTCGGCTGTAGTCCAGGTAGAGCATCGAGGAGACGGCATCGAAGCGCAAGCCATCGAAATGGAATTCATCCAACCAGTACATCGCATTGCTCACCAGGAAGCTGATGATCTCGCGGCGGCCATAATTGTAAATACAGGTGTTCCAGTCCGGGTGAAATCCGCGTCGCGGATCCTCATGTTCGTACAGGCTGGTGCCATCAAATTTGCTCAGCCCATTGTCGTCGGTGGGAAAATGGCCGGGCACCCAGTCGAGCAATACGCCGATACCACGCTGATGACACTGGTCGATAAAAAAACGCAAATCATCGGGGCGACCAAAGCGACTGCTGGGAGCAAACATGCCGGTAGGCTGATAGCCCCAGGAGCCATCGAAGGGATACTCACTGATGGGCATCAATTGAATATGAGTGAATCCCATGTCCAGCGCGTAGGGCAGTAGCTCATCCACCAGATCGCGGTAACTGAGATAATCGCCACTGTCTCCCCGGCGACGCCAGGAGCCGAGGTGCACCTCATAAATTGAAACGCTTGAACCTATGGCTTGCCGCTGTGCCCGTTGTTCCAGCCAACCCGCATCCCCCCAGCTATAGCTACCCAGACCACAAACCCGGGACGCGTTACCCGGCGCCCCCTGCATGTGAAAGCCGTAGGGATCCGACTTGAGCGGCAACGCAGCGCCGGCAGCGTCCAGGAGGTCGAATTTGTAATGATCACTGGCTGTTAAGCCGGGCAGAAAAATCTCCCAGACGCCGGCAGCCGGGTGGCTGCGCAGCACATGCCGGCGGGCGTCCCAGGCGTTAAAATCTCCCACCACAGACACCCGGGAAGCGTTGGGCGCCCACAGCGTAAATAGCACCCCGGCAACCCCATCGATTTCACGAAAATGCGCGCCCAGGTGCCGATAGCCCTGTTCCAGCGAGCCCTCCCCTTGCAAGTACCAGGCCTGGGTGTCTATCACCGATGGGAAACGGTAGGGGTCTTCCAGGATAACTTCCCGCTCGCCGAAGCAGATCGCCAAGCGGTAGGCAAAGTGATTGCGCCGACGTCCCAGCGACCCCGCAAAGAACCCGGTTTCGTGCAATTGTCGCAGCACTGCCACACGGCGTCCTGATTTAGCATCCACAACCGCAACCGTACTGGCACCGGGTATGAGGCAGCGTACTAGCAGGCCGGGACCATCATCGAGATCGTGCATGCCGAGCACCGAGAACACATCACGGTAGCGGCCCTGTACCAGGGCGTCTATTTCATCTTCTTCAATCAATTTCTGCGTCCCCTCTGTGTGCAGATCTGCAAGATACGCCAGCCAGGCTCGTGAGGCGTTGCGGCCCACGTCCCGCTCACAAAGATCCGCGTATAGGCGTTCACGACGAATACGTCTGAACAGCCCGTCTTCGATGGTCCCAGTCAGCAAGGAGCTGAGTTCAGTGTTGAGTTTCCGGCGCCAGTTAGGATACTCGCTGGTCGTGCCGGGAATATTTATGGGTGTAGCGACAAGATCCAGGTCATCCAGCTGGAACATCACCACGGCATTGCAACACCTCGCGGCACCGGCAAACAAGGCGGCAAGCAAATCCTTGTCCAGTCGCCTGCCAATGTCGCCCACTCCCCAGGTCGGCGGCAGCAATTCCAGAGACTGCAACCACAGCAGAAGATGCCGCTTGTCGCGATCCCGCTCCGCCAGCTCCCCCTCCCGGTTATTCTGCAGCCGGATCCCGGGCAACGCGGGCCGGGACCACAAATCCCGGGCACCCCACCACCCAGCCACAGTCGGCAGGTCGTGGTTGCTCATCATCAACAGGGTATTGGCATCATGTGCTTCGGGATGTATAAACTCGCCGGACCCGTTGCGCTCGAAGAAAAATACCTCGCTGGACAATATACCGGCCCGCTGCAAGCGCTCAGTAAAGCCATCGGGTACCGCACCCAGATCTTCACCAATGACTGCACAGCTGTTGCGTTGGCTCTCCAGGCAAAGCAGGTCCAGCAGCAGGTCGATTGGATAATCAACATACCGGCCAAGCGTGGCATCGCCACCGGCTGGGCACCACCACAGGCGTTGTAGGCTCATGGCGTGATCGATGCGCAGCGCCCCGCCAAATTGCATAGCGGCACTCAGCAGTTCACGAAAATGGAGATTGTCGGTCTCTGCCATGCCAGCGGGGTCCGGCACCGGAAAGCCCCAGTTCTGCCCCTGCCGGGCGAACTGGTCGGGTGGCGCACCGACACAATCCGCCAAATGAAAAACCTGCGGGTGGTCGGCGCATTCCGATCCCTGCGCGTCGGCACCGATGGGCAGGTCAAACTGCAGACCCGGTACCATGCCCAGTGCCTGCGCCAATACCTGGCACTGTCTTAACTGGCCGAAGCTCAGCCACTGTAAGTAAGCGTGGAAACTCACTTGTGACATGGCAGGGCACTGCGGCTGGCATCGCCGCGTCTCAAAATTCGCCATGGTTTGCAAGGCGCGTCCCTGACTTTCCACAAACTCCTGACAAGCCAGCCGGCGCTGTTCGCCCGCCGCGGTCGTATCGCTCTCAAAGCGGCGGTACATGGCGTCAAACACCGCGTACTTGAGTTCGGCGACAGCCTCATAGTCGACCAGCTCAGCAGCTCGAAGCCTGTCCAGCCGCCCGCACCACTCCCGGTTCGCCAGCAATTGCTGGATTTCTCCACTGTCACAAAATTCTGGCTCCGCCTCAGGGGCTATATACAGCGGATTCAAAAAGCGTCGATCCGCCGGACTGTAGGGGCTACAGTTAGCGGGAAAATCCATGGCGTGTACCCCGAGAGGATTGAGGGCAATCATACTCGCCCCCTGCTCCGCCGCGAATTCGATCAGCTGCCTGAGATCACCGAAATCACCGATGCCCCAGTTGCGTTCCGAGCGGACGGAGTAGAGCTGACAGGACAAGCCCCATGCCTTTTGATCGGGAAACGGATAAGCCCTGGCGGGGACGCCGGCTACCACTGCTGGTGTTCCTTGATCAGCCCGCCTCGAAAAGCCTCGAGTAGCTTTTGCAGGTGGTCGATTTTGCTCTGGATTTCCCTGCCCTCATCCGTGTCACCTACCCGCAGGGGTGGACACTTTGTTTCCAAACATTCTATTACCGCGCCACCGGGGTGCGGGTCCTCAACTGAATTTCCGGCCGACTCGAACGGTTTATGCGCAACGAGTTGCAGGCCGTCGGCGTCGTAAACAAGCGTATAGCCGGCGATGCCGGTTTGATTCTGGTAGGCCCTGGAGAAACCACCATCGATCACCACCAGTTTTCCGTTGGCCTTGACTGGGCTTTCACCCATTTTCACCCGCACTGGAACATGCCCGTTGACAACACGACCTGTATCCGGATTAAGGCCAAATTCCTCCAGTATTTTTTCAATCGTTGCTTCGCTGTGTCGCAAGTCGTAGTAAGCGTTGCGCGCTTCTTTGTGAGTAGTCTTGTCGGCCACGAAATGGCGTTCAAAGGTCGCCATTTTTTCCTTGCCAAACAGCGGCGACTCGGCGCCGCACCACAGGTACCACATAGCGTCCATGCCGTAGGATTTTTGCTCCCAATCGTCACTGGAGAAATAGCCCTGGCGTGCCAGCCTGTCGACCCTGTCCATAAACGACTTGCCCGAAAATTCCTCTCCGCAAACCTTGAAGGCCTTGAAGGAGCTATCCTCATTCATCGAAATACAGCCGTGATATAGCAGGTGGCCGTTATGAACCAGGTACATACTGCCGTTGGAATATAGAAACTGGACGTGCCTCTGCAGCTCCCTGCTGTTCAAAAAAGACAGTTTCAGTTTTTCGACGACGCTGCTTTCTTCGGCGGTCAATTGATAGGGGTTGCCTGGATCGATAGTGGGGAAATGCGTATCCAGCAGCGGATACTCAGCGCCGTCGAGCACGATAGTGCCGTGCTGGTAATCAATCTTGCTCAAAACTAACCTGTCGTCCATTTGATACTGGGGGCGCCGATCAATCACCTGGCCCTCCAGTTTGAGTTGGATGATGGTAATCGCCTTGTGCATTTGGGCCATCAGCCTCAGTTCCTGCTCGTTGGCGCCCTCCCCATCCAAAACTTTCGCTGCAAATCGCGCGCAGGGGTCCTCGCCATAGGTGTCGACCGCAAATGAAGCGAGCGGCAACAGGCTTACACCGTAGCCGTTTTCCAGCGTTTCCAGGTTGGCATAGCGCAGGCTGATTCTGATCACATTGGCCATACAGGCTTCACTGCCTGCCGCAGCGGCCATCCACAAGATATCGTGGTTGCCCCACTGGATATCTACACTGTGGTAATCCAGCAACACAGCCATGATCTGGTGCGCCCCCGGGCCGCGATCATAAATATCCCCGATGACATGTAAGCGAGCAATAGCCAGCCTCTGAATCAGTTCGGCCAGGGCAACGATAAAGTCAGCCGCGCTGGCAGTGGCAACGATGGAGTCAATGATGCTTTGACAGGTACCGGACTGATCCTCAACAGCTTCTTGGCGGTACACTTTCCGGTACAACAGCTCCTCAATAATGGGGGCAAAATGATCTGGCATGAAGCGCCGAACCTGCGCGCGTGTATAGCGCGAGGAATAGGCACCGCATATGGCAACTAGTTGATGCAAGGAGTTTCGCAACCACTTGTCTTCGCAATCCACGGTTTGTAAAGCGACTGGTATCTTTCGTTGCGGATAGTAAATCAGGGTCAACAGCTTGCGTTGCTCAAGCGACGACAAGGTGTCGCCGAAAATATCATTTACCGTGCATTCAATAGCGCCCGAGGCGTTTCTCAAGACATGACAAAAGGTCTCGTATTCACCATGAATATCCGAGATGAAGTGCTCGGTGCCCTTGGGTAACATGAGTTCCGCGTTCAATTTGATAATCGCCGTCGAAGCAGCCAACACCGAGGGAAAGCGCATTGACAGCTGACGCAGATAAGGCAGTTCTTGATCATTCATCGCAGCGTATTGATATTGTTCAATTCTTTACAGACCTGTACCAAACGAGCCTTGAAGGACTCTTCGGCGCTTCTCAACCAGACTCTGGGATCGTAGTATTTCTTGTTCGGCAGTTCCTCATCATCGGGATTGCCTATTTGCGTTTGCAGATAAGCTTCCTGTTCCCGGTAATAGTGTCTCACACCATCCCAAAACGCCCACTGCAGGTCGGTATCTACATTCATTTTGACGACGCCGTAAGCGATGGCTTCCGAGATCTCAGCCGCGCTGGAGCCAGAGCCGCCGTGAAAGACAAAGTCGACGGGTTTCTCTGCCGTATCAAACTGTTGCTGGATGTACTGTTGAGAATGTAGCAATATTTCCGGCAGCAACTGCACGTTGCCGGGTGTGTACACGCCGTGGACATTACCGAAGGCAGCCGCCACCGTAAACTGATCGCTGACCTCTCCCAACTCCGCATAGGCATAAGCGACTTCATCGGGCTGGGTATACAAGCGTGCGCTGTCAATGTCAGTGTGGTCGACACCGTCTTCTTCGCCGCCGGTCACTCCCAGTTCAATTTCCAGAGTCATCCCCATATTGCTCATACGTTGCAGATACCGCTTGCAGGTCTCAATATTTTCTTCCAGCGGTTGCTCGGATAAGTCGAGCATATGTGAGCTGAATAAGGGGTAGCCGTGCGCCTTGTAAAACACCTCGCCGGCCTCCAGCAAGCCATCCACCCAGGGCAGCAATTTCTTTGCCGCATGATCAGTATGCAGCATGACCCGCGCGCCGTAACACCGCGCCAACTGGTGCACGTGCTGGGCGCCCGCTATGGCGCCGGCTATGGACGCCTGTTGATTTTCGTTGCTCAATCCTTTGCCGGCAAAGAAGGCGGCGCCGCTGTGGGAGAACTGGATAACCATCGGGGCGTTAAGCTCGGCCGCGGTTTCCAACACCGCATTGACCGTACTGGTGCCGGTTACATTAACGGCCGGCAGGGCAAACCCCCCGGCCTTGGCGAAAGAAAAAAGCTCCTGTACTTTCGCGCCGGTGATAACACCTGGTGCGATGTGATTCTGTAGTCCTGACATAGCGTGAGATCCTGATTAAGTTGCAGTAGCGCAAATAGTACTCTACCTACGATGTTCGTAAGGCCCTGACGTAGTTGATAAGCCCGTTGGTGGAAGCATCGTGGTCATCCACCACCGCAGCGCCGACGAGCTGCGGCAGAATTGCGTTAGCCAACTGTTTGCCAAGCTCCACTCCCCACTGGTCAAAGGAGTTGACCTGCCAAATTACGCCCTGGACAAAGATCTTGTGCTCGTAGAGCGCAATCAGCTTACCCAGCGTCTCCGGCGTCAACTGACGGTAGATCAATGTGTTGGACGGGTGATTGCCGGCAAAGACCTTGTGCGGCAGCAACCGCTCCAATGCCTCGCCGCCCGCGCCCGCCGCATCGAGCTCTGCACGCACCTCGTCGCTGGTTTTTCCGCGCATCAGTGCCTCAGCCTGCGCAAAACAATTGGCAAGCAATTTCTCATGGTGGTCACCCAGCACCGTGTGGGGCTGGCCGGCAACGAGAAAATCGGCGGGAATCAGCTCGGTACCCTGGTGAATCAATTGGTAGAAGGCGTGCTGGCCGTCGGTGCCCGGTTCACCCCAGATAACAGGACCCGTGTCATAGTCCACCTGAGCACCTTCACGGGTAACGGATTTACCGTTGCTCTCCATATCAGCCTGTTGCAGGTACGCCGAAAAACGGCTCAGGTGCTGGTCGTAGGGCAGGATCGCCTGGCTGCTGGCACCCAGGAAATTGCGGTACCAGATACCCAGTAATGCCAGCATCACGGGCATGTTTTCAGCCAGCGGTGCGGTCAGAAAATGCTGATCCATGCTGTGGCCGCCGGCCAATAACTTTTCGAAATTGTCCATGCCGACAGCCAGCGCGATCGGCAGTCCGATCGATGACCATAGCGAGTAGCGGCCACCGACCCAATCCCAGAAGCCAAACATGTTGTCGGTGTCGATGCCAAACGCGGCTACCGCCTCGGTGTTGGTCGAAACGGCGACAAAATGTCTGGCCACCGCGGCCTCGCTACCCGCATGCTGCACCAGCCAGGCACGCGCCGAAGCGGCGTTGGTCATGGTCTCCTGGGTGGTGAAGGTCTTGGAGGCGACCACGAACAAGGTGCGGGCCGGATCCAGCCCGGCAAGCGTCTGGGTCAGATGCGCCCCGTCGACGTTGGAGACAAAGTGCACGCGCAGACCGGGATGGTGATAGGGCCGCAACGCTTCACACACCATCAGCGGCCCCAGATTTGAGCCGCCGATACCGATGTTGACCACGTCCTTGATGCCGCGATCGTCATAACCGCGCCATACCCCATCCTGCACACGGGTGCTGAAGCTGCGCATGCGCTGCAGCTCGGCATGGACCGCCGGCATGACGTCCGCGCCATCGACTTCTATCGCGCGATCAGCGCGATTGCGCAGTGCGATATGGAGCACCGCCCGGTCTTCGGTCGCATTGATCCGTTCACCGGAAAACATGCGCGCCCGCCATGCTTCCACGTTGGCCTGTCGCGCCAGTCCGATTAACAGATCGAGGGTTTCTGCCGTGATCCGGTTCTTGGAATAGTCGAGCAGCAGATCCTCGCAATGAATCGAAAATTGCTCGAATCGGCGGGTGTCTGCGGAAAAAAGGTCGCGCATGTGGACCTGCGCGATCTCCTTACTGTGAAGTTCGAGCGCTCGCCATGCAGCAGTTTTCGTTAAGGTAGCATCCGACATATCAACCTCACACCTGATAAAGTTCATTCAAATATCGCCCGATACTGCTGTGCCAGCTAAAGCGGGATTGGGCCGCCTCATTGCAAATATGTTCCCACGCCCGGGGCTCTTTCAGCCTGTAGTCCAGCGCCGCCGCGAAGGCTCGAACCATGGCCTCGGCCTGCTCTTGCATACTGTCTCCAGAGAAGCAAAACCCGGTGGCTTCATGTGCAACCGTGTCTGTCAACCCACCCACCTGGTGAACGAGGCAGGGCTGGCCGGCCCGCATCGCTAACATCTGGCTAATGCCGCAAGGTTCGAAGGAACTCGGCATCATAAACAGGTCACCGGACCGGTACAGGGCCTGCGCCACACTGTCGGAATAGCCGCGCAGAAAAATGAAGTTGTCATACTGCGCGCTGACAGCAGTCAAGAACTGTTCCAGCGGCTCATCGCCGCTGCCCAGAAAAAGCCAGCTGCCCCGTTGACCCAGGCATTCAAGCAGCGTCTCCAGCGCCGTCTGTCCATCGGGCAGACGTTGCTGCAACAGGGAAACTTTCTGTCCGGTCACCCGCCCAACACTGGTAATTAATAACTGATCATCGCGGCCCGCAAACTGTTGCAGGCCTTTTTCCGCGATAAAGTGGGCGCTGGATACCTGCGATTCACGGCCGATCCAACGCCACAGCTCCGCTTGCAACAACGCTTTCAGCACAGAGCGCTGCACGGGCTCGTACTCCGCCTCCGGCGGGTAGTCACAGCCGTTGAGGATACCGCAGAGCCGGCCCTGAGTATTGGCCTGCTGAAGATCTGCCTCCAGTCCCTCGCCGCCGAAGTAGCCCTTCTCGTCCACAGCGCTGGGTTTGAGTATCTCTGCCGCGTAGGTAGGCGAGACCGCGTGCACCTTGTCAGCCAGCGTGATGCCTGCCCGCATCAGGTTAATACAATCCGGCCAGCGCGGATCCGTGACGGCCGCATCCACGATCAGGTCCGGGTGCCACGACTGCAGGGAAGAGGCGTGATCGCCTAGCGGGCGGATACCCTGCAGGGACAGGTTGTGAATGGTGTAGACACAGGGAGTCTGTTGCAGACACCGGTAGTCCCGGTGGTACTGCCTTAACACCAGCAGCAGTGCCGCGTGCCAGTCATGCGCATGCAGGATGTCGAGCCTGCCGAAATACGCCTGTTTAACCAGTTCGGCGACCACCGTGCAAAACAGGGCGAACTTGGTGGCGTCGGTGGCGAACGGAGAATCAGGGCCGTCGTCGCAATAGATGCGGCCCGCCCCACAGGGACTGAAGTCCGGGTGATCGACGACCCAGTGAGTCACCCCCGCGTGCGCTGCATCGGCGACGACCTGGTAGATATCCACGCTGTGGACCTTCCCACCAAAGGTGACGGAGATAGTTGTCGATCTGGTGGCAGTCGGCAGTCGTGCCAGCGTGTGATAAGCCGGTGTGACCACGTGCACCTGGCAGCCCTGCGCCGCCAGCGCCGGTGGCACATCCCTGACCACATCGCCAATACCACCTACTTTGCCACCGGGCAGGGCGTCGTTCTCGGCGGCCACCATCAGAATATTGGGTCCTGTAGTCACGTGATCACATCCGGTGTGGTACGCCCGGTATGCTGTTCAATTTCAGCGATATCAGCGGCTGTCGCAATCAGGGGCGCGAGCGCCTGTTGCGGGTCTTGATCCAGTAAATCGGCGTCGGCTTCGTGCCGTTCGAGATACACACGCAGCGTCGCACCCTCGGTCCCGGTACCGGACAGCCGGTAGACTATGCGTCCGCCATCCTCAAGAAAAACACGTAGGCCCTGACCGGTACTCACGCTCCCGTCGACGGGGTCGGTGTAGCTAAAATTATCCGCCGCGGTAATACGCAGGCTATTGATGGTGCTACCGGTCAGCGTGGCGAGCCGATCCTGCAGGGATGTCATCATCGCCTGGGC
>SMVA01327955.1_pt1 | contig 15526 bp, 15 predicted proteins | sample 2456451 | NCBI WGS metagenome assembly SMVA01 (sample SAMN11095933, study PRJNA526329) | marine sediment metagenome | biome: Marine sediment; feature: Surficial sediment; material: Deep marine sediment; isolation source: Hadal surficial sediment | place: Pacific Ocean | collected 2014-05 | depth...
CACTATCGGCCAGAACGGTTGCGCGGGCATCTATCCTGCCATGCTGGCAGTTATGATTGCGCCAACCATGGGGGTTGATCCCCTGGACATTACCTTTATTGTCACACTGGTAGGTATTGTTGCCATCAGTTCCTTTGGTGTTGCTGGCGTCGGCGGGGGCGCAACCTTTGCCGCACTGATGGTCCTGCCTGCCCTGGGATTCCCTATTGCCCTGGCGGCACTGCTGATATCCATAGAGCCACTCATCGATATGGCCCGGACGGCGTTGAATGTGAACGGCGCTATGACGGCAGGGACTATTACTGATCGGGTTTTACAGCTATCTGCTGATCCAGCGACAACGGGGTCACAGAATGGTTAGTGCAAATATCGACGACGATTCTCAAACGGGGCAAATCATCTTACAGCCCAACCATTCATGGCCTTGGCGCTATAACCTGTATTTGTTGTTCACCCTGATGGGAATCTCACTCACATTAAGTTTAGCTTTCCTGGTAATCGGCGCATGGGTCGTCTTACCCTACTCTTTACTGGAACTGATCGTTCTCGCAGCTTGCATGCACTATTGTGTCTGGCAATGCAGGAAGCGAGAGGTCATCACTGTGACCGAAAATGATGTCTGTATAGAAAAGGGCGTAAATCACCCTTCTGAAAAATGGAAATACCAACGTCACTGGGCAAAGTTCCTGGTCCAGAAGCCTCGCCACTCATGGGAACCTACCATTGTCAGCATCAGATCCCATGGCAGGGAAACTGAACTAGGCAATTTCCTGAATAAACCCGATAAAACTGAGCTAATCAGACAATTAAAAAGGCTTGTACCCAGATAAGGGGTTATTCCCAGATAAAGGATTGAACCCAGATAAATGCCGGACAAGACCGGATAAGTACCACAGGTAGTGCTAGATAAAAGCAATGACCAGATAAAAACCGGCTAGAAATGACTTAAAGGCAGTGTAAATGCGTGATATCAACATGATAAAGATTGTTGACAGCGATCACTGGATGGATATAATCCGCCACGCTTGAACGTAAGCCTGATATTTATGCACAACACTTCGAAGTTCCAAGTTCCATTAGTACTCGACCCTCGTCCTGATAATCATAAGTAAAATAGCTCCACTTCACAGCCAACCACCTCTTTCTCTCTTGAAGGGAAGAGGTTTAATTACTTTTGACAATTTAGGAAAATTTTATGACTACTACAACCGGTACCGTTAAATGGTTCAACGAAGCTAAAGGCTTTGGTTTTATCGCACAGGAGTCTGGACCAGATGTCTTTGCTCACTTCAGCGCGATCAACAGCTCGGGTTTCAAAACTCTGGTTGAAGGCCAGAAGGTTGAATTCACAGTGACACAAGGCCAGAAAGGCCCTCAGGCTGAGAATATCACACCTATCTAGTTACAGAGATGTAAGTTAGGTTAGCGAAAAAAGGCAGGTTACGACTTGCCTTTTTTTTTGGTTTTTATCCGGGTTCTGTGCCAGAAGCGTCTGCCATTTGAGCGAGCAGTATCAATGCTTTTTATTCCCTTTTCTCCCAGGCGAAATGAGATGGCTCCTTCAATCGCTGTGTTCAGCACCTTGACCTGCCTCGCAGCGTAACGGCGCAGGACCGTGGCATGCGGGTGACCGAATCGATTCTGGTAACCAGCCGACACCACAGCGATGTCAGCCTTCACCTGATTGATAAAACGGGGAGTTGAAGATGTCCGACTACCGTGGTGAGGCATGGAGATAATGTCCATCTCCGGCAGAGTCATCTCTCCAAGTGCATCTTCTGCCAGGGCTTCGATATCTCCGGTTAGCAAAACCGCAAATCTGGATCCTGTCACCAGAAGCAGGCAGGAACGATCGTTACTGCTTAAATTGACACCATCAAGGGCAAATGCTTCGAAGCGCACTCCATCCATGGTCCAGGTCTCTCCGGGATCACAACTCCTGGTATCCGGGGTAAATATTCTCCCAGGTCCAAAATTTCGTTCCACAGCCCCTGCACCACCCGCGTGATCATTGTCACTATGACTGACAATCAATGTGTCGAGGTGTTTGATCCCTTGCTGTCTGAGGAAAGGAGTGATGGTCTGCTCACCATTATCGAATCGATCGCCAAATGCTGCCCCGGCGTCGTAGAGCAAACTTGAGTGGCGAGTCCTCACAAGCACACTTAACCCCTGGCCAACATCAATAAACGATAGCTGCAGTTCACCCTCGGCTGGCAGGTCTTCAACTACCAGTATTGGCAGGAAGCAGAACAACGCCAACCACTTTGGTATCAACCCTCCTGGAACCAGAAAAATGTATACGCCAACTATAGTGATGCAGATAGGATACAGACCCTGACCGGAGTTCTGGACCACCCAATCCAGTTCAGCCGCCTGGACAATCACTTCCCAGATCAGCGACAGAAAGAACTCTGATACTGCCAATGTAACTTCAGCCATGACATCACTTACCGGACTTGCGACGACAAATAGCAACAACCAGGGAATCACCAGCAGGCTGATAAACGGAATGGCAATCAGGTTGATGAAAAAACCGATGAGCGACACCTGATAGACGAGAGTCAGCAACACCGGGAACATCGTGATAAAAACAACCCACTGGGTTTTGATGGCAGTCATCACCAATGACCACAGAGACGATTGTCTGTCAGTATCAACCCGACCGGCAAATGCAAAAAGCAAGGCAAATACAGCACCAAAGGACAGCCAGAACCCTGTGCTCATCATTGCAAAAGGCCGCATCAACACAACGCCAAGCAGAGAGATTGAAAACATCGTCGCCAAGGTCATTCGACGGTTCACACACACCGCAACCAAAACTACCGTGGTCATGATCAATGCTCTCTGAACAGGGAGGCCAGATCCGGCGATTAATGCATAGACACCAACCAACGACACTGTAAATATACCCGCCCAGCGAATGGGTATCGGCAGCGAGGCCAGCGCGCGGAATATCATCGCCGCAACCAGTCCTACATGCAGACCGGAAATGATGAACAGATGATTCGTACCTGTTTTGGTCAGGCTCCGCCATTGGGATGAGGAAATCTGCCCGGACTCACCAATCGTCAGCGCCACAAGTAATCCTTTAACGGGAGATTCTTCTGCCAAACGCAGTATTTTGTCCCGCAGAAAGGATCGATATTTATGAGGCGCCTGCTGGAGCCCACTAAAGGCAGATAAATCAGGTCGTTGAAAACTTCCCTGGTCTCTTACATAACCTGTCGCCCGGATTCCCTGGAAAAAAAGCCAGCCTTCATAGTCAAAAACACCGGGGTTCAGGGTCATTCGAGGACTGAAAAGCTTCACCGTAAGACGCAATTCATCACCAGGGTTCACGACAATGGAAGATCGATACCACGACAGTGTGACCAGACCTGACCAGCAGACTTCACATCCAGGCATTGAATCAACCCGGAATCTAAAACGTTGAACCCCGCCTCCCTGTACCGGTAGGCTGACGACTGTGCCTTCAACTTCAACAACCTTATTTTCCAGCTGGCGAGGGTAAGCCTCATCGATACCACTGTGGGCGGCGTGGAGTGCAAAAATAATTCCGAGATAGAATGCACAAACCGGTGTTGTAATTCGCTTGCTTAACCCAAACAACGCAACGGGTAAACCTGCAAGCAATGGTGCAACTGGCAATAGCTCCGGCAGTCTTGTGACCAGGACGATGGAAAAAACAAACCAGGGAACCGCAAGACTCATCAAAGCATTTCAAGGCAGTCAGGCGGTGTCAGCCAGTGGATATCTCTTAAATTTCACAGGGATATCGACCTTGAATCACCAGTACAGGCATAATGGCAATTGCGAGTACTAGTTGAAAATCACATGCCATATAAAAAATACCTTCCAACCAGGGAACACCTGAGAGAAATAAAGTCTCTCCGCTTTCTTGGCGAGAAAATATTTGAGCCTAATTTGTGGCACATCAACCGGCATTCGGTTTCCTATGCGGTTCTCATTGGGTCGATATGTTGTTTCTTGCCTATCCCCTTTCAGATGATTCCGTGTGTGCTGTTATGCATTGTCATCCGTTGCAATGTGCCTATATCAGTGCTCATCGTATGGATCAGCAACCCAATCACGATGACACCCATGATGTATTTCGCCTACAAGGTAGGCACCTGGACCCTGGGTCGGGAAACCCAGCTTCAATCGATTGAAATCAGCTTCGAATGGTTATCAAATCAACTCGGGATTGTCTGGCAGCCTCTAATTCTGGGCTCCCTGGTCTGTGGTTTTACAATGGGAATTATCGGTTTTGCCAGTGTACGTCTTTACTGGCGATGGAAGATCGGCCGCGATTGGAGAAAACGCCGGGCCAGAATGAATATGCCCAGCCCATAGGCGCACGATTCTATTAGTTACCCAGTCAGAAGACCGGGGCTGTTTCCTCAAATACCTTCCTGGCCATGAGTTGATCATAGTAAGCGGCAAGCGCCGCTCGATTATTCCGCCAGTCGTCTTCCGGGTGTCGCCAGTTCGCATACCCGAGTGCGGAAATCACAGCAATGCTTCCCAGGGTAACTGTATCATCCGTTTCAACGACTAGCTTGTTGAGCGCGTCATAACAGCGGTGGCATCTATCGAATTCCCTCTTGAGCAGAGTTGCTGATTTCAGCTCTTCTTCACGTTGGTTATTTTCCATGGAGCGGACGAACATCGAATCCATCAGTACAGAAGCCGTGGACTCGAGTACAAGGCACTTCATCTTCTCGACTGGATCTACCGGCAATAGTTTGCCGCCGGATAGTTCATCCAGATATCGAGTGATGATAAGGGACTCGCAGAGTGAATCTCCGGAGTCTGTCACCAAAACGGGTATTTTACCTCCGGGTCCATGGTCCTTCAGGTCTTCAAAACTGTCTATCGCAATTTCCTCGACCTGGTCCGTCAGTCCACCCTCCCGCACAGCGATTCGGGCTCGCCGGGCATAAGGTGAGTTACCACTGTAATAAAGTTTCATCAAATTGCCCCGGGTCAAATATGACCCCTGTTAACTTCTGATTATTCGCTCTTTAGAACCGCTGCTGGCTGAAGTGATGCGGCTCGTATTGCGGGATATAACGTTGCTAACAGACTGATCGCGAAGGTGACGATAACAATAAGAAGCACATCGGCGTATCTTACATCCGTGGGTACAGAGTCAAAGTAAGTTCCCGCCAACAGTCGGCTACCCAGGAGTGTTTCAAAAAACCCAACCACCTCAGTAATGTTATGAGCAAGCAAGAGGCCAAGAACCGTTCCGACAAATATGCCAATCACCCCTATCACAGCCCCTTGAGTCATAAAAATTTTCATCACTCCAGCCGATGAAAGTCCGAAGGTTCTTAAGACGGCGATATCACGCTGTTTATCTTTCACCATCATGCTCAAACTTGAAACGATATTGAAGGCGGCGATAGTAACTATCAGCAGTAGTAACATAAACATCATCACCTTCTCCATTTTTACCGTTTCAAAAAAGTCCCCGTACTGCTGGGTCCAGTCCTCTGTCTTCACATTGTCGAACGCCGAGTAGTCTGCAGCCACATTTGGAGCATCGAAAACATTTGCCAGCTTTAACCTTGTATCGACAGCTTCCGTTCCAACAATTCGTTGTAAATACTGGTAATTAATCAATGCCAGCCCATAGTCCAGCTGCGCATCAAGCTCGAATGTACCAACCAGATGTACCCTCGTCACCCGCGGCGAAATGCTGTTACCTTTTACTGAAGGTTCCGGGATCACCATTGTCAATGTATCACCAACAATCGCACCCAGTCTGTAAGCCAGCGGCCTACCTATAATAATCCCATGTGCGGAGCGACCAAGATCCTCGATCGAACCCTGAGTCATGTGAGCCGGGACAATGGACATTTCTCGCTCTCGTGAGGCATCCACTCCATTGAGCATAATCAACTGACTGTTATCACCATCAAGCAGAAGCGCAATTCTTGACAAAAATGGTGCCATAGCAACGACCCTGCTGTCACTCATCATCAGCTCAACATCAATTTCACCGCTAACGACCACGTGTGGTACTACACCCAGAATTCTTCTCTTCAATTCCGTATCAAAACCATTCATCACAGACACAACAACAATAAGCGCGATGACTCCGAGAGCCATGCCAATCAAGGAGACAAGTGTGATGAAGGATAGGAATTTGTTCTCAGAACCTTTTGTAAAGAAACCTAACCCGGAATAACGGACACCTATAAATGTTGAAATGTTCACGATACCTGCTCCTCAAGGTGTCCATTGTGAAGCTTAAAGATCCGGTCCATACGCCTGGCGAGATCGTGATTGTGAGTCACCACGACAAAAGACATCTTCAGATCCCGGCTCAGATCAATCAACAACTGGCTGACTTCTTCGGCCGTTGTCTCATCAAGATTACCCGTTGGTTCATCAGCCAGGACACATAAGGGTTCAGAGACCAGCGCCCTCGCAATCGCAACTCTCTGGCGTTCGCCACCTGAAAGCTGGCCTGGGCGGTGCGACAGTCTTGGGCCCAAGCCTACTCTCGACAACATATCTGCGGATCTTTCATTGGCTAATTTTCGGTTCATGCCGCCAATCATCAGCGGCATGGCGACATTTTCGAGCGCAGAAAATTCGGACATGAGATAGTGAAATTGGTAAACGAAACCCAGCTTCTTGTTGCGCAGCTCACACAGAGATTTTTCAGTTAGCTTGGATATGTTATTTCCGCTTACCCAGACTTCGCCTGAATCAGGTGAGTCCAACCCTGCAAGCAAGTGCAACAAAGTACTCTTGCCGCTGCCTGACAACCCGACTATGGCGACACGCTCACCCTCGATAACTTCGAAATCAATTCCTGCCAGAACCTTGATGGTCTCGCCACCTTGATCGAATGTTTTGACCAGACCTTTTGCCTGCAACACAGTGCTACCCTCCATGCTGCAACGCCTCCACAGGATTGGTAGCAGCAGCCCTTGATGCGGGATATAGTGTCGCCAGCAGGCAAATCAGAAAGGACACTGTTGCGACCACCAGGATGTCCATCGGCAGGACACGTGACGGTAGATACTGAATAAAATATTCTTCCATCAATCCAAGACCCAGGGCCTGATCAACAAAGTTATAGATCTCTCCCAGCCATGTCGCCAGGATCGCACCCAGGATGACACCGATACTGACGCCGATGACGCCGACGATGCAGCCATGGAAGATGAATATAGTCCTGATTGACGCTGGGGATGCACCAATGGTGCGTAGTATGGCGATATCAGGATGTTTATCCTGAACCGTCATCATTAGATTAGAAACAACATTGAAGGCAGCCACGGCAACAAGCATTAGTAGTAAGAGGAACATCGTGGTCTTCTGCATCTGTATGGCGTCATAAAGATTTCCATGGCGCCGCATCCAGCTGAATGCGTAAAGGTCTCTGCCTGATGAAGATAAAATCAGTTCATGGAGAACCCTTGGTGCCGCGAACAGGTCCTCGATTCGAATTCGTAGACCATCTATATCGCTTTGTCGTTTTATTTTTTGCGCATCAACCAGGTGAACAAAAATTTGTGATCTATCGATGTCTGACCCCACCCTGAACAAACCGGTTACCGTCAATCTCTTCATCGTCGGCATGGGTCCGGCAAAACCAATTCTCAAGTCGCCCAGAACCAGCGTTACCTTGTCTCCCAGAGAGACATTTAGCTGATGAGCAAGCGGCTCACCCATAACGACACTAAAGTCACCAGCTTCAAGGCTTGAAAGATCGCCTTCTACAAAATAATCCTGAACAATGGAGACGTTTTTCTCAAGCGATGGTTCCACGCCACTAAATGAGACACCGGCCAGTTCGCCGTTCGCGAGTACCAGACCACTGCCTTCGATCAATGGCGCCACGGCAATGACCTCACTGTGGGATTCCATCTCCCGCCTCATGACTTCCCAGTCGGCATCATCTGCTCTGCTGTAAATCACGCCGTGAGGAACTACCCCAAGAACCCTGAGTCTTAACTCTTCTTCAAATCCATTCATGACTGACAGGACAATGACCAGCACCGCGACGCCCAGGATAAGACCTGAAATAGAGATCAAAGATATAAACGAAACCAGGTGATCTGATGTGCTCGAAATGGAGTAACGCAAAGCAACATGCAAACGCCAATTATTAAAGGCCATTGATAGAAACACTTATAGACAACAAATCTTGAAATGCTATTGAATCATGAATTGGAGGTTGTTTCACAATTCACTCATGTCTTTCGTTACAATGCAGCTTTTATATAACCCGGAACTGGCTCCATGATCGTCATACTGCACCCCAATACAGATGAAAAATCTGTTGAATACCTGGAGACGATGTCATTTCTGGAGCATCTACCCAACATAAGCCTGCAGCGCCATGTTGTTCAGGGTGCGGATCAAAAATTGACCGAAATATACCTGCTTGGCGATACCCAGAAACTTGAACAGGGTGATATTGAGAGCCTGGACTGTGTGGACCGTGTCATTCGTATTTCCCAGGAATATCGAATACTGGGAAGACACAAGGACCAGAATCGTTCCAGTGGGTTTACTTACAATGGCGTTCAGTTTTCACAGGAAAACTGCCATATCCTGGCAGGGCTATGTGCCGTGGATACGCCGGAACATGTTGAAATGATGATGAAGGCATTGCAGGAACACGGGCAGGACTGCACACGAATGGGTGCATTCAAGCCAAGAACCAACCCCTACTCCTTTCAGGGCCATGGCAAACAATGCCTGCCCTATGTTTTCGAACTGGCTGGAAAATATGGCATCAAAGTGATCGCAATGGAGGTCACTCATGAAAGTCAGATCGAGGAAATCAGTACTGCCCTGCGTGTAACAGGCAGCCCAACTGGTGTCATGTTGCAGATCGGTACCCGGAATACACAAAATTTTGAGCTGCTGAAGGTCGTTGGCAGGCAGAAAGAATATCCTGTTTTATTTAAAAGGGGTTATGGGGTAAGCCTCAACGAATCGCTTAATGCAGCTGAATACCTGGCCAGTGAAGGCAACTCGAATGTTATATTCTGCCTACGCGGAATGAAAAGCGAGGGTGGTGCCCCACATCGCAATATGGTCGATTTTGCTCATGTGCCTGTGATCAAAAGACTAACGCGTATGCCGGTATGTGTTGACCCTTCTCATTCTGTCGGCACAAGGGATAAATCTCCAGATGGTATCCTCGACGTGGTCCATGCCGCTGCACAAGGGTTGATCGCAGGCGCAAATATGGTGTTAGTAGATTTTCATCCAGAGCCAACAACCGCGCTGGTTGATGGTCCACAGGCACTGTTAATGGACGAACTTCCAAGATTTCTTGATGACATGGCGAAATGCCATGAGTTCTACAATGAGAGAAAGAAACTCTGGGACCATGTCTAGCAGCTGATCACGAGCCTCGCAGGGATTTGTTTTTCAGGACAGGGACAGCTACTAGTCTTTGTAGATCTAACGCTGGCTGGCCGCATTGTAAAATCGCCCTGGGCGAGACTTCGGCATTTCAGGCTGCTCGCATTTTGCTGGATTGCCGCCACAAATCTCACACGCTCCATCAATACCAAGATTATTCAGTCCTCCGCAGGAGCCTGAAATAGGCGCTCTTCCCCGGATCACGCCAATTGCCATGGCAGCAACAACCGCCAGCAGTATGATAAATGACAGTGCAAATTCGATCATTACTTCTCTTTCCCCTGGTCTGACTCTTTCTCGCCGGTTTGCTTCTCGTCAACCTTCAAGTAGGCTTTTAGCGCAGCAGACGATTGTTCGGAAAACCCATCTTCTTCTTTGATTATAACCAAAACGGCAAGATTTTGATCCTCTGCTAGCCGTAAACCCTCCACAACGCCTAAAACGTTGATAGCGGTTGCATAACCATCAGCCATGGCAGCCGATTTGGCGATCACAGTGACAGACGCTACATTATGATTGACGGGCCAGCCCGTCCTTGGATCGATAGTATGCGAATAACGTACGCCATCTACCTCAAAAAAGTTCCGGTAGTCACCTGACGTCGCCATGCCCATATTGTCCAGTTCGAGGACCCGGTAAATCGAACGACCTGTCGCATCTGGGCTCTCTATTGCAACGGACCAGGCTTCGCCGCGACTGTTCCTTCCTTTCGCTCGCAGCTCTCCACCGACCTCTATCAAGTAATCAGTCACCATCTCACTATCGAGGATGTCAGCGAGTTGATCCACCGCAAACCCCTTGGCGATGGCAGAAAGATCGACATAGATGTCCTTCGATTTGACCAGGCGTCCATCATCAAGGGAAAGGAATCTGAAACCTGTCCTGACCATTGCTTCCTCAATCTGACCATCATCCGGGATCTTATTCCCGGTAAACCCTGGTCCGAAACCCCAGATATTAACCAGCGGGCCCACCGTGACGTCGAATGCACCATTGCTTTCATCATGAATTTTTTGACTCATCTGCAATACATTCTGCAGCTCTATTGCCACGGGAAAAGAAGTTGAGACAGGTGACTGGTTAAAACGTGATAATTCTGATTGTTCATCGTAAGTAGACATTAACGCGTTGATATGAGCGAGTTCAGCATCAATCTGTGACTGGAGCTTAGGCTTATCAATCGACCCAATAATTTTGATGGTATAGCTGGTTCCCATGGTGGGTCCGGTAAGTACATGCACCTTGCCACCCTCGCATCCGAAGAGCGCAAGTAGTAAGAAGGCAAACGCGACTTTTATAGTGTTGGCCACTCAATTATCCTGTCTATAAAGATGGGTTATGATCTACATCCGAAATCGAGCTAACCTGAACCAAACATTGAAACCTAAAATATTCGTAGACTCTATCGAGTCGTTGGAAAAAACTCTCCACAAGCTGATCCCTATCAGCCAGCACATGGGAATAAGGGTCACCAATTATACAGGCTCTGAGCTCACTCTTGTGGCCCCGCTGATAAATAATATCAATCACCAGCAGAGTGCATTTGGCGGTAGCCTGTTCTCCCTCACGGCGCTTGCCGGGTGGGGTCTGATGCAACTCAAACTGAGTGAGGAAAATCTTGATGGTAATACGGTGGTTGCTGGTGGTGATGTTAGTTACACCGCACCGGTTACTGAGGATTTCTCCTGTCGCTGCACACTGCCGAACGATTGGCCCCGGTTTATGGCGAAACTCAAAGACAAAGGGAAGGCTTCTGTGACAATGAAATCCGTCGTTTCAGCTGATGATGGAGAGGCAATGCAGTTTACCGGTCGTTTTGTGGTTCGGCTACGAGAGCACAGTTAAGGAATCCGTCATGGACACACCTCTTTCACGACCTCTGAGCCAACCTCCCAGGGTCAGGCTCGCCCGCCTTCCGACACCGCTGGAAGCCATGGACCGGCTATCTGTGGAACTTGGCGGTCCCAGAATTTGGATCAAGAGAGATGATCTGACTGAAGGTCCGGCATCCGGAAATAAACTTCGTAAGCTTGAATTTTCAGTGGGCCAGGCCCTGGAACAAAATTCTACCGTCCTGGTCACAGCGGGAGGCGTACAGTCCAACCATTGTCGGGCCACGGCTATCGTCGCGGCAAAACTCGGTCTGAAATCGCATCTGATTCTAAGGGGCAAGCCCCCGATCGAAAGCGACGGCAATCTACTGCTGGATGAACTCGTCGGTGCAGAAATTACCTTTGCCACAGCTGAGCAGTTTGAGAATCTGGATTCCCTGTTTGATGACATCAATAATGACTACCGCGCAAAGGGAGAAGTACCTTTCAATATTCCAATCGGTGCGAGCGATGAGATCGGTCTCTGGGGTTACATCGAGTGCGCCCGTGAATTGAAAGCTGATTTTGTCGCACATAGCATCTCTCCGGACCACATTATTTCAGCCACGGGCTCTGGCGGTACCCAGGGCGGTATGATACTAGGGAATCATTTACATGGACTTGATACCCAGGTCGCTGCGTTCAACGTCAGCAATGATGAGAATTTCTTCAAGCAGAAAATCGCTGAGGACATAAAGCGATGGCAAAGCAGGTACCAAGAAAGCGTTCCTGAATTACCAATCAACATTATCGATGGTTACGTTGGTCCCGGATATGGACGAGCCGATGCGCATGTCTTTGACACCATCAGACGAGTTGCCCGAGCCGAGGGAATTATTTTTGACCCGGTTTACACAGGTAAGGCTTTTGACGGGATGCTTCAGGAACTCAATAAAGGGCGTTTTAGCGGTGCAACGGATATCGTGTTCCTTCATACCGGCGGCATATATGGGCTATTCCCGCAACGCCATCAATTTAGCAAATGACCTACCCCACAGGACAAAACTGTGTTTGAATCCGCAGCAACTTGAATTACAGGTAAGACTAATGACTTTTTGGATCAAATCAGGAGCAATCATTGTGATTCTCCTGGTCCTGTCTTCCTGTAGCTGGTTTAGCGATAGATTCGGCAAGGACGATGAGCGGTGCCCGGTAGGTGCGTGTGACGAATCTGGGGAACTTTCGGCAAATGAGAGCTGGTACTGCTATGGCGTTCAGGAAGATCGAAGCTGGGATTGCAGCCATGATTTTCAACCTGAGAAGATAACTTCAATCGATCCTTCGGCAGCAAGACCGGCGCGTGAACCATCCCCGGAACCAGTGGTGGAAACACCGTTAGTCGCTAAGGAAATCTCAACTGAGGCTGTCTTAGTTGAGGAAAGTGCGATTGTGGAACGCAAGCCAGTTGAAGAGCTATCAACTGTCGCCTCACCAATACCCACTGAAGAAGAACAAGCTGGCGAGTTAATCACTGCAGCCGGAAGTGAACAAGGCGGCAATTATATCCTTGGTCAGCCAGCCGATGCATATACCGTTCAATTAATTGCCATGCAGGAAGAAAACAACATGCTTTCCTATGCAACTCACAATGGAATTGGTGCACCACTGTACGCCCGCATACAAAGTAAGGAATCAGATTGGTACGTCCTGCTCTTAGGTACTTATGATGACAGGCAGAGTGCAGAAGAAGCCAAAGATAGCTGGGAAGGCACCAGAACCCTAAAAATTAAGCCCTGGGTCAGGAAGCTGGGACCGCTACAGGATGCCATCCGGCTAGCTCAAAATTAGATGAACACGCGCTTGCAAAAAATTCCCTCGGTGGACCGGGTTATCAGCAGCGCTTCGTGCCAGAAATTAATCTCGCGATTTGGCCACAAGATGGTGGCAACTGCCGTTCGAAACGTTCTTGGTGAGGTCAGGCAGGAACTGCAGCAAGATCCCAAGAGTGAATTACCTGCCCTCGACGTCATTGTCAGCATTCTCGAAAAACAATTGACTGGAGCTTCCCATTTTTCACTACAGCCTGTGCTGAACCTGACGGGTACGGTTTTACATACAAATCTTGGCAGGGCAACATTGCCCGAGAGTGCCATATCGGCGATGGTCACAATTGCCGGTGGTGCCAGCAACCTGGAATTTGACCTGGCCACCGCAAAGCGAGGAGACAGGGACGACCATATTGAAAAAATCATCACTGAAATCACCGGCGCCGAAGCGGCAACTGTTGTTAACAACAACGCCGCTGCTGTGCTTTTAACTCTCAATTCGCTGGGAATGGGTCGTGAGGTTCCAGTATCCCGCGGTGAGCTGGTGGAAATTGGCGGTTCATTCCGTATCCCGGAAATTATGTCCCGTTCAGGATGCAAGCTTGTCGAGGTCGGATCAACCAACCGGACGCACCTTAAAGATTTTCAGCAGGCGATCAACGACAACACCGCCTTGCTGATGAAAGTGCACACAAGCAATTATGAGATTCAGGGTTTTACCAAAACTGTCACTAATAAGGAAATTGCCGGTCTTGCCAAAAGCGCTGGGATTCCATTTGTTACCGATTTAGGAAGCGGCACCCTGGTGGACCTGACTCAATTTGGGCTTCCCTATGAACCAACTGCACGTGAATCCATCGAATCCGGTGCTGATATTGTCACCTTCTCCGGCGATAAACTCCTCGGGGGACCCCAGGCAGGTATTATCATCGGTCGCCGTGATCTGATTGAACAGATCAAGTCCAACCCCTTAAAACGGGCACTCAGAGTCGATAAGATCACCATGGCTGCACTCTTTGAAGTCCTCAAGCTTTACCGGGACCCGGAACGTCTGCCCGAATTTCTTCCTACACTGCAGTTCCTGACCCGTACCCTGGATGAAATCAGCCGACTGGCCGATGCCGTTTTACCTGCACTGGCTAAGTTTCTTGGCGACCGTGCCGTGGTCAGTATTATCGACACTCACAGCCAGATAGGCAGCGGTTCACTGCCCCTGGAACTGCTTCCCAGCAAGGCGATTTGCATCGCATCTTCTAAGGGAAAACAGTCTGACAAGCGTCTTTTGGAGATCGCGGCTGATTTCCGCAGGTTGCCAACTCCGGTCATTGGCCGGGTCAGTGATGGTAAATTTCTGCTCGATCTTCGGACACTCAAATGCGCTGAGGACCTAACTTATCAACTTAACCGGCCAGACAACTCGTGATCATTGCCACAGCCGGTCATGTTGATCATGGTAAAACCTTGCTGGTTCACGCCTTGACGGGTATCGAGACAGACAGATTAGAGGAAGAAAAAGAGCGTGGATTGACAATCGATCTTGGCTTCGCATACATCGACGATGAACTTGGTGGCCGACTCGGCTTTGTTGATGTGCCGGGACATATCAAGTTCATCAACAACATGCTCGCCGGAGTCGGCGCAATTGATTTTGCCTTGCTGGTCATCGCTGCAGACGACGGGCCCATGCCGCAAACTGTTGAACACCTCGCCATACTGAATCAGCTGGGTATCAGTAACGGCGCCATTGCGCTGACAAAAATTGACAGGGTAGAACCCGAACGCATAAAGCAGGTCAAAACTGAGATACTGGCACTTCTCAGTGGCACCAGCCTCGCCGATATTGAAATTTTCCCATTGTCATCTGTGACCCGAGAAGGCGTAGAAGATCTAAAAACGGTACTTTGTCTAACCGCTGCCGAGATGGATACCCAATCCACTCATGGCTTCTTTCGACTGGCCATTGACCGCTGTTTCTCGGTAAAAGGATCCGGGCTGGTCGTCACCGGGTCTGTATTTTCTGGCATTGTTCATGAAGGTGACCAACTCTATCTTATGCCAATGGGCGAATCTGTTCGGGTGAGGGGCATTCATACCCAGAATCAGCAAGCGGCAATCGCAAACGCTGGTGATCGATGTGCAATCAACCTTGCAGCTCACAATCTTGCCCGTGAAGACATAAGCCGTGGCAACTGGCTAACCAGCAACTCTCATCATCAGGCAACAAACCGATTCGATGTTTCGATCCAGAATCTCGGCAATACCATCCGACACTGGACACCTGTGCACGTTCACACAGCCGCAAACCATATTACCGGGCGAATCGCCACATTAGAAAACACTTCGATCACACCCGGAGAACGCGGATTGGTTCAGATTGTTACGGCAGAAGCCATCAACCTTTGTACAGGTGACACAGTCATTCTTCGTGACCAGGGTGCCGACCGCACGATTGCGGGTGGCAAGGTACTTGACCCCTATTCCCCA
>SMVA01126100.1_pt1 | contig 15510 bp, 12 predicted proteins | sample 2456451 | NCBI WGS metagenome assembly SMVA01 (sample SAMN11095933, study PRJNA526329) | marine sediment metagenome | biome: Marine sediment; feature: Surficial sediment; material: Deep marine sediment; isolation source: Hadal surficial sediment | place: Pacific Ocean | collected 2014-05 | depth...
AAATAGTAGATCGCATCGCCATCCGTATGCGCGTTCGGTACATGCATGACGCGGATGACATCGTTGTTGAAGTGAAACGTCATCGTCTCGCTGAATGTGATGACCGGCAGCGCGGCTTCCGGATGTGGCGCCGTGCCGGCCCTGAACACCAGGTGATACTGGTCGCTGCTCAGCCGCGCCCGCACATTGTCGTGCGCGACGATGACGTGGCCCAGCTCGCCGAGATTTTCATTGCTCCCGGTGTGATCGCCATGCCAGTGGGTGTTCAGGACATATCTGATGGGTTGGTCGGTCAGTTCACCGACGGCCGCGACGATGCGCCCGGTCATCGGTGCAAACTGGTCGTCAATAATGAATACGCCGTCTTCGCCCGCGGAGACGCCGATATTGCCGGCGGGCTCCATGACCATCACGTGTACGCTGCCCCGCACGTGCGCGACCTCGAGGTCACCCTCCATGCGCCGCCCCTGAGCCGATACGGGATCCATTACGATGACCAGGATCATGACCATCGCTGTAAGCGCGGCGCGGTACGCGGTTCTTATTCTGGACATGGACTGGTCCTCCCCGGCAACAAAGATTCCAATAGATGAATTCCAATCATATAGCCCAGTTCCGCTGCGACGTAGAAATGCCGAAATGCCGACCGCAGCCCGGGCGGGTTAACGGTGCCGGTGGTAACTTTGTAACTTATTGCTGGCACCGAATAAGTTACAAAGTTACCACCGGCACCTATCGATAAGTCTGATACCGGTTAATATGACTTCCACTTTTGGAAGATGGTCGAATTCGGAATGCCCTCAGTCCGTCCCATGGTCTATCGATTCTTGTTTTGCGCGCTGCTCTGGACGGCCGAAACTTCTTCAGCACCCGATGTCGTGACCTCGGCGTCGCGCGCCACGCCCTTGCTGCCGCCCGTTTCCGGGGGCACGACCGACACCCTGATCGTCGGCGATTCCGAGATTCACGTTTTTATAGAAGACCGGCCATTCGACCTGTCGCCGGAGGCACTGCAAAGCTGGGTGCGCAGATCCGCCGAAATCGTTAGCCTTTATTACGGCGGATTTCCGGTACCCGAGGCGCATGTGGCTATCCGTGGACGGCGTGGGCCTCGTGTCATGAACGGCAGAGCTTTCGGTCATGCCGGTGCCGTCGTTAATGTCGATGTCGGGTTACTCGCGACACCCGAAACCCTCGCGAACGACTGGATATTGATTCATGAATTAATCCATCTCGGGTTTCCGAGTCTGCCGCGTCGGCACCACTGGATAGAAGAAGGGCTGTCGGTCTACGTCGAATCGATTGCACGTGCGAAGGCCGGTGATCTGAGTACGGATACTTTCTGGGCCGGATTTCTCGACGGCATGCCGAATGGCCTGCCGCAATCGGGCGACAAGGGTCTCGACTACACCCACACCTGGGGCCGGACCTATTGGGGCGGCGCCCTGTTCTGCCTGTTGGCTGATATTCGGATTCGCGAGCAAACAGACGGTCAGAAAACTTTGCGCGATGCGCTGCGCGGCATTGCGGCGGGCGGCTATGACATCACGCAATCAGCGGATATTCGCGCTGTGCTGCAGGTTGCTGATCAGGCCACCGGAGTTAATGTTTTACTTGAACTGTATGATGAAATGCGCGCCGCACCGCTGCCGACGGAAATTGACAGCCTGTGGGCAAACCTCGGGGTTGCCCGACGGGCCGGCAAGATTATCTACGACGACGACGCCCCTCAGGCCGCCATACGGCGCGCGCTGACCCAGCAATATGGCAATATTCTCTAATTTTCGACCCCGTCTCGCTATATCGACGCAATATATTTCCGGTTACTATTTCACCGAGTCGGGGAACCCGACGGCACATTCCAGTGTCAGGTTAAAGAGCGAGTCATGAACTCGCCGTGGATTTTTCTTTTTCAGGCATCATGAGGATTTTGTATGAACAACAAACAACGTACGAAAGGCGCGATTCTGGCCACAGCTGCTGCTGCCCTGTTTATGGCGGCACCAATAGCCGTAAATGCCGGTTCCCACGAAGAGGCTGCTGAACCGGCGGGACAATGCGTGGGCGGTAACTCCTGCAAAGGCCAAAGCGCATGTGCATCAGGCAATAGCAGCTGCAAGGGTCAAAATGCGTGTAAGGGCCAGGGTTATACCGAAACCACCAAGGCCGAGTGCGACGAAGCCGGCGGTGAATTCAAGGAAGCTTAGGCCTATCTGACTGACCGCCGCCGGATTTGACCGGCAACGGTCAATTGGAGTGCAGTAGCGGGGCCGCTGGAATCGAACCGCGTGTTTCCGGCGGCCCTGTGTATTGCAGCAAAAACAATCAGACGATGACGACGCCCTCGAGCGAAAAAAAATGCCTCGGATTTGGACTCGGCCTGCGGACCGATCACTACGAGCAGTTCCTCGACGAGCGCCCGGCGATCGACTGGCTTGAAATCACCAGCGAAAACTATATGGTCGATGGCGGTAAACCGCTGCACACCCTCGATCGCATCCGCGAGCTGTACCCGATGGTCATGCACGGCGTGTCGATGTCTATCGGCAGCACGGCGCCACTCAACCTGGAATACCTCGGCCGGCTCGAGAAACTGATCGCGCGGGTCGAACCCGAGTGGGTGTCGGACCATCTGTGCTGGACAGGTGTCGCGGGCCTGAATTTACATGACCTGATGCCACTGCCCTATACCGAGGAAGCGATCAACCATCTCGTTGCGCGTGTCGGCCAGGTTCAGGAATTTTTGGGCCGGCGAATACTTCTGGAAAACGTATCCAGCTATGTCACATACCACACCTCCGAGATGTCCGAATGGGAATTCCTGAGCGAGATTGCCGAGCGGGCGGATTGTTTCATCTTGCTCGACATCAATAATATTTATGTCAGCAGTCAAAACCATGCGTTTGACCCGCTGGCCTACCTCGACGGGGTGCCGCGCGATCGAATTCAGCAGTTTCACCTCGCCGGTCACAGCTTTCAGGATCAGTTAATCATCGATACTCACGACCACCCGGTCTCGGACCCGGTCTGGTCGCTGTATCAACAGGCCGTCGAGCGATTCGGCGCCGTCGCGACGATGATCGAGCGCGACGACAATATTCCTCCGCTGGAAGAACTGCTGGCCGAACTCGACGTCGCGAGGCGGCTGGCGGCTGAAACGGACGCGGCAGCCGCATGACCGGATTAGCGAAACTGCAGGCTTTGTTTCAGGATCACGTCTTGACCAGGAACACGGATGCCGTGGCCGCCTTCGTCGGCAACGCGACCGCTTCGACCGAAGCGCGCCTGGGCGTTTATTACGATGCCTACCGCCTGCGCCTGACCGAATGCCTCCGCAACGATTTCCCCGGACTCTGCGCGCTGATGAGCGACGAGATGTTTGATTCTCTTTGCCAACGCTACATCGTCACCCATCCTTCGCGCGACCCGAACGTGCGCTGGATCGGCCGGCATCTGACCGGGTTTCTCACGGCCGACAAAATCGCGGCCAGCCAACCGCACATCGCCGAGATGGCCCGGTTTGAGTGGCTGCGTGGCCTCGCCTTCGACGCGCGAAATGCCGATGTCACCAAGCCGGACGATCTCGCGCAGGTACCGGCGGACAAATGGCCGTCCCTGCATTTGCGATTCCATCCCTCACTGCAAAGATCAGAATTCGGCTGGAACATTGGGCCAATATGGCGCGCAATCAACACCGGCGAATCCAAGCCTGCGCCGGCAGAACTCGAAAAACCCGAACAATGGGCCATCTGGCGACGGGAAACGACCGTGTACTGGCGTTGCCTCGACGATTCGGAAGCCCGCGCATTGGACGCGTTTCGTGACAACGACAACTTCGCCGATGTCTGTGCCGGACTGTGCGAGTGGATTGCCGAAGACCAGGTGCCCGGCCGGGTCGCCGGCATGCTCCGACAATGGGTTGCGGAGGGCCTCGTAGTCAAGTACTGAGTCAAGCTGAAAGAAAAAGTACCCGATCGAGTACCCAACCAACGAAAAATAAATCCGTCACCGTTTTTTCAGAACTGACTGCAAAAACCCGCCACCACCCGGTTGAATCGCTCCGGGTGCTCGATATGCGACTGGTGGCCGGAATGATTGAACACGTAGAGTTCCGATTCCGCTGTGGCTGCATTGATGAGTTCGAACAGCGCGAGCCCGCCCGGGTACGGTGACGACGGATCGTTGTAGCCCCAGATGACGAGGCTCGGGACTTTCAGCATGCCGGTGGTTATATCCTGGCGCGCCTGTTCGAACAGCGCCTGGGCCACCGGGTGGCGCGGGTTCATTTGCATCGCCGACATAATGGACGCGGCTTCCTCGAGTTTCGGCAGCTGCGTGAGCGCGTAGGCGCGCTGCACGCTGACGTCGGTGATGTTGTTCAACGTATTCGACTGGAATTCACTCGTGCGCCGCAGGCTCTCCAGCGTCTCGCCGTCTGGCGGATGAAACTGGATCGTGTGCAGATAAAATCTCGCCGTGTGCAGGTTCAGGTTCTGCTCACCGCCGGGGGCCAGTACACCGTCGACATTGACCAAGCAGCTGATGCGATCCGGGTGATCCAGCGCGATCCGCGTCACCGGCCAACCCCCCTGCGAGTGCCCGACGAGGCCCACCCGGTCGATGCCGACCGCGTTGATGAAGCCCCAGACGTGGTCAACGACTCGCTCATAATAGTCGTCATAATCAGCCTGGCTTTTCGGGTTATCGGTCAGCCCCTGACCGAGGCGGTCGATCGCGTAGACGTGAAACTGCCGCGACAACCCATCGAAGTTACGCAGCCAGGTCAGCGCGCCGCCGCCTTTGCCGGTCGGCTGGCCACCGTGGATCAACAACAGCGCCGGCCCAGTGCCCTGGTCCCAGAATCGCGTGCGAATGCCGTTAACATCGACGAACTTCGCATCGTCATCGGCCATGGCATCGGCCCAGGCCGGTTCGGGTAACGTGACGTACGCGATTCCCTCCGTCGTCTCATCTGAGACAAGTTTGACCACCGGGATCACGATCTTCGCCGGTTCACGTTGCTGCCCGGAGACCCGGACCAGCGCATGGATCGATTTCTTGCCGCAACTCAATGGTGCCTTCTGCCGACGGAAATCCCGCGGCACGTTCGCCATGTCGGCCGCCGACAGCAGGGTCAGCGTCGGCCAGCGCGATGGCCCGCCGGACGACGAGTCTTGCCAGGCCGGGAAGCGGATGCCGGCCGCGCACGCCTGGGATAAGTCCTGATCAGCGGCTGCCTTGATCTCGAGCCGGTGGATCGGCGAACCCGTTTCTGATGAGGCCGTTAGCGTTGCGGCGCCGACGGGTGCGCGATCCGGCACGGTCAACCGCACGGATTCGCACAGCGCCTCGCCCTGCGCATTCGTCACCTCCAGCATCGCCGATCGGGCATCACTTCCGGCAGCCAGCCAGAAGAAGATGCCGTGCCGCTTGTCATCCATCGTGCAGCGCTTCAGATACTGGTCGTAGTCAATCCTGATATCGGCCTCGGTGAGGCCGGTCAGGACGTAATCGGGCGTGATGGCCTGACCGCAGATGAAAAACGGCTTCCGCTGACCGCGGTCGAGATCGGTGGAGTCGACCGAACAGTCGGCAGCCCACGTCGGTGAGCAGACGGTTAGTGGCAACAATGCCAACCGCGCGATGTAAGCAGTGCGTATGACACGATGGCTAAGCATGTTACTGGTAGCGTCGTAGCCTCATTGTGGTGAATAAAAGGTACCGCATTGATTTCCGAAGCACTGGATAATAAATTCGGTACTTTTATTTTACGTTACGCCTCGTGGCGATACTTCGCGACGACTTTTTTGTCATAGACGAAACCAAACCCCGGGCCTTCGGGTAATCGATATCGGCCGTTTTCGATCGGGTTTTGATTCTCGATCATCTGGTAGAAGAACGGATCCATGTCCTGCATATAGACTTCGATGCCGTGCTTCACACCGTCGGGCGTCGCAGCCATCAGATGTCCGGCGATCTGCGGTTGCTGATGCACCGACATCTCGACACCGAATGCCTGCGCCAGCCCATAGACCTTGCGCCACGCCGTCGCGCCGCAGCCATAACCAGGATCATAGTTGCACACGTCGATCGCGTTGTCCGTCATCAGGTAGCGGGCACCTTCGACCGTCAACTCCGACTGGCCGGCACAGATGGGCAGACCGGTTGCAGCACGCACGCGCGCCATGTCCCGGCGACTGCGGCACGGCTCTTCGAACCAGCGCAGATCGACATCCTGCACGAGGCGACCGAACTCGATGGCCTGATCGACATTCCACCTCTGGTTTGCATCGGCCTGGAGCATGAAGTCGGGACCGACGGCATCACGCACGATGCGCACCCACTCCGCGTCCTGCGTCGGCGTATACGGCGGCCGGGCCGGTTTCAGTTTGACGCCGGCAAAACCCATATCGACGAGTTTCGCCATGTGATTACCGAACTTCACCGGATCGTAGTCCGGGCCTGGATGCCGGTAGCGTTGATCGAACGAGACCACCGGCAATTCGTTGCTGAACGCGCCCCACATTTTGTAGCATGGCGCATCCAATGCCTTGCCGACCGCGTCCCAGATTGCCGCATCGATAGCCGCCAACGCGCGCGTAAACTGCGGCATGATCGAGTTACCGGTGCCGCGTCCGAACTCGCGATCGAGCACGAGCCATGCGCGCTGCCAGCAGCGCTCGACCTGCATCGCATCCATGCCGATCAATAACGGCGCAATACCGTTGCGGATCAAATCGACAACATAATCCCAGCTGTGCCAGAAAAATGTGTAGGCCTCGCCGACGATGCCCTCGCGGGTATAGACGCGGACAAACAGGCGCGGAAACGCAGCCCCGATTTTTGTGCCATCGTGAAGCCAGAAAATTTCGATCGACTCGATCGTAAGGCCGCCGGGACCCGGGTCGGGTATCGGTGGAGGTGCAAATGGCGGCGTGAACCGGACAACATCGGAGTGCGAGGCGGCGCCAGCAAGCGACGGCAATCCCGCGACAAAAAGCCCGGTGCCTGCGTGTATAAAATCGCGGCGCTTCATGATCGAAACCCCGGTAGGACTTTTTCTGCAAACAATTTTGTTTGTTCCACCATCGCGGCCTGACGTTCCCCATGCGGGTGAGCGACAGGCGACCCGCCGAGCAGGTACACGTGATCCAGCCCGAGATCGATCAGCGCACCGAGACGAGACGCGCATTTTTCCGGTGGGCCGCAGATGGAAATCCAGTCGATAAATTCGTCCGTCACCTCGCCGAGGTGACTGCCCTCCTCCTGAGCATGATGCTCCATGTCGTACTGACTCTGCATGTGTATCGCGAGATCTTTGAGCTGCGGCGGCAAATGATCAACCGGCGCATTTCGCATCCCGGCAAAATGCGCGACCATTCCGGCTATCATTCTTCCCAGTTCAATAGCGCGCTGTTCACTTTCATCGCAGACCAGGTTAACGAACGCACCGATGCTCAGACTCGATCGATCACGCCCGATCGTCTGCAGGTGATCAGTCGCGGTCGCAATCGCCCATTCGATGCGTTCGGGCGCACTGCCGACCGCAAAGCTGATACGGTCACCGACTTCTACAGCCATTTGTATCGTTTTTGGCCCGGTACAGGCGATGTCCACCGGTGCCGGCGCAATGTCCAGTCCTTGCAACCAGCGGAGCACGGACGATTTTCCGTCGCGGCCGACAGCATCGCCGGCCATATACGTTTTCATGTACTCGACACAGGTTCGTAATTGTTTCGTCGTCGCATTGTTGCGACCGATATGCGCCGCCGATGAATCGCCGCGGCCGATGACGCAGATCGCCCGTCCATCGGACTCCTGCTGCAGCGTCATGATCGCGGTGGCCGAGACGGCGGGATCGCGCGTGATCGGATTCGTAACCCCGGTGCCGAGATGCAACGTACGGGTCGCATTTGCGGCCAGCGATATTTGGCCATAGGGGTCCGGCGACAGGTTCTGCGTATCCGGGCACAACAGGTAATCGAAACCCATCGCTTCGATCTCCTTCGCCAGCCTCGCCGTATAACCGGGCGACGCCTCCATGACCAGTCCTATCTCGGGTGTACTCCGGCTCGTCACGTCTATCCTCGATTTTCGATGGTGTCAGACACCAAACATTTAACGGCCATACTGCCATGTTTTTCTACATATGTACCCCTCCGCCGGGTCACGTCTGAACGGCGCAGAGAGCTTGAAATGTTTGGTGTCTGACACCAATCAGCGACGCGCCAGAATAAAGACGTTGCCGGCGAGCGCGAGTCCGACGCCCAAATAAAGGTGTGTTTCCAGCTGCAGGCCTTCGAATAGGGCGGATATCACGAGCGCGACGATCGGCACCATGACCGCGGCATAGCCGACGCGCTCCATACCAACCCGTCCGAGCAAATACAGATAGGCCGCGAACGCGACCACCGACCCAAAGACCGCCAGGAACAACAACGAAATCACATAGCCCGGCGAGAAATCGAACGTAAACGGCCTGCCCAGGCCCAGCGCAAGACCGGCATTGAGCAACGTGCCATACAGCATGCCCCACGCGTTCGCCGGCATGACCGGAATCTTTCGATGTTGGGCGGCCTGCGACGCAATATTGCCAAATGACGCGAACAAGGCGCCGCTCAGCGAAATGCCTGCGCCGATCAGTACTCCGTCCGACATCGATATGTCCTGCACCGCCGGCCAGAACAGGATGATGATCCCGATCAGGCCGAGTCCCGCGCCGGCATAAGTGCGGCGCGGTATGCGCGTACCGAAAAAAATCCGCGCGTTGATAATATTCATCCAGACCATCGCCGAAAAACAGATCGCGTTCAGCGCCGACGTGATATAGAGCTGCGCAAAATATGCCGCGAGGTAGTTCAGCCCGAACAGAAACAGGCCCATCAAAAGAAAATAACGGTGCGCAACCCAGCCGAAGCGCAAAGACTGGCGGCGAACGAGACACCAACCGAACGCCAGTGCAGTTGCCATCGCATAACGATAGGCCAGCGACACTTCGACCGCGACCACGCCGAGCTGAAACTCGATCGCGTACCAGGTCGAGCCCCAGATCACGACCGCGAGGCCAAACAGGATCGGGTTGATCATCCTTTTCGGGTTCAGGCCGCCTCTACGCGCCCGGCTTGACGACGCCGATCACCGCCGCGATGACGAGTCCGGTCCAGATACCGATTACCGCCCATTTGACCTGCCGCAGACTCGCGGCCATCGCGGCATTGTCCGCGTCGTCGATTTCCCCCGCAGCGATACGCTGGACGCCGACGATATACGGACCGATCGTCTTGTTGATCATCAGGCTGCAGAATACGATCACGGCGAAAATGAGGATCTTATAACCGACCCACGGCGCCTCATCGAGCCGCCCGGTCGCGAACGACCAGCCGACCGACACGATGCACCCGACGACGATCGCCCACTTGAACGGGGCGTCGAACTTTTGCAGACCCTTGCCCAGCGGCGTGTCGTGTTTGAAATGCAGGATCAATTCGAGCGCGAGCCAGACCGGCGCGAGCAGAATGATGCCGGCCATCTGCCAGGCCGGATGCTCGACCCCGACGAACTCGCTCAACACGCCGCCGACCGTGAGCATCACAGCCCCGCAGAGCCGCGGAACGACATCGAGATTCAGCATGATTTTCGCCGCGATTTGGCGGGCCTCGATACTCAGGTTCGGATTGGCCGCAAACCCCGATGAATAGAATACGCCAATGTCGCCGCCGAGCCAGTAGCAGAACAACAGCAGGTGGAGAATGAGGAACAAATCATGCATTCCTCAAAAGGTACCGGATTTGTTCCCGGTAAGAAATGCCAGCGTGTACAGAAATTCGGGTCCGAACCCGGTTTGCAATTCGCACCCTGAGTTACGGGTACACTTGCTGTTTCTTCGATCAGCTTCAGGTATTGGGGTCTGACCCCAGTGAATCGATGCACAGCAGAAACCACGTCCTACTCGCACGCGTCGCCGCTCTGATCGCCACGCTGGTTACCGCCTGCACGCCGGGCAGTGATGCCGACGGCAACCAACACCACCGCACCGGCTACCGGGTCGAAACCCTGGTCCCGGGCGGGCCGTTGCACGGGATCAACGGGATTACCTTCGGCCCGGATGGCGGGTTGTACGCCGGCAGCGTGTCGGGACAAACGATTTATCGCGTGGATATAGCGAGCGGTGCCGTCGAGGTGGTCGTGCCGGCGCCCGCGGGCGAAGCGGACGACATCGCGTTCGCACCGGACGGCACGCTGGTCTGGACTGCACTGCTGGAAGGCGAAATCCGCGCGCTGCGCGGAGACGGCCGCATCGATGTCATCGCAGCAGACAAGGCGCTGATCAATCCGATTCACTTCACCGGGGATGGGCGGCTGTTCGCGGCGCAAAAAGGCTTCGACCGCCTGTATGAATTTGACTTTGACGGGGTCGAGGATCCGCGTCTCGTCGCGAAAAAGATGGGCGACCTCAACAGCTTCGAAATCACGGCCGACGACCAACTCTACGGGCCGCTGTCACGCATCGGCACTGTTGCGCGTATCGACATCGAGACCGGTCGGGTCACCCCGATCGCGGAAAATCTCGGCAAACCGATCGCGCTCAACCTGGATGCCAATGGCCGCATCTGGGTGGTCGATCTGTCGACCGGGCACCTGCGGCGCATCGATCCGGGCATCATTGATTCAGACTCTAATGATTCGCATTGGGCGGACCCACAAATTGTAGCCACGATCGAGCCGCCAGCCGACAACGTTGCCGTGGGTCCCGACGGCGCGATTTATGTCAGTCGATCGGCCGCCAGCGCGATCGTCCGGGTCGATCCGGAGAGCGGTGCGCAGAGCACCGTCGTGCCCGGTCAATTTTCCCAGCTCGGTGGCCTCGCGATCATGACCCACGAGGGACGAGAAGCACTGTTGGTCGCAGATAGTTACGGTTATCGCATCGTCGACACCCGGACCGGGGTGGTCACGAGCCCGTTCGACATCGTCGAACCCGGCTTTCCCGGTGCGTCCAGCGATGTCGCGGTCAACGATAAATTCATTGCGTTGACCGACCTTGTCACCCGGCCGCGGGTTTTCCTGGTCGATCGAGCCAATTACAAGATCGTCACGACCTGGGCAAACATCGACACGCCGTGCGGCGTGGTCCTGCGAGACAACGGTGATCCGATCGTCGCCGACTTCGCAACCGGAACGCTGATCGGCTTGAGCCGGAAAGATCGAACCTCGCGCGAGATCCTTGCCAAAGGACTGGGCGGGCCCGTCGGCCTGGCGTGGGCTGGGCCCGCCGCGGTCTACGTGACCGAAACGCTGGCCGGCAGGCTCGTGCGCGTTGACCTCGACGACGGCAGCAAAATCATCGTCAGCACGGGTCTCGCCCAACCCGAAGGCCTTACAGTTTTGGCGGACGGGCGGATCGCCGTGGTCGAAGTCGGTGCGCAACGGCTGATCGCCATCGATCCGGCTGATGATCCCGCCCGCGGTGCGGTCGAAGTGCTCGCGCGTGGATTGCCTGTGGGCAACCCCGTCGCGCGGGCACCGGCACCCGTTTATGTGCCGAGTGGCGTTGCCCAGGGCGCCGATGGCAGTCTGTATCTGACCGGAGATCAGGACAACAGTGTACTGAAACTGGTGGCAAACCCGCGGTAAAGCGCCTGAGAATATGGGGTAGGAGCTCTTTTTGTGAAAGAATGCAGTCATCGTCGAACGCGAGGTGTTCCAGATGGAAAAAAGCAAAAACAAGGATTCTTCCGGGACCGATGTCCAGGTCACGCGCCGCGAGGTCATGGCATCCGGCGCGGCAATCGCCGCCGCATCGGTCGCGCTTACCAGCAGCCAAGCTGACGCTCGCTCGCACCGGTCGGGGTCCAAAAAACGCGGAAATAATCCACCGGAATTACCGTTCGATTCGATGCGGGACTATGTCGAAGCGCTCGACTACTACGGCCTGCTGCGCCGGTTTTCCGGCGTCGACCAGGACCGTTACGAGGCGACCGCGATTATGTACCAGCTCGTCGATGCGTTCGGCATACATGGCGCGCCGGCAGTGATGTTCGAAGACATCACGGCGAACGGCCAATTTTTCAAAGGCCCGGTCGTGTCCAACCTGCAGGGTCACTGGGATACCGAGGCGATTCTGTGGGATCTGCCACGTGACCCGTACGATCCGACCGCCGCATACCGTGCCGCCAAGCAGATTCATCTCGAAAACCTCGAGAATAATGACGGCGCCTACGCGTTGATCGACCCGGTCGAGGTGTCGAAGCGAGACGCCCCGGTCAAGAGCATTAAAAAAACCGGCGACGAGGTCGACGTCACGGCCTTTCCGTTCTTGCGTGGCAATCCCGGAGACGGCGGACCGTATATCAATACCGGATCGGTGATCACGAAAGACCCGGACATGGGCGTCAACCTCGGGACCTACCGCTGCCAGGTCAAGGGGCCGCGCAAGATCATGGTCAACTTCGAATCCGGACAGACCGGTATCAAGATGGTCGATGCCGCGAAAAAAAGGGGCGAAACAAGCATTCCCATGGCGCTGGTCATCGGCCAGGATCCGATGACCTGGATGATCAGCAGTTCGCGGATTCCGAACCGGCTGCGCAATCGAGACCCGATCGACGAACTCGCGGTAGCGGGTGGGTTTCGCGGCAAGGCCATCGACGTCGTGCGCACCGAGAGTGGCGAATTCCTCGTGCCGGCGCACGCCGAGATCATCATCGAGGGTACGGTCGACCTCTTCAACCTCGAGCCGGAAGGCCCGTACCACGAAATGTACGGCTATATGGGCATACCCAAGGAAAAGAACTACGTGTTGACCGTCGACACGATCACGCACCGCGAAGACCCGTGGATCATGAACAGTTTTACCGGTGTGATCCGGGAGTACGTCACCGCGCCGCAAACCGCGGCTAACATTTACTCACTTCGACAGTCTCATACCGAAGTAGTCGACTATCATTCGCCCCACGACTCGCAGGGACTGGTCTACATCAGCATCAAAAAGACCGCGCCCGGTCAGGCGATCGAGATCGCGAAACCGATCGCGATGTTCAACCCGCTCGCGCGCGTCGTGATCGTCGTCGACGACGATATCGACGTTATGGATTCCGCAGCCGTGCGTTTCGCCGTCGGCTCGCGCTGGCAACCCTCGATCGCGACCGAAATCTTCGAGAACCGGCGGGCTTTTTCGCTCGACCCGGCAGCGCCGGATCGAAAGACCACGAGCAAGATCGTGATCGATGCCACGCGCCAATGGCCGGAAGAAGGCGGCCCGCCGTTTTACCAGGAACTTAACCGGACCGTGTTCGAAAGAGCCGAACCGGATGCGATCGCGCGGGTCACGGCGAAGTGGCCGGAGCAGTTGCTGCCACCGAAACGGTTTTAACGGTGTCAGACACCAACTTTCGTAGAAAATTGGTGTCTGACACCATCGGTTTTTCACTCGGTGCGTAACGCGTCGACCGGGTCCAGCTTCGCGGCCTTCTGTGCCGGCAGCACACCGGCCAGCAGGCCGATCAGGATCGCAACCGCCTCCGCGGCGACCGCAAAGGGAATCGAATAACTGAGCGGCAACGCGGGCACGGTCATCTTCACGATCTCAACGATCAGCGCGCCGAGCAGCAGTCCACCGACACCGCCGAGCGCCGCGAGCAGGATCGACTCACTGAGAAAAATTCTGCGGACGTCGCGGCGCAAAGCGCCGAGCGCACGCAGTAATCCGATCTCCGATGTGCGCTCGCGGACTGCGATAGTCATGATCGTGAAGATACCGACACCGCCGACGAGTAGTGAGATGCCGCCGAGCCCGGCGACGGCGAACGTCATGATATTCAACACTGATCCGAGCACGTCCAGCATCTGTTGCTGCGTTGTGATCGTGAAATCCTCACCCCCGTGACGCGCGATCATGATGCGTCGAATTCCGGCGACAACTTCCTGGGGCGCAGCGGTCTCTTCATACAGTATGCTGATTTCGACGAGGCCATCCTTATTGAACAGTTCGAGCGCACGGCCGGCCGGTATGTAGACCGCATCGTCCATGTCGAAGCCGAGCAGCGTGCCTTTTGATTCCATGACGCCGATCACGCGGAAGCGGCTGCCGCCAACCCGGATGCGCTCGCCGAGCGGGTTGCCGCTCCCGAACAGCTCATCACGAACCTTGCTGCCAAGCACGACGAATGGACGCGCAGCCGTTTGATCGTCTGGCGGCAAAAACTTACCGAGGGTCACCTTGAACGACCAGACGCGCGGCATGTTCGGACTCGTGCCCGTGACCAGCGTGCGCCGCGAGCGTCCCTTCGCCTGCACTTCGGCATTGCCCTGCACGGTGCCACTGACATGCGTCACAAACGGAACGCGCTTCAGCGCCTCGGCATCGGCCAGGCTCAAAGGGCGCGTCGTATTGAACGCCGCCACCGATGCACCGAACGTCGTCGATTTGCCGGGAGTGACCGAAATAATATTGGTCCCAAACTGCGTGAACTCACGCAGCAGGTATTGTTGCAGGCCTTCGCCGATAGAGGTCAGCAGTACCACCGCCGTGACACCGACGCCGATGCCCAATGCAGTCAATCCACTGCGCAACCGGTGCGAGCGCGCGGATGCGAGTGTGAATCGAACCAGGTCGGACGAGATCATTCCTGCCGTCCCGCCAATGCCGCGATCGGATCAAGTGCGGCCGCCTTTTGCGCCGGCCAGATACCAAAGAAAATACCACACGCTATCGCGACCATGAACGCCCCGGCCGCGGCCCAGACCGGGGGCATGAAAATGTACGCCGGATACAACGCACGCAGACCCCATATCGCCAGGTAACCAAAACCCAGTCCGGCGAGCCCTCCAAACACGGCAAGAAACGCAGCCTCGGTCAGGAACAGCGCGATGATCTGCCGGCGCGTCGCACCGAGCGCTTTCAACAAGCCGATTTCCTGCGTGCGCTGACTGACGGCAACGAGCATGACATTCATGATCAGCACTCCCGCAACAATCAGGCTGATCGATGCGATGCCGGCCAGTGCCTGTGTCAGCGTGTCGAAAATGCCGTCGAACGTCGACAGCACGGCGTCCTGGGTGATCACCGTGACGTCTTCCTCGCCGTAGTGGCGACGCTTGATGATACGAACAATGTCGCGACGCGCGCGGTCCACCGTGTCGCGGCCGGTCGCCTGAACGATGATACGAAACAGGCCCGACACGTCGAACAACGTCTGCGCATAGCTGACCGGCACGATGACGATCTCATCGACGTCGAGCATAATCGAGGTGCCCTGATCCGTCAGTACGCCGGTCACGCGGCAACGGCGATCGCCGATGCGCAACCACTTGCCGATGGGCGGTTCGTCGCGAAATAGTTCAGACCGAATAACCTGGCCGATGACGCAGACCGGCGATGCGCGATCCATGTCAACATTCGGCAGGAACTCGCCAAGCCCCATCTTCCATTGACGGATGTCAGCGAACTCCGGTGTCGTGCCGAGCACCGTCGTCTCACGCTCCAGGCCGCCCAGCGATACGGCCGATGAG
>SMVA01370316.1_pt1 | contig 15507 bp, 16 predicted proteins | sample 2456451 | NCBI WGS metagenome assembly SMVA01 (sample SAMN11095933, study PRJNA526329) | marine sediment metagenome | biome: Marine sediment; feature: Surficial sediment; material: Deep marine sediment; isolation source: Hadal surficial sediment | place: Pacific Ocean | collected 2014-05 | depth...
GATTAACTTTCACGCTCTTGGAGGTACTGTGCCAGCGTATAATGTTCTTGTGGCGGCGGAATTTCATAATATCGCCGAAGCAATGGAAGGTGAGGTTGCCTTGCGGTTGGAAGAGGCCTGTTTCGAAAGGATTCCGACCTTGAAGACCGCTTGGGAAATTAAGGTGGAGGCTCCCGACGAAACGGAGGCCAAAAACGACGCCGTGGATAAATTCATTAATGTGGTCCGCACTTATCCATTTGAATTGAAAATGCTGGTGCACGCGGGTACGGGACAGATCCTTCGCAAGAAAAAAGTATTCGAAGCCTGAACCAGCCTGCGGTTGGCCCCTTAACAGAGGAGGCCGGCAGCTAAACTCTGAACCATGCGGTTGTTGGGCGCCAGCAGAGTGTGCCCCCTTCAGCTCCGGCGCTTCGCCGGGCAGGGAGCGAACAATATAGGGTGAAGCCATGAACCTGATTTTAAACAGCTATTGCAATTTGAAGTGCAACTACTGTTTTGCAGATGAATACATGGAGGAAACCGTGCGGACGCCGGGCAAATCCATGGAGTACGATTATTTTATAAAAGAGATGTTGCCCAAGATTAAAAATGCCGCAGTCATCAATTTCATGGGCGGCGAACCCACTCTCCACCCCGATTTCAATCAAATCTTTGATGCCACGCTGAACGCGATGTCACCTTATTCCAACCTGGGGCTATTCACCAACGGCCTGATGCCGGACCGGGTCCTGCCGCTTTTGGAAGAGACCGTGGGTATCAATGGCAGTATCAAACACCATATCAACTTTTCCGTCCTCCTCAACTGGCAGACGCGGGACAACATCTCGGAAAAAAATCATGAGCGCTGTCAGGAGGTGGCACGGCACCTGCTGAAAAAAAATGGCTATGGGGTGACTTTCAGTATCAATCTTTATTCCAAGGACCAGGACCTGGCAACTCAATGCGCTGAAATTGACGCCATTTATCAGGGAATTGGGCTTCCCAAAGACAAGACCTACCGGATTAGAATCAGCCCGGCATTTCCTATTGTCGGCGAGATCGACAACGTTTATCTGCCGATTCGGGATTTCCCCAAGGTGGGCCGGCAAATGCTGAGCCTTCTCAAGCAATACCCGCAAATGTGTTTTCGTTTCGACTGCTCGTTCCCCCCCTGCTTTCTGGATGAGATCGAGGCCGAGGAATACTCTCTCGTGGAAAGATTCTATTATCACGGCTTCAAGCAGGTGCCGGACCTTCGGGAATGGCAGACCCAGCAAATCAATTTCGGGTGCGCCGACGGCAGTCCCATGGATATCGATTCCAAGGGAGATTGCTTCAACTGTTTTCCGTTTCACAACTATAAATTGGGCAATGTTTCAGAGTTCAAGGAAATCAACCCCATCACGGAAGCCAGGATGGGGTCAAAATTCCTAAACCATGTGTTTGAAAAAACCGAGGCCAAGGAGCCCTGCCGCTCCTGCCCGCATTACATGGTCCGCTGTTCGAGTGGTTGCTTTGCGTATAATTTTGTTGAGGCGTGACGGACGGAAACCCGTTCCATCGAGGTGGCCTGGCTACAGTGAGGACCCGGTAAACCCCGGGGCCCGGTCCTCGCCAAATTCGTTGCTGATAAGGACCAGGTGATGTCCTTCAGGAGTCTCCACCGGACCGTACAAAACTCCACGTTCCATTTTTAAATCCAGGAGAGCCTCCCGGATGATCCGCTCCAGTTCATGATTTTTTAAAACCGGCTCATACTTTTTGTGGCGTGGATCGTCGGAGCTCAACTCCACCCAACCGAGGTTGCCGCCATCTTCCTTGGAAGAACACGAGCTGTATTTTTCAGCCAACCGCATCAGCATCTGTATTTTTCCTTTAGGAGATTTAGCTTCGTCAATAGTGCTTTTCAAAAGGTCTGCAACTTCCTTTTTATCGACAACGATGTGCCGAATTTGAATCCGGTGCGAGAATCCAACCATAATCTTCCTCTTCAAAAAAAGAATGGACGCGCGTCGAAACGCAAGATCATTAGTGACGTTAAAATTTTTTGTGCCCCCATACTAATGCATTTTCTATTAGAATTCCAGAACGCATCATGACGACAGTCCCTGCCAAACTCATACTGGCTTCACAATCCCCCCGCCGGACCACCTTGATGACGGAAGCGGGATACGAGTTTGACGTCCAACCCGCGGCCATTGAGGAGAAGGTGGACCCCACCCAAACTCCGACCAACAATGCCATGGCCCTGGCCCTCCAAAAAGCGCGCTGGGTGGCTTCCCGGCAAAAGCGCTGTTTTGTGATCGGCGCCGATACGCTGGTGGTCCTCGACGAAAAAATCATCGGCAAGCCGACCGACCCGGATGACGCCGAGCGGATACTCACCCGGATCAGCGGCCGTCCGCATCAAGTCATCACCGGCGTGGCCGTCATTAATCCGGAAAGCCAGTCCTTTACAGACGCCACGGCGTCCACCGTCCAGATCAAAACTTTGACTCGCGAGGAAATCCGGGCTTACATCAAAACCGGAGAGCCTATGGACAAAGCCGGAGCTTACGCCATCCAGGGACAAGGCGCATTCATGGTGACGTCCTGGTCGGGACCGTTCGACAACATCGTCGGCCTGCCCGTCGATTCCCTCCGCACCCTCCTGCGGGAAGCGGGTTACCGGCACCCATCCAAATGAAAATAAAACACTTGACAAAATAACCACTACGTCATTTTAAAATAATATTTTTTTACAAAATTTACTTGCAGAGAATTTCTTTTGAGACATACTGTTAATGATCTTACGGAACCGCTCAAATTTGCACGCATGAGCAAACTCAAGGTGAACGATGCCATCAGAAAGCAATTCAATGGAAGTCCAGGGCCATTGCCAGAAGTGCGAGGCCCCTATGTTTCTGAACCACTGTTCGGATTGGTACGGCAATACCATCCTGACCTTGAATTGCTGGAACGGGCATTACAAGTGGATCGACATTCAGAATTTGGAAAAGACCCTGCACATTGATCCGGAAACAAACGTGGTCACTTATATTGGATTTTTCGATGCCGCATGAACCGCCAACCTGCCTCCATACCCAATAAAACCCTGCAGAGCCTCATTTTTGCGCTGATCATTTTTTATTCGACGAACGCCTCCACCCAAACCATTCCCAAGGCTCCCCCCGGCATGGTTTACGTTCCGGAAGGCTATTTCCAAATGGGCGATTCTTCCAGCGAAGCGGAGGACGCCAAGCCCATGCACTTTGTCTACACCTCGGCATTTTTCATTGACCAATACGAAGTCAGCAATCTTGAGTATCAAAATTTCATGGAAGCCACTCAGCACCCTCCGCCACTTTATTGGGAAGACGAACACTTCAACAAACCCGATCACCCCGTGGTGGGGGTGAGCTGGTTCGACGCGATGGCTTTCGCGCGATGGAAAGGCCGCCGACTGCCCACCGAAGCGGAATGGGAAAAAGCCGCGCGCGGCAACGATGCCCGCCTCTATCCCTGGGGAGAAAAATGGAGCAAAGGATTTGTCCTGCATTTCGTGAATGTGTTTGGCATGGAAGACCAATACGAATTCACCGCTCCGGTCAATTACTATCCATCGGGCAGCAGTCCGTTTGGCGTGATCAGTATGGCCGGCAATGTTTGGGAATGGTGCCTGGACTGGTACGATAAGGATTATTATCGGATCAGCCCGGAGTTGAATCCGGAAGGCCCCCCGCCAGCCGCTGAAAAAAAAATGAAAGTCCTGCGGGGCGGCTCCTGGGTCAATAGTATCGACGGGGTCCAGGTCATTCAAAGAAGCCGCAACCTGCCCACCAGCAAAAAAACCATCTACGGATTCCGCACCGCTCTGCCGGCACCCTAGATCCCGCGCTTAAAAATTAGCCTCACAAAGCGGTTGACAGCGCTACCGGGAAAGTTTTATTTTTAATCTCTAATCACACCAACCGGCCACAAACCGGAATATCAGCTTTTGGAAAGAGGGTCACATGGTTCAACGCATCGATTTCAAGGCAGGGGTTTTTCTCACTTTATTGACTTTAATCATCGGCGGGTCCTCCCAGGCCTTGGCCCACGGCGGACACCAGCACGAGGACGGACCGGGCATTTCACTCCCTCAAGTCCTGGCCCAGGTCAACGGCGCCGACATCAAAAAGGAATCGGTCTGGAACGCACTGACCCAGAGAGTAAAAAAATACAAGGCGCGCGGGATGGCGTTGACGCGGGAACAGGAGAGAGTCGCGGCCCAACAGCTGGTCGAGGATCAAATCAATCTCCATCTGTTTTTGCAGAAAGCCAAGGCCCTGGGAATCACCGTGTCCGAAGAACAGGCGAGGCTGAAACTGGCTGACGTTAAATCCGGATTCAAATCTGAAAAAGCTTTTCAAAAGAAACTTGAGAAAAAAAATATCTCCCTGGAGCAATACCGGAAAAAAATTAAAGAAGACCTGCTGGTGGATGGAGTGATCCAAAAGGAAATTCGGGAGAAGATACAAATCACCGATTCAGAGGCCCAACAATATTTTGAAAAAAATAAAAGTAAGTTCTCCACCCAGGAGAAAAGGCGGGCCAGCGTCATCCTCATCAAGGTAGATTCTAAAAATGGCGGTGATAGGGAAGCCCGGAAAACCCTGGAAAAAATCCAGGCCAAACTTCAGGAAGGCGGGGATTTCGGCGAGCTGGCACGGCAGTTCTCGCAAGACACGCTGGCCAAGCGCGGCGGCGATTTGGGTTTTTTCACCCAGGACCGCATGTTCGCCGCGTTCAGCAAACGGGCGTTTAAATTAAAGGTGGGTGAAGTGAGCGACGTGTTTCAAACCCGGCACGGACTTCAGATTCTAAAGGTCACCGGCAAAAAAGAAGCGTCGACCGGCACATTGGAAGGCGAGAAGGAAAACATTAGAAAAATTCTGACCGACAAGAAAACTCAGAAACAAAAGCGCGCTTACCTGCAATCCTTGAGAAAAAACGCCAAAATCAAAATCTACTTCTAACCCCAGCCTACGGCTGGAGGCAAGTGGGTCAGACTTCAACTTGCACTTAACATTTGTTGGGCATGCCGCTAGCGCATAGAACTCTTGCCCCTCCCGCAGGGAGCCGGCGCTTCGCCGGTTACTTTTTGGCGGATTTTTTGTTTTTGCCCGGTTGCACCTGATTCAACTTGCGCTTGACGATTTTCCCCTTGTCGCGCTTGAAATCCACTTTCAAATAAATCGTATTGGGATGGACCTTGTGGACCACGGCATCCTTTTTCTTACCCGCGAAATCGATTTTGATCTTGTCCCCAACTTTCATGAAACCCCCACAATAAAAATATTTTTGGAATTCTCAAAATGTTACCCACTCGTGTGATTGAAGTAGCAAAGACTAGTTTAAATAGCCAACCCTGTCAAACATTTCTTGGGCGATGCTGGCGCGTGGGTGCCATCCCCGCCAATCTTTGATACAATCGGTGAAATTCACCCGGAACCCACTCGGGCTCACTCCGGCCCGCCACTCACCGAACCCATGAATTCTCCAGCCTATGCCCAGGTGGTCTTCAACCTGCCCTTGCAGGATGCGTTCACCTATGAAATTCCGCCGCAATTCACCGGTCGGGTGGAAGTGGGCATGCGCGTGCTGGTCCCCTTCGGCAAACGCAGCATCACCGGGTACGTGGTCGAACTGACCGACACTTTTGATAAAAAATTTACTCTAAAAGCCATCGCTGATCTGCCGGACTCCGCACCGGTGATCTCCGCGGAACTGCTGTCCCTCACCCACTGGATGGCCGATTACTACCACGCGGGATGGGGAGAGACGATCAAGGCGGCCCTGCCTGGCGGGCTGGACGAAGAATCGCACGAAGTCTTTTCGCTCACCGAAAAAGGCCAAGTCGACACGCCGGATCTGCCAGCCAACACCCGGCGGCTGTTATTTGCATTGCGCGGCAAAAAGAACCAGACCCAAAAACAACTCCGTAAAACCCTGCAAAAAAATTTCAGCGCCCACACGCTCAGCCAACTGCGGCAAGACGGTTACGTGCGCTCCGAAATCAAACTCCGTAAAAGTTCGGCCGCTTATATTCAGGAAAAGCAGGCGCGCGTGGTGTCACCGCCCCCCACCGGGAATCCCGTGGACACCCTGCTCAGCCGCAGTCCCCGGCAAAAGGAGGTTTATGAAATTTTGCTGAAAGGGGAATGTCCGATCTCTGAACTGGCGCAGAAGGTGCCCAACTATTCCGCGGCGCTCAGACAACTCATTCAAAAAGGACTGGCGGAAACCTTCATCCTACGGCAGAGTCGGCAGGCGGTCGAATCGCCGTCACCTCTGCAAGCCAATCCAGACGCGCCGTTCCAGTTCACCCCCGATCAGGAAAAGCTCTACCGGCGCCTGTGCGAATCGCTGGCGGGCAATCAGGGGCAAACCTTTTTACTGCATGGCATCACCGGCAGTGGCAAAACGGAAATTTACATCCGTTGCATTCAGCAGGCGTTGCAACTGGGGCAGACCGCGATCATGATGGTTCCGGAAATTTCCCTCACCCCGCAGACGGTCCACCTGTTTCAAAAACGATTCGGCGAGGAGGTCGCCATCCTGCACAGCGGCCTTTCCAGCACCGAACGTTTTCTGGAATGGGATAAAATCCGCGCTGGCAAGGTGTCGATCGTGATCGGCGCCCGGTCGGCAATCTTCGCGCCGTTTTCCAATCTCGGTATCATCATCATCGACGAAGAACACGACACTTCCTACAAACAGGACTCGTCCCCGCGTTACCACGCGCGCGACACGGCCATTGTGCGCGCCCGTCTGCAAAAAGCGCTGGTCGTTCTGGGCTCGGCCACGCCGTCACTGGAGTCACGCTGGAATGCCGAAACCGGAAAATACCATTACCTCTCGCTGGACCAGCGCATCGGCGATCGCTTCCTGCCCCTGGTACGCCTGATCGACATGAAAAAAGAACGTGAAGAATTCAAAAACTTCTCCATCCTTTCCACCACTTTGAAACGGGCTGTGCTGGAACGGTTGGCCAGGAAGGAACAGATTTTCCTGTTTCTCAACCGGCGCGGCACCGCCAATTATGTGCTGTGCCGCGGTTGCGGCTTTGTGTTCGACTGCCCGCGGTGCAGTGTCTCCCTCACCTTCCACGGCCAGACCAAGCTCATGATGTGCCACTATTGCAACTACACGGCGGTCATGCCCAAAGGTTGCGTCGACTGCGGCGGTGACGTCATCCGGTTCAGTGGATTCGGCACCCAAAAGCTGGAGGCCGAAGCACGCAAACTGTTTCCTTCCGCCCGCATCATGCGGATGGATCGTGACACCACCCGCGACCGCTCCACCTACGAAACCGTCTTTCGTGACATGAACGCCGGCAAGATCGATATCCTGATCGGAACCCAGATGATCACCAAGGGTCATGATTTTCACAACGTCACCCTGGTGGGAGTGGTCTACGCCGACCAGTCCCTACACATTCCCGATTTCAGATCCAGCGAGCGGTCGTTTCAACTGCTGACGCAGGTGGCGGGACGCGCCGGGCGCGGCCAAGTGCCCGGCCTGGTGATCGTCCAAACCAATAACATGGACCACTACGTTTACGATTTTGTCCGCACCCACGATTACCAACGGTTTTACGAGCAGGAATTGTCTGTCCGGAAACGGTTGCACTTCCCGCCCTTCACGCGGCTGGCCACGCTGGCCATTGAAGGGGAGGATGAGCAACAGACCGAAGCCGCCGCGCAGAAGGTTCGGCGGTTGCTGGGGCCGGTCATCGAACAAAGCTCCGGCGTGGAATTGCTGGGCCCGGCCCGGGCCGCCCTCTACCGGCTCAACGAAAAATTCCGCTGGCACATCATCCTGCGCGCGGAGGAAACCCAAACCCTGCAAGCCACCCTCAAGCAATGTTCCCAGTTATGGGCAGGACTCAAATCATCCTTCGGGAAAATAAAAATTACTCTCGACGTCGATCCGATCAATATGCTTTAGGCCGGCGGCAGGTCGCTGTGTTACCCTCTAGGCTTTTAACCGCGCTGACAAAGGATTGCAATGCTTCGCAAAGGTTACGATTGGGTTCTACGCTGGGCGGCCACGCCGTACGCGCTTCCCGCCCTGGGAGTGATCTCTTTCGTTGAGTCTTCCTTTTTCCCCATTCCGCCCGATGTGCTGTTGATCGCCATGGTGGTGGCCGTGCCGTCACGCTGGTTCAAGTTTGCGCTGGTCTGCTCCGTCACCTCCGTACTGGGCGGCATGTTCGGTTATTATTTGGGATACCAGTTCATGGATCTCGTCGGCCAGCGCATCGTTGAGTTCTACCATTTTCAGGACAAATTCGATAAAATAGGGGGATGGTATGAGCGGTACAACGCCTGGGCTGTCGCCGCCGCGGGGTTCACCCCGCTTCCTTATAAAGTGTTCACCCTGGCCGCGGGAGCTTTTAAAATTGATTTTTCGATTTTTGTTTTCGCTTCCGCCGTCAGCCGGTCGGCCCGGTTTTTTATCGTGGCCTTCCTGCTCTATAAATTCGGCCCGGCTTTCAAAGCGCTCATTGAAAAATATTTCAACCTGTTCAGTTTTGTGTTCTTCTTTTTACTGATCTTTGGTGTCGTTCTGCTTAAATATATTCTTTGAAGGGAGTCGGGCTTATGGACCCGCACATTGTGGTTTTGATCACCGCTGGTTCCAAGGAAGAAGCCGATCAACTGAGCCGTGGGCTGGTCGAGGAAAAACTGGCGTTCTGCGTCAACAGCGTACCGGGCGTTCAGTCCACCTATTACTGGGAAAACAAACTGTGCGTCGATGCCGAGTTTCTTTTGATTGCGAAAACGCGCCGGGACCGGTTTGAGGATTTGGAGCAATGGGTGCGCGCCAATCACAGCTACGACGTTCCCGAAATAATCGCCCTGCCCATCGTTGCGGGATCGAAGCCTTATTTAAAATCCATCGACGATTGGATCAACCAAAAAAATTAGAATGAGTCAAATTCATATTCCAAAAGGCTGGGAGATGCCGGAGAACGAGATCACGCCGGAATCCGTTTATCTGAACCGTCGTGATTTCATAAAAGCTTCAGCGGCGGTGACGGCGTTTTCCGCGGGGCTGGTGACCGGATGCGCACCGGGCTCCGAGGACGTGTTCAAGGCCCGGCCCGAGATCAATCTCACGCCACTGGAAAAAGAGCTGTACCCCGCCCCGCGCACCACCCGTTACAAAATGGACCGCCGCCTGACCGGCGAAGAAGTCGCTGCCAACTACAATAATTATTACGAGTTCAGTGAAATCAAGGAAGACGTGGAGCATCACGCGCAGAAACTCAGCACGCGGCCGTGGCAGGTCGAGGTGACGGGCCTGGTGCATAAACCGCGCACCTTCGATCTCGACGATTTACTCCAACTGTTTCCACTGCAGGAGCGGTTTTACCGCTTGCGTTGCGTGGAGGCGTGGGCCATGGCAGTGCCGTGGACCGGGTTCCCCATGAAAGCCCTGCTCGATGCCGTGCAACCCATGTCCCAGGCCACTTACGTCAAGATGACTTCGTTCTACCATCCGTTCACCGCCCAGGGACAACTCGCCTTCTGGCAACCGTGGCCCTACACTGAAACGCTGACGGTTCAGGAAGCGGCCAATGAACTGACTTTTTTAGCCACCGGCATTTACGGCCACCCACTGCCTAAACAACACGGCGCACCCATCCGCCTGGTCGTTCCCTGGAAATACGGATTCAAAAGCAGTAAGGCGATTCAAAAAATTGAGTTCATCGATTATCCGCCCATGACGTTCTGGAACACTCTGCAGAGCCTCGAATACGGCTACGTCGCCAACGTCGACCCCGGCGTGCCGCATCCGCGCTGGCCGCAGACCAAAGAAAAAATGCTCGGCACCGGAGAAATCCACCTCACCCAGATGTACAACGGCTACGGTAAATTCGTCGCTGACTTGTACGCTTGATTATCCAGCCGATTGAGCGCAACGAAATCCAATGTAGTTGAATCTGCCGGCAGGCAGATCGTAGTTGCGGCGCGAGGCACGCAGGAAGTTGTCAAAATCCTTCCACGAGCCGCCGCGCATCGACCGGTACTTGCCGGTGAATGGCCCTCGCGGGTCCTGCTTGCGGCTGGCCGCGTAGTAGGCATCCCCATAATAATCGGCCACCCACTCCCAGACATTGCCCGCCGTATCGTACAAACCGAAGCCGTTCGGTTTTTTCTGGCCGACCGCGTGCGTGGTTTTGGCGGCGTTGTCCCAGTACCAGGCATGACCATCGTCCATCGCATCACCCCAGTAAAAAACTGTTTCGGTGCCGCCGCGCGCGGCTTTTTCCCATTCCGCTTCGGTGGGCAAACGCTTGCCGAATTTTTTGCAGTAGTCGCGCGCCTCATACCAGGTCACCCGCTCGACCGGCCGATTCGCGCCGGAAAAATCAGATGGATTGTCCGCCATCACTTTCTCAAATTTTTCCTGGGTAACCTCATAACGGTCAATCTGGAACGCAGACAGGTGAACGGTGTGCGGGAGTTCATCCGGCGATGCGTTTGATCCCATTTGAAACTCCCCGGCAGGGATGAGGACCATCGTTTTGCTTTGAGAAAACCCCTGGGGAGCCGTAGCAAAAATCAACGCCGGAAAAACCGCTATAAAAATTCGGAGAACATTGGAAACCAGGGAAGGTGAGACTATCCAAATCATTCCCCTCCTTGGAAAGGAATGCTTTGCATAAGCGGTGGTTTTGCTTTTGTAGTTGCTCGATTCATCGAGCTCAATCTTCTGCTGGAGCCAAAATGAAAAGCAAGCAAAGGAATAAGCCCCCCAGCCCCCTTCGGAGAAGGGGGAGCACATTGATCTCCCATTGGGACGTTGCGGTCGATTCAATATTTTTTTGTTATGCAAAGTTCTCCTTGGTAAGGGGAGAAAAAATAAGGCTTACAAAAGTGGCGAGCAGTCATTTTTTAAAAAACAGTTCGAGTTGGTTGGCGATGAACCCGGAAATAGCGCCGCCCGTTCCGGCCGCCATGATCAGGACATCCCGGTCGCCGGATTGGTGGCCGAGCCAGGCCCCAAGCAAAACTCCGACGCAGATGATGATCAGGTAGCGGCGGCCACCCAGCCAGCCGATCAGGGAACCGACCAAGGCTCCCAAGGCTCCCGCCACCAAGGTCAGGAACAGGCTGTCCACCACCACACCGATCAGAACGCCGGTGGTGCCGAGCAGGAGTGTCCCAAGATAAATGTTATTTTTATTTTTCATCAGGTTGCACCTGAAGGCAGAGGGGTCACACTCGGTTATGCGCTCAATACCGGTTGAACATGATGCGAGAGTTTAGCTTGTTGCATCTCCAGCAGGGAGTAATTTGCACTTGGAAGAAAGAGGATCACACTCTGGTTTTATGCCTGGCCGTTGTTGAACACACGATTGAGTAAAGACTAATTTGCGCCCAGCCGCAGGCTGGAGTTAGAGGTCTTTGAAAACGGCGTCGAGACTCTCGCGGGCATCCCCGAACAACATGCGGGTATTTTCTTTAAAGAAGAGTGGGTTCTGCACACCCGCATAGCCGGTGGCCATACTGCGTTTCAACACGATGGTGGTGGTGCTTTTCCAGCATTCCAGCACCGGCATGCCGGCAATCGGGCTGTCGGGATCCGTCTGCGCGGAGGGATTGACGATGTCGTTCGCGCCAATGACGATGGCGACGTCGATTTTTGGGAAGTCCTCATTGATCTCATCCATTTCGAAGACGATGTCGTAAGGCACTTTGGCTTCCGCCAACAAAACATTCATGTGACCCGGCATGCGCCCGGCGACCGGATGAATTCCAAACCGCACGTTGATCTTTTTTGCTCTCAGGGTTTTGGTGATCTCGCATACGATGTGCTGGGCCTGTGCCACCGCCATGCCATAACCGGGGATGATCATGATTTCTTTGGACTCCCTCATTAAATCCGCCACCTCTGAGGCCTGAATTGCGATGACTTCGCCCTGTTCACCTTCTTGAGCCGCGCCGCCGCCGCCCGTGGTGGTGCCGAAACCTCCGGCGATCACCGCAATGAACTTGCGGTTCATGGCGCGGCACATGATGTAACTCAGGATAGCGCCGCTACTGCCTACCAGAGCGCCGGTGACAATCAATAGATCGTTGCCGAGCATGAACCCGGTGGCCGCGGCGGCCCAGCCGGAATAACTGTTGAGCATCGAGACCACCACCGGCATATCGGCGCCGCCAATCGCCATGACCATATGAATGCCGAACAGCAAGGCGATGCCCGTCATGATCATCAAGGGCACCAGGCCTCCGCCATTACCGGATTGCTCGACAAACATTTTGCAAGCCCAGAAGGTTCCCAGCAACAACCCCAGGTTGAGCCAGTGGCGGGCGGGCAGTAGCATCGGATTGCCGCCGATCTTGCCGCTGAGTTTTCCGAACGCGATGACAGAGCCCGAGAAAGTGATCCCACCTATGAGGATTCCCAGGTAGGTCTCAATGGCATGAATGGTGTGTTCCACACCAGTAAAATGCACCGTGGCATCCATGAAATTGGCGTACCCGACCAACACGGCGGCCAAACCCACCAGGCTGTGCAGGATGGCGACCAACTCCGGCATTTGCGTCATTTGCACCCGCCGCGCCAGAAGCAAGCCAATGGAGCTACCAATCACCAGCCCGCCAATGAGAATTCCCAGGTTGGCAGTGATTCCGGCGATGGTGGCCACGAGAGCCATGAACATGCCCACCATGCCGTAAAGATTACCGCGCCGCGACGTTTCCGGGTGGCTCAATCCTCCCAGGGCCAGAATGAAAAGAATGGTCGCCCCAATATAGGATACGGTTACGAGTCCTGGATTCATTTAATCGCTTTCTATCGACGAAACATTTCAAGCATACGGCGCGTCACCGCGAACCCGCCTGCAATATTGATTGATGTGAGCAACACCGTCGCTCCGGCTATCCACATGATCAAGTTATCCGACGAACTGATCTGCATCAAGGCACCGATAATAATAATACTACTGATGGCATTGGTGACGCTCATGAGGGGCGTGTGCAAAGCCGGGGCCACATTCCATATCACCATGTAGCCGATAAAGCAGGCCAGCACAAACACCGTAAAATGAGCCATGAAGGAAGGCGGCGCGACGGCGCCTAATCCAAACAAGGCCAGCCCGCCTATTGCGAACGCCATCATGGGTCCCTTCGCGGAAGGCTTCTCCGCGGCGGCGGCAACTTTTTCCACCGCCGGTTCTTCTTTGGGTTTGGGCGGGGCCACGGAAAGTTTGGGCGCGGGCGGCGGCCAAGTCACCTCTCCATTTTTAACAACGGTCGCGCCACGAACCACTTCATCTTCAAAATCGACGACGGCGTTGCCATCCTTCGCCTTACACATATCGGTCATCAGGTGGCGTAAATTGGTGCCATACAGTTGACTGGACTGAGTGGCCAAACGGCTGGGCAAATCGGTATACCCGATAATGGAAACGCCGTGCACCTTGACCACCTTGCCCGCTTCGGACAATTTGCAGTTGCCGCCCTGCTCCGCGGCGAGGTCCACGATCACACTGCCGTTTTTCATTGAGGCGACCATTTCCGGCGTGATCAACTCCGGCGCCGGCTTGCCTGGAATCAAAGCGGTGGTGATGATGATGTCCACTTCCTTCGCCTGCTCTGCGAACAACGCCATTTCCGCTTCGATGAATTCCTTACTCATCACCTTGGCGTAACCGCCAGTGCCGGAACCCTCTTCCTCAAACTCAAGCTCCAGAAACTCAGCATTCATGCTCTCGACCTGCTCCTTAACTTCCGGCCGGGTATCGAATGCCCGGACAATCGCGCCCATGCTTTGGGCCGTGCCGATGGCGGACAAACCCGCCACGCCAGCGCCAATCACCATCACCTTGGCCGGTGGAATTTTACCCGCCGCCGTGATTTGACCGGTAAAAAAACGGCCAAAGTGTTGCGCGGCTTCGATCACTGCCCGGTAGCCCGCGATATTGGCCATGGAGCTTAAGGCATCCAGCTTTTGGGCGCGCGATATCCGCGGCACACTGTCCATGGCGATGGCGGTGACTTTTTTATCCGCTAATTTTTTCAGTAAATCCGGGTTCTGCGCCGGCCAGATAAAAGAGATGAGGATCTGGCCCGCCCGCAACAAGTCCACCTCCTCAGTATCCAGATCAGGATTATATTCCGGGGCACGGACTTTAAAAATAATGTCGCTACTCTCCCAAAGCGCCTTGGCATCGGCCACCACCGTGGCTCCCGACTTGGTGTAAGCGGCGTCCGAAAAACTGGCTTCCGCACCGGCACCGGACTGCACGGCAACCTCAAAACCCAGCTTGAGGAGATGAGGAATGACATCCGGAGTGGTGGCCACTCGTCTTTCGCCGGGATGAACTTCTTTGGGAATTCCAATTTTCATAGGATTACGTTTTTTAGTTTGATAGGGACTGGGTAGAAATGCACAGGAATAATAGCGAAAACTACCCGCATGTCAAAATTTTTTTGCAGGATTCCGCCGGAGCGAGGGGAAATATTGCAGAGTTGCGGAAACCTCACTCGTCCATATCGTCGAAGATGCCGGAGGCGAGGCTTTTGCGGGCGGTGCGGGCTTCCTGTTCGGCGCGGGTGATGCCTTGATCGTAATCGTTGTGATCGACAAACTTCAGCACCGGCGCCATTTCCGGGTGCCGCTTCAAATACAGTTTGGACAGGGTCTGGCAAATCCTCCGGTATTTCGGGTGGCCCGCCTTCTGAGTCCGAAGTTCGGTGAAATGGCCCAGCTCGCGCAGGTTCATGCCCATGTTCCAGCGAATGAGGTGGTTGAACAACGAGGCGTATTGCGCCTCCAGACGGAGCCCGGCGCGTTTCAAATCGTTGGTCAGCGCTTCCGCCCGCTCAAAACATTCCTGCACCACCTCGCCCTTGCCGATTTCCTGGATCTCCTCCGGGATGGTGTAGCCCAGCAACACGCTCATGTCCTGTCTCTGCTGGGTCAGCATGCGGTGCCTCTGCAGGTCGCGGTACTCAGCGAACCCGGCGATGATGTCGAAATGAATGGGATAACCGTATTCCAGACCGCGCCCCGGCCGGTCGCGTTTTGATTGGCGGTCGCCGATATAGGTGTCGAATATTTCCTGGCGCTTGTCCTCGGGCAGGGAACGCACCACCCGCCGAATCTGCTCTGTCGGATGCTGAACGTAGGGGAAAATCATCGCCGCCAGCATATTCATCTGATAGTCCTCCGGCCGGTCCACCAACAACACCACCTCCGGCGCGGTTGCGATCGGCTCCTGTCTGAACAACGCGTCGCACAGCCGGCGCATGTGGCGTTCGATATCAGATTGATAGGTTTTCTTCTCAGCGCGTTTGATGAAGGTCGGAATCTGATGGTTGAGGGCTTCGCGAATCTGCTCGGCCAGCGTGACCCCCTCCTGCAAATTCTGGGTGAGCAGTTTTGAAATCAGTCCCGAAAAAAATCGGCCGTTGCCCACCAACCCTAAATTCGCCTGGGTGGCGGCGGGCAGAATACAGCGAATCACATCGCACGCGGCAC
>SMVA01174042.1_pt1 | contig 15494 bp, 11 predicted proteins | sample 2456451 | NCBI WGS metagenome assembly SMVA01 (sample SAMN11095933, study PRJNA526329) | marine sediment metagenome | biome: Marine sediment; feature: Surficial sediment; material: Deep marine sediment; isolation source: Hadal surficial sediment | place: Pacific Ocean | collected 2014-05 | depth...
CGGCCGCCGAACGCGCCGACGCGCTAGTCATCGGCGACCCGGAAAAGCTGGCCCGCGCCAACACGTTATGCGAGACCGGACTGGCTTTCGGCGACGCGCCGGGCGCGGTTCGCGTGGTTGCCGTGGCGGCGCCCGAGGCCGACACCATTCGCGACGGCGAACTCAGCGCGGGCGGCGGTCAGGCGGCCTACCACACCATCACGCGAGCCGTCGAGCTGGCCCAGGCCGGCGACATCGCGGTGATCGTCACGGCGCCGTTGAACAAGGCGGCGATGCACCTGGCGGGCCACGAATATGACGGCCACACGGGGCTGTTGCAGCATCTCACCGGCGCGCCGTCGTCGTTCATGCTGCTGGCGTCGGAAAGATTGTCCACTATCCATGTCTCGACCCACGTGTCGCTGTCGGACGCCATCGCGCGCACCCGAACCCAGCGGATCGTCGACACCATCCGCGCCGGCGACGCCCATTTCAAGGGACTGGGCATGGCGCGGCCGCGCATCGCGGTGGCGGGCCTCAACCCCCATTGCGGCGAAGGCGGAATCTTCGGCCGCGAGGATATCGAGCAGGTGGCCCCGGCGGTGGAGACCGCGCGCGCCGAAGGCCTGGAGGTGAGCGGGCCGCTCTCCGCCGACACGGTTTTCTACCGCGCGGTGCAAGGCGAATTCGACCTGGTGGTGGCGCAATATCACGACCAGGGCCACATCCCGACCAAGCTGATCGGCTTCCACGACACCGTGAACGTCTCGCTCGGCCTGCCGATCCAGCGTTGCTCGGTGGACCACGGCACCGCCTTCGACATCGCCTGGACCGGCCAGGCCAACCACGTCAACATGCTGGCCGCGATCGCGTACGCGCGGCGCATGGCCGCCCAAGACAACGCCGTCTCGCAACCCGCCGCTTAGCCAATGGCATGCTCAAAGTCGGTTTGATCGCCGACGATCTGACCGGCGCCTTCGACGCGGCGGCGCCGTTCGCGCGGCGCGGTCTGGCGACGCGGGTGGTGTGCCGCGCCGATGCGCTGGCAACGGCGTTGGAGCATCCGTGCGATGTGCTGGCGGTCAACACCGCGTCGCGCCACATCGACGGCGCGGCGGCGGCGGAGCGGGTCGCGCGGGCCTGCCGGGCGCTGGCATCCTGGAACCCGGCGCTGTTGTTCAAGAAGATCGATTCCACCTTGCGCGGTAACGTGGTGGCGGAAATCACCGCCGCCATGACCGCCAGCGGTCGCGGCGAGGCGGTGGTGACGCCAGCCATGCCCGCGCAAGGGCGCACGGTGCGGGGCGGCGCGGTTTTCGTCAACGGCGTCCCCTTGGCGGAGACGTCTTTCGCCCACGACCAACTCTCGGCGCCCGCGCGCCAGCCGCTCGCTCGACAGTTCACTGACGCGGGGCTTCGCGCGGCGGTGGTCGGCGGCGACGGCCCGGTCGGCGACGCCCAGGTCTGGATCGCCGACTGCGCCGACGAGGCGGAACTCGACCGCATCGCGGCGTGGGCGCTGGCGCGCGCCGAGAACGCCGTAATGGCCGGCGCGGCGGGACTGGCCGAAGCCCTGGCGGGCGAAGCCTTCGGGCCGCCCCGGCCCCGCGCGCTCGATATTCCCGGTGGGGGGATCGTCTATATGATCGGCTCGCGCGCGCCGGTCAGCCGGGAACAGGCGCGGCTGTTGGCGGAGCGCGACGCGGACTGCGTCGTTTTCGATGCCGAGGCCGGCGCGATCGGCGTCGGCGGCGCGGCGCGGGCGTTGCGATCCGGCGTGGCGAGATTGTTGATCCGCGTTCCCGAGTTCCCCGAAGCGGCGCCGGACCAGGTCGCCGCGGCGTTGGGCCGTGGCGTCGCGGCCTTGCTGGAAGCGGCGCCGGTCGGCGCGGTGGTGGTGACCGGCGGCGACACGGCGGCGGCCTTGCTGGACGCCATCGGGCAGCCCGTCGTTGACCTGGTCGGGCAACTCCAGCCGGGCATTCCGCTTAGCTTGGTGACGCACGGGGAGGCGCGGTTTGCCTTGATAACCAAGGCCGGCGGTTTCGGTGGCGAAACGCTGTTTTTGGACATCCCCGCGTTGCTTCGCCGACGTTGAGCCCGGCCTAGGCACACCCTATGATGCCGCGCGTTTCGGGGGAGAGATCGGACCTATGAATACCATCGACTTAGCCGGCCGCAACGCCGTGATCACCGGCGGCGCGCGCGGTATCGGCTACGCCATCGCCGAACGATTCATTGCATCGGGCGCGTCCGTGGCGTTGTGGGATAGGGACGCGGACGGCCTCGCCGGCGCGGCCAAGACGCTGGGCGCGGCGGCGACGGCCATCGTCAACGTCGCCGATCCGGATTCGGTGGCGGCGGCGACCGAGGCGACGCTCGGTGCGCTCGGCAAGATCGACATTCTGGTCAACAACGCCGGTATCGCCGGCGACAACGCAACCCTATGGGATACGCCGGTGGAAGAATGGCGCCGGGTGATCGATATCGACCTGACCGGCGTTTTTCTGTGCTGCCGCGCGGTCGCGCCCCACATGATCGAATCCGGGTATGGCCGCATCGTCAATATCGCGTCGATCGCCGGCAAGGAAGGCAACCCGACGGCGGCCCATTACAGCGCCGCCAAGGCCGGCGTGATCGGCCTGACCAAGTCGCTGGGCAAGGAGCTGGTCGACAAGGGCGTGATCTGCAACTGCATCACCCCGGCGGTGATCGAGACGCCGATGCTGGACCAGGTCTCCGACGCGCACCGGGACTATATGATCTCGAAAATCCCCCTGGGCCGGCTCGGCACGGCGGCGGAAGTGGCCGCGCTGGTGGCCTGGTTGTCGTCCGAGGACTGCTTGTTCAGCACCGCCGCGGTGTTCGATATTTCCGGCGGACGCGCGACCTATTGACGGGGGCGGACAGAGCCGTGAGCGATCTCAAGCTGACCATTCGCGACCTCAAGATACGGGCCGTGCTGGTGCCCATGCGTCGGCCGCTGGCGACCCGGATCGGCACCTTCGAGAAGGCGCCGCTGTTGCTGCTGGACCTGGAGACCGAGGAAGGCATCACGGGCCGGACCTATCTGTTCGGATACAAGCGTCGCGGCTGCGCCTACATGGCGGCCATGCTGCAAGACATCGCGGAGATGACGCGCGGCGAGAGAGTGGCGCCGGCGGCGTGGTACGACCGGCTCAACAAGGCGTTCACCCTGATGGGCCACCAGGGCGTGGCGACCATGGCGATTTCGGGCTTCGACATGGCCTGCTGGGACGCGCTGGCGCAAGCGGCCGGCGTGCCGCTGGTCACCTTGCTGGGCGGCGCGCCGCAACCGATCCGTGCCTATAACAGCAACGGGCTGGGCCTGATGGCGCCGGAGGCGGTCGCGGAACAGGCCACGGAACTGCTCGCCGAGGGCGATTTCGAGGCGGTCAAGGTCCGCCTTGGCCGCGCCACCCTGGCCGAGGACCTGGCCACCGTTCACGCGGTGCGCGCGGCGGTGGGCGAGGCGGCGATCCTGCCGTGCGATTTCAATCAGGGCCTGAGCGTGGCCGAGGCCATCCAACGCGGCCTCGCGCTCGACGGCGAGGACATGTATTGGATCGAGGAGCCCATCGTCTACGACGATCTGGCGGGATACGCGAAGATCGCGCGCCAGGTCGCCACGCCGATCACCTTGGGCGAGAATTTCTACGGCCCCAAGGCCATGGCCGACGCCATCGCGGCGGGCGCCGGCGATTACATGATGCCCGACCTACAACGCATCGGCGGCGTGACGGGGTGGCTGCGCGCCGCCGCGCTGGCCGACGCGGCCGGCATCGAAATGTCGTCGCATCTGTTCCCGGAGGTCTCGCGCCATGTCATGGCGGTGACGCCGACGCGGCATTGGCTGGAATATGTCGACTGGGCCGCGCCGGTGCTGGCGGAACCCGTGACCATCGAAAACGGCCACGCGCCGATCCCCGAGGCGCCGGGCACCGGCATTACCTGGGACGAAGACGCCGTCGCGCGCCACGCCATGGACCTGTGACGCGGTGGTCGGAAACGACGTTAAGCGCGCTCAGTCCCTCGCCTGAAGGGCGGCGAGATTCACCACCGTGGCCGCGGGCGGCAAGGTGTGAATGCGTTGCAGTAAAGTTGACGCGGGCACCGAACAGGGCCCCAGCCGCAGATCCATGCCGGCCTCAAGGATCCGCGACGCGGATTCGTGATCCACGTAGCCACAAATAACAAGTTGTGGACGAATACGAAAAATTTGCTCAACCACGAATGTGATCGAACGCGGTCGATTGGGCGTCAAAATGCGCTGGCCCGTGGCGACGTCAATGATCGCGATCCACGGCGCGCGGGCAAAAAACGGCGACAACGGCGCCTCCGGCTTGTCGGTCAGGACCGTCATCACCACGCTTTCCACCGGCCGGCCTCAAATGCTATTGTGTTGGGGACGTGCGGCGAAAATGTTAACGGCTAACGACGGGTCGCCGCATTGACCCAGGTTAGTCGAGAGTCGAAAAAAAAGCGGACCGGACGCGGGCAGACAAGGTCCCTGGAGCCGACAGAAAATGTTAAAAAGGGCGATCCCCGTCTCGACCATGAGCGTGGTCAATCCGTGCGCCGCGTGCCCCGTGCGCGAATGGGCGATCTGCCAGGCGTTGCCCGACGAAGACCTTGACGTCGTTCAGAAATTCCGCTCCAGGGAGCGCACCTTTCCGGCCGGAACCGATCTGTTCCTAGAGGGCGAGTCGTGGAACGAGTTGTACACGGTCCTCGAGGGCTGGCTATACATGTACAAGCTGTTGGAGGACGGCCGCCGGCAAATCACCAAGATCGTTCTGCCCGGCGATTTCGTCGGCTTCCAGCCCGATTTGGACGCCCCGATGGACCATTCGATTCAGACCCTGACCGCCACTCGGGTCTGCGTCTTTCCGCGCAACCAGGTGCTGACGCTGTTCAAGGAGCACCCGGAACTGGCGATTCGTCTGTCCACCATGATTTCGCGCGACGTCGCCATGGCGCATGAGCGCCTGACCAGCGTCGGACGCCGCTCGGCGCTTGAGCGGGTCGCGTATTTCCTGCTGGAGTTGTTCTATCGGGTGCGGCTACGTCATCCCGAACCGGTGGGCTCGACGATCTCGCTGCCGCTGACCCAAGAACATATCGGCGACGCGCTGGGGCTAACCTCGGTGCATGTCAACCGGACCTTGCGCGAGCTACGCAAGCAGGATCTGATCAAAATCGCCAAGCGCACCTTGCATGTGCTGGACCCCGACCGGCTGGCCGACGTCGCCGGTTTCGAGGAAGACGCGTTCGAACGACTTTAGACCGGGTCAGGATCGATCGAACCCACTTTGGGGGATCGATCGATCCTGCGAATCCAGCCGACATCTAAAAAGTAGAACCGATCAGTCCGGCTTCTTGCGGCCCGCGCTCATCAGAACCGGCGCGGGGCTGGTCAAGACCATGCGCACCAGTTCCGACTGCTTGCTGGTCTCCGTCTTGCGGAAAATCTGGTTCAACTGGTTGCGCAGGGTGTTCTTGCTGACGCTGAACATGGTCGCCGCCTCGTCGAGACTATGGCCGTCCACCAGGGCGACCAGCAGGCGGCTTTCGGCCGGCGTCAGCCCGAACAGGCGTTCCAGCACCTCGGGCGGGATTTCGGGCGTGCGCTCGCCGTCGGAAACGAATATGACGGCCAGCGGCATGACCCCTTCCTCGTGTGGCGCGGCGACGATCGGAACCACGATCAGAAGCCACGCCGACGATAGCGACGGCCGCTCGACGCGGATCACCCCGACCGGCGTGCGTTGCGGATCCTCGCCGGAAGACGCGACCTGCGCGATCACCCGGCGCAGCCGCGCCGACTCCTTGGGAACCGCCGTACACAACCCGGTGCGGTCCACGAACAGCCCGTCGTGCTGGCTGAGTATATCGTCGGCCATCTTGTTCTGGTTCAACACCTGGCAGGTGGCGTTGAGCAGAATGACCCCGATCGGAACCGCGTCCAAAACACGCTCGGACGCGCTGCCCTGCACCCGGCGGCCTACAATGCCGCGGTGAATCTGAATCGACCGGCGCAGGTGGGCGGCCAGATCGATCAAGGACATCGCGTCGGGGTTGTTGGCCGCCGCCTCGGCGTCGTTGTGACGGACCACCAGTTTCGCGCGGTGCTCGGCGTCGGCGCCCCGGAAATAACCGAGCGTGATCGGGGCCAGCGGGTCGTCCGCCACCTCGCCGCTTGGGTCGTCCGGGCCGTCCGCGACGAATTCGTCATGCGCGGCGTCTTGGGCGGATTGTTCCAGGGTCGCGGTGTCGCCCGACGCGGTGTTGTCCGCGTCTGGATCGTCGCCCGGCGCCTCCGATCCACGCGCCTCCTCCTGGATCACCATCGCGATACCGTGCTCCGCCATGGCCGCCGACATGGTTTCCAGGAATCGCGGCAAGGGCCCCTCTTCCAGCGCGGCGTCGTAGAACCGGCCGGTCAGGGTCGACAGCGCGGATTCTTTCCCGCCACCGGCGTTCCGGTTCGGTTTCGCTGGCGCCTTGCGGGCCCGCGTCTTGGTTGGGCTTGGTTCAGTCACTTAAGATGCCCCGTCCTCGGGCTGTTCCGGTGGCGCGCCAAAGTTTTGCCATTCCCCCCGGCCACCTCGATTATCCAGGTAATTGATCAGCGCCGAAACCGGCCGGCGATCGAAAATCGCGCCGGCGGCCTCGGTCAATATCACGCAGGCTTCGTCGATCGGCATCGCCGTGCGATACGCGCGCGCGCTGACCATGCCGACGAAGGCGTTGGCGACCGCGACGACGCGCGCGCCGACTTCGATACCGTCGCCCTGGAGTCCCCGCGCGCCGGTGCCGTCCCAGTGTTCCCGCAACTGGCGGATGACCGCGACCACGGGACCGTCGAACTCGACGCCCTCCAACAGGTCGGCGCTCGCCGTAACGCTGTCGCGAAGCGTCGCGCGTTCCTCGTCGGTCAGGTTCTCCATCTTGGTCAGCAGTTCGACGGGCACCAGTATCTTGCCGAAATTGATCAGACTGCCCGCGATATCGACGGTCTCGACGTCGAGTTCGCTCAACTCCATTTCGGTGGCGATCGAGCGCGACACTTGGGCGACCCGTTCCGAATGATGCGCCGAAAAGGGGTCGCGCCGGTCGACCACGCCGACCAGGGTCCGCACCAACTGGCGCATGATGCGCTCGCGCCGCTCGCGCTCGTCGTAGAGTTCGGTGATGTCGTCGAGCAGCATCAGAACCCCGGCCGGGCGCTGGCTGGTGGCGGGCAAGGGAAGGTGGTCGGCCTTGACGATGTGAAGCCCGTCGTCTTCCTCGAAGCGGTGGATTTCGGAGATCGTCACCTGGTCCGCCATGACGCGGTTGTTGATGGCCTGGAAAATCCGCGCCTTGACCGGTCCGATCACGCTGGCCATGGGTTTGCCGACGATGTCGCGCGGATGCAACTCGGTTGGCGACGCGGCCGCGTTGTTGACGAACATGAACTGGCCGTCGCCATCGACCGCCATGATGGGATGGGGCTGTCCGTCGGTGACCACGCGCAGGAAAGCGGTGACGTTGCGGAACTGTTCGGCCGCGCGCCGGTACCGCTCCGCCGCCTCCGTGGCGCGCAAGGAGGTGCCGTGGCGCCACACCGCCACCAGGGCGATGGAAACGCCGACGATGATCAGGATGAACACGACAAGCACGGTGCGCGCCCGATTGTCGATTTCGGTCATCGCCTCCGCCGACGACACCACCCGCACCAGGAACCAGGGCGCCACCGATAGCGCGCGGCCGGTAACCAGGACCTCGTCGCCCTTGTAGTCGCGCGCCGCCCGAAAGCCGCCGGGCGATCGGGCCACGAAGGCACTGGCCAGATCGGCCGTGTCGAGGGCAAGCGAGCGGCGCAATGGCGGCGTGCCATCGGCCAGCGGCGACAAATATTCGACGGTGGTGTCCGACACCCGGACCAGGAACGTCGCCACGGTCTCGGCGGTCTCGCCGGGTTGATCGAGGCGGTCGTAAAGATCGTCGCCCACCAGTTTGAGCCCGATAACGAGGCCGATCGCGGCGCTCGAGCCGCGGTCGGCCTGGATCGCGTAGATCGGCACCACGAAGCCCATGGTCGGTTCCTGACTGGCGCCGAGATACATGTCGACCAGCGCCGCCTCGCCGCCGATGGCGCGCGCCATCGCCGCGCGCACGCGCGCGTTGGGCGGCGTCATGGTGGGAGTCGCGACCACCAGATTGCCTTGCAGATCGGTCAGCGCGATCCCGGCCAATCCGACCCGCTCGACGTTGGCCGGGATTTCGATCATGGCATCCGGCGCGGTGAAACCGGCGCGTTGGGCGGTGTCCACCAGCAGGTTCCGCAAATAGGACAGTTCCGCCGGTTCACCGTCGAAATCGTCGCCGTCCTCCAACATCAACTCGGTCATGTAAAGCTGAAGCGAGGCGTTCTCGGCCAACGCGCTCAACGTGCTGAATTGCTCGTCGAGCCAGCGGGTGACGTCGGCGGCGCGGGTATCGGCGACAATCCCCAGCCTGACTTGCCAGGCGTGAAGATCGCGTTGTTTTTGCGAATCGACGAACCGGAAAACGAGGACAACGCCGATAACCGCGATCGCCGCCAGCGCCAGCGCCGCCGCCATGACGACCGTGTTCATCCTGCCGCGTGGAACCGTGGATTCCGCGGATTGTTCGCTCATATTGCCCTCTGCGGCCCCGAGATCGGGCGGCTTTGCGTTATCTCACGGCTTGTCAAAACCGCGTGACCCCCGAGCCAAACCCATCGCCACCGACCGTCTCCACACTACATCATGATTAACATGATGCCCCGGGGTTTGCCCAACTTTTGCCGTTCATGGCATAGAATATCCCGCGAAAGGTTTACAAGTTGATGACTTTACGCCGTGGCATGACGCTGGCGCGCGCGACCACCTTTATGGCGGCGATCGGTGGCGCGGCATTCGCCGCTCTGATGTTCGACGCGCGTCCGCTCGTCGCCGCGCAAATACAACCAAGTATTTTTAATAGCGTTGAAATACGCAAGGAAGGGTTGAAGCCGTTTCCGAAATGGACCGGCGCGTTGGAAAAATATTTCAACGAACGCAAGAACGTTCAAGGCGGTTGCGAGGACCCTGAATTCAACCGCTGTCATTATAAGAAATGGCGGACGTTGATCGACAGCTTGGCCGGAAAAAACCTCAAGGCCCAGCTCAAGGCCATCAACAAGCATATGAACCGGCACAAATACATCGTCGACCCGGTGAACTGGGGCGTGCGGGACTACTGGGAATCGCCGGCCGAGTTCTTCCGCAAATACGGCGATTGCGAGGACTACGCCATCGCCAAGTACCTGTCGCTGCGTTGGCTGGGCCTGAGCACCGAGGTCATGCGCATCTTCATCGTGATGGACATGAACCTGAAAGTGGCCCACGCCGTGCTCGCGGTCTATGACGCCGGCAAGGTCTATATCCTGGACAACCAGCTATCCATCGTCGTCGAAGCAAAGAGGATTCACCACTACAAGCCGATTTTCTCGGTCAACGAAACCGGCTGGTGGAAGCACAGGACCGAGACAAAGAAACGCAAACGGCAATGAGGGGCGGCCCCGGAGCGGAACGGGCTTGATCCGGTCTAACGTTCGCGCATCGCGCGGCCACCCGCGCGCAAAATCGGTTTCATGAGATATTGCAACACCGTCTTCTTGCCGGTGAGGATATCCACTTCGGCGACCATGCCCGGAATGATGGGAAGCAAATTGCCCTCTCTATCGACCATGAAATTGCGGTTGGTGCGCACGCGGATCTGATAGAAGCGTTCGCCCTCTTCGTTCAGGATCGTGTCCGCGCTGATCTGCTCGAGCTCGGCGTCGATCCCGCCATAGATGGCGAAGTCGTAGGCCGTGATCTTGACCTTGGCCGCCTGACCCGGATGAAGGAAGGCAATGTCGGCGGGACGAATCTGCGCCTCGACCAATAGATTGTCCTCCAACGGCACGATTTCGAGCAAGTCCTCGCCCGGCCTGATCACGCCGCCGATGGTGTTGATGTAAAGCTTTATCACCGTGCCCTGGACCGGGGAACGGACCTGGGTGCGGCGCACACGGTCTTGCGCCGACGCCATGACCTCGTTGACCGAGGCCAGTTCGCCGCGCGCCGCGGCAAGGGCGGAGGCGACCTCGGAGAGATAAGCGGCGCGCCGCTCCTCCACGCGCCGGCGCACTTCGTTCAGCGCCGAGCGCGCGCGCGGCACCGACTGCCGGGCGGCCATGAGATCGCCCTCGATATCGTTGACCTGCCGCTGCAAGCGAATCAACTCGATCCTGGCGCTGACCCCCTGTTCGACCAGCGGCGCGAGAATATCCAGTTCCTCGTGGCCCAGCGCCAGATTGTCCGTGAGCTGACCGATTCGCGAGTCCAGTTCGACCAGTTCCTGTTTGCGTTGCTCGATCTGGCGCCGGTAGACCTCGATCGACGACCGGAGTTCGGTGGTCCGCGCCCCATACACCGCGAGTTCGGTTTCCACCAGGTCGGGCCGCTCAGCGACGACTTCATCGGGAAATTCCGGCGGCTTCCCCTGCTGCTCCGCCTGCAGCCGCGCCACGCTTGCCCGCAGCGCCAGCACCCGCGCCCGGTCCTCGCGATATTTCGACGCGGCCTGGGTGTCGTCGATGGTCAGCAGCACCTGCGACTGCTCCACGATCTCGCCCTCGCGAACGTGGATTTTGGCGAGGATGCCGCCTTCCAGGTTCTGCAGCACCTGAATCTGGCTGGATGGAATCACGCGCCCCTCGCCAGTCGTCACTTCGTCAAGGGTGGCGACACTGGCCCAATATACCGCGCCGACAAAAAAAGCGACGATCGACAGGAACAAGATGCTGGCCGACACGCGGGGACCGCGCATCACGGCCGACCGCAAATCGGACATGAACTCAGCGTCTTCGAGCCTTACTCGCGCCACCGCCGTCTCCCGTCCTTATCGGTTCCGCAAAGAGCCTAGTGTTTAACGCCCGTCACCTTGCCGCCGGCCAAGGCGTCGATCACGCCCTGGCGCGGACCGTCGGCCACGATGCGCCCGGCGTCGAACACGATCAGCCGATCGACCAGCGATAGCAACGAAGCGCGGTGAGTCACCAGAATCAAGGTGCGGTCGGTCAAAATTTCGCCCAGCCGGGTCTTGAGGGCGTCCTCGCCGCGCGTATCCATCGAACTGGTCGGTTCATCGAATATCAGCAGCGTCGGGTCGTGTATCAAGGCCCGCGCGATGGCGATGGCCTGGCGCTGACCGCCCGACAGTCCCTCGCCGCGTTCGCCGATCTGCAGGTCGTAGCCCATGGGGTGCTGGCTGACGAAATCGTCGACGCCGGCCAGGTTGGCGGCGCGCAGGATGGCGGCGTCTTCGGCCTGCGGCGCGGCCACGGTAATGTTGTCGCGAACGCTACCCCTGAACAGGAAAACATCCTGCGGCACATAGGCGATGTTGCGCCGCAGATCGATAGGGTCGATCTGGCGGATGTCGGTGCCGTCGATCAGGATCGACCCCGCCGTCGGCTCGTAAAGGCCCAGAATCAGGCGGGCGACGGTGCTTTTGCCGGACCCGACCCGCCCGATCAGGCCGACCCGTTCGCCGGCCTTGATGGTGAAGGAGATGCCCTTGAGCGCTTCGATGTCGTGGCCCGGATAAGCGAACCGGAGGTCCTGGAACGAGACGGCGCCTTTCAATTCCGGACGATGCAGGAACTCCTTGCCCGGCGGCCGCTCGACCGGCGATTTCATGATCGCGTCCAGCGCCCGCAACGAAACCATCGAGCGGTGGAAACGGGTCAGCAACTGGGCCACCTGCACCAGCGGCGCCATCGCGCGCGCGCTCAACATGACGCAAGCGATCAGGCCGCCGACCGTAAGCTCGCCGTCATGAATCAGGAACACCCCGTAAACCACCACCCCCAGGGTGGTCATCTGCGACATGAAGGTGGCGAAGTGAATCCCGCCCTGCGAGATGACCCGCGCGCGTAGGCTGGACGTCGCGCTCAAGCCGACAAAGTTTTCCCACATCTGGCGCATGCGCGCCTCGCCGCCCAGGCTCTTCAGGGTCTCCAATCCGGCCAGGGATTCGACCAGCACGCCGTGCTTCATTTCCGATTCGCGCAAGTTTTTTTGCACGACATAGCCAAGCGGAATTTGCAGGATGATGCCGACAATCAGCACCGCCGGCACGGTGACGGCATGGATCATGATCATGTCGCCGCCGATCAACCAGACGATGCCGACGAAAAAGAGCACGAACGGCAGGTCGATCAGCGCCGCCAGGGTGGCCGAAGTAAAGAAGTCGCGAAGCGATTCGAATTCGCGCAACGTGTTGGCGAAGGCGCCGGCCGATCCGGGGCGCGCGGACAGGCGCATGTCGAGCACCTGCTCGAAAACGCGCGACGCCAGCAATACGTCGGCGCGCTTCCCGGCGGTGTCGATGAAATAGCCGCGCAACTGTTTAAGTATGAAATCGAATCCGAACACCGTCCCCGCGCCGATGGCCAGCACCCACAGCGTCTCGATGGCGTTGTTCGGCACCACGCGGTCGTAGACCGTCATCACGAAAAGCGGCGTCGCCAGGGCGAATATGTTGATCAGTATCGCCGCCATGACGACCTGCGCATAGGTCCACCAGCTCTGCGCCAGGGTGCCCCAGAACCAGGCGCGCGGCCGGGGAATAGCGAGATCCTCGTTGAGTGCCTCGAACTTGAACACGGGGCGCAGGAAGATCGCGTAACCGCTGTAGTCGTTTTCCAGGGTCTTGAGGTCGGTCTCTTCCTCGCCGCCGCCGGTCTCGGGCAGCATGACGCGGGCGGCGCGCCGCTTCGGCATGTCCAGCAACACGCAGGCGCGCCCGCCTTCGAGGATCAGCACCGCGGGCAGCACCATTTTCGAAATCGACGCCAAGCGCCGCTTCACCACCCGGGCATTGAGCCCGGCCCGTTCGGCGGCGCGCACGAACATCGACGGGGTCAGGCGCGGGCCGGCGAAGGGAAGACCGGCCTTGAGGACCTCGGCCGACTTCGGCCGGCCATGAAACCGCGTCAAGAAGACCAAGCAGTCCAGCAGCGCATCCTCGGTGCCGGCGCCGGCGTCGAGCTCCATCTCTTCCGCCGTCGCCGAATCCTCGTCACCAACGACGTAGACCGACGACGGGGTCTCCAGCACTTCACCGTCAGCTGGCGGAGGCATCATCCGTGGTCCCGAAATTTGTTATCGCGCGCGGCCGGAAAAGCCCCATCCAAGGGCCGCGACGCCACGCGCGCGACCTTGGGATGGACGGTCTCATGGCTATTAAGATAGGTCTTGCCGGCCCGCTGGGCGAGCGCGTTTACGGCGGGCCGGTGTCCGCCCTTATTCCAGGGGCGCCAGCAGCAGCAAGACCGGCGGCTCGGTCAGCTTATCCACGTACGCCGGCGATTCCGTCACGATACCCAAGACGTTCAGTGCGTCGCCCATGGTCTGGAGAATCGCCCAGTGCGCGAAATGGACATCGTATTCGCCCTCGACCAGATCCGAGCGCGACTGAAACAATTCGTTTTCCGTGTCGAGCACGTCGAGCAGCGTGCGTTGGCCCAACTCGAACTGCTGGCGATAGGCCGACACCACCTGGGCGGCGTTGATCACGCGCTCCTCGAGATTGGGCAGCCGGCCCTGGGCCGTCTCCAGACGGCTCCAGTCCAGGCGCGCCTGCTCCTCGACCAGGCGGCGGGTCTCGCGTTCCTGCAGAATGGTCTGGCTGACCAACTCCTGCGCGCCCCTCAAACGCGCCGAATCCCGGCCGCCGCTATACAGATTGAAACGCATCACCACCAAGGCCGTGGCGCTTCTACTGGACCGGCGAATACCGTCGGCGTTCTTTTTGGCGGCGGCGTTGAGTTCCAAGTCGAAACGCGGCACGAACACGCCCTCGGCCGCCTCGGCGTCCTCTTCCCGCGCGATGATCGCCGAGCCAGCGGCCAATATCGCCGGATTGCTGGCATAGGACTGGACAATGAAATCGTAGATGTTGTCCGGGATCGCCGCCACCGGCGGGTCGCCGACCACGAGATCGTCGGGCAATGTGCCGACGGCCTCGAGGAAATCGGCCTCGGCGTCACGCAGCTCGCCGTGTTGTTCGACGACACGAGTCCGGGCCAAGGCCAAGCGGCTCCGCGCCTGCACCACGTCGGCCTGGTTTCCGCCGCCGGTCTCGGCCCGCAGCGTCACGTCCGCCAGCACCTCAAGATGCGTCTCGACGTTCTCCTCGGCAAGGGCCAGGACTTCCCGCGACCGCTGGACCTCGAAGAAAGCCTCGATCGCGCGCAGCGCAATGGCTTCCTCGGCATCGGTGACCTGATGGCCGCGCGTGTCGAACCGCGCCTTCGCCGCCTCGACCAGATTGGGCGTCTCCAACCCGTCGAATAGCATTTGGCTGACCGACACGGACGCGTCCTCGTGCAACCCGGTCACGTGCTGGCCGCCGCTGACCCCGCGAGTCGCCCGCAACGCGGTGGTCTGGTTATTGACCTGGTCGAAGCCGATGCCGACCCGTGTGTCGATGGTCGGAAAATACCGGGCGCGCGCCTCGAAAATTTCCTGCTCGGCGATCGCCTGCCCCGCCTTGGCCGCGAGTATCTGGGGATGCGAATCGACGGCCAGCTTGACCGCTTCTTCAAGCGTCAACGCCGAGGCGGCCTGCGGCCAAACCGCGGCCACCAGCCCAAGCACGCCCAACCATGCACACGCCGTCGGCAACGCCGCGCGCCGTGTCAAATCCAAAAAGCCGCTCGTGCCATTGGTTTTCATCTCGCCCCCGAACGCAACATTGACCAGAAGCCCCAAAAAAATAATGGGATACTTTCGCCGCAACGCTATTACCGTTTGAAATACATAGCAAATGGCTCATTTGCCGTCCATGGCTTTGCCGACAAATCGGGGTAAATGTCGCGCCTGTTGCTAATTCGCCACAGTGGGCCGATTCTATCAGGGATGGCTTGCTCGCGATGAAAAAAAAGAGGCGGGCCCAAACACCTGCCTCGAAACTATTTCGCGTGGCCGCGCGCGGCTAAACCAACCAAATGGTATCCGCGCCTCCGACGGACGAATCCAGGTCGCCGAAGGCCGAATCGACGTGGCTGAAATGCACCCATCCGTCATGCGCCGGTTCGCTGAGGCTGCCGTACAGCCAGACCTGGCTCATCGAATCGGGCGCCGCCGAATCGGGCGGCGGTTCGCGTTCGTCGCTCAATGCCGATCGGTACAATTGGCCATCCGCCATTTCGATGGCGTCGAAATAGCCTTCGAATTCATCGTTCGCCGGCGCGGCGCCGCGCGCGACGCCCGCGCCGATGTCGATTTCCATCGTACCATGACTCATGTCGATAAGATCGCCCAGGGCCAGGACCGGCGCGCTCAAATAGCCGTAATCGACACCGCTTTCACCGCCTGAAAGAGCATCGAGATCGAGAAAAACCACCTCGACGCTATCGGGCGGCGCGTCGGCCGGGCTGGCGCCGTCGC
>SMVA01149863.1_pt1 | contig 15492 bp, 14 predicted proteins | sample 2456451 | NCBI WGS metagenome assembly SMVA01 (sample SAMN11095933, study PRJNA526329) | marine sediment metagenome | biome: Marine sediment; feature: Surficial sediment; material: Deep marine sediment; isolation source: Hadal surficial sediment | place: Pacific Ocean | collected 2014-05 | depth...
AATCTCGAACTCGAGAGGTGGCGTCGTCACCACTTTGGGAACGTGATCCTGAACTCCTCGGTGGGTCGAATTGTGATCGTGCTGGAGCTTCGGGACGCGGTCGGGAACGATCGAAGGCTGTTGTTCGGCGACAGCCGTAGGCTACCGTTTGGCGTCTACTCCGGATCCAGTGCGATTTCGATCCGGCGTGTGGAGGACGCGTTCCGCGAATTCAGCATCGATTTTCGGCGGCGCCTCAGAGAGGTCCAGCGCGGGGATTTTCCGCCGCCGCGCCGCAGCTGACCGGCGAATTGCGTGAACTCCCATCGCCGCAGCTAGGCGGCATCTTCCTAGTCGGTCTTTCCACTGGGGTCTTCAGCAACGATGTGAAGCCACGCGAGTCTTTCAGCCTCGTACGCGTGGCCCTGAGGGACGAGATCTTCGGCCCGATCGAATAGACCAACGAAGAAGTGAATTTCACTCGGCCAACGCTCTCCTTCGTAGGCGATCGGACTTCCACAATCAGCACAAAAGGATCGCGTTACGCCCTTTGAAGAGTGATAGGTCTTGGGAGTGCCCGCGAGAAAACTCGCGTTTACTCGATCCGAACCGACGTAGGTCGAGGCCGCAGCGCCTGTTGCACGCCGGCAGTCCGCGCAATGGCAGTGGGCGATCCATTTAGGCTCGCCTTCGATCTGAAATCGAATCGCGCCGCACAGGCAAGAACCGATGAATGTTGTCATCCCAATGTCCTCCGTGTCGAAGCTGAAATCATCGCCCAAACAATCGCCGCAAATCCCGCTGGCTTTCAGCTCTCCGCGTGATGGCCATTCGCGGACCGATCCCGGCTAGACTTCGCGTCTCACGAAATAGGGTACCCAACGATGTCCTTCAAGGCTTTCTCGATTCAGTTGCATAAATGGGCGGCGCTAGTCGTTGGAATCCAGCTGTTCCTCTGGGTTTCCGGTGGACTGGTGATGAGCTTGTCCGATATCGACGAGGTTCACGGGGATTTGACGAAAGCGACGATGGAGCCGAAGCCGCTGCGCTGGGGGCGCGTGGTTGCGGTGGATGCGATTGTCAGCCGGGTCTCAGCGCCAATCGCAGAGGTCTCCCTTTCGACCGGTTTTTTCGGTCCGCAATATCGACTCACGGACACGGCGGGCGCCGTTCATCACTTCGATGCGCAAACTGGCGAGCCGTTGAACGCGATCGATGCGAACCAGGCGGTGGAGATTGCGGTGGCCAACTACTCGGGCGACGGAACGGGCCAAGCCGCTCTTCGGGTCGATCAGAATTCTACCGAGTACCAAGGCCGCCTACCGGTTTGGCGGGTCGATTTCGACGACAGAGCTGCGACGACCCTGTATATCGCCGCGGACAACGGCGATGTCGTCACGCGCCGCAACCGGATCTGGCGAATCTACGATTTCGCCTGGATGCTGCACATCATGGATTATCGCGAGCGGACGGATTTCAATCACCCACTGCTGGTATGGGCCTCCGCGTTGGCTTTATTGGTTGCGCTGTCGGGCGTCTATCTGATTGGAGTCACATCCTGGCGCCGGGAAGCCCGACGGCTGATGAATCGCGATTGATGGAGAGATCCGATCGGGAGAGCCGTTTGGAATGATGCTGCAGAGCTGCGGCGATACCCGTCGGCGTGCGGCCTTGCGTGCCGCACTCTATCTGGCTGTTCTCGTTCGCTGCGCGAACCCCGGGCCAGCACCCGCTGATGGCGGGACCCCGCAGCCTCCTGATTCATGCGAATACCGTTTGGTGTTTGTTGAGTTCGAAGATCCGTCACGGCCCAGCGACCCGCGCGTCGAGCCGCTACGGCGCGCGATTCTGAGCCGCGCTGCGGAGGTCTTCCCGGAGCTGGGATTGGAAGCGGTGGCCGCTCAGTCCGACGCCTACTGGCGGTTGTTTGCGAGTGCTTGGATGGATCATCAGGGAAATCCACTGGTCCATCTCGGTATGACGGGAGAGCTGAAGCTCGGGCGTCACCTGTTCATCGTCTCGTTGGCGGACGAATCGTTTCCGCTTCGAGGAGGAGTCGGTGGAAGCTACAACTTCGTGAATGCCTCGCTCGCGAACGAGCAGCAGCTCGATTCTCAGGTCGAGGCCGGCATCCAGTGGATCTGGGCGCTCGATTCCGAACAGATCGCAGCGCTTTGCGCAATTCGTTCCGAACTGATCGACGAGGGTTGGGGGGCGATCGAGGAGCTTCGAAACGAGCTGATCGAAGAGATGGAGCAGGTTCGCGGCGCGAGGGCACGCGCGAGTCAGCGCAAGACTCTCGAACTCGAAATGGATGAGGTTGGCGAATCAGAGGGAGCGGAATGAGAATTGCGCGATGCGCTGGTTCGCTCTGCGGTGCACTTTCGCTGCTAATTCTCGCCGCGCCTGTCGTTGGCGCTGCACCCGCTGGCCGCGAGGCGAAAACGTGCGAGTACCGGACGATCTACGTCGATGCCTCGATCGCAGACCCGGCGGCCCGCGGCCGCGAAATCGCGGAACCGATGCGGCGAGCGCTATTGGGGATGGCGGCCGCAATTTCCCCTGAGCTGGGCCTACACCGGGTGGATCGAAACCAAGAGGCGTATTGGACGCTGACCGCCTCGCGCCTGGTGGGATCCACGAGCGTGGGTATTTTCGTTGAACTGACAGGTTCGATCGAATTGCAGCATCACCTGTACATCGCCGAACTGGACAGAGATGGATTTCCGTATCGAGGCGAGGTCGGAGGCAATCTGTACTTCGACATCCTCCCGTCTACCACGCCTGAGCGTTACAGGAGTGAGGTAGAGAGTGGAATGCGTGCGCTCTGGAGATTGGAATCGGAGCAGGTGGCGGCGCTCTGCGCGATGAGTGCGAAACTGAAAGAGGAAGGCTGGGTCGGCATGAAGGAGCTGCGGGTCGAACTCATCGAGGAAATGAAACGCGTGCGTGGCGCGCGCGCGGAGCGAACCAGACGACTCGAACTGGACGTCGAAGATTCACCGCAATCAGGCGATTCGAATTAGGGCCGTTCATCCACTTGAGGGATGGCGTTTTCCGGTGAGATCCAGGCCTGATTGCCCAGTCGTTTTCGAACGTCTAGCCTAGTGGCGAAAGTCGTCGACTTCCGTTTGCGGCGTCGCGCAAACAGATTCGGGGTCACGCTTCTGGCGGTCTCGAGACGACAGGAAAGACATGCCTGAGGGCCGAGGGATTGGATGGTCGGGCTGAAGCACGGGAGCTATGACGCGATCGTCATTGGCGGTGGGCACAATGGGCTGACTACCGCTGCCTACCTCGCCCGGGCTGGCCTCTCGACGCTCGTCCTCGAACGGCGTGAAATCATCGGGGGCTGCTGTGTCACCGAAGAGATCGCGCCTGGCTGCCGCGCCTCCACCACATCCTACATCGCCAGCATGCTGCGCCCGGAAGTGATTCGCGATCTCGACCTCGGAGCGCATGGTCTCCGAATGGTTGCCTGTGAACCCACACTCCAGGTGGCATTGCCGGGCAAGATCACGATCCCCTGGTGGAGCGACAACGATCGAACCGCGGCCGAAATCGCACGTTTTTCAAAAAAGGATGCCAAGGCATTCTTGCGAGTCGACGCGCAACTCAAGAAGCTGGCCCGTTTTCTACAGCCATTTTTTCTGGAACCGCCCCCAAGGGTGGATGCGCGGGGGCTCGCGGGCCTGATGGAATTGCTGCGCGTAGCAAAGCGTCTCCACCGGATCAGCGGCGCGGAAATCGCGGAATTGACGACTTTCTTGACCGGGAGTCTCGGCGATTTTCTCGATCGCAATTACGAGTCCGGCGAAGTCAAGGCACTGATCCTCGCGAACAACGTTTACGGTAAGCACGGCGGGCCTTATCAGAAAGGCACGGCAATCGGGTTGCTATTCCACCTGCTTTCAGGCGGCGAGCACGACCAGCAGGGATTCATGGGGCATGTGATTGGCGGTATGGGCTCGATTGCGGACGCGTTGGCCGCAGCGGGGCGGAAATCGGGGGTCGAAATTCTGACCTCGGCACCCGTGTCGAAAATCATCGTGCGAGATGGATGTGCCCGTGGAGTTGCGCTCGAAGACGGGAGCGAGATCGATGCGCGTTTCGTCGTCTCGAACGCAGACCCGAAACGGACTTTCCTCGGACTGGTCGACTCGTTCGAGCTGCCGGACGACTTTCGGCACGCGATCGAAGGCATCAAGATGGCGGGGCCGTGCGCCAAGGTGAACATGGTGTTGAACGAGGAACCGCGGGTCGAGGGTATGCCGAGTGACGCGGATCCCCGGCGTCGCTCGCTCTTTACATTGGTGCCGTCTCTGGAGTTTGCGGAGCGCTGCTACGACCGCGCCAAGTTGGGCGAGTTCCCCGAAGAACTCTGGGTTGACTGTGTGGTCGCATCGAATGTCGACAGCACCCTGGCTCCAGAGGGAAAACACATCATGACCTGCTTCGTGCAGTACGTCCCCTACGAGTTGGCGGAGGGAACCTGGGACGAAAACCGCGAACTCCTCGGCGATCGCGTGGTGAAAATGATCGAGCGGCACGCGCCGAACGTCCCGAATGCGATCGAGGCGCGGCAGGTCATCACCCCCCTGGATCTCGAGCGCACCTACGGTCTGACCGAGGGCAATATCTTTCACGGAGATCTGGTGTTGGATCAACTCTTCTTCATGCGCCCGGTCGCGGGCTGGGCTCAATACCGGACGCCGATTCCCGGTCTTTACCTTTGCGGCGCGGGCACGCATCCTGGCGGCGGCGTGACGGGCGCGCCCGGTTACAACGCGGCGCATCAGATTCTCAAAGACAACAAGCGGCGCGCGCGCTGAAGGAGTGGTATGGCGGCTTCTAGGAGTGCAGATTTTATCGTGATCGGAACCGGGGTCACGGGAGCCTCGATCGCGTTTCACTTGATGAAGCGCAAGGCTGGCCGTGTGCTCGTTCTCGATCGGAATCTGGCCGCGCAAGGGAGCAGTAGTCGATCGTCTGCGCTTGTTCGCATGCACTACACGCTTCCCGAAGAAGTCCAACTCGCGGTTTGGAGCTACGAGGTTTTTTCGAATTGGCAGAACTACGTCGGCCGACCGGGCCACTTCCAGCAGACCGGATTCGTCCAGATCGCGCCCGAGAACGAAATCGATTTGTTAAAGAAAAATATCGATATGCAGCGTAAGTTAGGTGCCAATACTCGACTTATCAGTTCGCAAGAACTCGCTGAAATCGAGCCCGACTGGCGCCTCGACGATGTCTCGTGCGCCGCCTACGAGCCCGATTCCGGCTATGGCGACGGCTCCGTGACGGCGAATGACTTTCTGGAGCGCGCGCGAGAGATGGGCGCCGAGTTCCTCCCTCGCACGCGCGTGGCTGCTTTCGATGTCGAGGGAGGACGCGTTCGCGGCGTTGCGACCGACAAGGGCGATTTCGAAGCGCCCATCGTGATCTCTGCAGTCGGCCCCTGGTCGGTGCCGCTGTTTCGCGAGGCCGGCTTCGATCTGCCCATCGAGCCCGAGTTTCACCGCGTCGCGATCCTGAAGAACCCACCCGGCATGAAGCGTGCTGGCTGCGCGTTGATCGATTCGGCGTGCCTCGTGTACCTGCGCTCCGAGGGCGACGGCATGACGCTGGTCGGCGAATTTACGGGCCCGCACGGCATCGATCCGGATGACTTCCCACAGTCGATCTCACAGGAGGAGCTCGCGGAGATCGCTCTACTCGGCGCGCGCCGTATCCCGGCGCTCGAAAATAGCGGCGTCGTTCGGGGCGTCACGGGCATGTACGACGTGAGCCCCGATTATCGACCGCTGCTCGGGGAGACTCCGGGGATCGAGGGGCTCTACATGGCCTGCGGCTTTTCGGGGATGGGTTACAAGATCTCCCCGGCGGTCGGACTCACGATGGCAGAACTCATCCTCGATGGGCGGGGAATGACGGTCGACATCTCGATCTTCGACCCCGCTCGATTTGCGGCTGGTGACTTGATCCGTGCACCACACGAGTACGCTGACGCCTAGCAGGGCGGCCGACGCCGGCTGCGATCAATCGCTGTTAGATCCTTGGAGGAATCGATGGTGGGCCGAGCTGAGGTCCGAATGATTGCATCTTCATCGCTGTGCTCGTTGGTCGCAGCGTCCAATTCCAAATGGAAATCGGATGTCGCAGTTGCGGACGCCTCGATTCGCAATGCGAGGATCGACACGATCAGCGAACCAAGCCCCCGGGCATGACTGCAGTTACTTTTCCCAATCCCAGGGGCCGCAGCTTTCCGGTCCGCTGATTGATTCTCTGCCTGATCGTCGTCGCGAGCTTCATCGCGTACGTGTTGCGGACCAACATGTCGGTGGTTGGAGAGACGATGATTACCGACCTCGGGATGACCGAGGTTCAACTGGGAATGGTGTTTTCGGCTTTCGCGGCCGGCTATGCGATTTTTCAGTTTCCAGCTGGAGTTTTCGGTGGCCGTGTGGGCTCGCGGGTTGCGATCGCAGCGGTCGCACTCGTGTGGGGAATACTCACGATTGCGACCGGATTGGTTCCAGGCTCGGATGTGGTGTCGATTGGTTGGGTGATTGCGAGCCTGCTCGCGGTGCGGTTTCTGGTCGGCGTGTTTCAATCACCGGTCTTCCCAGTGACCGCCGCCACTACCGCCGACTGGTTTCCGGTCGGCCGATGGGGAGTTCCGCTCGGGCTTTCGAGCACAGGGCTGACGCTCGGCGCTGCGGCTAGCGCGCCACTGATTGTCTGGGTGATGGATTTGTACGGCTGGCGCTGGTCCTTTTTTCTAACCGCGCCGTTGGCGTTCTTGGTCGCAGGTGCGTGGTGGTGGTACGTACGCGATTACCCAAAGGATCACGCGAAGGTGAGCCCGCGCGAACTTGCGCTGATTGAAGCGAATCGTCCTCCCCCGCGGCCCCATGGTGAGAGCAAGGGTGTCTGGAAGGACGTGCTCAAAAATCGTGACATCTTATTGCTCACGCTGAGTTACTTCTCGATGAATTACGTCTACTACCTTTTCTTCAACTGGTTCTTCTTTTACCTGGTAGATGTGAAGGGTTTCAGCGATTCAGATGCCGGCTGGTTGATGGGCGCGCTATGGGTTATCGGTGCGATTGGCGCGATGCTCGGCGGGTTCTTTTGCGATGGGATGATCGCGCGCTTTGGCCTTCGCCGAGAGCCAAAGCTGCTTTCGATCGCGAGCCTGATCCTCTGTGCGATTTTCCTGGTTTTGGGAGCGACGGCGACGAGTGCCACGCAAACGGTGGCCCTCCTTTGCCTCTGCTTCGGATGTACGCAACTCACCGAGGCACCTTATTGGTCGACGACGGTTTCTGTCGCGGGGCGACATGCCTCGATGGCTTGCGGCGTGTTGAACACGGGCGGTAACGCAATTGGATCTTTTGGAGGCATGCTTGTGCCCATCACGGCGAAATATTTCGGCTGGGTGATTGCAGTCTCGATGGGTGCAGCCTTCGCGTTGATCGCGGCGTTTCTCTGGTTGTTCATCCGAGGGGATCGCCCGATGGATGGCGCTGGCGAAGGATTGGCGTGAGCGCGCCGCGCGATCACAAGGAATTTTCGTATGGGAGCCGCAGAAGGAGCGAAAATGAGAGCTGATTCTCAGATTTTCGCCTTGTTTGCATTGAGCGTGGCGATCTCTGCATCTGCAGGTGCGGAACCGGTCATTTTGAACGCGAAGGCGTACCTCGATGTCGAGAGCGGCCGGTTGGTGGAGCCCGCGACGATCGTTGTCGATAACGGCCTCATTGCCTCGGTGAATCCGAGCGTCACTCCGCACGGCAAGGAGATCCATCCCCGCGGCCTCACGCTGTTACCGGGCTTGATCGATATGCACACCCATCTGACCTACGAGCTCGCCTCCGGCTGGGATGTTGAGCCCGTGCGTTGGACGCAGGCGGATTTTGCGCTGCGTGGGGTCGGCAACGCGCGCAAAACCCTGCTCGCGGCTGGGTAGACGGGCCGCGTGATGCTGGTTTCAGGGCACGCATTGTCGATCACGGGTGGTCATTGTGATATCACAGGCTTCGCGCCTGGTGTGAAAGAACTCGACTACCGCTCGGGCATCGCGGACGGTACGGACGATGTCGTGCGGGCCATTCGCTACCAGATCAAACATGGCGCCAAGGTGATCAAGATTTGCGCGACCGCGGGCGTCTTGAGCTTCGAGGGCTCCGTGGGTGCCCAGCAATACACCTTCGAGGAGTTGAAGGCGGCTGCGGACGAAGCCCACCGCCACGGATTGAAGATCGCCGCACACGCGCACGGAACCCAGGGAATCATCGCGTCCTCTGAAGCGAGGATCGACACGATCGAACACGCGAGCATCATCACGAAGGAAGCAGCGCGGGTGCTGAAGAAGAACGGCACCGCGATTGTCCCCAATCTGTATCTCACACAGTCGACGAACATCGATCGACTTCCGCCGCCCGTCCTCGAAAAGTGGGAGAGCATCAGTCCGAAGATCATCGAGAGCTTCCGGATGGCATTGAAATACGACTTGAGGATCGTGTTCGGCACAGACGCGGGTGTGTTTCCGCACGGTGAGAATGCGAGGCAATTTGCACTGAACGTGAAGGCCGGCCAGTCTCCGATCGAGGCAATCCGGGGCGCGACCTCGGACGCGGCCGACGTGCTCGGTACGCCGGATCGCGGGCGGATCGCGGTGGGACTGCTCGCTGATCTCATCGCGGTATCGGGAAATCCGCTAGAGGACGTCTCCAAACTCGAGCAGGTCGATTTCGTGATGAAGGGTGGCGTGGTCTACAAGGGCGGGGAGTAGCGCCCGGCGGGGTCCGCTGAGCGGTCCGTCATCGGCTGCTTGAATCTTGCGAAGCAATGTACTGCCAGTTGAGGATGCCGTTGTAGAGATAGCGGCTATCGGCGTGGTTCAGATCCCGATGCATCGGGTTGAAGTTGTAGACCAGCACGCTGCCATCACCCATTGGCACGTCGAGCAGTGCAGGGCGCCCCTCGAGCGCGGCTTGATTCTTGCCGCCCCCGCTGATCAGGATCGGGGCTACTGGGCCCGCATCGGGGTCGACTTCGGCGTCGTAGGGCCGCGTTCCCCATTGCATCACGACGTGGCGGAGGTCGATGGGTCCGTCCAGACAAGAGGTGCAGTACGACATGGTGAGCCAGCGGCGAGGCGGGTCGTAGAATGAATAGGGAGAGCGAAATGCGTAGCTCTCTTCCGGGTATCCGTAGGCGATCGGGTGCTCGGGTTGAAGAAATCGCGTGCGAAGATGGGCGCCGGGTGTCGTGACGCCGGGTAGTTCGGCGCGCCGAACGTTGCGCACCAGCCCGCTCTCGAGCACCAGCGTCGAGCCGCTGCCGAGTGTAATCAGTACGCCGCCATCTCGTGCGAATGCTTCGAGGTTGGCGAGCCCGCGCCAACCGATGCCGCCCGTAATGTCATCAGACGCGGCCGGGGTGCCGAGACTCGGGAATTCTTCGGTGCGGTTGAAGGGCATTGGGCCTTGCGTGGCTTCGATGCCGTGGATCTGCCCCTGCAGGTCGAGCAGGACGGCCCCGTAGACGATCACGTCGATGTTCTGCCTGAGGTCTCCGGCGCGGATTTCCTCGTCTCGCAGGTAGGTGTAGGGAATGCGCTGTTGATCGAGGATGAAACGAATCCAGCCGATCATGTCTGTATCCGCCCAGGGCACCCAGACGCCCAGTCGCGGGAGCGGAGCTTCGTGGAGTGCAACGCGGGGCGCGCTTCGAGTCGTTTCGAAGTCGAGCGCGAGTTCTTCCGAAACGGCTTTCAGTGCTCCTGCAAGCCCGGGCTGATCATCGATCACCCAACTGCCGGCGGGGAAAGACTGGCGGCCCACCTCAAAAGCCCGCTCCGCGATTCGAACCCTGAACTCCGCGAGCCGGTACCGTGCGGCGAGCAGCGATTCCTGCCCGGTGTCTTTCAGCAGGTAGACGTTTGCGCGGGAAACGACCGCACCCGTAGGCTGGACGTGCTCGCTGATTTCGCGGATCGAAACCTTGAGAATCGCCGGGTCATCAACGCTTACGGTCCGCACGCCATAGTGAACGGGCAGTGACCACGAGATGTCGTCGTAGGGCTCGTGTTCGGCATCGGCCGGGAAGACCTGGGGCTGAAGCAGGTCCACAGCGTAATTCCGATACGGTTGATCGAGGAGAACCACATAGTCTCCGGCCGCAAACCGTTCGGTCCCGATCGAAAACTTCCTGCGCGCGCGACCGACTTCGATTCGTTGATCGAGTAGTCGGTTGATCATGTTGGCGACGCGCAGACGGTCGCCCTGCTCGGCGGGAATTACGAACGCGTAGGGATCCCCGGATTTCCCCCGGGTCCACGAGTTGTAACCCTTCTGATAGAAGTTGCGCAGCAGCTGTTTGGCCTGGCCCGCGCAGTAGTCGAGTGCAGCGAGACTCCCGCTCTGCGAGTAGTTGACGTTGTCTCGCTGCGACCAGATGAACTCTCGGTCGGGAGGCGGAAACGGGCGGAACCACTTTCTCGAGACGTCAGAACTCGCGAGCTTTCGCGTGACGCGCAGTGGAACCGCGTTTCCGAAAGTCTCATAACCGCGGCCGATCGCGTTGTGATTCATCGCGATCGAATCCGTGTAGTGATGGCCAAATCCCTCGCCAAAATCCCAGGTCCAGACGCCCGGCATTCCGTGCGCGCTGAGCGCGGACATTTCGTGAAAGCTCATTTCAAGAAACTCGGCAAGTACGATGGCGTCGAGATTCGGGTTGTAGGGGCCGGTCCCATTCCAGGTCTGGAGTAGCGGGATCGCTTCGTGCAGGTCGTGAATCACCGTTGGGTGATAGTCGAAGAACATCTTGGCGACCGCCTGCGTGGTGGCGAAATCGAGCTGATGTGCGTCCCGATTTGCATCGACGAATACATATTTTCCCCAATAGGGGGGCGACTGGCGGGAGAGCGCGTCGTAGTCGGTCTTGTCGCGGTGGAATCGATAAAACCAGTCCGACATCTTGTCGCGCCCATCTGGATTTGCCACCGGGTTGATGAGCACCACGAGCTGTTCGCGAATCCGCTGGATCATCGGATCTTCCGAGACCGCGAGGCGATAGGCGAGTTCCATCAGCATGTCTGGCGCACCCGACTCGTCAGCGTGGATCGCACCGTTGAAGTAGTAGAAGGGTCTGGCCCGTGGAAGCATCTCTTCGGCTTGCGCGGGTGTCGTCAGGCGCGGATCGGCAAGGCGTGCGGTAGCTGCTTTCAGGTCGGGCAGCGCTTGGATCCCTGCAGCATCCGCGATCGCAACGAGTAGAATTTCGCGATTTTCCTCTGTCCGGCCGATGACCTCGATCGTCACGCGGTTGGAGGCTTGGGCGAGTTCGCGGAGATAGGCGTAGATGATCGCGCTGTTGGGAAGTTCGTTCGCAGCGCCGGCGATATGGCCGAGAAAATCAGTCGGGGAGGGGACACTCGCGGACTCCGGAATCGAGGCGACCCAGGGGCTCGAGAAGCGGGGATCCGAGGTCTCTTGCGCGATGGCTTCGATCGAGCCGGGCTCGGGCGTGTCGATCATTTGTGCCCAGCTCAAAGCCGGGACGAGCAGCCATGAAAATGCGATTGCGAGCGATGCCTTCGGCCCGGGATTCATCGGTTGCCCTGGTTCATCGGTTCCCCTTGGTTGGTGGGTGTTAGAAACGCTCAGCTGGAATGCAACGATTGCGCCTGCAGGTCACTGGGAGATGGCGAATTCATATCCCGATTGGCGCTGCGAGTCCAGCGAGCCCGATGAGCCGCAATGCTCGCAGTCGGGGCGTAGCGAGCGGGCGCGGTCTGCTTTTTCCTATGATGAGCCCGGCGCGAATCCAGGGGGGGCGGCGTTGAACGTTTATGCGATCGGTATTCTGATCAGCCTTCTGGTCTATCTGGCCGTGGGGAGCTATGCGGGCCGCAAGGTCAAGCATGTCGATGACTACTTCGTTGCGGGGCGAAGCGCGCCGACACTTCTGATCGTGGGAACCCTGGTTGCGAGCTTCTTGAGCACCAATGCGTTTCTCGCCGAAACTGGTTTTTCCTATCAGGGCCACGGCCCACTGCTGCTGATCCTGACGGCGGTCAACGCCATGGGATATGTGTTCGGCGCACTGTATTTCGGTCGCCATCTCCGCAGAAGCGAGGTGCTCACGGTTGCCGAGTTTTTTGGCAGGCGGTTCGAGAGCCAGGGCAATCGCGTCCAGGTCGCCGCAGGGCTGACGATCGTGGTCGGACTTTCCGCCTACCTGCTGGCTGTGACCCAGGGCGCCTCATTGATCATCTCCGAAGTGACGGAAATTCCCTATCCGATCGCACTTATCGTGGGCTGGGCGGGTTATACGTCCTTCACGCTCTATTCGGGATCGCGGGGTGTGATCATCACCGACACCATGATGTTTCTGCTATTCACAGTTGTCGGATTCATTGCGCTTTATTTCATTGTGGACGCCGCGGGCGGTTGGTTCTCCACCATTGAAGCGCTCACCAATTTCGAAGCCAAGCCCGACCTGATCGCCTGGCATGGTCATTTGGGGCCTGACTCGCAGTGGCGAACGCCGGCCGAAGGACTCACCTGGGCGCTGATCATGGGGCTTTCGTGGGGACTCGTCGTTGCGGTGAGTCCGTGGCAATCGAGTCGTTATTTGATGGCAAGAGACGAACACACCGTCATTCGCGCGGCTTGCATCGCACCCGCCGCGATCCTGGCGCTATACATCGCGCTGATCTTCGGCGCAGCGGCGATCAACCTCATCAACTCCGGCATCGAGCCTCCGGAAAGAGTGATGATCTGGGCCGCTTTCAATCTGATGCCGACGCTGCCCGCCGTCTTGTTGATGACCGGCATCATGGCGGCTGCTTTGTCTTCGGCGTCGACTTTCTTGTCGCTGGCCTCGTTCAGCGCGAGCCACGACATATTCCCGCACCACATCCAAGACGACCGCAGGCATCTTCGCATCAGTCGATACACGACACTCGGGGTGGGTGTCGTGATTCTCGCCCTTGCCCTCTTCCAACCTCCCGCGATTTTGTGGATTACCTATTTCGCGGGAACGCTTTTTGCGTCGTCCTGGGGGCCAATCGCGTTTTTTAGCGTCTGGAGCGATCGGATTACCGCTTCAGGAGCGTTCTGGGGAATCGTGACGGGTTTCCTGGGGAACTTCGTCGCAAAGATGCTGTCGGTGTTCGAATTCGTTGCGTTGCCGGTCTTTCTCGATCCAGTCGTGATCGGGCTTTTGCTGAGCATTGCGACGATTCTGATCGTTTCGAAGATGGGCAACGTCACAGAAGCGGAGCACGCCTATCGTGCGATGATTCACCAGATTCCGGTAGGAGAGATCGACGAGCGCAAGCAGCGCTTGACGCTGTGCTTTTCAAAATGCCTGATGGCGACCGGTCTGCTGCTCATTGTGGTGATGATCGTCTTCTACGCCCGACCCTACGCGGAAGCCCATCATGCTGCAGCGCTGGAGGTCGGGATTGGGCAATTGACCCCCGATTCGATGAGTCGGGAACGCGAGGGTGAAAATGAGCGGTGAATTTCTACTGGCCATTGCATATGGTGCTGGGGCGATTCTCGTCGGAGCGCTCGCTTACCGCGTCGTCAAACGGGATTACGCACCGAGATCTCGGAACGACGAAGAATCGTGAAATCTTCGTCTTAGTAGCAAGAGCGCTGCTGCTCCCGCGGCGAGCATTGCGAGGCTACCCGGCTCCGGGACGAGCTGGATTTTGAGCACCGCGATGTGGCCCGTGTGGTTGAAGGGCCTACCGTGACCTCGCTTCCAGTGCGTCAGGGTCGGGGTGACGAGCTGGATCTTGCGTACTCCCCCTGGCGTCGTCGTGTCATAACCGCTTCGTCGAAAGCTCGTGGAGAGCGAGCCCACCCTCGCGTACACAGTCACGGTTCCGGTTGTCCATGGTGTGCCGGACCCAAACTTCGTGTAGGTGGTGTTCTCTCCCAGGCCCGAGTTGATGAACATCCCGGTGTTGGTGTAGGGGTTGAGGGGATCCATCGCGCTGCGTCCGAGGGCTTTGATCATGTTCCAACTCGAGGAGCCCGTGAAGATGCCGGGAAGCGGAACGGAAGGTCCGCTGGTCTTGATCTCGAAGTGCGAAAAAGCGCCCATCTTGCCGAGAAGTCCGAGTGTGCCCCCGAATGCGTTTTCGCCCTCTTGGATGAACCAGGTGCCCTGCCGATTCCCATTGCCCTTGTGGCTGATGACTCCCTGGCCAGCCGCGGGGCCGCCTCCAGCGAAAAAACTCCCCGCTTCGTTCGCGAACGTCGCGTAGGTCCAATAGAAGGTAGTGGGGGGGTAGATGGGCCAATACGCCGAGGTCGTTATTTTTAAACCAGATTGCGGAAGCGCGATGGGCGCAGGCGCGTTTCCGGTCGCCGCCACAGAGATCGTGCCAGAGCCAGCCGCGGCATTACCGATTGGCATCTGGGCCGAGTAGCCAAGATCGTCGTTCCCGAACGCGTGAATGATCAATGAGGCCTGGTACAACGTGGTTCCGGCCCTCGCCGAGGTGGCAAGTGCGGTGCAAGTCAGAAACACCAATATCGCAAAATTGCGTTTTCGAGCGAACACCTTCGATCTCCTTGGAACCTCGAAACCCAGGCTACACCAAGAGGTTAGGGAATGCAGGTACTGAAGACGAGGTCAGACTTGCTGCTCTCGTCGACGGAATATACGTTCAGCCGTAGCGTCGAATCCGCGTAGGCGTCGAGGCGCATGAAACCGGGGGCGGCGAGCGACATCAGATCGGATCGCATGTCGCGCACGTAGTCGACCTTGCTCGAGCTACCCGCGCCGCTGACGGCGTGGAAAACGCCGGTCGGATCGATGTGAACCTGGAGGCTGTGTTCGTGACCCGATGCGACCAGGGTTGGGTGGTTCGGAGCGAATAGCGCCTTGCTGCTTTCAATGTACTGCTTGTAGAGCGGGCCCATCTGATCGGTGTCGGTTACGCCAAGCATGCGAGCCAACGGAAAGATCGATCCAATGATGGGTAGCGGGATCCAGAGATGGCTATTGAAGACGCGCAGCGGAAAAACATGCTCCTGCCAGCGGAAATAACCGCCGTGGGGGCCACTCGTGAGCAGCGGGGGGTGAGCGACCATGATCGCGCGTCTTTGTCCCTTTTCGAGCAGCGCGGCATCGACGATTGGCAGGAGCGCTCCGGTGCCAGCGGGAGGCTGGCAATGGTCGAGCGGTCCGTTGGGGTATTCGGTTTGATAGATGGCCGCCCAGATGTCCAGGAACACGAATTGAAAATGATCGCCGAATAGCACGATTTCCGGCCCCGGGCAGGTGTTCGGGGGGTGAACCGAAATGTTGGGGGCCTTCGAGGATAGATAGTCGGTCTGCGCCTTCGCGTGCGCGAGGCCGTGCTCTTCTCCCTGGTCCCAGTCGTGATTGCCAAGCGCGAAAAGCCCCCGCGCTTCGCCGATCGCAGCGATCTGCGCGTCGAGGATACGCGAGGCGCGCGCGTAGTCTTCGTCGCCC
>SMVA01233417.1_pt1 | contig 15491 bp, 14 predicted proteins | sample 2456451 | NCBI WGS metagenome assembly SMVA01 (sample SAMN11095933, study PRJNA526329) | marine sediment metagenome | biome: Marine sediment; feature: Surficial sediment; material: Deep marine sediment; isolation source: Hadal surficial sediment | place: Pacific Ocean | collected 2014-05 | depth...
CGAAAAACCTCGGAGTCATAGAGCGTCCGCAGGGGCGAGTCCGCCGGAATGACATCGTCGGTGATGCATCCCTTGGTCGAGACCACCATGCGATTGCGCGGGTGATCCGCCGGGTAGTCCTGATCGGGGGGCGTCAGATAGGCGTTGTGCTCCTGGCGGCAAAAAAATGCGCGATGCTTGCCGTCCTCACCCTCACGCAAAATGGCTTTCACAACCTCCGGCTTGAGGAAGCGGCGCATGACGATGACGCCGGTCCGATTCAGCGTCTCGTGACACGACGAACGAAACGCCTGGTCCGCCAGCGGATAGCTCTCGGTATTGACAACCGCTTCAATGTTCATCGATCAGCCACCCCCCGAATCGATTGAGCGGCCTGCGCGCCTGTGCGGGCAACTTGGCAAAGGCCTGAACCGAACGGCGGGAAACCGCTGATCGGATCGAGCCCGCTATCCGGCACGAGCTCATTGATGTTGGCCGTTTCCCATCCATGGACGGCATGCACGACGCCCGGTGCAACCTCGTCGGTCACCCACGCCCGCATTTCGATCTTGCCGGCAGGCGAGGAGATCTCGATCCAGTCGCCCTCTTCGACGGCGCGCGCAGCGGCGTCCGCTGGATTGATCTGCACGCGCGGATCCGGTTCGCGGCTTTTCAGCGTGACGAGCTGGCGGCCCTGGGAGTGGGTGTAATTCTTGCTCCGTCCGCCGGTGGTCAGGACCAGCGGATAATCCTTGGCGATTTCCGGCGTGCTGACGGGACTCCAATGGGGTTCCCGGTAAATGGGCAAGCCGTCGAACCCGGCCTTTTCAAGCAGCGTAGAGGTGAACTCCACCTTGCCGCTGGGGGTGCCGAAACCGTTCTCGCGGTAGCTGTGATCCTCCGATAGGGGTGCCGCGACGTCGACGCTCTGGCCGTCTTCGGGCAGGTCGCGGAACCCCAGGCCGGTGGTTTGCAGGCGCTCGTCGAAGCTGGCGTGTATGTCTCCGCCCCAAAAGGCATCGCCCAAGCCCAGCGCCTGCGCCATGTCGAAGACCAGCTCCGTGTCGCCCCGCGCCTCGCCGCGCGGCGGCACCGCGGCCGGGCGGTACTGCACGCGTCCCCGGTCGCCGATGATGATCGACTGGCGCTCCAGAGAGGTTGCCGCGGGAAAGGAGATCGTGGCGGCGTCGCGCGTGACGTTGGCAAAGAAATCGCTGACCGTGAAACAGTCCAGCGACCGCAAGGCTTTCTCCAGGCGATTGGAATTCGGCCACATGGTGATGGCCATGCCGATGGAAAAGACCGCCTTCACCTGCCCCGATTCGATGTAGTCGGCCAAGCACATGGCCTGTCCCTCCCGGTAGTGCTCGATGAACAGAGGGTACTTGCCATTGCCCATGGGCGCGCCGAGCGTCGGCATTATCTCATCGTAACGGGAGACGTTTTTCTCTTTCAGTCGATCATGTGTCGGCCGGTTCCCGCCGGTGACATCCAGATTCCCGCAGATGGCGGACAGCAGGATGACCGCGCGATGGTTCTGCACGCCGTTGCTGTGATGGGTGGTGGCCCTGGGCGAAATGGTGATCTGCGCCGGGCGCGAGGTCGCGTAGAGCCGCGCCGCCTCGACGATCTTCTCCGGCGCGACGCCGGTAATTGCGCTGGTGCGCTCGGGCGTGAACTCCCGCACGTACCGTTTGTACGCCTCCAATCCCAGGGCATGGGCCTCGAGGAACGCCTTGTCCTCCAGGCCTTCGGCGAAAATGACCTGCGCCAAGCCCAGGGCGAGCGCACCGTCGGTGCCGGGCCGCAACATCAGATGGATGGCCGCGGCTTGCGCCAGCTTGGTGCGCCGCGGGTCGACCACGATGGTCGGCAGGCGCGAGGCGTTGTTGTAGACATGCCAATCGTGGGGCGGCCGGCTTTCCTTCGGATTGTTCGACCAAACCAGCCGACACCGGGTCTCGGCGGCATCGACCCGGCTGGACCCCAAATAATGGCCGTATTGCGGGCCGAAGGTGAGCCTGGCGGCGATGACGCCGGCGGCATAGCAGCAGCTGTCCTCGGCGATGTAGTGGGACGACCCGAAGGCATAGGCGAGCCGCTGCAGGTAGGGCCGCGCCTCCTTGGTATAGCCGACCGCAAAGGTGACCGCTTGCGGGCCGTATTTTTCGCGGATGTCCAGAAGCTTCCGCGCCGTATGGGAGATCGCTTCGGGCCACGGCACAGTCCGCCAAGGGTCTTGCGCGCTCGCGCGCAGCTGCGGATGGAGCAAGCGCCGGTTGCTGTCGCGCTGTTCGCCCAGGGCCGTCGCGCGCACGCAGCCGGGAATGTCGATAGCGACTACTTCCGATCCGATGCTGTCCACCGTGATCGGGCAGTCGAAGGCACACATGTAGCAAGATGAGTAGGTTCTCACTGTCGCCATGGTAACGGTCCAATCACTTGTGAAATCGCATGCTAGGGACATCTGCGAGATTCACGTCGATGCAGACTGCGATTTCCCAGCTAGCCTTCATATCGACGCCAAGTTTACCCAAATTCCACCCCCATTGAAACTGTGGAGTTGCCCCGATTTCGTGGACACGTGATCCGTTGGTGGAAGGGAGCCCACGATGTCGATGACCACGATCAGGCTCCACCACACTCGGCGCGCGAGGCGGCGGCGATTCATGTGCGTTTCTCCTTCCCTCCACCGGCGCTCCGCTCGCGGTTGATTGGGTAGTCGCCGGTTTCCCCGAGGAAGGGTTGGACCAGCAGCCAATCGAGGCGCAGGTACTTTGGCTCCCGGAACTGCTCGATACCGATGGTCATCCCGTCATGGCCGGCCGCCGGCTGGGCGCGGTAGGTGCCGAGCAGGCGGTCCCACCATGGCAGGCTGAAGCCGAAGTTCGAGTTGGTCTCGCGGGGCACGACGGAATGATGCACCCGGTGCATGTCCGGCGTCACCACGACCCAGCGCAGCCACCGGTCGACCCCTTCGGGAATGCGGATGTTGCCGTGGTTGAACATGGAAGAGGCGTTGAGCAGCACCTCGAAGACCACCACGGCCACGGCCGGCGCGCCGAGCACCACCACGGCGGCCAGCTTGATGACCATGGACACCACGATCTCGATCGGGTGAAAGCGCGCTCCGGTGGTGACGTCGCAGTCCAGGTCGGCGTGGTGCATGCGGTGCAGCCGCCACAACGCCGGGACCGCATGGAACAGCACGTGCTGCAAATAGATCACGAAGTCGAGCGCGACGACCGAAGCGACCACGGCCACCGGAAAGGGCAGACCCACCGCGTTGAACAGGCCCCAGCCGCGCTCCGCCGCGAACCATGCCATGCCGACGGCCGCGGTGGGGAAGAGCAGGCGGGCGACGACCGTATTGAAGACGACGATGCCGAAATTGCTCGGCCACCGCCGCCAGCGCGAGACGGCCCGGCGGCGCCGTGGGACTGCCGCCTCCCACGCCAGGACGATGATGAGGATCCCGGCGAAGACTCCCAGCCGGATCACGGGCTCATTGTCGAGAACCAACTCCGTCAGCACGTGCTTTCCTTCTGGTTGCAACCGGTTAGCGCAGTTCGGCGTTGACACGCCCAAGACAGCTGGCTATTATTCAATTAGTTAGTTGAATAATATAACAATGAGGGTCGAGCCATGTCAAGCAGCGACGCAAAAAAGGCCCTCTTCGCCCAATTCGCCACGGTGGCCAAGGCCTTGAGCCACGGCAATCGCCTGGAGTTGCTGGAGTTCCTGGCCCAGGGGGAGCGGGGTGTGGAAGCGCTGGCGCGCATGACCGGGCTTTCCGTCGCCAACACATCCCAACACCTCCAGCACCTGCGGCGGGCGGGTCTGGTGACGGCCCGAAAATCGGGTCACTACGTCCTGTACCGCCTGGCCGACGAGGCCGTGGTCGCGCTGATTGCGTCGCTTCGGGGCGTGGCCGAGAGAAATCTCGCCGAGGTCGAGAAACTGGTATCCGGTTATTTTCGGTCCAAGGACAGCTTTGAACCCGTGTCGCCGGGTGAACTGCTCCATCGAGCCCGCGAGGGGCTCGTCACCGTTCTCGATGTGCGCCCGCCGGAGGAGTTCGCCGCCGGCCATTTGCCGAACGCCATCAACATTCCCTTGAAGGAGCTTAAGCGCCGCCTGGGCGAGCTCCCAAGGGACCAGGAGGTGGTCGCCTACTGCCGCGGTCCCTACTGCGTCCTGGCCTACGAGGCGGTGGCCGAACTGCGCCGTCGTGGCTTTACCGCGCGGCGACTGGAGGACGGCCTGCCGGAGTGGAAGCTCGCCGGGCTGCCCGTGGAGCGCACCGAGGTCAACGTCTGACGAGCATCATCGCCGCGGACTGGCACGGCGGTGCGGTTCATACCAAGTCTCGGTGATAAAGACCCATCTCACCGAGATTTGGTATTACTCGAGAGCGATCCACAGATAGCCGTCATGGACGCGGCAAGGGTAGACCGTCAACTTCGTCCGGTTCTTCGAGAGGTCGCCCAGGATTTCTTGGCCCGGTGCCGTGCCATCGGCTTGCAGCTTGGTCGCCCAGTCCCTGACGTCTCCCGTCTGCAGATCGAAACAGCTGTGGTGCCATCGGCAAACCACCCCAAGATCGTCGGTGATCGTGCTGTAGAGGGGTCTGGGTGTTTGGGTGCCGGGGAAATACCCAAGGTCCCCCTCGGCCACATCCCTGATCTCGTAAAGCGGCAGTTTGAGATGGGGGCAGGCATTGTTGAACGCATTGTGGCCGTTGTCGCCGCGCACGACGATGACGTCGAAATCGTCAAAATTGAGGATCCGGCGATCGCCAATGGCCAGTTCGTCCTCGGCAAAGACGCGAACCCACTTCTTGCCGGCGAATTGTATGGATTCCCGTTGTTCCTTGGCATTCAGCTCCGCCTCGGCATCGGTGGTCAGACCGTCGACCTCGTGCAGCGTGATTCGCTCGCTGGTACCCGGCAAGCGGATTCTGACGAAGTCGCCGATCTCCACTTTGTCCGCAACCTGATCATGAAGCGCATCGGAGATGAGGAGTCGGGTCCCGGCGTCCTTATTGGCGGCTTCGACCCGGCTGGCCACATTGACCACGTCCCCGATCGCCGTGAGCCGTTCGTGGCCGATCGAGCCCAGGGTGCCGATGACGGCCTCGCCGTAATGGAGTCCGATACGGATATCGAAATCGGCGTCATACATGGAGGCGAAGAACGGCTTCATGTGATCGACGGCAGCCAGGGTCTGCAAGGCCGCATTGACCGAGCGGAGCGGCCCATCGGGCTGGTCGTCGATGCCAAAAATCGCCATCAGCCCGTCGCCGACGAACTTGTCGATAAAGCCGCCGTTCTGCTCGATGATGTCGCCCATCTGCACGAAATAGCGGTTCAGGAAATACATGACGTCGTAAGGCGACAAGTGCTCCGAGAGCGACGTAAAATTGGCAATATCGCTAAAGAAAATTGTGACGTTCTTGACCTCGCCCGTGCGCGAAACCGTGGCGCGGTCGAGCTGGCTGCTCATCATCAAGTCGATGTCGTCGAGCACCAGCCGCCGCACGCGCAGATCGCTTTCGGGCCTCAGCTGACAGGCAAGCCGCACCTCGTCGGCCAGGCCCAGGCGCCCAGCCATCGCGGCTTCCTCCGCCGTGCGTTGCGGGCAGGCCTCGAGGCCTTCGAGAACCCAGATACGGCAGGTCGAGCACTTGGCCCGCCCTCCGCAAGCGTGCGCCCAGGGCATCCCCGATCGCAGGGCGGCTTCGAGCAAGCTCTCGCCTGCCGCCACATCGAATTCCACCTTGTCGGGCAGAGAAAATACCTTGGCCATCGCCCCCCCCGATTCACCTAGTCGACTTTCCTCGCGATAGTAACATCAATCGGGCGGGGCGAAATATTTGTCCGCGCTAGAGCTTGGATCCGCTCAGGGTTGGGGGGTGGAGTGGCCCCGGTTTAGGATGAGGGCGACTGGATTGGCGCGAAATCCGGCGGGATCGAGGCCGGCAAAGGCCTTGAACGCGCGCGAGAAAGAGCTGCGGCTGTCGAAGCCGACCCGAAACGCAATCGTCTTCACCGGCAGGTCTGTCGCCGTCAGCAGATGGTCGGCACGACGCAACCGGATCTCCCTCAGGCAATCGATCGCGGTGCGGCCGAACGCCTCCTTGAAGCGCTCGGCAAAAGTGCCTCGGCTCATGCCGGCAATCTCTCCAAGGCTCTCCAGGGTGTGGTTCGCTTCGGGCTCATCCAGCATCGCCGCCAAGGCCCGACCCAGCGACCGATCCCCCAGGGCGCCCAGCCAGGGAACGAAACACGCGCCCGAGGTCTCCGACTGGCCTCGCAGCAGCGCAATCAAGCACTGCTTCATGAGCATTTCGGCCAAGACCTTGGTGCCGGGTTTGGGGTCCGCCAACTCTTCGAGCAGATGTTGAAAAGGCTCCCGGAACGACCTGTCCTCGGCCACGCTCTGGATCAAGGGCTCGCGCAGGTAATCGAAGAGTTCCGCCACCTGCATGTAGCGCGCGTGCACGTAGCCGCAGGCCAGGGTGAGTCCCTGCGACCCCTCGCCCACGGTCAAGCGGTTCCACTGGCCGGCAAGCGGATCGCACTTCGGCTCGGCCAGGTTGATTTGGCGATCCGGATCGCTGGAGATGGTCAAGCGCGACCCGGGCGGCACGATCATGACCGTGTGCGGTGAAAGTTCGGTCGCCTCACCCGTCGCCCGCCACGCGACCCCTTCGCCGGACAGGACGTAGTGAAGGGCGCTGTCGGTGTCTTCCGACAGAACGAAGGTGGCGTCTTGCCGCACTTCGCAAATCGCAAAGGCTGAAACGTCAACTTCCAGGCCCCGGCAAAGCTGGTCGAAGGTCAACATGACAAGACCGCACCCAAGGATCCGACGATAGAGGACGAGTCAACAACCATAAGGCACCCCATGGGGATCAGGTTTGTCGCAATGCACTGTCGCACGAATTTCGGACACGGACGAAATTCTAACCCAAAGGAGACCCAGATGACGACTGGTCAAAATATCAACATCGAGACCCTGGAAGGCTTCCGCACTTTCCTCAAGGACAACCCCGAGAAAGGCAAACTGCATCTGGAAGCCAAGGCGATCTACGAAGGCCAGGCCGGGCGCAGCATGATTCACGTCGGCCCCTTCGCGGTGGACGACACCGTCATCGACCGGCCGACGCGCCACTACACCTTCCCCTTCGGGGCCTGGCGGGAGGTCGAGGACATGATCGGCATGGAGGGCGCGACCGACCGCATGGAACCGGTCGAGATGGCGCTGGCGTCGACCGCGGCCTGCCTGATCAATTCGATCACCCTCAACGCCGCCCGCTTGGGAATCGACACGGTGGGCCTTGAGATCACGGTGCGGACCACCATCGATCCGCGCGTGCTCCTTGCCATCAAGGAGCCCGAGGAACACGCCTCCTGCCTGGGGACGATCGAATATGACGTGAAGGTCACCGGCGAGGTGAGCGACGAGGACATGGAAACCATCCATAAGCTCTGCAGCTACTCGCCGGTGCACGGCATGATGGCCGAGACCATCAACATCACCGGGACCGTCTCCCGGGCCTGATTTTGCCGAGGGCCGAACCATGGAGGGGGATCGATGAAGCAGGACAACCAAGAGCGCCGCCTCACGACGATTCTCGCCGCCGATGTGGTTGGTTTCAGCCGCCTTATGGAAGCCGACGAGAGCGGTACTTATTCGGCCCTCAAGACCCATCGCAAAGAGCTTATCGAGCCGAAGTCCCAGCTCTACGGCGGCCGCACCGTGAAGCTGATGGGCGATGGCACGCTGATGGAATTCGCCAGCGTGGTCGATGCGGTGCTCTTCGCCGTCGAGGTGCAGTGCACCATGCGCGAGCACAACGCGGATATTCCCGCGGAACGCCAGATCGTCTACCGGATCGGCATCAACATCGGCGACATCATCGTCGAGGACGATGACATCTACGGTGACGGGGTCAACATCGCCGCGCGCTTGGAGGGGTTGTCGGAGCCCGGCGGCATTTGCGTGTCCCGCAACGTCTTCGACCAGGTCAAGAACAAGATCGACGTGGGCTTCGAAGACCTGGGCGACCAGCAGGTCAAGAACATCGCGGAGCCGATCAGGGTCTACAAGGTGACCATGGATCCCTGTGAGCGCTTGCCCGGCGATCTGGCGATTGTTGCCGGTGCAACGGCCTGTGCCACGGAGAAACCGGCGATCGCGGTTTTGCCCTTCGACAACATGTCGGGCGACGAAGAGCAGGAGTACTTCGCCGACGGGATCACCGAGGACCTCATTACCGAGCTGGCCCGGTTCCAAAACCTGGTGGTCATCGCCCGGAACTCGACCTTCACCTACAAAGGCAAGGCAACCAGGGTCAAGGAAGTGGCCCGGGACCTGGGCGTTCACTATGTGGTCGAGGGCTCTGTGCGCAAAGCGGGCAACCGGGTCCGCGTGACCGTGCAGCTGATCGACGCCAAGTCGGAAAAGCACGTCTGGGCCGAGCGCTACGATCGGGAACTGACCGACATCTTCGAAATCCAGGACCAGGTGACTCGGGCGATCATCGGCGCGCTTCCGTCCCGCCTGGAGGCGGCGGACATCGAGCGGATCAAACGCAAGCCCCCGCAAGACCTGGCCGCTTACGATTACGTCTTGCGCGGCAAGATTCTGCATCACCAAGGCACCAAGGAGGCGAACGCCGAGGCCCTGCAGATCCTCGCCAAGGCCATCGAAGTCGACCCGGAATATGCCCAGGCTTACGCGTGGAAGGCCTGCACCCTGCGCCAGGCCGTTCTTCGCGGCTATGCGGCGGAGCCCGATGCGTTCAACGCGCAGCGGATCGAGAACGCGAATAAGGCACTGGCGCTCGACGAAAACGACATGGAGTGTCTCAGAATTCTCTGCGAGATCCATATGGAACAAGAAGACCTGGAAAAGGCCGAGCACTATCATGACCGGGCCTTCGCGTTGAACCCCAACGATCCTCGGATGCTGGCCCAGCGCGGCGAGCTCATGGTTTGGCGCGGCCGACCGGAGGAGGGCGTCGAATGGGTGCAAAAGGCCATGCAACTCGACCCGCTCGAGGCCAACGGCTATGCCCATCTCCTGGGTCGTACGCTGCGTGCCGATCGCCGTTACCAGGATGCCATCGGGGCCTATAAGCAAGTCCGTAGGATGCGCTACCAGCATCACGCCGAGATGGCCGCCTGTTACGCCGAAACCGGGACCGATCACGAAGCGGCCAAGCAGAAGACGGACACCCTGCGTCTGAATCCCGCCTTCTCGACCGAGGCCTACATCGCGAGCTTGCCGTACAAAAACGCCGCCGACCGCGAGCACCTTCGCGACAGCCTGCACAAGGCGGGTCTGCCGGACTAGAGCCGTTCCGATTTGATCGGAACCACTCTAGCCTTTTGTCGCTCACGGCAGCGGTCGCGGCCGAGGAGCGATTCCAGACAAACTGGAATCGCTCTAACTAACGGATTGAATGCCGACGTTCGAGGTGCATTGACGGCGGAACGGCAATTTGATTCAGTATCGGTGGACGGTCGCCTGGGCTATCGAGTCGTTTGCCCGGGAGACCGCAGGGCCTTTGCCAGAGGATGCGGGTCATGGACCTGACCTTCCCCCGCTTCATGGGCCATCGTGGCGCGGCCGGTCTGGCGCCCGAGAACACCTTGGCGTCGATCCGCAAGGCGGCGGATCTGGGCGCTCCTTGGGTCGAGTTCGACGTCATGTTGACCGGCGACGGGGTGCCGGTCCTGTTCCACGACGATTCCTTGAAGCGCCTCGCCGGCCTCGACGTGCTCATGGCCGAGACCCCCTATGGCACCGTCGCGACCCTGGACGCCGGAAGCTGGTTCGATCCGGTCTTCGCCGGCGAACCGATCCCCACCCTGGAAGCCGCACTCGCCTTGACCGAGGAGCTGGGCATCCACCCCAACATCGAGATCAAGCCGACCCCGGGGCGCGACGTGGACACCGCCCAGGCGGTGGTCGAGGTGACCGAGCGCTGCTGGAACCCGAGCCGGCCCCCGCCCTTTATCAGCTCGTTCAGCCACATGAGCCTGGCCGTGGCCAAAGTCTTGCGCCCCCAGTGGCCGCGGGGGTGCATCGTGCACGAGATCCCGGTCGACTGGCCGGTGGTGCTCCAGGCGCTCGACTGCACCTCGTTCCACGTCAACTGCAAATACCTGGACTGGCAGACTGTAGCCATGGTCAAGAGCGCCGGCTACAAGGTCGCCGCCTTCACGGTCAACAGCGGCACTCAGGCCAGGGAGCTGATCGACGCCGGGGTGGACAGCGTCATCACCGATCGGCCCGACGAGATCGCCTGTGCCCTCGACCTGGGGCCGATCGAAGACGGTTCAGTCGAGGCCGTCGTTCAGTCTCGCCGGTGAGGGTATGCCGATCACGTTGTAGCCGGCATCCACGTAGTGCACCTCGCCGGTGACCCCGATCGACAGGTCGGAGAGCAGGTAGAGGCCGGCCGACCCCACCTCGTCCAAGAGCAAGCTGCGCTTCAAGGGCGCGTGCTGCTTGCTCCAACCGAACACGAAGCGGGCATCGGCGATGGCGGAACCGGCGAGGGTGCGCATGGGCCCGGCGGAGAGGGCGTTGACCCGTATGCCGTCCGGCCCCATGTCGACGGCCAGATAGCGCACGCTGGCTTCCAGGGCCGCCTTGGCCACGCCCATCACGTTGTAGTTTGGCGTGACCCGCCGGGCGCCCAGATAGGTCAGGGTCACCAGGCTGCCGCCCTGGGTCATCAGCGGCGCCACGCGCTGCGCCACCGCGGTGAAGGAATAGCAGGAGATGGCGAGGGTCTTGGCGAAGTTGCTCCGGGAGGTATCCAGGTAGCGTCCCTTGAGTTCTTCCTTGTCGGAATAGGCGATCGCGTGGACCACGAAATCGATCCGGCCCCAGGCGGCGCTCAAGGTCTCGACGACGGTGTCCAGATCCTCTGCGCTATCCACGTCGCACGGCAGGGTCGCGACCGCTCCCACCGAATCGGCCAGAGGCCGCACCCGCTTCCCGAAGGCTTCGCCTTGGTAGGTGAACGCCAACTCGGCGCCCTGGGCATACAAGGCCCTGGCGATGCCCCAGGCGATCGAGTGATCATTGGCGACGCCCATGATCAAGCCGCGCTTGCCGTCCATCAATGGGGTGTTCCCGCTCACGTCCAGTCGATCTCCCCTTCACCGATCACGGCTCGGGCCGGCGGCCAGTGAACGCCTGGCGGCGCGGCGAGCCACATTGGCAGAAAATGCACGTCCGCAGGGTTAGGACTCGTAACGCTGAAAGGCGAGCGTGGCATTGGTGCCACCGAATCCGAAGCTATTGGAAATGGCACAGTTTATGTCGACGTCGTCCTCGCGCTCGAGCACGATGGGCATGCCGTCGGCCTCCGGGTCCAAGCGCTCGATGTTGGCCGAGGCGGCGACGAAGCCGTGTTTCATCATGAGCAAGCAATAGATCGCTTCGTGGGCCCCGGCCGCCCCTAGGGCGTGACCGGTCAGAGACTTGGTGGAGTTGAAGCGCGGCAAATCCGAGCCGAAGACCTCCTTGATCGCCTTCAGCTCGACGATGTCGCCGATCGGCGTCGAGGTGCCGTGGGTGTTGACGTAATCGACCGGCGTGTTGCCGAGGCCCCGGAGCGCCATGCGCATGCAGCGCACCGCGCCGTCGCCCGAGGGCTGCACCATGTCGTAGCCATCCGAGGTGGCGCCGTAGCCGACCATCTCGGCATAGATCTTGGCGCCGCGGGCGCGCGCATGCTCCAGCTCCTCCAAGACCAGGACGCCGCCGCCGCCGGAGATCACAAAGCCGTCGCGGCCGGCATCGAAAGCGCGCGAGGCCAATTCGGGCGTGTCGTTGTATTTGGAGGACAAGGCCGGCATGGCGTCGAACAACAAGGTTGCGGTCCAATAGACCTCTTCGCCGCCGCCCGCGAAGATGATGTCCTGCTTGCCCAGCTGTATGAGTTCCATGCCGTTGCCGATGCAATGGGCACTGGTGGCGCAGGCCGAGGTGATCGAATAGTTGACCCCCTTGATGTGGAACGGCACGGCCAAAGTCGCCGAGGTGGTGTTCGACATGATGCGCGGCACCATGAAGGGGCCGACCCTTTTGGGTCCCTTCTCGCGCGCCGTGGCATAGGCGTTACACATATCCTTGGTGGAGGTGCCGCCCGAACCCATGATCATGCCGGTGCGCTCGTTGGAGATATCGGAGGTTTCCAAACCGGCATCCTCGCTGGCCTGGGTGAGCGCCACGTAGTTGAACGCCGCGCCGTCGCCCATGAAGCGGCGGATCTTGCGATCGATCAAGGAGTCGATATCGAGCTTGATCGTGCCGCAGACATGGCTGCGGAAACCGAGCTCGGCGTATTCCTCGCTAAACTCGATGCCGGAACGGCCCTCGCGCAGGGAGTCCAGAACCTCGGCCTGATCGTTGCCGATGCTGGAGACCACGCCCAAGCCAGTGACGACGACCCGCTTCATGGCCAACACCTCACGCCACCTCCGGTGCAACGAAGAGGCCGACCTTCAGGTCCTTGGCCTCGTAGACCGTCTCGCCGTCGACCTTCATGATGCCGTCGGCGACTCCCAAGACGAGTCTGCGCATGATCACCCGTTTCAGATTGAGCTGGTAGATCACTTCCCTTGCCGTCGGCAGCACCTGTCCGGTGAACTTGACCTCGCCCACACCCAACGCGCGCCCCCTGCCCGGCCCCCCAAGCCATCCCATAAAAAAGCCCACCAGTTGCCACAAGGCATCAAGCCCGAGGCACCCAGGCATGACTGGATCGTTCTCGAAATGGCAGCCGAAGAACCAGAGATCCGGCTTGATGTCCAAGGCCGCGATGAGCTGGCCCTTACCGTATTCGCCGCCGTCTTCCGTGATCTTGGTGATCCGATCGACCATCAGCATGGGCGGAAGCGGGAGCTGTGCGTTGCCCGGCCCAAAAAGCTGGCCGTGGGCGCATTGCAGAAGCTCCTCGTAGCTATAGCTGTCTTGTCGGTCGCTCACGGTTCCCGCGTCCTAGCGCAAGTCTATCTCAAGCCCTAGCGCAGGAGCCCCTCCCGCACCGACACGCGAACTATAGCACAGGCCCGGACTTTGCAAGCAACTTCGCAGCCGCCGCCGCGCCGGGCCAGCTGGGCCAAGGACCCGATGCCGAACCGCCCCGGACCCGGCGATTGCCGTTTCAGGCTTTAAACCGATTCCAAGGTCGTGTACAAAAGCCTGGTTTAAAGCTTCAAATTCCACCGCACGAGGCCATATTGCAAAACATGGTAAGCCAACGAACCTACAGCAGCCTGATCGACAAACTGAAGAGCGTGGGGCTGCGCCCGACTCGCCAGCGCCTGGCGTTGGCCCGCATCTTGTTCGACCGGGGCAATCGGCACCTGACCGCCGAACAGCTGCACAAGGAGGCTCTGGCCGAGGTGGTCCGGGTGTCCTTGGCGACGGTCTACAACACCCTGCACCAGTTCACCGACACCGGACTGTTGCGCGAAGTGGTGGTCGAACCCGGCTGTTCCTACTTCGATACCAACACCTCCGACCACCATCACTTCTACTTCGAGGAAAGCGGCCGGCTGGAGGATATTCCCGGATCCTTGGTGACCATGACGGACTTGCCGCCGGCGCCCTCGGGAACCCGGATTGCTCGGGTCGACGTGATCATTCGCGTTGCGAGTGATAGCAATTAATTTCAATTTGGACCGGTAGTTAAATATTTTTCTAGAATGATTCTATTTTCTTGACAGGGGCCAGAGAGATGGCTATGTAGCATGTCAGGTGGCCCGTTTCGGCCGGTCCGCCGGACAGCCGCGCGATCCATATCACTGAACCAAAACCCAAGGGGAGACACCATGCCCGATCTCAAGGGAAGCAAGACCGAGGAAAATCTCAAAGCGGCCTTCGCCGGGGAAAGTCAGGCCAACCGCCGTTACCTCTATTTCGCGCAAAAAGCCGATGTGGAGGGCTACAACGACGTCGCGGCGGTGTTCCGCTCCACCGCGGAAGGCGAGACCGGCCATGCCCACGGGCACCTGCAGTACCTGGAGGCCGTGGGCGACCCGGCAACCGGCGAGCCGATCGGCCCGACCGGGGACAATCTCAAGGCCGCCATCGTCGGCGAGACCCACGAGTACACCGACATGTACCCGGGTATGGCCCGTTCGGCGCGCGAGGAAGGCTTCGACGAGATCGCCGACTGGTTCGAGGTCTTGGCCAAGGCCGAGAAAAGCCACGCCGGGCGCTTCCAGAAGGCGCTCGACACCCTGGACGGCTAAACCGGTCGAGGCGCCGGTTTATCATGACACCTGATTGAATCACCGCGGCAAGGTCGCCCGGGCCCATGAGCGACCTTGCCGCGCGCAATCCTCGGCGGGCGGCGGATAGTTATCGCGAGCGGCGCGACCCTGCGCGGCAGGAGGAAACCACATGCGTGAAGGCGGCCTCGAGGCCCCAGTCCGGCACTCCTTCCAATGGTCCGACCCGGACTTCACCGACCCGCAGAAGATCGACGAGGAGCTGCGCCGGGTGTTCGACATCTGCCACACCTGCCGCCGGTGCTTCAATCTCTGCGACTCCTTCCCCCGCCTCTTCGACCTGATCGACGGGTCCGAGTCGGGCGAGCTAGACACGGTGGATTCGGCTGGCTTCAAGCCGGTTGTGGACGCCTGCACGCTCTGCGACATGTGCTTCATGGTGAGCTGCCCCTACGTGCCGCCCCACGAGTTCAACATCGACTTTCCCCACCTCATGCTGCGCTACCGGGCGGCCGAGCTGGCCCAGGGCAAGGGCGACGTCATGGTCAAGCAGTTGACCGAAACCGACCGCAACGGCCGCCTGGCCGGCAAGGTGGCGGGCCTGTGCAACTGGGCGAGCGACACCGGGAACACCCTGACCCGTCCGGTGATGGAGAAGGTGGCCGGGGTGCACCGGAAGGCCGCCCTGCCCAAGTTCCACGGCAAGACCTTCCAGCGGCGCGCCAAGGCCGAACCGCCCGTGGTGAACGACGGGGCGCCGGCCCACGGCCGCAAGGTGGCGCTCTATGCCACCTGCTTCGTCAACTACAACAACCCGGACATCGGCATGGCGGCCCGGGCGGTCCTGGCCAAGAACGGCGTCGAGACCGAGATCGTCTATCCCTCCTGCTGCGGCATGCCCCAATTGGAGCGGGGCGATCTGGCGCGGGTGGCCGAGCAGGCCAAGCGGGTGGCGGGCGAGATGGCCGGATGGATCGACCGGGGCTACGACATCGTCGCGCTGACCCCGTCCTGCGCGCTCATGCTCAAGTTCGAATGGCCGCTGATTTTGCCCGACGACCAAGCCGTCAAACGCCTGTCCGAAGCGACCTTCGACATCTCGGAATATGTGGTCGATATCGCCCGCAAGGAAGGCCTGGCCGAGGGGCTTCGAGCGCTTCCCGGCGGCGTGGCCCTGCACATGGCCTGTCACGCCCGGGCCCAGAACGTCGGCCACAAGGCGGCCGAGATGCTGCGGCTCCTGCC
>SMVA01229653.1_pt1 | contig 15488 bp, 9 predicted proteins | sample 2456451 | NCBI WGS metagenome assembly SMVA01 (sample SAMN11095933, study PRJNA526329) | marine sediment metagenome | biome: Marine sediment; feature: Surficial sediment; material: Deep marine sediment; isolation source: Hadal surficial sediment | place: Pacific Ocean | collected 2014-05 | depth 0-1...
GACGGCGCTGAGGCAGCACGGCAGTCACCGCGCCGGCGAAGCGTTCCGCACCTTGACCGACGCGCTGCAAATCGACGATACGAGCTGGTGCTTCCGTACCGGGCCGAGCGGCCACATCGAACTGCGCAAGACCGTCAAGGCCGTGGAATCCGGGTACGACTGCGACATTTCGACGGTCATGGGAACGTCGACGATCAATCTGATCGCTCAGCGCTTTCGCGCCGGCAACATGCGGGAGATCGTGCGCGCCATTGCGGAGTGGACCCGTTCTGCGGTGACCGACTTCCCGCACGAACCGCACAGCGACCTCCCCGAACGCATCGCGGCTGCGGTCGGCGCATTCACGCGACAGGATCTGCTCGACGACGCCGAGTGGCTGGGCCATCAGTTCCAGCAGTGGCTGCTCGGCTTCCAGCTCTCGGCTGCCTTCGCCGTGGCGCGCGGCATGAACTTCGAGCTGGCCCTCAAGCAGGCGCGCGGGGATCTCGGCCGCCTGTTGGAGCTTGCGGGGCAGGAGACCGCGTTTCTTGCGACGAAGCTTCCCGCGGCGATCGCGCTGGAATGCAAGGCGGACGAGCAGCTCTCGGACCGGGCCCAGGAGTGGTCGCTGCGTATGCTCGAAGCCAAGGGACCGTTCTTTCCCAAGGTGGTGGCCCTCGAGACGCTGGGTGCGCTGGGAATCGTTCACTTCATTCCGGAGATGATGGAGTATCTCGCTGACGAGAACTCCTACGTCTATGCTGCTGCGGAGCGGGCGTTGTCCAGGCTCGGCGAGAACATCATCCAACCGGCCGTGCAACGCATCGAATCCGGAGACTTGAACGCCGACGAGGCCCACAGCTTGCTGGTGCTGCTGTGCGATATGGGTCATCGGGACGCGTACGATGCCGTGGCCCAGCACCTCGATTGGTTCATGGACGTCGTGGGTCCCGGGACGACGGCCGAGTGGGTCAGCCTGTTCGGGATCGAGGAGCTGATCGATCCCCTGCGCGACTGGCTCGACGTGGATCCCGCGGCGGTCGGGCAGGGTCTATTGCTGATCGGAGCCATTCACGGCGTATCGATCCCGGAGGAAAAGGAGATCGTCGAAGCCATCGAGGACGCCAGGGTCCAGCAGCAATCCCAGGATCCCGGTGACGGCGAGGTTTCCGGGGGCTCGGACCCCGCAGGCGGCAGCTACGTGATGTAGCTCGCCCGCTGCTCCCGTCCTTGACAATCCCGGAACCCCGTCTTATGAACTTCGCAGTCGGCGGGAGGTGGCCACTCGCCCTGTTGAAGGGGCGCGTCGCGGACCATATGATTATTAGAACTGCCCCTGTCTAGGAGACGATTTGATGGACAAGCTGAGTATCCCCAGCGAGATCGGCACTCTGCCGCTCCGAAACAGCGTGCTCTTTCCGCACGCCATCATGCCCATCGCGGTCGGGCGCCGGAAGACACTGAACCTGCTGGACGATGTCGTCAAGGACAACAAGCTGATCGTGGTCGTATCCCAACGCAACCCGGCCGAGGACGACCCGGCCCCCGGTGACATGTACCGCGTGGGCTGTGTGGCGCGCATCCTCAAGGTCGTCAAGCTCAGTGGCAACAATGTCAACCTGATCATCCAGGGGCTGCAGCGAGCGCGGGTGGATCGCTTCACGGCGACCGAGCCGTTCATGAAGGCCTCGGTGACGACGCTCGATGAGATCACCGAGCAGGGAGTCGGGCTCGAAGCGTTGGTGCGCAGCCTGGTCAACCAGTTCCAGCGCCTGGTACAGGTGTCTCCCAACATCTCTTCCGACCTCGGCGAGATGGTGCTCTCTGCGGGGTCCGGCGATCAGGGCCGCCTGGCAGACCTGGCGGCGTCGGTGCTCAACATCTCCGCGGAGGAGAAGGTCGGCCTGCTCGAACGAAACAACGTCAAGGATCGCGTGCAGAAGCTAGTCGAGATCGTCACCCGCGAGCTGGAGCTGCAGGAGATTTCCAGCCGGATTCAGACGCAGGTGGCCGACGAAGTGGGCAAGACCCAGCGGCAGTACTACCTGCGAGAACAGATGAAGGCGATCCAGCGCGAGCTGGGCGAGGAAGACGATCGGGCGGCCGAGATCGAAGAGCTGCGCTCGAAGATCGAGGAAGCCAAGATGCCCGAGGAGGCCCAGAAGGTGGCCGAGAAGGAGCTGGACCGCCTGTCCAAGATGCCGCCGCAGGCCGCCGAGTACACGGTTTCTCGAACCTACCTGGACTGGCTGGTCAACCTGCCGTGGTCGGTCGAGACCGAGGACAAGCTCGACGTTCCCGAGGCGAAGCGCGTCCTGGACGAGGACCACTATGACCTCGAGAAGGTCAAGGACCGCATTCTCGAGTACCTCGCGGTGCGCTCACTGAAGAAAGATCTCAAGGGTCCGATCCTGTGCTTTTCCGGACCGCCCGGCGTGGGTAAGACGTCGCTGGGTCGCTCCATCGCGCGGGCCATGGGCCGCAAGTTCGTGCGCATCTCGCTGGGCGGCGTGCGGGACGAGGCCGAGATTCGCGGTCACCGCCGGACGTACATCGGATCGTTGCCGGGCCGCATCATCCAGGGTATCAAGCGCGCCGGCACCAGAAATCCCGTGTTCGTGCTCGACGAGATCGACAAGGTCGGCACCGACTTTCGTGGCGACCCGTCCTCGGCGCTACTCGAGGTGCTGGATCCGGAGCAGAACAACTCGTTTTCGGATCACTATCTCGAGGTGCCGTTCGATCTGAGCAAGGTGTTCTTCATTTGCACGGCGAACGTGCTGGACACCATCCCGCCGGCCTTGCGGGACCGCATGGAAATCCTGACCCTGCCGGGGTACACCGAAGAGGAAAAACTCGAGATCGCCTTGCGCTACCAGGTGCCACGGCAGCGCGAGGAGCACGGGCTGACGGAGGAGCACATCGAGATCGAGAATGACGCAGTCCGTACGCTCATCAACGAGTACACGCGCGAGGCGGGCGTGCGCAACCTGGACCGCGAGCTGGCCAGCATCTGCCGCAAGGTCGCACGCAAGGTCGTCGAGGGCCAGCAGGGGAAGATCGTCATCTCGCCCGAGAGCGTGAGCGAGCTCCTCGGCCCGGTACGCTACTTCCGCGAGCTCTCGGAGCGGGCCGGGCGGAGCGGCGTGGCCACGGGCCTGGCCTGGACCCAGGTCGGTGGCGAGATCCTCTTCGTCGAGTCTTCGATCATGCCCGGCAAGGGCAAGGTCACCATCACCGGCCGGCTCGGCGACGTGATGAAGGAATCGGCGCTGGCGGCCATGACCTGGATTCGGGCCAACGCTAAGCAGTTCGGCTTCGATCCTCGCCTGTTCGAGAAGAGCGACTACCACATCCACATCCCGGCCGGTGCGATTCCCAAGGACGGCCCCTCCGCCGGTGTCACGCTGACCTGCTCCCTGGTCTCGCTGTTGACGGGACTCCCCGTGGCGCACGACCTGGCCATGACCGGCGAGATCACCCTGCGCGGCAAGGTGTTGCCGGTGGGCGGGATCAAGGAAAAGGTCATCGCCGCCAAATCGGCGGGCATCAAGCGCGTCATCCTGCCCAGCAAGAACGAGAAGGATCTGCTGGATGTCTCCAAGAATGTCCAGGATGCGCTGCAATTCCAGTTCGTCGACGAAATCGAAGAGGTTCTGCAGTTTGCCTTCGGCGACGCGCTGAAGGAGGGCAGGTGGACGACGCCCGATCAAGGCTGGTCAAGCGACAAAGCTGACGAATCGGATCCCGTGGCCGTGGTGAGCGTAAGCGAGTCCCTGGACCCGGAGGACGAGGGTACCATCCGCGCCTGATCGATCCCTCCGGCCCGTGCCCTTGATTCGGGTGCCCGGTTCTTGTAATAAAGTTCCTGGCATCCGATTCCACGGGAGAGATTCATTCATGGCGGCTCCAGGCGAGCGCCCACAGTTGGTGCTTCGCGGGCTGAAGAAGCGCGGGGAAGTACTCGCTGCAGTACTCGTTCTCGAGGGGGCAAAGCGCGCCGAGTTGAAGCGCGCATCGGCGTTGACGGCCATGATGGCCGATCGTTGCATCCTCGTGGCGGTCGACGGTGGGTTGAAGACGTGCAGGGCGTCTCGCCGGCGCCCCGATCTCTTCATCGGTGACGGTGATTCGTGCCGCACGATCCCGACGGACATTCCGGCCATCGTGCTCTCTCCGGACAAGGACTTCAGTGACCTCGCCGGCGCACTTGCGGAGATGCGCGCGCGCAAGGTGCAGGTCCTGGCGGTGGCCGGCCTGACCGGAGGCCGCCTCGACCACGAGTGGGCCAACCTGCTGGAGATTGCCGCGCGCTCTCGCCCGTTCGCGGGGATCATCTCGCCCACTGACCGCGGGACGGTCGTCGTGACGGGACACGGATGCACGGCGGCGACGGTGCGCGGACGGACCTTCTCGCTGTTCGCCATGAGCCCTACGACCAGCGTGACGCTGGCCGGCACCAACTGGGAGCTCCAGCGGCGGCGCCTGCGCCCGGGCTCCCACGGATTGAGCAACATCACGGGCACCGAGTTGGACCTCACCGTGCACACCGGCGTTGTGGCACTGGTGCTGCTGCCGCCCCGCAGGAAGCGAACGCGGCGCCAGCCCAGCCAGGTCCGGGCGGTCGAGCCGGGGTAGTGGCCGCGCTGGCGGTATTGGCCTGCTTCGTCCTGTACGCCCTGGGATACCTGGTCTACTCTCGATTCCTCTCGCGCAAGATCTTCGGCCTGCGTCCGGACTTCGTGACTCCCGCTCACGCTCTCGAGGACGGTATCGACTACGTACCGACCCGTCGCTTCGTACTGTTCGGTCACCATTTTGCGTCGATCACCGGGCTGTCGCCGATGCTGGGTCCGGCCATCGCCGTGATCTGGGGCTGGCTGCCCGCGATGCTGTGGGTCGTTCTGGGCGCGCTGCTGGTCGGCTGCGTGCACGACCTCGGCGCTCTCGTGGTTTCCGTGAGAGCCAAGGCCAAGTCGATCGGGACCGTCGGCGCAGGCCTGATGGGCTCGCGAGCGAGGTCGCTGCTGCACGCGATCATCTTCTTCGGCGTGTCGCTGGCGATGGGTGTGTTCGTCTACGTCGTATCCGTGCTCTTCTCGGGCGACTACCCGGAGTCGGTGATGCCCTCGGCGGTGATCCTCGTGTTGGCCCTGGGCGTCGGGTGGCTCGTCCGCAATCGCAATTTGAGTTTCGGGTGGCTGATCAGTGTGTGCTTTGTCCTCATCCTGCTGGCCGTCGTCGCCTCACCCTCGATCTCTCTGCACTGGCAAAACCAGGTCGGCTGGGCCTGGGTTCTGCTGGCCTACGCGTGGGTCGCCTCGGTGCTTCCGGTCTGGACCCTGCTGCAGCCTCGCGACTTTCTCAACTCGCTGCTGCTGTACCTGGGGCTGGGATTGATCTACGCGGGTTTCTTCCTGCTGCGCCCCGAGTTTGCCGCGCCGGTCATCGTGATCTCGCCCCAGGGAGCGCCGCCCATGTTTCCCTTCGTGTTCATCGTGATCGCCTGCGGTGCCGCTTCGGGATTCCACTCGTTGGTCTCCTCGGGTACCACGGCCAAGCAGCTCGATCGCGAAACCGACGCTCGCCCGATCGGCTACGGCGGGATGATAGGCGAGTCGTTGCTGGGCCTGGCTGCGGTCCTGGCCTGCACCGCCGGATTCGCATCCCGCAGCGAATGGCAGAAGTACTACCACTCCTGGGACGACGCGAATTTGCTGGGTGCCAAGATTGGCGCGTTCATCGAGGGAGCGACCCGCTTCGTTTCTGCGCTGGGACTGCCGCAGGAAGCCGCCCGCACCCTCATCGCGGTGGTCGTCGTCAGCTTCGCCCTGACGACGTTGGATTCGGCCACTCGCTTGCTGCGCTTCAACATCGAAGAGATCGGCCAGAGCCTGCGGGTCCGCGCCTTCGAAAACCGGATGCTCTCCTCGACGGTCGCAGCCGCGTCCATCGCCTTCTTCGCCTTCTACGAGATCGACGGCCGGTCGGCCGGTCTGACCCTGTGGCAACTGTTCGGTTCGACGAATCAGCTGCTGGCGGGACTGGCCCTGCTCATCGTGGCGCTGTACCTGATCGAGCGTCGCCGCCCCAGCCTCCCGTACCTCATCCCGATGGTATTCATGCTGGTCGGAACCCTGACGGCGATGGCGATCAAGCTCCGTGACTTCTACGACAAGGGCCAATGGCTCCTGTTCGTGTTCGGCAGCGCCATCACGCTGACCGCGATCTGGATGATCGTCGAGGCCGGCCTGGCGCTCCGCCGCTACCGGCGCAGTCCCGGCAAGACCGTTCTCGAGATCGAGGTGCCATGAACGGGGACCGATCTATTTCTTTTGAAGAGATAGATCTGTCCCCGTCTTATTTGGCAGTCGGAAGGTTGGTGAGGGCGTCCATTGCGTCTGTGGCTGCCATGATGCGGCTCCACTGTTGCTGGGCCAAATCGTGGTTGGTCGCCCGCTCCTCACCGAGACGGGCCCGCTCCTCGAAGTGCCTCTCGCAGACCAGCAGGCTGCTGAGGAATCTGGAGATCCACTCCTCGGATTCGAGCTCTGGCGCGTGACCTCGCTCGAGGTCGATCATCACCGCGTCCAACTCGTCTTCGACGGGCGTGAACCGCGGATGGCGCAGCCGGTCCCAGGCCCGACGCTTCACGGAATCCGTCGGGGCCGGACCGGGCAGTGCGGGCTCCTCCGTGCCGCGCAGGTTGTTCAGGGCCCGTGTCATCTCGACGATGCGCCGCAGCGTGGTGTGCGTCGAGATCGTCAGAGGGGAGGCGCCGTTCCCCGCTGCGTCACGTTTCGCGGCGAGATAACGCAAGGAGCCCTCTTGCCAGCGGTAGACGTCGGGAATCGAGGTGTCGGCCACCAGTTGGCGGAAGCGTTCCGTGGTGTCGTAGACGCGGGTCCGCTCCGGGGAGAGGCCGGCCGGTGTGCGGGCCGGAAGCAGCCACGGCGGGGCCGGAGCAGGTTCCGGAGCCGCAGGTGCCTCAGCCGCCTCCCTCTGTTTCCGGATTGCCGGAGAATCGGGCAGCTCGATGCGCAGCAGGCCCGTCGACTCGTGCCGCCCGGGCAGGCCGCTGAACGAGAGCATCCAGGCCGATTCACTGCCGGTCTCATCGGGCCCGACTTCCAGCTCGATCGTTTGCGGCGGAGGGCCGGAACGGCGCATCGTCCGACCGTCGGGCCCTTCGAGTCGAAACACCAGGACTCGCGCAGGGGCCCAATCCGCCTCGAGCCTGAGTTGACCGGGATAGGTGATCACGAACTCCACCCGGTAGGAGAGCATCTGGTCGGCCGGTAGCTGCAGCTCATACTCGAGGGTCGCCGCGGCCGCATCGAGGCCCAAAACGAGCGACAGCAGGACCAGCAGGACGGGTGGCTTCATCGTCCGGGAAATATAATCCCCGAGACAAGGAGGGACCAGTGGGGTGAAAGTCCTGCCCCTACGCATCGGAACGTCCTCGTGGTCCTCTCCGGACTGGCGCGGGAAGATCTACGAACCGGCCGCGCGTCCGCGGGACTTCCTGGAGCAGTACGCCCGGCACTTTGACACCGTGGAGTGCGACGCGACGTTCTACGGCGTGCCTGCCGCGACCACGGTGGACGGCTGGCGCGCCCGGACCCCGGACGGGTTCCTGCTCTCCTCGAAGCTGCCGCGGGAGATCACGCACGAGCGCGGCCTGGTGGATTGCGCCCGGACGCTGAACGAGTTCCTGACCGTCATGGGACGTCTCGAGGACCGCATGGGACCGGTCGTGGCCCAGTTCGCCTACGTGGCGAAACGTAGGGACGCGCACGAGTACGCGACCGGCGACGAATTCCGCGCCCGGCTGCAGAGCTTTCTCGAGCTGTGGCCGCGGGAACGGGAGCTCGTAGTGGAGGTGCGGAACGCCAAGTGGGTCGCTCCTCCGCTGCTCGATCTGCTGCGGGAGCGCGGCGTTTCCCTCGTCCTTCCCGCGATCTACACCATGCCCGGGCCGGCGCGCCTGTTCCGCGGACCGCGGCCGGTCACGACGGATCTGATCTACGTGCGCTTCCTCGGTCACCATCGTGAGATGGACGCGTTGATCGCCCGGCAGCGAGCGGAGGGCCGGCGCAACTCGGAGTGGGGCGAGCTGGCCCTCGATCGCACCTCGGAGATGCGCGAGTGGGTAGCACCGCTGCGGGCCGAGTCCATCGCCGGCGCGCGGGTGCTGGTCTACTTCAACAACCACTACGCCGGCTACGCACCCGGCTCCGTGACGGAGTTCAAGCGGCTATGGGGACAGACTTGAAGTCTGTCCCGCCCATCCCGAAGTCTGTCCCGCCCCACCCATGATTCGCCTCGACGAAATCAAGCGGCAATTCGGCGGGCGCGTGCTGTTCGAGAAGCTGTCCTGGACGATTCCCGCCGGCGCGCGTCTGGGACTCGTCGGCCCGAACGGCGTGGGCAAGACGACCGTGATGCGCATTCTCGACGGGAGTGAGCGGCCGGATGCCGGCGCGGTACTCAAGCCGCAGAAGCTGCAGGTCGGCTACCTGCCGCAAGAGGTCGAAACGCTGCAGCGCGGCAGTGTTCTGTCCGTCACGCTGTCGGGCTTTCGAGAGGTGGCTCGCCTGGAGCAGCAGATCGAGGACGTCGAGCACCAGCTCGAGAGCCTGCGCCCCGGTGACAGCCGCGCCGCCAGGCTGACCGAACGCTACGGCGACCTGCGGCAGAAGTTCGAGCACCTCGAAGGCGACCGCCTCGAAGCGCGGGCCAAGATCATCCTGTCGGGCCTCGGGGTGCCCCCCGAACGCATGCACGAGTCGCTGGACACGCTCTCGGGAGGCTGGCGCATGCGCGTGGCGTTGGCTCGCCTGCTGTTGAACAGGCCGGGACTGCTGCTGCTCGACGAGCCGACGAATCACCTGGATCTTTCGGCCATTGACTGGCTCGAGGAGTTCCTGGCGGCGTACGAGGGCGCATTCGTCGTCGTCTCCCACGATCGTTACTTCCTGAACCGCATGGTGCGCGACATCGTGGAGCTCGAGCACGGCGATCTGACGCTGTACCCGGGCAACTACGACGAGTACCTGGTGGCCAAGCAGGCGCACGCGGAGTCGCGCGAGCAGCAGGCCAGGCAGCAGTCCCGCGAGATCAAGAAGGTCGAGCGATTCATCGAGAGGTTCCGCTACAAGAACACCAAGTCCCGGCAGGTCCAGTCGCGAATTCGGGCGCTGCAGAAGCTGGAGCGTGTTCGAACGGCGCGCGTCACCAGGAAGATCCACTTCGGATTCCCCGACGCTCCGCGCTCCGGCGATGTGGTGGTGCGTGCCGAGAGCGTGTGCAAATCGTTCGGCGATGTGGTGGTCTACGACGGTCTGGACTTGCTGCTGCGCCGCGGTGAGCGCATGGCACTGGTCGGACCCAACGGCTCGGGCAAGTCGACGCTGCTCAAGTTGCTGGCCGGCCGGCTGGAGGTCGACGCGGGCCGCCTCCAGCTCGGACACAACGTTCAGGTGCAGTACTACGCGCAGCACCAGCTCGATGCCCTGGACCCCGATTCTTCCGTGCTGGAGGAGCTGGAACGGGCAGCGCCCGGCCGCGAGCGGCTCGAGTTGCGCCGGCTGCTCGGCTGCTTCCTGTTCAGCGGCGACGATGTGGACAAGAAGGTCGAAATTCTCTCCGGCGGCGAAAAAGCGCGGCTGGCCCTGGCCAAGCTACTCGTGCATCCGGCCAACCTGCTGCTGCTCGACGAGCCGACCAATCACCTGGACCTGCGCAGTCGCGAGATGCTCGAAGAGGCGCTGAACGAGTACGCGGGCACGCTGGTCGTGATTTCCCACGATCGCTACTTCATCAATCGCGTGGTGACCTCCATCGGCGAGACCGGCTCCGGACGGATCACGCTTCAGCCGGGCGACTACGACGAGTATCTCGAGGGGCAGCGCCGCAGGGCCACCGAGCAGGAGACCACCGCAATCGATGAAGCCGTGCGCGACGAGCGCAAGGCCGCGAAGCGGCAGGCCGCGGAGCAACGCAACCGACTCTATCGGGAGCGCCAGCTCGCTCAGCAGAAGCTAGCACCGATCGAGGGTCAGATCGCCGAGCTGGAACGGCAGGTCAGCCAGCTCGAGGCGCAGCAGGCCGATCCACGAGTCTACCGGGATCCCCAACAGGCCGCGGAAGTGGGGCGCAAGAAGGCCCAGGCCGACACACGCCTCGAGCAGCTCTACGCCGAATGGGAATCCCTGGCATCCGGATCGCAGTGAGGAAAAGGGGGACATTCCACTTTATCTCCCGGACAATCGTATACTTGGTGCCAGATTTGTGGAGGAGGCCATGCGGGCGAGGCTGACGGCAATCGGGTTGGCCGCGGTGCTCTTGCCGGTGACACCGTGCGTCCTGGCACAGTGGGTCCGGTTTGTCGAGGATCCGTCCCGCCTGGATGCCGCGAGCAGCGTGGGCGCCGAGGACGTTCGCGAAAAAGACTACGCCTGGGCCGACGTCGACAGGGACGGGGACACGGACCTCGTTGTCGTACGCAAACAGCCGTTCACGACTGTAGGCAAAAACACCAACCGTCTGTTCATGAACGTGAACGGCATCCTCACCGATCGGACGGCGGAATTCGCGACCTCGGCCAGCGTCCCGGGCGACAACGGGTTTCTCACCCCGACGAACGACCGGGACGTGGCCCTCGTCGATGTCGACCTCGACGGCTGGATCGACGTGATCACCGCAGTGACGCTCAGCGATAGCGACCCCAAGCACATCGGGCATCCGCGGATCTACATGAACCTGTGCTGCGCGGTGGGCGGCTGTGACGCAACCTCCTGCGACGAGGAAGACTGGCTGGGATTCCACTACGACGAGCCCCGCATTCCACAGATGCTCTCCTACTCCGGCAGCAACGATTTCAATCCGCGGTTCAACGCGGTTTCCGCCGGAGACCTGACCGGCGACGGCTACCCCGACCTGTGGTTCAGCGACCACGACAGCAGCGGGGCCGCAGGGAGCAATCAGCCCCCGGGAGCCGATTTCAACGACCGGTACCTGATCAACCAGGGAGCGTCCAATCCCGGATTCTTCGACGACGTGACCCAGGATCCGGGTCGTCTCGTCGGGGTCGTTCCGGGCCAGGGACAGCCGTACGAGGTGTCCGCGTTCGGTGCCGCAAACGCCATTCGCGACATGAATGGCGATGGAGTCAACGACATCGTCAAGCACACCAGTTATCCGTCGCTATGGTATGTCGGTATCGCGTTCAACGAGGGGCAGGCGCCCGATCAGGGCTTCTTCGACACCTATGACGCGGTGAACGCACCGATCGCCTCCTCCTTCGTCTCCGTCGGAGACTTGAACAACGACAACAGGCTGGACATGGTGGTCACGGACGACGGCGCCGACCGCTACCTGCTGAATCAGGGTGGGGGTTTCGTTCCGGACTGGACGACCCATATTTTCTCGTTCATCCACATCGGCCCCGGTGGGCCCGCCGGCGACGACGGGTTCGGTGGCAACAGCGTGATCGAGGATCTGGACAACGACGGATGGAACGACGTGCTGATCGCCGACATGGCGGACGATTTGGTGGGTTGCACCGACCGCCTGCACATCTACAAGAACCGCGGTGGCGACCCCATCGGCTTGCAGGAGCAGACCTCGGGACCGTTTTGCCAGAATTTCTTCGGAAACCCCGCCAGTTGCATCGTGGCCAACATTCCCAGCAACCTCTTGAAGGGTACGTACGACATGGCGGTCTTCGATATCGACGGGGACGGGTGGAAAGACATGGTGCTCGGTCGCTGTACCGGAACGAACGTCTTCATGAACATCCCACCCGCCGACCCCAGCGGGGCGGTCGACCAGCACGACAGCTCGTCGCAGCTGCTCCTGGGCAAGGCCGCCGGTGGTGCTCTCGAGCTGACCTGGGGCGCTTCCTGCATTCTCGAGGACACCGACTACGCAATCTATTCGGCCCGGATCGACCTCCCGTTCACCGAGCACACTCCTGTCGTTTGCAGCACGGACGGTGCAACGAGCCAGACCATCACACCGGGTCTGCTCAACTCCTACTACCTCGTCGTACCCAACAATCAGGTGCTGGAGGGCTCGTACGGGAGCGGCAGCAGTACCGCGCGGGGGCAGGGTGCGAGTTGGTGCTTCCCACAGCTCCAGGGCACGTGCGCGTCGCGCACCCGATCTGATTGACCGTCCGGCGAGGGACTTGACCGTCGAGTAGAATGGCTCCTCCCGTGAACCAGCATCGTCCGCAGCAGTATCGAATTCTCATCGTGCTCCTGGCCCTGGGGCTGGCGAGCAGCGGCTGCTCGATCAAGAAGCTGGCCATCAACCGAATCGGTGACGCTCTGGCCGCAGGCGGAAGCACCTTCACTTCCGACAACGATCCCGAGCTGATCGAGGCGGCGCTGCCGTTCAGTCTGAAGCTGATGGAGTCCCTGCTGGCCGAGAGCCCGCGCCACGCGGGGCTGCTCGGAGCGTTGACCCAGGGGTTCACGCAATACGCCTACGCCTTCGTGCAGCAGCGGGCGGACGAGCTGGAGGACCACGATCTGGACGCCGCCACCGCCCAGTGGAACCGGGCGCGAAAGCTCTACCTCCGCGCGCGGGACTACGGGCTGCGCGGATTGAACCTGTCGCACGGGAATTTCGCGGAAGCGCTGCGGGCGGATCCGCCGGCTGCCGTGAGGGTCGCCGAGGCCGGGGACGTGCAGCTGCTGTACTGGACGGCCGTCTCCTGGTTCGCGGCCATCGCGCTCTCCAAGGACGACCCCGATCTGATCGGAGACCTGCCGGTGGCCGAGGCGCTGATCGATCGGGCCCTGGAGCTGAACGAGAGCTACCAGGACGGGGCGATCCACGGATTCCTCATCACCTACGAGATGAGCCGCCCGGGCGGTGTCGGCGATCCCGCTGCGCGCGCCCGCGAGCACTTCCATCGGGCGATGGAGCTCTGCGAGGGGCAGCTGGCATCGCCGCTGGTCGCCCTGGCCGAATCCGTGGCCCTGGCCGAGCAGAACCGCGCCGAATTCAACGACTTGCTGCGGCGGGCGCTGGAGATCGACGCGGATGCCAGACCCCAGTCGCGCATCGACAATCTGGTCCACCAACGCCGGGCGCGCTGGTTGCTGGAACGAGCGGATCGGTTGATCCTGGACTGAGGAGAGACACCCCATGAGCTGTTCCGTTCGTCGCATTAGGGCCTGGATTCTGGCCCTCGTCGTGGTTTCGGTGGGAGCGCCGAGCGAGGCTCTCGCGGCGAAGCAGGTGATCAAGCTGATGACCCTGGCGCCCAGCGGCTCGTCCTACCACCGCTCGCTGCAGCGGATGGGCGAAGCCTGGCGCGACGCGTCGGGTGGCGCGGTTGAGCTGATCGTCTACGCGGGCGGCATCCAGGGCGGCGAGGCCGCCATGGTCGAGCGCATGTGGATCCGGCAGGCGCAGGCCGGGTTGTTGACGGCGACGGGTCTGGAGCTGATCGAGCCGGCCGTGGCCGGACTGCAGAACATGCCGATGATGTTCCGCAACCTCGACGAGGTGGACTACATCGGACGCAAGCTGCAGCCCAAGCTGGAAAAGCGCATGTACGACAACGGCTTCGTCGTGCTGGCCTGGATCGACACCGGCTGGGTGCGCTTCTTCTCGCGCACGCCGGTGGTCCGCTTCGACGATCTCAAGCGACTGAAGCTGTTCACCTGGGCCGGGAACACCAAGACGATTGACGTGATGACCCACGCGGGGCTCAAGCCCGTCCCGCTCGAGACTGGGGACATTCTCACCGGCTTGCAGACGCGCCTGATCGACGCCGTCCCGCTGCCGCCGTTCTACGCGCTCGCGCTGCAGGTCTACCGGCACGCGCCGCACATGCTCGATCTCAACTGGGCGCCGCTGGTCGGAGCCCTGGTCGTGACGCGCAGGGCCTGGGAACGGATACCCGAGCCGCTGCGCCCGCAGCTGCGCGAGGCGGCGGCAACGGCCGGCGCCGAGATCAAGGCCGCGGGCCGCAACGAGGGCGTCCAGTCCATCCTGACCATGCGCGAAAAGTGGGGCCTCACGGTCCACGAGGTCACACCCGCGGTCGAGGCCGAGTGGCGCGCGGCCGTCGAAGCCGCGTATCCCAAGATCCGGGGTCGGATCGTCCCCGCCGATATCTTCGACGAAGTCCGCAGCCTGCTTCGAGAGTACCGGGCAGCCGGCGGTACGGCTCCCTAGGTGTCCGTGCTGCCGGAAGCCGGCGAGGAGCTCGGAGGGTGGCGTCGGCTGCTGACCGGCGGTGAGAACCTGCTCGTCATGCTGGCCCTCGCGGCGATGGTCTTGCTGCCGCTGGTCCACGCGTTGCTGCGACAGTTCGGCATGGGCGTCTCCGGAGCGACCACCATCGTGCAGCACCTGGTGCTGGTCGTCGGCATGCTCGGCGGCGCCCTGGCGGCGCGAGAAGGACGTCTGTTGGCGCTCTCCACGCTCCGCACGTTGCTCCGGGGGCGCTGGAACGCCGCGGCCCTGATCATCAGCAGCGCCTACGCCGTGGCCACGTGCGCCTTCCTGTACGGGGCAAGCAAGCAGTACGTGGTCGAGACATCCATGAGAATCGGCCGGGAACTGGCCTACGGCATTCCGGTCTGGATCGTGCAGCTGGTTCTACCCATCGGCTTTGTCGTGATCGGGCTGCGGCTGTTGTGGCATTCCTCCGCGAAGTGGAGCGGTGTCGCGTTGACCTTTGCCCTGGCCCTGGCCCTCGTGCTGCTGGTCAAGCACCCTCCGCTCGCGCCCCAGGCACTCGTCGTACCGCTGCTGCTGCTGCTGGGTGTCTCCGCAGTTCTGGGGGCGCCGATCTTCACCGTGCTGGGAGGCGCGGCGCTGATCCTGTTCTGGGGCCAGGACGGACCCATCGCGTCGGTCGCGCTCGATCACTATCGCATGGTCGTCAACCCGTCGCTGCCCGCCATTCCGCTGTTCACGCTGGCCGGTTACTTCCTGGCCGAAGGCGGAGCGTCCAAGCGGCTGATTCGCGTATTTCAATCACTGGTGGGTGGGATTCGCGGCGGCCCGGCGATTCTGACGGCGTTGATCTGCGCCTTCTTCACATCGTTTACCGGTGCGTCCGGCGTGACGATCCTGGCCCTGGGTGGACTGCTGATGCCGGTGTTGCTCGCGGCCGGCTATTCGGAGCGCAACACGATCGGCTTGCTCACCGGCGCGGGGTCGCTGGGCCTCCTGTTTCCGCCGGCACTGCCGTTGATTCTCTACGCGGTCGTGGCCAGCACGATCGGCTCCAATGTCTCGATGACGCGAATGTTTCTCGCCGGCATCGTGCCGGGACTAGTGCTGGTCGCTCTCACCGCTGCCTGGGGCGTGCTACAGGCGCCTCGGCGCGAGCGCGCTCGAGGCCCCCGCGATGCGGGCGAGCTGGCGCGTTCGGCGTGGGACGCGAAGTGGGAGCTGCTGGTGCCGGTCGTCGCGATGGTCGCGCTGTTCGGGGGATTTGCCACCCCGGTCGAGGCGGCCGCCGTCACCGCGCTGTA
>SMVA01400043.1_pt1 | contig 15486 bp, 10 predicted proteins | sample 2456451 | NCBI WGS metagenome assembly SMVA01 (sample SAMN11095933, study PRJNA526329) | marine sediment metagenome | biome: Marine sediment; feature: Surficial sediment; material: Deep marine sediment; isolation source: Hadal surficial sediment | place: Pacific Ocean | collected 2014-05 | depth...
AGACCCAGCAGCGAGTTCCACAAGACCATCTTCACGGGCTTCCCCACCGCGATCAGCACGCGCTTGCGCAGCGTGCTCAGGCGCTTGCGTCCACGGGACGCCTATCATGCATCGCTTCAATACCCTGGTCCGTGTCCGGGGAGTGCAAGGGAACGGTAAGGAATCGGCAATAGCCACAGAATGCCGGAATACTCGGCCTCGTGGAGGGGTATGATGGAGTATCCGACCTGGATGGTCGACGGCGGAAAGGAGTCCTCATGAAGAGAACCGTTCGAATGTTGCTGTCCCTCATCATCGCATGCACGCTACTGCCCATCGCTGCCCTGGCCGAGGGAAGCAGCCCCATGCCGACACAACAGCCCACCGTGCAGCCGAAGACCCCGCAGCAGCTGGCAGTGGAGCACTACAACGCCGGCGTGCGGATGCGGGACAAGGCGTGGAAGCTGGAGGCCAAGCTCCTTCAGGCCCCGGATGAGAAAAAGCGCGCGAAAATTGCCGCCAAGATCGAGCGGCAGTACAAGCTCGCCATCAGGGACTTTTCGGCGGCGACGCAGAAGAACCCCGGTCTCCATCAAGCACACGGCAGCCTGGGTTACGCTCTTCGCAAGACCGGGCAGTACGAGGATGCGCTGACCTCGTACGACCGCGCCCTCAGGCTGGCCCCGGACTACACCGAGGCCATCGAGTACCGCGCGGAGGCCTACCTGGGTCTCGGCCGGCTCGAGGACGCCAAGAAGGCGTACATGAAACTGTTCGGGATGGACCGGGGCAGCGCCGACACGCTGCTGACGGCCATGCAGGACTGGGTGGAGAAGCGTTCGTCGGACCCCGGCGACCTGTCGTTCGAGAGCGTCAGCGAGTTTGCCGGCTGGGTGGAGGCGCGCACCGACGTCGCCCGCGAGACCGCCAGCCTGTCGCAACAGCAGAAGCGCAAGTGGTGATCCCGGCATCTTCCAGCACATGCGGAAACCCGCAGGGCTGACAGCCCTCCTGATCCTGGCGGTGGCTCCCGGGTGCTCGTCCCGGACCCTGGTGGTCTCGCCGGAAGCCGCGTCGGTCCCCGGGGAGGCCTGGACATGGGAACTCCCGCCGGGGTTCTCGGAACCCGTGGTTCCTGCCGACAACCCCATGTCGGCAGTGAAGGTGGAGCTGGGTCGTCATCTCTTCTACGACCGCAGGCTATCGGGCAACGGGACCTTCTCCTGCGCCGACTGTCACGCGCAGGAACGGGCGTTCACCGACGGCCGCGGCCGCGCCCGGGGCTCCACCGGCCAGATCCATCCCCGCAGCGCCATGAGCTTGACCAACGTGGCCTTCAACGCGACGCTGGGCTGGGCGGATCCATCCCTGGAGACCCTGGAGTCGCAGGCCCGGGTCCCCCTGTTCAACCAGACCCCGGTGGAGCTGGGGCTGGCGGGGAGGGAGGAGGAGATGCTCGGTCGCCTGCGCAGCGTGCCCCGGTATCGCGATCTCTTCGCCGCTTCCTTCCCGGAACAGGCGGATCCGATAGAACTCCCCAACGTGCTGCGGGCTCTGGCCAGCTTCGAGCGGACGCTGATCTCGGGAGACTCCCCGTACGACCGGTTCACTTTTCATGACGATCGGGACGCGCTCTCCGGGTCGGCGCGCCGCGGCATGCGCCTGTTCTTCTCCGATCGCGTCCCTTGCAGCAAGTGTCATGCCGGCTTCAACTTCTCCGGACCGGTCCGGTTCCAGGAGATGAGAACACCACGGCCCATATTCCACAACACCGGGCTCTACAATCTCGACGGATCCGGCGGCGTTCCTCGCGACAACCCGGGCCTTGCCGAGCATACGGGTCGCCGCCGGGACCGCGGCCGCTTCCGCGCACCCACCCTGCGCAACATCGCCGTCACCGCCCCCTACATGCACGACGGCAGCATCAGCACCCTGGAGGAGGTCGTCGACCACTACGCCCGAGGGGGCCGCCTCATCGAGTCCGGACCGTTTGCCGGGGACGGCAGCCTGAGCCCCCAGAAGAGCGAGATCATCGAGGGCTTCGAGATCACCACGGAGGAGAAGGCGGACCTCGTGACGTTCCTCCGCAGCCTCACGGATGAACGGTTCCTGCGCGATCCCAGGTTCTCCAGCCCCCAGCGCAGCAGTCCATAGCGTCTCTTGCGTCAACGCAACTAGACCGTCTAGTTCGGCAGGGTGCGCGGCAGGGTGCGCATACGGTGCGCCAGTTCGGAGAGCATGGCCCGCGCCATGGCCGCTTCGTCCTGGGTGGGATCTTCCTCGAGGGCGCCGTAGACATGCTGGTAGGCGGCGGTGGGATTCTTCAACGCTCCCATGAGGACACGTGCGGCGCCCAGGTGAGCTCGAGCCCGGCCGGGTCCCATGGGGTGATCTGCCAGCGCGCGCTGGTAAGCGGCGAGGGCGGCGCGCGGGTGTCGCTCGAGCTCCAGCTTCTCCGCCAGGACGATCTTGTCCATGGCGCCGATGTTGCCTCGCGTCTGCGAGTGCGGCGAGCCGAAGAAGCTCTCGGCCGCCTGCTCCCAGCGACCGGCGGCCATGGCGTCCCGCAACGCCTGTGCCTCCCCGCCCGGCGGCGGCGCGGCCGCCCTGGGGCGCCTTCGCAGGTCCGGCTCCGGGCGGCCGTAAGCCAGCCGGTTCAGGCCAATCGCAAGCACCCAGCCGGCGGCGAACCCGCCGATGTGCGCGCCGTGCGCCACGCCGCCGGAACCCACCGTCAGCAGCACCGGCAACAGGTTGTCGAAGATCAAGTAGAAGCCCAGCACCAGACGCGCCAGCAACTCGACGACGTTGGCGAAGAACGGAAACAGGAAGATCCAGACCCGCACACGGTTCTTGGGGAACCACAGGAAGTACAGGCCCAGGACTCCCGAGATGGCTCCGGAAGCTCCCACCGACGGAATGTTCGATCCCATGCGCAGAACGCCGTCGCCCAGCGTGGCAGCCACACCGGTCCCCAGGTAGGCCGCGAGATATCCCAGCTTGCCCAGCCGGTACTCCACATTGTCGCCGTAGATCCACAGGAACAGCATGTTACCCAGCAGGTGCATCCAGCCGCCGTGGAGGAACATGGCGGTGAAGATGTCCACCGTGGACGGCGCGGTGGGACGAAACCCGTGGCGGAAGACCACCAGGTCGTACTCGCTCACCCTCTGTGCCATCTCGAAGCGCGCGCGGCGACCCAGGCCCTGCTCTTCGCCGATGAGGTTCACGTACTCCCTCACTGCCGGGTCGCGGAGATCGGCGTGCTGGCCGGCCAGGGGCAACAGCATGAGGAACACGAGGACGTTGGCGGCGATGAGGGCATAGTTCACCCACGGGGTTCCCGGGGGGTTGGGGCTGTCGCCGATGGGAAGGAACACGGGCTCTCCTGCGGCTGCGGAGGTTGGTGAGCGTTCCGCTTTATTCTATCGCAAACGGATTCCGGCACCGGAGGGAACCCACGTGGTGGTAGGATGCCCGCATGGATACACTCATCCTGCGTGACCGCCGCTTCCTGTCTCACGATCCCGGCGCCGGGCATCCCGAGAACCCCGGGCGCCTGCAGGCGATACACGACGATCTTGATGCGCACGAGATCCCGGGCACTTGCACACGGACGCCGCGGTCGGCGCGTCGCAAGGAACTGGAGCGAGTCCATGACGCCGCGCATGTGGACCGCATTCATGCCACCGAGGGCTTGGAGCGCGTACAGCTCGATCCGGACACCGCCACCAGCGCCGGCTCCTACCAAGCCGCCATGCACGGCGCCGGGGCCGTCTTGCAGGGCACCGAGGCGGTGGTGGCCGGTGAGGCACGGGGTGCCTTCGCCCTGGTGCGTCCGCCGGGCCATCATGCCGAGTCGTTCACGGCCATGGGGTTCTGCCTGTTCAACAACGTCGCCGTGGCCGCCGCACACGCCCTCGACGAACTGGAGTGCAAGCGCGTTCTCATCCTGGACCCCGACGTCCACCACGGCAACGGCACCCAGCACAGCTTCTGGGACCGGCGCGATGTCCTGTACGTCTCCAGCCATCGCTTCCCCTTCTATCCCGGGACCGGTGCCTTCGACGAGGTGGGGACAGGAGCGGGAGAGGGCTACACCGTGAATCTTCCCATGCCGGCGGGAATGGGAGACGCCGACTTCTATCATCTCTACAGCCAGATCGTGGAACCGGTGGTGAACGAGTATCGCCCGGATCTCATCCTGGTCTCGGCCGGCTTCGACACCTGGGTAAACGATCCGCTGGGGGGCATGGCCATGACCGCCGGCGGCTACAGCGCACTGTTCGGGCTGTTCCTGCGCTGGGCCGAGGAACATTGCCCCGGCCGGGTGGTGTTCGCGCTGGAAGGCGGCTACGACCCTCCCGGCCTGGTGGCGGGGGTGCGTGCTGCCCTGGAGCTCACCTCGGGCGCTGCCGAGGCGCCGGAGGGCATCGGGGCCCCTCCCGGCGAATCCGCCCAGGAGATCGCCCGCCATGCGCGGCGGGTGCTTTCGCCCTACTGGAGCGCTCTGCGCGGCTTTCTGTAATAATGAGAACAGGCTCTTGCAATCCACGCGGCAGGCAGTGCCAGAGGGTTGGCTTGCGACTCGATGAAGGGGGGGGAGAGCGACCATGCACAGGAGGTTGCTTCGTCTCCTCGCCCCGATCCTGCTGATCCTGAGTGCCTCGGGCGCGCTGGCACAGACCGATGCCGTGATCATCGGGCGGGTCACCGATGCGGAGGGCAGGCCGCTGCCTGCAGTCACCGTCACCGTCTTCAGCCCCACCGCAGCCATGACGCAGGTGGGCACCGTCACCGATGCGAAGGGCCGTTACCGCTTCGCCGCCCTGCCCCCGAGGAACGACTTCCTGGTGGTGGCCGAGATCGTGGAGTACGCCCGGGTCGAGGTGGGACCGGTAGACCTGGACCCCGGCAAGACCACCACGGTGAACATCTCGCTGGTTCCCTCCAGCGAGACCAGCGAGAAAGTCGTGGTGGTGGCCAAGGGCGACATCGTGGACCTGTCCAGCACCAAGACCTCCACCGTCTTCAATAGCGAGTTCATCGAGGGCCTCCCCATCATGGGGCGCACGTATCAGAGCATCCTCACGCTCGCCCCCGGCGTCACCGATGTGGACGGGGATGGAAATCCCAACGTCAACGGCGCGCGCGAGACCGAGTTGCAGACGCTGGTGGACGGAGCCAACACCACCGATCCGTTCAGCGGGACGTTCGGCATGAACCTCAACATCGAGTCCATTGCAGAGATCGAGGTCATCACCACCGGCTTCCCGGCCGAGTACAGCGGCGCCACGGGCGGATTTGCCAACATCGTCACGAAGTCGGGCGGCAACGACATCTCGGGTTCCTTCAAGCTCTTTTACCGCTCGGATCTCCTGGACAACGACGGCGCCAACAACAACGACTTCACCAACTCCGTGCTGTTCGATGACCTGGATGGTTTTCAGGACTACCGACCGTTCTTCACGCTGGGAGGCCCCATTATCAAGGACCGGCTATGGTATTTCACAGCCCTGGAGTACATCTCCAGGGAAACGCCCATCAACGCCGGGACGGTGGCATTCCTGGAGACGGAGACGGGGTGGAACAACTTTGCCAAGATCACCTGGCAGATCAGCCCCGACAACCGGATTGCGTTCCAGGTCAGCCAGGACCCGAGACGGTTCACCGGTTTTGGCCTGAGTACCGGAGTGCACCCCGAGTCGGATTTCTACTTCGATCAGGGCGGCTCGGTGAGCACCGTGCGCTGGACCAGCAACATATCGCCCGCTATTCTGCTCGAGAGCCTGATATCCCGCTTCGACGCCAGCATCGATGTGCTGCCCATCTCGGACCCGGACCGCTGTCCCCTGGACGCCCTGGGCCGCTGCAATCCGGCTGCCGAGGACCTCTACACCATCGATGACAACAGCGGCCAGGTCCACGGGCCGTACTTCCTGACTCACCGCGACCAGCGCGTGCGGGACTCAATGAAGTCGAACCTCTCCCTCTATCAGGACGGCGCCTCAGGGCAGCACAATATCAAGCTGGGCGTGGAGCTGGCCTGGGAGAGTTACACCAACCAGCTCAATGAGGCCCGGGTGCGGATCGACGATTTTGAGGCGAGCGGCACCAGCGGCGGCATCGGTGGTGGCGGTGGCGGCGACCAGCGCTTCACCGGCACCATCCAGTTTGTCGACGCATTCCCGGAAGACCAGACGCGTCAGGCGAAGAAGGACCACCTGGGATTGTACCTGCAGGACTTCTACAAGCCGCTGCCGAATGTCTCCATCCAGGTCGGCTTGCGCTTCGACCGCGACGAGGCCACCACGGATGGTTGGGATCCGTTCGACCCGCGCGATGAGGCAGACGAGTTCCTGAAGCTACTGGCGCAGGGGCGCCGCGTGCCGGTGGAAGATCTGGTGTTCCCGGACGCGCTCACCGAGCCCGGCATGCAGTTCGACCTCAACGGTGACGGCAGGGACTCGGACCACTGCGGCGGGGATTGGGGGGGACTGAACAGATACACCAATGCTCTGGTCAGAGGTTTCTCCGTGAACCCTGACGGGACTTACTTCCTCGTGGGGGACTTGAGCCAGGACGACTGGGACGCGCTGGGCAATGATGGAGCTGACGGAGTCCCGGATTTTTTCCAGCCTTTCCCGAACGATGACGCGGAGGACTACTTCAGGTTCCTTGACATTGCCGGCGACAACGTCTGCGTGGGCGGTGGGAGAGATGGCGAACCCTGCGACCCGGCCAACGGCCATGCGGATTGCGTCCTGGGTCAACTGGCGGGTTTCTGCGGAACCAATGACGGCACCACGCTGTTCGACCCGAGCCTGGCAGGGCAGATCATCATCGTCGGCGGAGAGTACTCCGCCGCCTCGTGCAACGGCGACCTGCTATGTGACCAGATCTACTTTGTCCCCGGTGGCAATGCTACCGGCAAGACCAATGGTGATGCACAGGTCGAGAACCCCAACTGTGACCGGTTGAACGACGACATTCTCTTCCTCTACACCGTCTACCATCGGCACCAGTTCGATGACTACCCCGGCCCGGTGAACTTCGCCACCGGCGTGCTGGCTGGAACTCACCGCCGGCGCGAGCCCATCGAGCTCATCAACAACAATCTGGCCGTACGGCTGAGCGTCTCGTGGGACCCCTGGGCCAACAACAAGACCAAGCTGTTCGCGTTCTGGGGGCGTTACTACGGGACCTTGCACCTGGCTTCCATCGTTCCGGAGCTTGGCCCGGATCCACAGACTTCCGTCTATGACCCCAACGTTCTCTTGCCGCTGGGCGCGGATGCCCAGCCGTTCATCATCGGAAGGTTCTCCATCACCCAGGTGGATCGCAATCTGCAGACACCGTTCACCGATGAGTTCACCATCGGTTTCGAACGCGAACTCTCCGCCAACTGGGCCGTATCCCTCACCTACATCAACCGCAAGAGCCACGACCTCCTGCAGGATGTGGACATCAATCACTTCACCCGGGATCTGAATGGTGACGGCATCGCCGACGACAACTTCGGCAAGGTGATCGCGCCGGGCGACTTCGATCCGGGGCAGCCGGGTGACGGTCCCGGAGATGGCGGCCCGGGAGACGAAGATATGGCCGGCAACCTGGTGGCACCGGACGGGCTGCCGGATCAGTTCGCCTACAATCCGTTCTTCTCCGAGATCCTGCGGGTGGGGAACTTCAACTCCTCCGACTACCGGTCGGTTCAGCTGGTGCTCACCCGCCGGCTCAGCCGGCAGTGGCAGATGAATGCCTCCTATGTCTGGTCCGAGGCAGTAGGCGACGCCGAGTCGTTTGATTCGATCCTCGGTGACGATGTGGGCACCGTGGAGAACGAGTTCGGACCGCTGAGCTACGACCAGACCCACGTGGTAAAGTTCAGCGCTGTGACGTTCCTTCCCAAGGGCCAGATGCTGGGCGGCATCATCCAGTGGTCGTCCGGCTTGCCCTTCTCTGTCATCCTGGAGACCAATTCGTTCGATTCCTTCGGCTCGTCGTTTCTGCGTACCCACTATCCCACAGCACAGCGCAACGACCAGAGGAACGAAGGGGTATGGCGGGTGGACGTGAACTACCAGAAGAGCATGAATTTCGGGCCGGTGTCGGCTTCCATCGGCGTCGAGGTGCAGAACCTCACCAATTCCGATGACCTGCGCGTCAACAGCTACGACCTCGATGCCTTCATCGCCCTGGACGCGACCCGCAATTTCGGGCGCCGTTGGCAGCTCAGCCTGTCGATGAGCTTCTGATCGGGGTCGCTGTAGCCGGACGCCGACCCTCTGCCCAGCACCTCCCGTACCACAGGGCTGCGTCAGGACGCTCGCTCCATCGCTGGAAGGAAGAGAGGGCCGCGTCGAAGGATTCGTCGTCGGTCAACCGGGCGCTCACCATGCGCTCCCTCGCCTCCACCAGGATGCCGACGAAGTTCGCGGTAAAGGCGGAGAAGTCATGGTTGCCCGCGCAACTGCCGAAGAATAGCCAGTCGTTGCGTAGAGGCTTCGCCCCGGCTTCTTGCAGGAGCGACACCAGCCGCCTGCCCACCAGAGGGTCGTTGCCCATGGCCGCGAACTGTCGCATGTAGGCCCGCCACAACTCGATCACGCCTTCGGGCTCCGGCCACAAGCGTAGGACATCGTGGTCGTCATCCTCCAGGATGATCCTCCCTCCCGGCCGCAGCGCCTGCACCATGGATCGCACCACACTGCCGGGATCGGAGACGTGCTCCAGCACGAAGCGGGCGTGGGCCACGTCGAAGCTCCCCCACTCCTGGTGAGACAGTGGGAGCTGAGTGACATCGCCCTCTCGAAGCTCCAGCAGGGACTCCTCGCCGTCCTCACGGGCCAGACGCAGAGCTTCGCTGATCTGTCGCCGGTCGCGCTCGATGCCGAGAACATGACCGTCCGGTCCCGCGACCCGAGCCATGGCTCGGGTGAACTGCCCGAGGCCACAGCCCACGTCCAGGATCCTCTCGCCGCCGCGCAGGGCCATGGCCTGCAGCGATGTATCGTTCAGCAGGACGTTGAGACGGGAAAGGCGCCGCTGCCCCTCGGCATCGGTGCCGTGGATGTACTCGCTGCCCATGAAACCTCAGCCACCCAGCAGGTTCTTGGGCAAGTGCATGCTCACCAGGACGTGCGGGACGTCAACCACCTCGGAGATCTTGAGGTCACCGGCGAGGGAGCACAGGACGTAAGCCTCCATCCGGTCCATGCCCTGCTGCTGCACCAGATAGTCGATCATATAGCCGGTGGCCTTGCGCGCCGCCTCGTCCAGAGTGGCAGCGAAGGCGGTGACCGCGTAGGCATCCGCCGTCTCGTAGTGCGGCTCCTGGATGGGGCCGCGATCCTTGAGGACCTCCAGCTCGTAGGTGATGGTCATCGGCGCCTCGATGGCGGTGCCGCACACCTCGCCGTCTCCCTGGGCGGCGTGGGGATCGCCGATGGAAAACAGCGCCCCTTTCACGAACACGGGGAAGTAGACGATGGTCCCTGCCGTGAGGTACTGATTGTCCATGTTTCCGCCATTGGCGCGCGGCGGAATGGTGCTGAGCATCTCGTCGGTGTCCGGGGCCACGCCCATCACGCCGGGGAACGGTCGCAGCGGGATCTGGCGGCCGGCGAACTCCGCGAAGCGGGCGCCCGGCTCGAAGCGAAAGATCTTCAGGAACGGCTCGGGGAACTCGTCGGCCAGGAGGCCGAAGTCAGGCGTCGATGCCACCCAGCCCCAGTCTCCCAGCTCGAGGTGGTGCAGGGTCACCTTGAGCACGTCGCCGGGCTCAGCCCCCTCGACGTAGACCGGGCCGGTCAACGGATGGATGAGCCCGAAGTCGAGGCCGGCAAGGTCGGCGGCGGTGGAGTCCGCGGTCAGCTGTCCGTCGGTGGCCTCCTCGGTCTCCGCCCGGATCACGGCGCCCGACTGGACACGTAACACGGGGGGAATCGTGCGGCTGAAGCGGTTGTGGGTCTGATCCCGCGTGAGAGTGTGATCCGCCTCGGGAACATGCACGATGGGACCCGGGTCACCGGTGGGGTCGAAGCATCCCGCCATCAGGAGGGTCGCCGCCACTGCGGCGGTCAAGAATGAGTGAGCTCGCATGATCCCTCCTCAGCCGCCGACAATCGGCAGCAAACCTGGATGTACCGTCCATTCCAGATGCCAGAGTTCTCCGCTGCCGCGCTGCAGGCAGGCCAGGGTCCCGGTGCGGAACAAGACCATCTCCGGAGGCCCCTCTCGTGCCAGGAGGTACGAGGACAGCAGGCTCATGAACGGCAGATGTCCCACCAGCATGAGGTCGCGCTCCTCTGCCTCTACCTCACCGGCGATGATCATCGGTGAATCGTTGGGGTTCAAGCCGGCGTGCTGTATCACCGGCGGCGAACCGCTCAGTGCGGTTGCCAGGATCTTCGCGGTCTGCTCCGCCCGGTCCTTCCCGCTATGCCACACCTCGACCGGCTGCAGGCTCAGGGACTTGATGAACGCCGCCAGCCGTCCGATCCCCTCTCGACCTTCCCGAGACAGGCCGCACGCCGGATCCACCGCCGGCGCGGCAGCGGTGCCGTGACGCGCGAGATAGAGTCGCATCCCGCTCATGAGACACCCGGAGGGATGATGGCGAAGGCACGCACAGGGAAGGTACCCAGCCGGCGCACCTTCACCGGCACGGCGAAGAACCGGAAGCCCTGTTCGGGCAGGACGTCCAGGCCGCAAAGATGTTCGGCCACGGGAATGTCGGCGCCCAGCAAGAGTGTGTGCGCGGGTCTCTCCCGGTCCGCCAGGTCATCCAGATTGACCGAGTCGATGCCCACCAGCGCGGCCCCGACGTCGCGAAGAAACTCCGCCGCCTCCCGGGTGAGAAACGGATTGGCCTCCAGGTAGCGCGGCGTTCCCCAGTGCGCCGACCAGCCGGTCTCGATGAGCACCGCTTTCCCGGCCAGGTCCCACCCCTGGAACAGCCCGGGGCCCACGCCGCGCCCCTGCTGGGTGTCGTGGCGGAACACCACGCCGGGAAGATCGGCCAGCGAGGCGAGGGGCAGCTCCGCCAGGTCCTTGCCACGGTCGAAGCGGTGGAACGGGGCATCCACGTACGTCCCGGTGTTGGCCACCATCTCGATCCGGCCGATATGGAACTCGGTGCCGGGTGCGTAGTTCTTGCGGGAGTCGGCGCGGCTGAGAAACACCTCCACCTTGGGACCCGGCAGGCCGGGGTGGGTGATCATGCCGTCCTCGACGGCGTGACTGAGATCAATGAAGGTCGCTTTCATGGAGCTCCGCTGGCCGGGCCTCTAGACACATTCTATCAGGTCCCTGTAGGCGGGAGGCTCTGCTACAATGCCCGGCCTTCAGTCGAGGAGAGCATGGCCTCATCAAGCCGCAACAAGACCCGATGGCAGTATCCGGAGGCCCGCAAGGGCGAGGTGGTGGACGACTACCACGGCACTCGCGTGGCGGACCCGTACCGCTGGTTGGAGGACCCCGAGGACGCGGAGACGCAGCGCTGGGTGGAGGCACAAAACCGGCTCACACGCTCCTATATCGACTCGTTCCCCCGCCGCGGTGATCTCGAGACGCGGCTCATCGCGCTGTGGAACTACCCCAAGCACGGGCTGCCGCTCAAGCATGGCGGTCGCTACTTCTACTCCAGGAACGACGGCCTGCAGGATCAGGCGGTGCTGTACTGGGCAGAATCTCTGGCACAAGAGCCCCGGGTCCTGCTGGATCCCAACCGACTCAGTGAGGACGGCACGGCCGCCCTCAGCAACGAAGCGGTCAGCGATGACGGGAAATTCCTCGCGTACGGGATCTCCAGCCACGGCAGCGACCAGCAGGAGATCCGCATACGGGATGTGGATAGCGGCACGGACCTGGACGAGGTCATCCGCTGGGCGAAGTTCGCCGGGATCGCCTGGAGGAAGGACAGCAGCGGCTTCTTCTACAACCGCTTTCCCGAGCCGGGCACCGTGCCTCCCGAGGACGAGAACAACTTCGCCCAGGTCTACTGGCACCGACGGGATACACCGCAATCAGCGGACGAGCTGGTCTTCGAGATGCCGGATCGGAAGGAGCTGGGATTCTACCCGTTCATCACCGAGGACGGCGAGTACCTCGGACTGTTCTCCTACCTGGGCACCGACCCGCGCAACGGCTTCTACGTGAGGCCCGCAGACAGCAACGGCGAGTTCCAGTGCATCATGGACGTGGGCAAGTCACTGTTCCGCCCCGTGGGAAATGTCGGGTCGACGTTCTTCATCCAGACGGATCTGGATGCCCCTCGTGGCCGCATCATCGCCATGGACGTGAACCGTCCGGAGCGCGAGCACTGGCGGGAGATCTTGCCGCAGCAGGATGACGTCATCAACACTGTGGCTCTCATCGCGGATCATCTGGTGGTGCAGTTCATGCACAACGCGCACGAGCTGCTGTGGATCTATGACCTGGAAGGAAACAAGATCTCCGAGATCGACCTTCCCACCATGGGCTCCATCGGAGGCGTCTCGGGCAGGCAGAAGGACGATGAAATGTTCTTCCTGTTCACCTCGTTTGTGTACCCCACCGTCATCTATCGCTACGACTTCTCCACCGGGGACACCAGCGTCTTGCGCGAGTCCGAGATCGACTTTGACCCTTCGTCCTACGAGACCACGCAGACCTTCTACACCTCCCGCGACGGCACCCGCGTCTCCATGTTCTTGACGCACAGGAAGGGACTCGTCAGGGACGGCAACAACCCCACGCTTCTCTATGGTTACGGCGGGTTCAACATCCCCGTCACGCCGGCCTTCTCCGTGTCACGTCTCCTGTGGCTGGAGAACGGCGGTGTCTACGCGGTGGCCAACCTGCGTGGCGGCAGCGAGTACGGCGAGGACTGGCATCGCGCCGGGATGCTGGAGAACAAGCAGAATGTCTTCGACGACTTCATCGCCGCCGCCGAGTGGCTGGTGGAGAACGACTACACCTGCCCGGGCCGGCTGGCCATCAACGGCGGCTCCAACGGCGGCTTGCTGGTCACCGCCTGCCTGTTGCAGCGCCCGGACCTGTTCGGAGCGGTCGTGGCGCAAGTGCCGGTCACCGATATGCTGCGCTACCACCACTGGACGGTGGGGCGCTACTGGGTCCCGGAGTACGGAAACGCCGAGAAGAACCCGGAACACTTCCGCATCCTGCACGCCTACTCGCCCCTGCACAATATCCGGCCGGGCGTGGCCCATCCGCCGACGCTGCTGGCCACCGCCGACACCGACGACCGGGTCGTCCCCGCCCACGCCAAGAAGTTCGCCGCTGCACTCCAGGCCGCCGACGCCGGCGACCATCCCATTCTCATTCGCGTGGAGACCCGGGCGGGGCACGGCGCCGGCAAACCCACCCGCAAGCTCATCGAGGAGGCCGTGGACATCTACAGCTTCCTGTTCAAGGCGCTCTCGCCACCCGTCCAGACCTAGCAGTCCGCCAGAGCCCGGGTATCTGCTTGACATCGAAACGGATGAAGGTACATAAGGTAGTGTGCTCTGTGGACTGATCGCCAATCCTCCGCGAGGAAGACATGTCTGAGAAGAAGGCGCTCAGGAATCGTCTGAATCGACCTTCTCTCGTCGCTGTGGCCGTCGGATGCGCCCTTGCGGCCGTTCTCGTCGGGGCGGCGGCAGCCGAGACGGCAGAGCTGGCACCGCTACGGATCGAGAAGACTCCCGGGGTCTCGGAGGATCGGCGCGGATGGTACTCGAACCGCACGCTCACCGTGGCAGTCGAGATCGACCGGGACGGAGCGCGGCTGGTGGCGTACACCATCAAGGAACGTCCGTTCCTGCGTACTCTCCACCTGCCCGCCGTGCGGACCATAGGGCAGGATCGCGACCCGCAGATCGAGGTGGTCCTCCTGGGCCCCGGGGGCGTGCAGCACACCCAGCGGAAGCCGCTCCGGGGACTCTGCCTCCTGCACGCGCCTGGAGTCGAGCCCCACATCGCCGGCGATACGATCCGGCTGCACCGCGACACCATCCTCATCGAAGTCCCCGAGGTTGCCGGATTCGACCGGCTCGAGCTGGCCTTCCACGAGGACGACCCGCACGCACCGGCGCGCCGGTCGCTGGGCGTGAAGTCGCTCGACGCCGCCCACTTCACGCCCGCCGGCGGCAAAGTCCGCTACGGCAGTTCGGCCATAGCCAGCGCTGAAGCGACAAGCGTTGGTGTGGAGGTGGCCCTGGCGACCTCGGGCCAGGTCCACTGGCCCGAGGAGTACGGCGACCCTGACATCTTCCGGGTCGAGGGAAGCGAGGCGGAGATCGATCGGCGCCTGAACGTCACCGTGGTTCCCGACGGCTACAGTTATGCCGACAAGGCGGTGATGGACGCGCACTTCGATGCGATGGTCGCTCACTTTCGGAACAAGACACCGTTCAAGGAACATGACCCGTTCGTGAACTACATCCTGGTCTATGCCTACTCCAATGAGAGTGGGACCGACCAGTGCGACTGCGACATCATCGTGGATACGGCGATGGCCACCCGGTTCCTCGAGAGTGACCCGCAATGCGGCCATTCTGACAATCGGTGCCTCTACTATGGTGGCGGCTGCGATACGAATTCGAGCGCCAATATCGCGGCTGCCGAGCTGCGGGCGCCGTTCCCGCCGGCGCAATTCCCGGATGGCCGGATTGTCATGGTCAACACGGCGCGCTATGGGGGTTGCGGCGGCTACCGTGCGGTCTATTCGGCCGCGCACGCCTCCGGTGTCGAGGTTGCGGTTCACGAACTGGGCCACTCGCTGGGCGGACTCGCGGACGAGTACACCTCCAACGATACCTGTGGCGGCGGCGCAGGCGAGGTCAACACCTCCCTGAACGACACCATCGGCGCCTGGCCGGAATGGATCGCCGACATTGGCGCCCCGCGCGAAGGGGCGCAGTACTACCAACAATGCGTCTACCGACCGGAAAGCAACTGCGAGATGCGCTCGCTGAACCAGCCATTCTGCAAGGTCTGCCAGCAGCACTGGTCGTTGGTCTATTTCGGCCATCCGAACATCGCACCCACGGCGCCGCTGGAGTCTCTCGACCCCGCTTCACCCGCCGACGCATTCACGTTCGAGCCGATCGAGTTCTCGGTGACCACCCGCCTGGCCATCGGCGCGACGAACGAGTTCCACTGGACCATCGACGGTCCGGGCTACGCCGGGCCCACTTCCGTCGGGACGAACAACCCGACCTACGAGCACACCTTCACCCAGCTGGGGACCTACACGCTGAGTTGCGAGATCATCGCCGACACGAATTTCATCAAGCCAGTGAAGTACGGCGCGAACGTCGATACCGCCATCTGGGAGGTGAATGTCATCGACTCCTCGGTTGACCATGACGGCGACGGCTACGCGCCGGACGCGGGCGATTGCGACGACGGCAACATCTTGGTCTACCCGGCCGCGCCGGAACTGTGCGATGGCCTGAACAACGACTGCGATGATCCGGGCTGGCCGGTAGTATCGGCGACCGAGATCGACGACGACTC
>SMVA01163037.1_pt1 | contig 15479 bp, 9 predicted proteins | sample 2456451 | NCBI WGS metagenome assembly SMVA01 (sample SAMN11095933, study PRJNA526329) | marine sediment metagenome | biome: Marine sediment; feature: Surficial sediment; material: Deep marine sediment; isolation source: Hadal surficial sediment | place: Pacific Ocean | collected 2014-05 | depth 0-1...
AATTGTGAACAAAAGCTTCGGCAGGCGACAAGCTTATTTCAAACTGCAAAATACGACTCGGCACTTTCTTTGCTCAATCTTTGTTTGTCGGAAAGACAGCCGGTGCAGTTAGAGACAGCCGAGGCTTATAAACTTCTGGGCAAAGTTAAAGTTGCTTTGGATGACGCCCGCGGGGCAAAAGCAGCTTTCCGTGAGGCGCTGTTTTTGCAGCCCTTCATGGAGCTCGACTCAAAGCAAGAGACCCCTGAGACCGTCAAACTTTTCAATGAGGTAAGAATTGAATTTTTGACTGCCAACCCAACTACCAAGGGTGCGAAAGACTGGCCCTGGATTGCCGTTTCAAGCGCCGTGGTTTTTACAGTTGCAGCCTTGCTCTTTTTTAAATAATTGACAAAAGTCTTTAACGAATCGTAATTCATAAAAAATGACCGCGAAAAATCCCTTCATAGCCGGAAACTGGGTGCGGGGAAAAAACTTTTTCGGCCGGCAAAAACTTATCAACGAAATACTGGAGGGCCGCCGAAATTATCTCTGGGTTACGGGAACGCGCAGAGTTGGCAAGACTTCTCTGTTGAAGCAGATTGAGTACCTGATCCAGCAAGATGAGCATCCCAGAAAATATGCCTCACTTTTCTGGGATATGCAAGGGAGTCGAGACTTAAACGGTTTAAAAGAGTCCTTGTTGGAAAGCGTTGAGGACGCAGATTCGCAATTTTCTCAGCTTGGCGTCGATGTCAGCCGACTCGAGGAAGAGGATTTGTTTGGTATCTTGAGAAAGCTTAAACGGGCGGTTAAAAACGCTAATTCAAACTTAATGCTTTTGTGCGATGAAGTCGAAGAACTCATTAATATCGAAAAAAACAATCCGGAGGTTCTGCCAAAACTGCGGCGGTTCTTTCAACGGGGGGACCATGTTTATACCGTCCTCACTTCTACCAAGCGATTGGCTGTTCTCGAACAGGCATCTATTCCGGACACGTCTCCATTTTTGCACGGGTTTGTGCCGCCAGTTTACCTGCCTCGGTTCGAACACGAAGATTCGGCTGCCTTAATCGGTCAGTGGCATTTTTCCGCGGATATTGTCGAGGAAATCATCAAAAAAACCGCTCATCATCCCTATCTCATCCAACTGCTTTGCAGTCGATTGATTGATTCAAACGATATCGGGAAAGTGATTGCCGAAATCAGCCAGGACGAGATGATCAGCCACTTTTTCTCCGTTGATTTTCAAACGCTGGAAAACAGCGAAAAGGAAATACTCCTGTGTTTGCTTCAGAATAAAAAACTCACTTTAGGAAAGCTGCAAAGTCTTTCCGGCGAGCCGTCTGACAAACTCATTAAGGAGCTTTACCAGCTCATGCAACTCGGGTTCATAAAACAAACAGAGCACTATTATTGCGTTTCAAATTATTTCTTTGGGCAGTGGCTCGAAAGAGAAAAGCAAAAACTTTATTCAGAATCAACTTTGAAACGAGCTGAAACACTTCCTGATTCGGCTCCTGCAATCACAGTTGCCGTGGGATTGCCGGAGATCGGAGATAGTTTGGCCCAGCATGAGATTTTAGGAAAGCTGGGTTCCGGAGGCATGGGCGTCGTCTTTAAAGGCCGCGATCTTAAACTCAACCGGCTCGTGGCTTTGAAGATTCTGTCACCGGATTTAATGAATGACTCAGAATTGAGAAAGAGGTTTATTTTAGAAGCTCAGGCGGCGTCGGCGATGAATCATCAAAACATTTGTACCATTTATCAAACCGGTGAGGATGCGGGGCTGAGCTTTATTTCGATGGAATATATCGAGGGGCACAATTTGCGGGACTGGAGTCAAATCCATCAAGACATTCCGGGAAAACTTAATATCGCAATTCAAACAGGAAAAGGCTTCATTCACGCTCATTCAAAAGGTATTGTACACCGGGATATTAAACCGGAGAATATCATGGTTACAAAAGAGGGGGTTGCAAAAATTACCGACTTCGGATTAGCCAAAACTCTCAAGCCGGTCGACCAACACTTGACCAAATCCGGGACGACCCTGGGAACACTGAGCTACATGTCGCCTGAACAAGCCAGCGGTTTAGACACTGATTATCGCGCGGACATCTTTTCTTTTGGAATCTTGCTTTATGAATTGTTTGCCGGGCAGCTACCTTTCTCGGGAAAGTTCGAACTCAGTGTTTTGTATTCCATTCTAAACGAAGAGCCCGTGCCGATTTGCGAAGTCAATTCCGAGCTGCCAGGGGCTTTAGGAAAAGTTGTAAGTAAAGCTATGCAAAAACACAAAGAGAAGCGGTTCGAATCGATGGCTGAGTTGGTGAGTGAGCTGGAACTGATTCTGGAGAAAAGCCGTAATCTTTGAAAAACTCGTCATTAACAGTTACCCCAAACCCCCATTTCCGTCCCTATCAGAACTATCTTCCAGTCGCAGTTAAAGCAACTCTTTTTAAAATGACCTTCTCAAAAATAAATTTCAAAATTAATGTTTTCTGCAAAATAAATAGAGGAGTATGAAATGTGTCGATTTATCGCCTATCGGGGCGCGCCGATTTCGATGAGTAAACTTTTGTATGAACCAAAAAATTCTTTGATTCACCAAAGCTATCATGCTCAGGAGAGGGAAGAACCCTTGAATGGTGACGGATTTGGAGTCGCTTGGTATGCACAAGAGATTGAGCCTACACCCGCGACTTTTGTCTCCATTCAGCCGGCCTGGAATAACAGAAACCTACGCAACATAGCCCGAAAGATTCGCTCAAATTGTATCTTTGCCCACATCAGAGCGGCGAGCAAAGGAAATGTATCTGAAAATAACTGCCATCCGTTTGATTACAAAAACTTGCTGTTTATGCACAACGGAGACATCGGCGGATTTCGTGAGATTAAGCGTACTCTGCGCATGAATCTCGCTGATGAAATCTACGATTGGATTCAGGGTGAAACGGATTCGGAGCACTTCTTTGCCCTGTTTTTAGATAACTTGCTAAAAAACGGCGGTGAGCAAACCAGTGAGAATTTTGTAGCGACACTTGAGGAAACTCTTGTGCAACTAAAAGAAATTCTTAAGAAAAACGGAGTCAATAAGCCGGTGCTGCTCAATGTTGCAATTACCAACGGCGAGTTTATGGTCGCGACCCGATATGTTTCCGGAGCAGGCGCCAAGGCGAACACGCTGTATCATTCAGAAGGGAGCCGGTATGACTGCAATGACGGCCTTTGTGAGATGGTGCAGGCTGATCCGTCTCAACATGCGGTGCTTATCGTTTCAGAAAAACTCACGGATGTAAAGAAGGATTGGCAAGAAGTTCCGGTCAATCACTTCGTGGTGGTTGATGAAAATCTGTCGGTTTCAATCAGCCCAATCAATGCTTAATTTGACCACCCCAAGCTTCAGGCATTCGCAAATCGCTGCAGCTTCTCCCCATTTGTCAGAAGATAAAAGCGCAGATTGTGTAGAACTGCTGCAACGCTCAGCCCCAGAATAAGTCCTATCCACAACCCCGCCGGGCCAAGATCATAGTTAATTCCAAACAAATAACCGAGCGGTAATCCAACCACCCAGTAAGCGACAACGTTGACAAGCATCGGAATTTTGGTGTCTTTTAAGCCCCGGAGTGCAGCCTGTCCACTAACTTGCAAACCATCGGAAATTTGAAAAATAGCGGCAAAGAACAAGAGGCCAACGGCAATCCGGGCCACGTCGGCTTCCTTTGTATAAACGCCAATAATAATTTCCGGAATCGTGAGCATGAGCAAGGCTGTTAGACACATGACAAGTGTTGAAATCGTTATGCCGATATAGCCGATGAACCTTGCTTCATCCAACTCCTTTTGCCCAACTGCAAAGCCTACCCTTGCCGTTATCGCAAAGGATAGACCCAGGGGAATCATGAAAGCAAGTGCAGCAAAGTTTATAGTAATCTGATGCGCTGCTACCTGGCTCACACCCATCGAGCCGATGATCAAAGCAGCCACTGCAAACATAGTCACCTCAATTCCGAAACTGAACCCATTGGGGATACCGATTTTTAAAATCTCCTGCTGGGACTTCCAATGTGGCCAGTCAAAACTATGAACAATTTGAAACTCCTGACGGATTTTCTTGCGAAAGGTAAAAAGAATCATCCCGATCAAAATTATCCACCAAACCAGGGTGGTCGCCCAGCCGGTGCCAACGGCGCCCATGGCCGGCAGTCCCAGGTGACCGAACATGAAAACGTAATTAGCAAAGATGTTGAGGATCGAGCCAAAGATGGCAAAATACATGCTGGGTTTGGTTATATGTATACCTTCATTAAAAAAACGGAACGCAAAGTAACAAAATTGCGCTGGAACAGACCAGGAAATAGCATCTAAATAGCTAAGCGTGGTGGGAATAATCTCCGGCTGGATATTGAAAAAGTCCATTATGAGCGACATGTTTCGAACCATGAAAAAGCCGGGCACAGACAGAAATAGACCCAGCCAAAGACCCTGCCAGAGGTTTTTGCCGATCTGGTCTTTTTTGCCGCCGCCGAAGAGTTGCGCCACGATCGGGTTTATGGCCAAAAGAATCCCCAGGACAGAAATCAAAATGGGAACCCAAAGACTGTTGCCCACCGCAATTGCCGCCAAAGCTTCGGAGCTGAAATTACCCGCCATGATTGTGTCCGCGACATTCATGGACATCTGCATGAGCTGAGCGGCGACTAAAGGCGCACCAAGTTTGAGCGTATTAACAATTTCTTTACGAACTTTGCCGGTTTGTGAAGCTTCCATATTCTAGATTTTAGAAACCAAGATATTCAATTCATTCAAACTGCCGGCGGATCACTGCAGATCACTGACAAAACACTGCAGATAGGCCAGTTTTAAATAAGGTGGAAAGTTTACATCTGTTTGTATTTCAACTTTAGAAAAATACTAAATTAAAATTCTGATTCCCTTCTTAACGCGAGTTTCGGAAGGAAATCCTTTTCTCCTTTACTAGTGGGTTCAAAAAATTGAACTCGGCCAGATATGGAGTCTATAATGGCGGGTCGCTTTGGTATTTTTCTATTTTCTTCATGATACACTTCCTTTATTAAGAAATCGTAATAGATCTGTATAGTTAGACCTCCCGTGTCTTCCAGGTGCCGCGCCGGAACAGAATTATTCCAATCACGCCAAACAGGCCGGCGGCAAGAGTAATCGCTAAATAAACCCCTCTGGCATCAAACCCCAAGATCAAAGCAAGCAAATACGCTATCGGAAGCTCAAACAGCCAAAAGCAGAGAAAATTTATTACCGTTGGTGTGGTCGTGTCCCCGGCTCCGTTAAATGCCGAAACCGTCACCAGACCGTAGGCGTAAATCGGGTAGCAGAAGCTAATATAGCGCAGGCATTGAGAGCCGACGGCGATAAGCTTAGGGTCCTTGGAAAAAATCCCAATCAGAAATTCAGGGAATAGAATAAAAATCAGCGCCAGGCAGGAAAGAAAAGTCATGTTTACATGCCCGGCAATCCAGACAGATTTTTCCGCGCGCTCGGGTTTTCTAGCGCCAAGGTTTTGACCCATCAATGTTGCTGCAGCATTGCTCATACCCCATGACGGCAAAATTGAAAAGATAACAATACGAATGGCAATGGTGTAACCGGCAACGACCTCACTGCCAAAAAGCATCATAATGCGAACCAGACCAATATAGCTCGAGGTCGCAATAATGAATTGCCCGACCCCGCCTAATGAAAGTCGCAAGAGCCGCTTCATAACCGCAAATTGGATTTTGATTTGCTTTCTGGCTATGGTGATTCGACCTTTGGTATTCAACAACGAATAAATCTGGAATAAAACAGCTGTGCCTCTGCCAATGTTCGTCGCAATCGCGGCGCCTTTGATGCCCAATTCCGGGAATGGACCTAATCCAAGAATAAGACAGGGATCGAGAATAATGTTAATAAAATTGCCCAGCCACAAAACCCGCATTGCGATAGCGGCATCCCCGGCACCTCGAAATATAGAATTGATAATGAACAGAAGCATAATCACAATATTGCCGCCAAGCATTATTGAAGTATAAATAGAGCCAGACTCAATAATACTTTCTGAAGCACCCATGAGCTGCAAAAGGTTGGGCGCAAAGAAAATACCGAGCACTGAAATAGGTAGAGAAACAAGAAGCCCAACCAAAATCGCCTGAACGGCCGCGACGGATGCACCCTCCTTATTTTTTTCACCAATACGGCGTGCAACCATGGCCGTTGTAGCCATGGCCAGTCCAATACCAACTGCATACACAAGCGTCAGCATAGACTCGGTAACCCCAACTGTGGTCATCGCATCAGGACCCAGCTTAGCAACAAAGAAAATATCGACCACCGCAAAGACGGATTCCATGGACATCTCCAGCACCATTGGAATGGAGAGCAGCAGAATTGCCTTGCCGATACTTCCTTCGGTGAAATTCCGCTGTGAACCTGCAATCGCCTCACGAATATCTTTCCAAAGGCTGCTTATCTTGCCATTTATCTCTGATTTTGAATCATTAGAAACCAATTGAACCACTTGGTCTTATTGAATTACTCATTCATAATTCTCTCGATTTTGAATGTGAAACTGTACTCAGGATATTTTAGTCCTGGGAGATAGATTTGTTTGGTAATTAAAACTAAAAGAAGGAAAGATAATTCGCAAAGATGGTGGAAGCGAATTGTGGAATAAGAATTCTGGTAAGGATGACTCTGCAATTACCCGGTGTTAAAATAAATCACCGGTAATTGAATTGGAAAACCTGACTAAGCGAGTTATCTGCCCTCCGTTCTCACAATGACGTCTGAAAATTGAATTGGCATCTGATTTGTCCTTTCAAAATTTGGACTATCAATTAAAGTTTTGTAAAGATACAAATTAATTTTAATTATACAAGATTTTTCTTGGTAAATAAAATGAAAGCTGGAAAGTATTCGAGGAAGGGTTTATAGGAGATTAGTGCGTTGCTATCGCTTGTTAAGACTATTTAGATTAAATTTACCTTAATTCAAATATCATTCCAAATTCGTCCCTTTTTTCCTGGCTCAGCCAGGCTGGGAAAAGCGTCTCTTCATCGTATCTGATTTTGTTTAATCTTCCATTGCTAAAATTAACCTCCTTGAGGAATGATTCACTTAAATCCGCACCTTTTATGTTGACTCCGGTAAAGTTTACGCCCTGAAAATTGACGCCGGTGAGTCTTGCACCTTCGAAGTCTACTTTTCGTAAATCCGCCCCCTGGAGATTGGCGTTGAGTAAGTTCGCATTTCTTAAATTGGCTTCGACCAGAAATGCACCTGCCAGGTTGGCGCCCATCAGATTGGCTCTTTCCAGGTTGGTGCCCCGAAAATTTGCACCGATTAACCAAGCATTTCTTAAGTCGGCATATTTAAGATTTGTTTTTCTTAAATTGAGAAAATGATTCTGTTCGACTTCTTCATTGAGCCATTTCCGGCGTCCTATAACAGATAGAATTGCCTGTATGTTAGTTTCCAGTCGTTTTTGTTTAAAGGAATCCCTGCCATTTGCGATGTTATGATTTTGGTGTTCATCTGAAAAAAGAGCTGCCCGATTGAACGGTGAGTTTTCCCGAACATAGGCCGTTAAAATCTCCATTATAATCCAGTGATCCATTTCGGATTCGGCGGCAATTTTTTCCAGCGTATAAATTCCACCAAGCTGAATTTCAAGTTTATAAGTGCCTAATTGCTCAACCGCGCGACTGAAACGGTCTGCAATCCGCACCTCATTTGTAATTTGTATATTCTTTTCTATAGCAATCATCCTGCGATAGATCAAGTAAAGCCCGAATAGACCTGCTACTGCTGCGATTATTAGAATCAGAGATCTTCTGGTTTCAAAAAGAAGAGTAGACAGTTCCTGCGGGGTCAAACTTTCCGCGGGAGATACCAGCCATTGGGGAATATTCCAAGTGAGTGCGATCACCGACACGATTGCTAAAAGTAAAAGAACATACCTTATGTAAAAAAAGGCATTTTTCATATATTTTCACCTTCAATCATCAACAACTTTATTTATACTGACATTGGTCGATTTTTGAAGAGTACTTTATCTTAAATATTTCGTTTATATTTTGGAAGTTATGAAAAATTAGTTGAAGGCTAACTGTGCTGAATGTTTTGTTGGGGGAAAGCTTAACCGCGAAGAAAAGATCAGCCTAAATCAACCCTACACAACCACTAATCGATTCGGTTTGGAGAATCCCAAAAAAAACAGGTGAGCCCGAGATCGGTGCCAAACCAGATATGATCGCCATCCAGTAAAATGGCATTGACATGGTTATCGATCAAACCGTCTTCAATGGTAAACGTGCGCCATGATTTGGTCTTACGGTTGTATTTCATCACACCCTGATCGGTGCCGGCCCACACTGCTTTTTTAGTTGCTACAATTCTATTCACTCGAGTCCTTGGAAAAAACCTTCCCTCGGGTACGCCTCGCCACTCCTGCTTTTCTACATCAAAAACATCGATACCTTCCAAACTGCCAAACCAAATTTCATTTTCATAGCGCGAAATTGAGTTGATTACATTCGTCGTCGGGCCGCCGATTTCATTGCTGAATCCACCTTCGCGTTTGTAGGTGTCGTACACATAGATGCCCTGATTCGTCGCCGCCCAGAGGAGATTTTCCATCAATTCCAAATCATAGACTTCAACTATAGTTAGATTACCCGGACTGACAGGCGAAATTTTCAGGCTGTCTTTTTTTCCCAGACTATTTTTTTCTATCCGATCGATGCCATTGGCCGTGCCAACCCAGATGGTTGAATCGTCTGTGACGGTATCAAAAATAATATTGTCCGAAAGACCGTCAAAACGATCGTACGTCTTCCAATTCCCGCTTTTGGTGGAATAAAGAGACAATCCAGAGCCGGTTGAGAACCAAATAGTGTCGCCGTCCACAGTAATTGAATTAAATTGGTCGCTGGTTAGCGCGGAAATGCTTCGTTGGTCATAGATCTTCCAAGTGTCCCGATTCAGATCCCATGCTGTAATACTCTGCTGACTCTGATTGCTCCGCGATGCGCTTGCAATCCATAGGACTTCATTATGGAAATTTAAAGCATTCACCCCTCTTTTTGCTATGCCGTAATTGAGCATACTCAATTGCATCGAATTAAGATCGCCTTTCCCGGCGCCAAGCCCCCGGGTGCCAATCCAAAGATTGCCCCAATTATCCGGGACAGCTGCACTGATTTCAGCCCGTCTAAAATTAAAGTCCTCAATGATTCCCACCGGATTAAACAAATAACCGTTGCTCATAAAAAAGTGCGGCAGATTCTTTAGACGGCTCGAGGCTTTACCAAACCAGCGTACATTCTGATCACGCAAGGGGTTGTCAAAACTAGTATTTGCGACCAGAATAATGCCGCCGAATTTATTGGATTCAAATAGTCTGCCGCCGCGGGTTAGAAATAAGATTCTATTTTTCGCAACCCCAATCGACTCTATTTCATCCGAAAAGGGCAGACCAAATTCGTCATTAAAAGAATTATGCCATCTTTTGCCAGTGGGATGATAAAAACTGACGGCAGTGCGGGATGCACACCATAAATACCCGGTAGTTTGATCGAATGCCAGGGCCAAAATTTCGTTATCGGCCAGGCCGTTGCTGGTGGTCCAGGGAAAATCCCAGCTATTTCGAAATTGATCGTAGCGGGTGATTCCAGACTCAGTTGTGCCAAAGTAGACGTATTCAGTTCCGACAGCGATCGAGGTGACAAAGCGGGCGACAGAGTAACTGATCCAGTCGCCCTGGTCGTAGTTAGGGTTGGATTCACGGATTCGGGGACGGGATTCCTGAGAGTAGGATAGTGTTGGTAGGAGAACGATAAAAAAGATCACAAAGGAAGAAATTAGATGTCTATAATATGCACCAGTCATAATCCTGAAAGTAGTAAGTGCAAAACGCTAATGCAAGAATTTTCCCACTCTACTCTTGGTCTTTCTTCTTCCCCTTCAAAAGCCACTTTATTTTATGAGCGTTTTCCGGAGTCGTTCTTAAGTTTAAGGTAACTGTATTTTCCTGATAATCAGATTCTAAAACTTCGGATAAACGATGGATTTTAGACACCGTTTCGGAGTCGCTAATGTCAAGTGTCAACTCCAAATCAACAATTGCTTCACTGGACATTTTAACCATTTCTTTTTTTAAATCTTCCAAAAACATTCCTTTGGTTGCCGAGACAAAAACCGCATGCTTATATTCCTTTTTAAACCTTTGCACCAGCCCTTTTTGCTCGAGTTTGTCAATTTTATTAAAGACATAAATCGTCGGTGTGTTTAGAATTTCCAATTCATTCAACACTTCTTTTACCACAGAGATTTGTTCAATAACAAGAGGGTGACTGATATCAACGACGTGCAAAAGAAGATCAGCGACAATGGCTTCTTCTAGGGTACTCATAAAAGAGGCAACCAAATTATGTGGCAATTTTCTGATAAAGCCAACCGTATCGATGAGAAGCAAGTCAGAATGATCATCGATTTTCAGTCGGCGGATTGTCGGATCTAAAGTCGCAAACAGCCGATCCTCAACGAAAACCTTCGAGTCAGTAAGCGTGTTGAGCAGAGTTGATTTTCCGGCATTGGTGTAACCGACGAGAGCTGCTTTAATCGTTAGTTCACGGCCACGCCGCCGCACATCTCTTTGCTTTTTAATCTTGACCAAATCTGCCGTAAGTTTGCTGATTCTCTTGCCGATGAGACGACGGTCAACCTCGAGCTGGGTTTCGCCCGGGCCCCTTGTGCCGATCCCACCGACTTGTCGCGACAAGTGGGTCCACTGCCGGGTCAATCTTGGAAGCAAGTATTTGAGCTGCGCTAATTCAACCTGGGTTTTGGCTTCGCGGGTTTTCGCTCTGCCGGCAAAAATGTCTAAAATCAAACCGCTGCGATCCAGAATTTTTTTGTCTGAAAGGCCCTCAAGATTGCGGATTTGCGCCGGACTTAAGTCATCGTCAAAGATGATTAAGTCGGCATGGTGCTTTTTCGCTAATTCAGAAAGCTCCTCTGCCTTGCCCCGGCCGACATAAAAAGCAGGATCTATTTTTCCTTTTTCCTGAATAACTTTATCTGTGACAACAGCGCCAGCAGTATCAGCCAGCAAAGCAAGCTCTTCCAAATGGTCTTCTTTTTCCCAGCGATCGGTTCCTTTTTTGATGACCCCAACCAGAATGCTTTTTTCTTTACCGCTAGAATTAATTTCGTACAAGTAACCTAACTCCTCCTCGTGTTGCGATTCCTAAATATATGCATCATAGAATAAAGCAGATATGAATTGACCCAAGCATGGTTTTGAGCGTCATGAGTCGTCATTGTGTCACTTACTGTCATTGATAGTGACCAAATTGATCTGCAATGATTTTGAATAACTATTCAGCCTATAAATCAAATAAAATCGAATTAGTTTTTGAACGTTAATTAGGACTCACTGGTCTAGTTTTCTTATTGGGAACTGCTACTTTTTCTCTGAAAAACATCATTTCAATTAATAAAATTAAAAGTGCAATCATAATCAGGATTTTCCAGAATTCCCTGCCGAACCGGGTTTCATTGAGTTTTTCGGCAATATCACTCGATTGACTAATTTCATAAACTTGTTTCGCATGGATCGCTTCAGCTAATTCCTCGGTCGTAAATGTAGCGTTTTCAGATTCAACCGGATCTATGTTGACGGCCCACTGAGTAGCGATTTCATTGTTCTGGTTAAGCGTGTAGATTCCGGGTTGCTCGGTCTTTCTGAAACGGATAAAATAATTACCATTCGATACCTCGGGTTTAATCTTAACTTCAGTCTCGTCTGGTTTTTTAATTGCTAAATGCGCCCCGAAAATTAATTTCTCAGAGGTGAAACCAACTTCACTTCCAACGAAAGTTTGATCACTTTCGACGGAGGCAGCGCCGGCCAGATAACTAACCGAACGGTTTACCAGCGGCACAAAAAGCCCGCGGAAAATCAGGTCCGACCAATCTCGCGAAATGCCGGTGGTCATGTAAATAATCCGTCCCTTTTGCAGCTGCGACTCGAACAAAAACGGCGCGCCGTTATTGTATTCGATTATCTTATCCAAAGGTTCTTTCGAGCTGACATTTAAAGTAAACCGAACATGGGGTGATTCCACCGCCTTTTCATCTTCAAACACCCCTTTAAAAATCGGGTGGCTGAAATCGATTTTCCCAAATGAAAGGAATTGTTCGCCACGGCCTTTAGCGGACGATTGAGTCAAAAGCGGCAGATTTAATCTTTTATGTAATCCGTCATTGTAATTTCTGAGATCAACATCGGCACCCAAAAATATCATAAGTCCGCCGCCCTCGCTGACGAATTTTTGTAGCTTTAAAGTTTCTGCGTTATCAAATTTTGAAACATTTGACACGAGTACAACTTCGGTGTTGTCCAAATTGTATTCAGCAAAATCCCTGGCTAAAATTAGCTCAATATTAAGGTATGAGGAAACTTCTTTTTGCGGCCGCAGCGCCAGGTTTAGATAATAAGTATCCTGCGCCTCATTTCCTAAGAGGACAACCGTGATTTCTTCGGGAATTGTAAATGTAAAAAATCTACGGTTATCTTCGATTAAGTCGTCCTCCTCCAAAAGTACGAATCCGGATTGGAACCCGGGTTGCTCGGGTACAAAACGGAAAACCACATTTGCAGCGGAGTTTGTTTCCAGATCGACAACATTTTGGCCAACGCGTTTACCATTGATGAAGAGGTGCACGAGTTTGTTGTTGACAGCATTTTCGCCATAGTTTTTAATCGTGGCTTTGATCTCGACAACTTTCCCTTGCTCTAAAATTTGATTTTCAAAAGAGACATCCGTGACACCAAGGTTTTCTTCGCTTGAAATGGCGGTCGGCAAAACAAACAAGCTGACATCATCACCTATTAAACCTGTCCCATTTACCTCCGAAATAGTTAAACCGGTTTTCTGCATGTCACAGATAAAATAAACTTCTTTATTAATGTTCGAAGAAGCCGCCATAATTTGATTTGCAAGTACAAGGGCTGCCTGGTAGTTAGTCTTCTTATAAGACAACTCTGTTTGCTCAATCAGATCTTTTATGTTCTCAATGGTATATCTTGGACCATCATGCGCGAAAGTTGGCGGATCCTGCGGGTAAAGCAAATACATTTCATCCCCGGCCCTTAATAAATCCGCCACCTCTAACGCTCGCTTTCTTGCCGCATCCAAAAGTTTTTGTCCCTCAAATTCTCTTCCCATACTCAAGGTATTGTCAAATATTATCACTGCGGTGAGTTGGGCGCCTGCAAGCAAAGACGAGGAGCCGGAATTTCTCAAAGTTGGCCGTGCAAAAGCAAAAATGAGGACTAGGATTAGAAGCGTTCGCAGGATCAAGAGCAGAATTTGGCGGATTTTCAACCGGCGGATTTTTTGCTTCTGAAGTTCTTTTAAGAATTTAAGACTACTGAAAAGGATGGTCTTGGTTTTTTGTCGAGTGAATAGGTGAATAAGGATAGGAATGGCGACAGCGGTGAGGCCAAACAAAATTGCGGAGTTTAAAAATGTCAGCATTTATTAAGAAAAAAGATGCTATATGTTTTACTTAACACGAATAATTCATCAACCACACAGATACGGAGGCACAGAGATGTGGGGTATTTAATGCAAGCCACCCTAATCATTTCTGCAGTGACACAAAATATCTTGAAAATGTTTTTCCTTATAATTTTTTTATTCTCTGTGTCTTTGTGGTTCATGAATTATTCTTCAGTTAATTAATTTTACAACTTCCTTAAATTCAGGCGTTCCAGCTTCCTGCAACAATTCGAAAAGGAGAGCTTCTACGGATGTCAGCACCACGCCGGCATTTGACATTCTTTCAAGGGCGGTCTGGTAGTCCAGCTCTTTGCGTGAAGACACCGCATCTTTTGGGATGTGAACTTGTATTTCCTGCACCAGCAAATCCAAAGCGGTTTGCTGAACACAAACATGCGACTCGATACCGGTCACGATCACTTGCTTAATGTTTTGACCATTGATTTTCTCAAGGAACTCTTGCGACCCACAGCAGCTAAAAGTCATTTTTTGTAAAGGCGATTGACCTTGCAAAGCCTGCAGGATTTTCGGCTCGGTCGGTCCCAGTCCTTTTGGGTACTGCTCAGTGATAAAAATCGCCACGTTTAGAGTTTGGCAAGCTTTGATGAGCTTGAGAATGCTGTCGACAACAAGGTTACCCTGCATCATCACGGCATTTATTTTTTCCTGCACATCGACGATGAGCAAGGCGGTATGTTTGCGGTCGAGGATTTGGGGATGGCGTTTCATGCGGTTATTTTCTTGAGAGATCTTGATCTTATTTTAAGACGAGTATTTTTTTTGATTCGATAAATCTGTCAGTTTGCAATTGATACAGATAAACTCCGCTCGCAATTCCAGTTGCATTCCACTCAACTTCATGTTGGCCCGCGGTAATTCTATTATCCACAAGTGTTTCAATGTGATGGCCAAGAACATCGTAAATCTTTAATGTCACGTTGGAAGTATTCGAGAGAAAAAATCTTATTTTCGTTACGGGATTAAAGGGGTTTGGGTAATTTTGGGTTAATGGCAACGATGAAATATTTTCCTCATTATTAGCAACGGATGTAATCAGGCGAGGGTAGAAATACAGGTGTGCTGGAATGCCTCCTGGCTCTTCACTTATCGTGTAATATCCCATTTGGTCGGATGTCCAACCTACCGCCTCACCTTGAAGCTCAGAAATATACGGCACGGTGACGGGCTCATTTTCGAAAGCCTGGCTCAATGTTTGTTCCGGCGTACGACACCAGTAATTCATCGTGGTATATGTCTTAATAAGTATTTCAAGTCCTGAGGGAGAGATGTCTCCACCAACCGTGAGCGTTAAATTCAGTGTCGCCACCTGTTCGAGTGTGATGGTTTGCGTTGTCGATTGTGGATAAGCTGCAAGGTATACTCTCACCTGGCTTTCTCTCTTTGAAATGATATAAATATCTTTTGTAAGCGGATCAACCATCAGGGTCTCGGCATCTCGATTGCCATCAGGGTATTGAAAAGTGATGGTTTCCGCAAGGGAAATTGCTGTGTCCAGCGGAGCCTGGTTCGAATCTACCATTGGCTCAGGAATACGGTAAATGAACTTGAGATCATGTTGCGCCGAGTTATCCCCAATATCGCCGATATAAATATAGGTTTCATTATCATCCGGTCCGGGACCGACGGCAATATCTTCCCAGTCACGATTAACAATTCCATCAATATTATACACACCAAGATGACTCCCCTGTAAATTAAAGGCAAATAACCGAGCTTGATCCCCCGAATCGTTGTGGGTCCAAAGGACATTTGGGTTTTTTCGGCTCATGGCAATACCTGAGGCTTCATTTATAGGGTCGTATGCAATTAAGCCCAGGTCTTGCCGCTCCCCGAAATTCGGATCCTCCGCATACGAGGAGATGCTTGTCATGAAAAAAAATGTTATCAGAG
>SMVA01199094.1_pt1 | contig 15472 bp, 14 predicted proteins | sample 2456451 | NCBI WGS metagenome assembly SMVA01 (sample SAMN11095933, study PRJNA526329) | marine sediment metagenome | biome: Marine sediment; feature: Surficial sediment; material: Deep marine sediment; isolation source: Hadal surficial sediment | place: Pacific Ocean | collected 2014-05 | depth...
TCTTGCGCCTGTGGGGCATTCCAGGTGGGTGGAATCTCGCCAGATTGACTGATAGCTCTCTATTGCACCGGAGATCATTCTCGTAAGAGGCACCTTCCATCATGCGTCTTTCGCCTATTTATGCCCAATCCTGGCTAAATGAGACAGAGTTCTCTGGTTTCGAGCGTCATTTTTACCATGTCCGGGTCAACATCCTCAACCAGAGCAGCCTTGCCAATCTTATCCATCAGGACAAACCTGATTCCACCATCTGTCACCTTCTTGTCCAGGGCCATAAGATCGAGAAGCTTTTTGCTCGAATTCCCCGCGGGCAGACTGGTTGGCAACCCGGCTTTCTCTACCAGGCTTTTGACCCTCATCGCCGCCAATGGCGAAATTCGTCCCAGGCGCAACGACAGGTCCGCAGCAAGCACCATCCCAACCCCGACAGCCTCACCGTGAAGCCACTTGCCATATCCTTCACTTGCCTCCACGGCATGACCGAATGTATGCCCAAGATTAAGCAGTGCCCTGACACCCTGTTCTTTTTCGTCAGCAGAGACAATAGAAGCTTTTATTTCACAGCAGCGTTTAATCGCATGGGTGATCGCATCGTTATCCAGTGTCAACAACTCATCCATATGGTTTTCCAACCAGTCAAAAAATTCAGAATCAGCCAGTATCCCATGCTTTATCACTTCTGCCATACCGGCACTCAGCTCCCGGGGCGGCAGGGTGCCCAGGGTATTAATGTCGATATACACTGCTTTTGGCTGATAGAAGGCACCAATCATATTCTTGCCAAGCGGATGGTTGACAGCAGTTTTCCCGCCAACGGAAGAATCAACCTGGGCAAGCAGTGTGGTCGGTATCTGGATTAAATCCACTCCACGCTGATATGTTGCAGCAACAAAACCAGCCGTATCACCAATGACGCCGCCGCCAAGAGCAATTATCGTCGTGCCACGGTTGTGTTTGTTGTTGAGAAGCTCACCAACAATTTGCTCAATGGTATCCAGATTCTTTGTCTGTTCTCCATTAGGAAGTTCAATGGTGTCAATTTCCATACCCGCCAGCGCGCGTTTGAGCTTCCCGAGATAGAGTGGTTCTACCGCTTCACTGGTAACAATAAAGACCTTTTTACCCTTTATTTTTGAGCGGAGGAGATCTGCATCTTCCAGCAATCCTGCACCAATATGGATCGCATAAGATTTTTCACCGAGGTCCAGCTGTACCGTTTCCATGAACCTACTCTTTTACCAGACCATCAGCTTTCAATTGCCGGAGTATTCCAGCCACCGTTCTCCTGCTATTGGAATCACCGACAAACATCCTGATATCAGCCACTTCCTGGTACATGGGATCCCTTTGCACCTTTAGTTCTGCCAGTATTTTTCTATGATCCGAATTCTGTAACAAGGGTCTTTTCTTATCCTTTTCTGTTCGTTTGATCTGTGTGTCCAGGGAGGTATCGAGAAAAACAACGATTCCCCGGGATTGCAGCTTTCGTCGATTCTCTTTCCTTAGGATTGATCCACCGCCGGTGGCGAGTAACACGCCTGATCTCTGGGTGACCTCGTCAATGATATTGCTTTCCCTGTCCCTGAATCCTTTTTCTCCTTCAACATCGAAGATCCAGGAAATCTCGGCGCCAGCTTTGTTCTCAATTTCCTGGTCAGAATCAACAAACTGTAAATGTAATTCACGGGCAAGCATTTTCCCTATGGTCGTCTTACCGACAGCCATTGGGCCTACCAGAAACAGGTTTTTGCTTTTCGAAAGATGCATTGGGAAAACAGCGCCGGAGAATCTATCATTCTCCCGGCGTCGCCCCTTTATCTTGACGTTAGCGAATCTTTAATCAAGCGAGGAGTGATGAATATCAGCAATTCCTGCTTTTGATCAGTCTTCGTCATTCTGCGGAACAAGGCGCCGACATAAGGCAGGTCACCGAGGAAAGGAGTCTTGGTCATTGATTCAGTCACTTGAGTCGTAAAAATACCACCGAGAACAATCGTATCACCGTCGTTCACCAGAACTTGTGTGCTGATCGAGTTTGTATTGATGCTGGGAACGCCATTAAAAACGGCACCAACCGTGTCCTGCTTCACTTCAAGCTCCATGATTATCCGTCCATCGGGCGTAATCTGCGGTTTAACGTCAAGGCCCAATACGGCCTCAGCAAATGAAGTGGATGTTGCGCCACTGCTCGATGCTTCCTGGTACGGAATCTGGACGCCAGATGAGATACTCGCCTGTTGCTTATCTGCAGTAATGACTTTAGGCCGGGCAATTACCTCAGCGCGGCCCTCTGTCTCAAGTGCGGACAGTTCAAGTTCAAGCAGGTACTTGTCACTGACAATACCCACTGCGAAAGAAGTCGCTTCAGCCGAACCAACTCCGAGATCAACCACCAGGTGTTCGGGGCTGGTAAATGACAGCGCTTCGCCCACAGACAATGTATCCCTGACCTCCCCCACCGTGGTCAGTGAACCACCAGATTGAGTCTTAATCGATCCATCATTGTGGGAGCCAAAACCAAGGCCACCCCAGCGAATGCCCATGGACTCGCCGAAGTTAGAGCTCGCAGTGACAATCCTGGCTTCAATCAGTACCTGCCGCACAGGCACATCAAGCTTATCCAGCACCGCCCTGAATTCATTAATTTTTTTGGTGGTTTCCGTGAGGATAATCGAATTCGTTCTCTCATCAACAATCACAGAACCACGACTGGAGAGAACGCCTTCTGTATCATCGCTGGCCTGGAACAGATTGAAAATTTCAGTAGCACTCGCGTACTTAACCTGAATGAATTCAGTATGAAGCGGTGCTAGCTCTAAAATCTGCTGCTTGCTCTCTAATTCGAGCTTCTCGCGAGCAGCCAGCTCCGCTGCAGGTGCCACCATCAACACATTACCCACCTGGCGTTTATCAAGACCTTTGGTCTTCATAATTATTTCAAGCGCCTGGTCCCAGGGCACGTTCTTCAATCGTAATGTGATGCGACCACTGACCGTGTCACTGGCAACAAGGTTCAAATCTGTAAAATCTGCAATCAACTGCAGGACGGAACGAATTTCAATATCCTGGAAGTTAAGTGACAGCTTTTCACCGCGAAAGCGGAAAGCGGTTTCCAGTGTTCCGTCATCCACCCGACTACCCATAGGCTTGACCTCCAGGGTAAAGATATTGTCTGCCTGGTAAGCCAGATATTCATACTCCCCCGTTGGTTCGATGATCAACACCGTATTATTAGATTCGGGCAGGGCATCAACGATCAGCACTGGCGTCGCAAAATCTGACACATCCAACCGGCGTTGAAGGTTTTCAGGAATCCGCGTTAAGGCAAATTCGATTCTGATTTTTCCGCCCTGGCTGGTGACATCAACACCAATACCAGGTTCAGAAAGTTTGACGATGACTCGACCTTCTCCACCCTCGCCACGCCGAAAATCAATCTCTTCGATGCTTGGCATATCCTGCCCGGATAGTGATGAAGGCGTATCAATCTGGCTAAGAACGTTGGTAGTCGTCGTGGTTTCCATTGTTCCTGCTGCCTCTTCACCGATCAGCACATAGAGTGAATTACCCTCCACTCGTGAAGAATAAGCAACCAGTTCAGTCAAAGAAACAATTACACGGGTTCGATCTCCCGCTTCAACGACTGTCACGCTGCGGGCATTACCACCACCCAATGGATGATACTTTGAGCCCAGACCACTTTTCACGCCCTTCAAATCAAGCGCAATTCTTGCCGGTTCTTCAATGGTGTAGCCTGTGGGTGCCGGTGGCGTGCCATCAAATATCATTCTAATTTCTACCTTATCTCCGGGTAGAGAAGAAAATTCTATGTCAGTCAGCCTGACTTCTGCGTGCGATGCCTGAGCAAACAAACTGAGGAAGATAACCAGTAAAAACCTTCCTAGATGAAGCCTGAGTTTTTCTGCTTCCACTCTAGTAATCATTGTGAACGCCATGTCTACCCCCTAATTTCTTCGTCATCAGTCAAGGCCTTTTAGCTCAATCGTTCTAGGTCTTCTGAGCCAACCATCCCCGCCATCACTAACAATTTCGGTGATGTCAATCCTTCCATCTTCGATACTTTCGATCTGGCCCCACCGCGAACCCATGAAATCGCCCACCTGTACCCTGTGGACGCCTCCCGTATCATCTTCAATCAGCGCCCAGGTTTGATTGTTCTGCTGCAATGTGCCAACCATTAATAGAGAAGCCAGACTAAATCGTTCCAGATACTGTTTGACGTGGTCCTTTGGCGGTTTGACACCAATATTTTTCCTCTGCTCGTCCGTTTTAACTGGTACGACTACCTCTGGCTCGAAAGGACTCCTCAAGTTTGCGGCACCATAGGTAAATGCCTGGTACGGCTCAAATTCCGGCAAAGGCGCTATTGACCCTCTGGGTTTGGCTTCGACATCCTTCATAAATGATCGAATTTCAGCAAATTTATCATCGCCAGTGCAGCCAACAATCAATAACGCCAGGCAAGCGGCTAACAGCGCTCTGGTATTTCTTAGGTTATCGATTTTGATCATCTTATTTAAGTTCGGTCATCACTGTATCGGTACGTCCTCGCCAATATGGTCATGCGCAATAAACCGCCTGTTATATCTCCTGGCTTCGTTGCACGACCTTCCGGTGCAATCGTAAAATCATGTAAGGTCACAATTCGCGACAAGTCTGCAACGTCACTAACAAACGCGCCAAGCTCATGGTAGCCACCGGTAACCACAATCCGGATCGGCTTTTCTATATAGAATTCATGCAGTTCTTCCGGCTGTAAATCAATGCTGGAAAAAGACAGCCCGTTCTTTAGACCAACCAGCGTGATATCTTCAATCAGGCCGGGGATTTCTGTGTCTGAAGGAAGTTGCCTTAAAATTGTCTCAAAAGATTCTTCCATCTCTAATTGTTGCTTACGGTAGTCTTCGAGATGCACCGCTTTGAAGTATTTCTCTTCGTAATCTTCCCTCAGCTGACCTTCCGTTACCTGGACACCCGCCAGCTCCTGCTGAAGGTTTGTCACATGCAGGAAGTAGCCCAGTGCCAATGCGCCTGCGAAGGTCAATACCCACATAATCACTTTGATGGCCATCGGCCACGACCCAACATTGTTGAAGTCGCTCAGCTGATCCATGTCGAAATTCTGTACACTCTCCAGGAGGTCATCCAAAACCATGGCTATTCTTCCTCCTCTTTTTTCGGCGTACTCTGCTTCACGCTCAGTGAAAATTGACTCGCCTGGGGTCCATAATTAGGGTCCGCATTGATGGCAGTCACATTAGGTTGATCAAACCAATCCGATTCATTCAAATTTCGTAACTGGCTTGATATTCGATTGTTTGATTCTGCAATTCCCTGGATAGACAGATCCTTGGCTATCAATTGAAGGTTGCGATAGAAAACACGTGGGGCTAGTTTTCTGGCCAGTTCGTCAAACAATCGAACGATGATGGGTCGGTTGCCCTGCAATTCCTGAATTACTTTCATTCTCGACAGCAGCTCATTTCTCTTCTGCTGTAGTAAATTGATCTCAGCGATCCTGCTTTCGAGAATTGTTATCTCTGCTGTCAGAAAATTATTCCTAGCAACCTGCGTATTTATTGCATTGGCAAAATAGCGGTCAACGCCACCAACAATTGCACCACCTAGCAAAAGTACCCCAACAATAATATTAAGGAACTCTTTCTTTTTTGCTTCCCGCCGCTCTTCACGCCACGGTAATAAATTTATTTTTATGTCAGACATTTGCTAACACCATGCCCTTTTCATATTCAACATCAATCGAAACTCCTCAATGCCAGACCACAGGCAATCATCAAGGCAGGAGCATCATTACCTAAATTTGCTTCATTGACTTTAGACGACATGGTCATGTGCAGAAATGGATTTGCAATTGAGCAGGGTGTGCCAAGTTTGGCAGCGACCATATCTGCAAGCCCTTCGATGGATGAAGTTCCCCCGGCAAGAATGATATGGTCGACATCATCATAGGCACTGGATGAATAGAAAAACTGTAACGACCTAGTCACCTGTTGCACAACAGCTTCTTTGAAGGGAACAAGGACTTCCGTTTCATAATCGTCCGGCAGGCCGCCTAGCTTCTTTGCCAGGCCAGCTTCTTCAACAGAGAGGCTATAACGACGCTGAATCTCTTCCGTTAACTGTTTTCCACCAAATAGTTGCTCACGGGTGTAGGGCGCACCAGCTCCCGTGAGAACACTCAAGGTTGTCATGGTTGCGCCAATATCGATGATGGCAATAATCTGATCTTCTTCTTCATCGCCTTCTTCACTGAAATCTTCTCTGACCAGTTCAAAAGCACGCTGAATACAATGAGCCTCGATATCCACTACCTTGGCTTTTAGGCCACCAAGTTCAAGTGCGGCTTCACGCATCTCAACATTTTCCCGGCGGCAGGCAGCAAGCAACACTTCTACCTGCTCTTCACTTCTTGGTGATATTCCCTGGACCTCGAAATCCAGTGCGACTTCATCCAGGGGATAAGGGATGTACTGATCGGCTTCTACCTCGATCTGCTTTTCCATTTCATCAGGGGTCAGAAGCGCCCCCATCTCAATTGTTTTTGTAATGACTGCTGAACCGGCAACAGCGACAGCCGCAAATTTCACTTTTGTTTTGCAGCGTTCAATTAACCTTTGGATCGCTTCACCAACGCCTTCGACGTCGCTGATGTTTTTTTCAATCACCGCATTTTCTGGCAGAGGTTCGACGCCGTAGCTCTCGACCTTGTAGTTTCCACCGGATCGGCTCAACTCCAATAGCTTTACAGACGTGGAACTAATGTCCAGTCCAAGCATGGTGTTAGGTCCTTTGTTGAGAAAACTAAACACTATAGATTCCTAAAATTCCTATTAGTACACGCACTTACAGTCGATACATGCAATATTACATTAAATAACACCTTTAACATAAGCGCAAACAATTTAAATGAAATAAATCCTGTAATGCATTCATTTTACAACGTTTTTTGATAATCCACATTCGCATATCTTGGGTATGGGAACCATCAAAAGCACTAGCCCTAGTGTTACGAGCATTTTACAACCACCACTCCTGACCAGGTCAATTTTGCGACGAAAGCGCTATGACACCCATCATCCAGTAAATTGTCATGGTGATTTCCGTCATGTCAGACTCACCATTCCCCGACAAACCACCTATACTTAGGCTCCCCTCCCAACCGCTACTGCCAATAGATGCACAATTTTGGTCGATTTATATTCTGGTTTCTGACTGTATTTACCAGCGGGAGCATCCTTCTATTGTCGGCAGCCTTCCTGTACCTGAACCCGCAGATACCAGATGCCGCTACCTTCAAAGACGTGCAGTTAAGGGCTCCCCTTCGAATCTATTCCGCCGACAACAAGCTGATCCAGGAATTCGGAGAACGCCTGACGCCCATTGAATTCGAGGATATTCCGCCCCTGTTCCTGCATGCTTTACTTGATACTGAAGACAAACGTTTTTTTGAGCACAGTGGCATTGACCTCATCACGCTGGCTAATGCTTCCTGGCAGCTTGTTCGAAACCAGGGGTCTATCAGAAGTGGTGCGTCTACAATCACCATGCAACTCGTCAAGAATATATCTGGTGAATCACAAATACGCTTCATCAGGAAATTCAAGGAAATGCTGCTCGCACTCAAGATTGAGCGAGAACTGAGCAAAGAAGAAATCCTCACCCTCTATCTGAATATGATTCCCTTCGGCAAGCATTCATTCGGTATCCAGGCCGCTGCCAACACCTACTATGGCAAAGACGTACACTTATTATCCCTTTCGCAGCTCGCCATGCTCGCCGGAATTCCTAAAGCACCAGAAGCCGGGAACCCAATCAATGGACCAGAACGTGCCTTAACCCGCCGGAACCTTGTGCTGCAAAGAATGCGGGACCAGGGCTCAATCACCGCAGAGGAGTACCAGGTTGCAGCCAGTGAACCACTGACCGCACTGGTTCATGAACGAACTATCGAATTACCCGCATTATATATAGCTGAAATGGTTCGCAAGCGCTTACTTAGGGAATATGGCCGGGATGTCTACAACCGTGGGCTGATTGTCCACACCACCGTCAACAGCGACATGCAGTCTGCTGCTGAATTCGCGCTCCAGAAAAAGCTGGGCGAGTATGATCGAAGACACGGATTCCGTGGATCCGAGTATCGACAAATCCAGGGGACAGATGAGTACATTAACGCACCGGAATACGGATACCCTGCCAACTGGATTGAGACATTGGCCCAGGCCAGCATACTGGGAACCCAACATCCCGCCATCGTCATCGAAATTGCTGAACAGGAAATAAAGGTCCTCAATCAGGATAGTGATGTCATCAACATTTCCTGGGAAGGTCTCCGCTGGGCCAGGAAGTACATCAACGTCAACACCAGAGGCCGCAGACCTTTGCAAGCCTCAGAAATAGTTAATATCGGTGACGTCATCCGTATCGAGTTCATCGGCGATCAGTGGAAGCTTGGCCAGGTCCCCGATATCCAGGGCGCCCTGGTTGCACTCTATCCAAAAACAGGGGCCATCATGGCGCTGGTAGGGGGCTACGACTTCAGGGCCAAACAGTTCAACCATGCAACCCAGGCGAGAAGGCAGCCGGGATCAAATTTCAAACCTTTCTTCTATAGTGGAGCAATCGAGAACGGATTGACTGCCGCCACTATTTATAATGATGCACCCATCGTCCTGCCCGGTGGTGAACTCGAGGAAACTTATCGCCCAAAAAATTCAGGTGACGTATTTCAAGGTAATATGCGCCTGCGAGAGGCACTCTATCGGTCCGTCAATCTTGTTTCACTGCGCGTGATACTTGATTACGGACCCCAAAATGCCATCAACTATGTGAAGCGATTTGGCTTTGACACCTCTTCATTTCCGAACAACGTCCAGCTTGCCTTCGGTGGAGGCACAATTGCATTAAGCCCCATGGACATTGCAACCGGATATACCGTGTTTGCTAATGGCGGCTTCAAGATCACACCATTCCTGATCCAGCGGATTGATTCAATCAACGAAGATATTATCTTCGAAGCAACCCCACTGGTTGCCTGTCAGCAGCAGTGCGAACAACAAAACATTGCCCCACAGGTTGTTGAACCACGAGTTGCCTACATTATGAACAGTATCCTTTCTGATGCTATCCGCCGTGGCACCGGAACGAAGGCATTACGGGCACTCAAGCGCGGCGACTTGAAAGGTAAAACCGGTACCACCAACAATGCTGACATCTGGTTTTCCGGCTATACACACGACCTGGTGGCCACCGCCTGGGCAGGATTCGATGACAACAGCCCGGTGGGAAGTCGGGAGTGGGGCTCTACCGTACCGATAGAAACCTGGATTGATTTTATGTCCCAGGCCCTTCCGCCCGAGGCAGAATCATCGACGCTGGCCAGGCCTAACGGCATAGTATCTGTTCGAATAGACCCGAAAACCGGTCTACGTGCAGACCCAACTGACCCGAATGCCATCTTCGAAATTTTTCGACAAGAATACGCACCGGCAAAAAATCTCACCAAAAAAGATGCAGAAGCAAACTCCCATAAACAGATTTTTTAACGTGAAGCCTAGTCCAGGATTTATATACAGGGTTTTCATATCGGCATAAAAAAAGGCGCCACTGGCACCCTTTTCTTCGTGCCTCACATTTAAGGAGGCATATTCCAGTCACACAGAGGAGTTCTGCCTGCTGGTTCCTCTGGCACCAAATCGTTTGTTAAAACGATCAATTCGACCCGCTGTATCGATCAATTTCTGCTTGCCTGTATAAAAAGGATGGCACTCAGAACACACTTCCAGATGAATATCTTCACAGATGGTTGATCGTGTTTTGATCACGTTGCCACAACTACAGGTCGCAGTCATTTCCTCATATTTTGGATGAATTTCAGCTTTCATGAGATTTACCTTGCTATTGATTTCCCATGCTCACGAGAAGGGCACGGATCGAAAGGGGGCGAATCATACCAGAGTCGAATCGGATAGCAAGATCCTGCTCGTGGAAAATTGACACTTATTACGACTTATTCCACGCCACATTGGGTGCATAATAGGTAATGGGCACATTAGACCGATGAGCAACCCCCAACAAAGGCTTCAGTTGCTGGAAGTCGCTGTTCCAGTACCGCTCCGGAAAACCTTCCAATACCTGCCAAACGATGATTGCAGGGATATTAAGCCCGGTTGTCGATTACTTGTGCCATTCGGCACAAAGACGCTGGTAGGCATATTCCTGGGTTTCTCTGATCAGCCGACAATTCCCACGTCAAAACTCCGGGCTGTCATCGAGGTCATTGACGAAACGCCTGTACTAAGTGGGTCAATGTTGAAACTCTGCCTATGGTCATCTGAGTACTACCATCACCCAATTGGAGACGTTGTTACGTCCGCACTGCCAGTTCTTTTACGCAAAGGTAAACCGGCAAGCGAACCAATACCGGCACTTGGATTATCTGAGGCGGGTCTCGAATTCGGGCAAGATTTACTAAAATCAGCACCACGGCAGAAGGAGCTCTTCAATCTACTTGCCAGCCGACCCCTTTCGAAAGAAAGACTCAAACACCTGGGCATTTCAGCCTCGACCATCCGTGCGCTAGTTGCAAAACAACTGGCATGCTGGCAAGAGCAACACAATCAGGAACAATGTGAAGTTGACCAACCGGTTTTATGCGATTACCAGGGCATCGAACCGAATGAGTGGCAACAGTCTGCAATTGATAAAATCAAAAACCCTGGGACCTACCTGATTTACGGCATCACTGGCAGTGGAAAAACAGAAGTTTACCTGCGCATCATTGAATCTGCATTGAAACAGAAAAAACAGGCCCTGGTACTAGTGCCTGAAATCGGCCTGACGCCACAAATCCTTAACAGATTTGAAAATCGATTCGGTTTGCCAGTCACTGTCATTCACTCGGCTTTGACCGACCGCCAGCGCCTGCTCGCATTTCGAGCAGCATCGAGTGGCCAGGCTCGTATTATCATCGGCACCAGGTCAGCTGTATTCGTGCCTATGAAACATCCCGGTGTGATCATCATCGATGAAGAACATGACAGTTCATTTAAGCAACAAGATGGTTTCCGGTATTCGGCACGAGATATCGCCGTTATGCGAGGACAAATGGAGAAGCTACCAGTGATTCTGGGGTCAGCGACACCATCACTGGAAAGCTTTCAGAATTGCCAACTGGGAAAGTACCAACTCGTTACGATTCCGCACAGGCCCCAGGGAGTGAAAAAGGAAAGATATCAACTTATCAGCCTGCGCAACAAGGAACTCCAGGATGGTTTCGCAAGCGAATTAATTGAATCAATCACAACAGAGCTCGAGCACGGCAACCAGGTGCTGGTGTTTATCAATCGACGGGGTTTTGCACCGGTTCTGTACTGTTCCGAATGTCAGTGGATAGCGACATGCCGACGATGCGACGCAAGAATGACGTGTCACCTTGTCGAAAGGAGCCTCATGTGTCATCACTGCGGTACTCGAACTCAACTCCCCAGTCATTGTAGTGAATGCCAGTCAACTCAGGTCCTGCCACTGGGTCTCGGTACCCAGAGAGTCGAAGAATCTCTTAAAAACTTGTTCCCATCTTTCCCTGTTCTTCGTGTTGATCGAGATTCAACCAGGAAAAAAGGGGCACTCGAAAAAGTTGCGACCGATCTTCAATCAGGCGAACCTACCATTCTTGTCGGCACCCAGATGCTGGCAAAGGGACATCACTTCCCCGATGTCACGCTGGTGGTTTTGCTTGATATTGACTCAGGATTCTATAGCTCTGATTTCAAATCGCTGGAGAAGACGGGGCAACTCATCCTGCAAGTAGGGGGCCGCGCAGGCAGGGCTGCCAAATCCGGTAAGGTGATATTACAATCACAGTTCACAGATCATCCGTTGTTGCAGAGCCTCATCAAAAATGGATATAAAGCATTTTCCGATACCATCCTGGAGGATAGGAAAGAAAACCGCCTGCCCCCCTTCAGCTTTCATTGCCTTATCCGTGCGGCATCTATCAATAAGAAATACGCCATGGAATTTCTCGATGATATTGTGAGGAATACCAACCCGACCACCTCTGTTGAAACGTTAGGCCCTATACCAGCTCTTATGGAAAAAAGAGCTGGCAGGTATCGGTCTCAATTATTGATCGAGAGTCAGTCTCGTGCCTCTTTGCATCAGGCAGTCAGTCAACTGGTGCAAACAGCCGAAGCTTCCAGACTAGCCAATCGAGTTCGCTGGTCAGTCGATGTCGATCCAGTCGAACTGTTTTGAAAAACCTGATTCAAATCTGGTAGATGCCGATTCCTGGGCCTAAAACCCAATTTGCGGCAAACCGATTTGTTACAATGGAGCCTTCTCAAAAATTTCGCTTTCAAAGACACGTTTCATGACTCAGGATTTCGCAAAACGCCATACAACCACAACCAATGGTTCTTCCTCCATACCAGGGTGGGTATGGTTTTTTACCGGTTTAGTAGCCGGAGTATTTCTCTCCTTTCTCGGATACCTCTGGAAGTTTGTCCCGGCTGACTCGCCGATAGCGGATGGCAGGGAAGTCCCAACAGCCGAACCTGACCAGGCCGTTGAAGAGATGCGATTCGATTTTTACGATCTCTTTCCGAAATCTGAAGTCCCCATAGTCGAAGAATACAACCAGGAAGGCATACTCGTCGAAAGCCCGAATCCATTTGTTTACCTGCTTCAAGCCGGTTCATTCCGGAATCCCGATGATGCAGACCAGTTAAGAGCGAGCCTCATCCTTCAAGGGCTGGAAGTCTTCATAAAGAAAATTGAGGTCAAGGGAGCCACATGGCACCGGGTCATGGTGGGTCCATTTGATACAGATCTCGGGTTGAACAGGGCACAGGATAAACTTGCAGCAGCCGAGATAGAGTCAATTCCGATTAAGGCTATGCAATAACTTTCAAAAGGTGGCGCAGACACCTTGAAAAGGCCGCCCGACACCCCCATCTTCTCTACTCGTACGCATTTCCATACCATTTTAATTACTATCGACACGGGAAATAGTCTTGGAACAACTTAGAGGAACGACCATATTGTCCGTAAGGCGTGGAAATTCAGTTGTCATCGGTGGTGATGGCCAGGTGACCATGGGCGAGACCGTGATGAAAGGAAATGCTCGAAAAGTACGGCGGCTTTACAAGGATACAGTCATCGCCGGATTCGCAGGCGGCACTGCAGATGCGTTTACCTTGTTTGAAAGATTCGAAGGACAACTCGAAAAACAACAGGGGAACCTGGTTCGCGCCGCAGTAGAGCTTGCAAAGGACTGGCGGACTGACAGAGCCCTGCGACGTCTTGAAGCACTACTCGTGGTTGCCAATGCAGATGACTCTTTAGTCATCACCGGCACCGGAGACGTGATCGAACCTAACGATGGCATAATGGCGATAGGTTCTGGTGGCCAATATGCAAAAGCAGCCGCCCTGGCTCTTCTGAAAAACACAGACCTCAGCGCTCGAGATATCGTCGAAAGCGGCCTGGAAATCGCAGCTGATATCTGCATCTATACTAACCACGATCGAACCATTGAAGAAATAACCAAGTAAAGTCACCGAATATGTCCAACATGACCCCAAGAGAGATAGTTCACGATCTCGACAAACACATCATCGGTCAATCAGATGCAAAACGATCAGTCGCGATTGCGCTGCGAAATCGCTGGCGAAGATTACAACTTGACGCCTATCTCCAGACGGAAATTACCCCTAAAAATATCCTGATGATCGGGCCTACCGGAGTAGGTAAAACCGAGATTGCCAGACGCCTAGCAAAACTCGCAGGAGCACCATTTATTAAAGTTGAGGCAACAAAATTTACAGAAGTGGGTTATGTCGGCAGGGACGTTGAGTCCATCATTCGAGACTTAGGTGATGCCGCAATCAAAATGTTAAGGGACGAACAGATTCTCCAGGTGCAACCCAGGGCAGCAGATGCAGCGGAAGAACGGATACTGGATGTTTTACTACCACCTGCCAGAACAGAGGATGCCGCCGATAAGAATTCGAGTAGTACCCGGCAGCTCTTCAGAAAAAAACTCCGTGAAGGTGACCTGGACGACAAAGAAATCGAGATTGATGTACAGGCTACCAGTGTAGGTGTTGAAATAATGGCCCCGCCAGGAATGGAAGAAATGACCAACCAACTCCAGAGCATGTTTTCCTCCATGGCACCAGGTAAGACGAAAAGCCGTAAGCTCACCGTAAAAGAAGCACTAAAACGCCTGACTGAAGAAGAAGCTTCAAAGCTCATCAATGAAGATGATCTTCGTGCAAAGGCGGTTGAAGCAGTAGAACAAACCGGCATTGTATTTATCGATGAGATGGACAAGATCGCAACACGTGCCAACCATGGAGGAGCTGATGTATCACGTGAGGGGGTCCAGCGAGACCTGCTTCCACTAATCGAAGGCAGCAATGTCTCAACCAAATACGGCATGATCAAAACAGATCACATACTCTTCATCGCCTCTGGCGCTTTCCACTTAAGCAAACCTTCAGACCTGATTCCGGAACTGCAAGGCAGACTACCCATTCGCGTGGAACTCCACGCCCTAAGTGTTGCTGATTTTGAACGCATTCTTACTGAGCCCGATGCTTCACTTACCGAACAATATCAGGCACTCTTATCCACTGAAGGCGTGGACCTGACATTTACGCCAGAGGGAATTCACCGCATCGCCGAGATTGCCTGGCAGGTCAACGAGAGTACTGAAAATATTGGCGCCCGCCGCTTACACACAGTAATGGAGAAGCTATTGGAAGTGGTTTCATTCGAGGCCGGTAACCAGGATGACAAAAAGTGCATTACAGTAGATACGGACTATGTAAACCAGTACCTTGAAGATCTTGCCGATGACGCAGACTTAAGTCGGTACATCCTTTAATCAATCCTTTAACAACGTGCAAAAAGTGATCCCAACTGTAATCAATATTCACAAGCAATCAAATACACTCGAAGTCAGGTTTGGGGAAGAAGCCTACACCATGACGGCGGAGTATCTTCGCGTGTTCTCCCCTTCTGCAGAGGTCAAAGGCCACTCCCCGGATCAGGCGATACTTCAGCACGGAAAACGACACGTGAGCTTCAAGGACATCGAACCCCAGGGAAACTACGCCATTAAACTGGTTTTCTCAGACGGTCATGATTCCGGTATCTACAGCTGGGCTTACCTCAGGGAGCTTGGCTCTAATTTCGAGTCAAATTGGGCGCAATACCTCTCTAGCCTGGAGCAGGCGGGAAAATCCCGTGAACCCCAGTTTTTAGCAGTAAGTACCTAGACAGACTCTACAAACGCCTAAATAGTGTAAAATCTTGCCCCCAGCAAGGGTAAAAGCACAATGCCTCAAGGCCAAGAGACCCATTTCGGGTATAAAACAGTCCCCGTGGCAGAAAAAGCACGTCGCGTCGCGAACGTGTTTCA
>SMVA01179583.1_pt1 | contig 15465 bp, 10 predicted proteins | sample 2456451 | NCBI WGS metagenome assembly SMVA01 (sample SAMN11095933, study PRJNA526329) | marine sediment metagenome | biome: Marine sediment; feature: Surficial sediment; material: Deep marine sediment; isolation source: Hadal surficial sediment | place: Pacific Ocean | collected 2014-05 | depth...
GCATGCCGCATCCGATCGCCGCGCTCATCGGGAAAACGCAGGTAGTCGAACTGAATCTCCCTGAAGCCCATGAGCACCGCCTCCGCCGCCAATTCGGCCGCGTAGATCCACACCGAGTCATTGTACGCGTCGACCCATGGATCACCCAGTCCATCGATCCAGAGGCCCCCACGGTCGTCCTTGACCGCCCAACCCGGTTTTCGCTCGGCAAGCAACTTGTCGCGGGCCACCACGATCCGAGCAATCGGATGAATGCCCTTTTCGTGCAGCAACGCCAACCGTTCACGGGCGGAGCGTGCGCGAATGTTGTCGTTGGCGCCGATGGTAACCGCTGTCGGGACGCTCGATCTGTAGGTGATGAAACCGGTGGCATCCTTCACGTCGATCACGAACGAGTTGACTTCAGTTGAATCAGCGAGTGCCACCAAGTCGTAAAAACGGCCCGATCCCAGCGTCCATCCATTCATGAACAAGCCCCGAACGGCAGCGGGCGGTTCGCCCGGCGGCGGCGGCGGAACGGGAACCGTGGCAAAACTCACTTTGCCTACTGGGTACACCGGCAGTGCGTCGCCATGGTGGAATCGGTGGAGACCAAGCACTTTGATGGGTGGGGCCGGAATCACGATTCCCGCCGTCGCAAACTCGGCCAGGTAGCTGGGGGTGCTCCAATCGAACCGCATGACGGTTGGCACACCGCCCTGCGCGTGCAGGGCGGGTGTAGTCAAAACCAAGGCGGTCAACAGCGTATCGGGTAATCGCATGCCGGTTCTTCAGGGCGAACAGAGGCGGTGGGACCTCGATCCCACCGCCTCTGATTCATCAACTATAGGACCTGGTTTGGGGTGTCCGCTAGTTCCCTGCTCCCCCTTCCTCCAAGAGCTTCAATTCGACGCGCCGGTTCTCGCGGCGGCCTTCCTCCGTGTCGTTCGTCGCAATGGGATTGTCGAGTCCGTACCCCACGGTCTCCAATCGATCCGGTCGAACGCCCTTACGCACGAGGTACGCCTTGACGGATTGGGCTCGCTGTAACGACAACCGTCGGTTGATGGCGGCTGAGCCCGTGGCGTCCGTGTGCCCACCGATTTCAACGCGAATCTCTGGATTAGCGAGGAGTGATTCTGCCACGCGGTCCAACGCTGCATTGGAGGCCGACGTCAGGGCCGAGCGACTCGTCTCGAAGGTCACCCCAAATAGGATCATCGAGGTTCGTCTCACACCTTCGGCATCGAACAACTGCGGGCAGCCCACGGCGTCCACGTTCTCGCCCGGGGCTGTATCGGGGCAGCGATCCCGGCTATCAGGAATGCCATCGCCATCGCGGTCTGCTTGCAGGGCGCAGCCCAGGCTGTTCACCACGGCGCCGGGCGCCGTGTCAGGGCATTCGTCAAGGCTATCCGCCACGCCGTCGGCATCGGAATCCAGGTCGACGGCGCAACCGCGCATGTCGACCTGCGCTCCTTCGGGGGTGTCCGGGCAAGCGTCGGACCCGTCCGGAATCCCATCCCCGTCCGTGTCCAACGGACAACCGAGATCGTTCACCACCGTACCCCTTGGCGTTCCCGGACATTGATCGATTCCGTCGAACACGCCGTCGGCATCGCTATCTAGTGGGCAACCAACGCTGTCTACCTCTGCACCCGCGGGTGTGTCGGAACATTGGTCGATTCCGTCGAGAACCCCGTCGGCGTCAGCGTCAGTCGGGCAACCGGTTTCATCGACCAACGCACCATCGGGTGTGTTAGGGCAAACGTCGATGCCGTCGAGCACACCGTCATTGTCTGTGTCGTTGGGGCAGCCGGCTTCGTCGACAGACGCACCTGCAGGGGTATCGGGGCATTGGTCCAAGCCGTCGAATACCTCGTCCCCATCCCCGTCGGTTGGGCACCCCCGGTCATTCACCAGTGCACCAGCCTGGGTATTGGGACAGTCGTCGTCATTGTTCCCGACGCCGTCCATGTCGTAGTCTCGGGGGGGGCCGCCAAAAGCAAACACGGAAACCCCAATGGCGCCCGACATGTTGAGCGCACTCTGGCTAGCCACCGTCAGCGTGGTATTGGGCACGTAGCTCAGGCGCCCTTCGAGTCGGATAGCCGCCCGCCCACCCAGCGAGAGCCGGTCGCCGAGGATGGCGATACCCGCGTTGTCGTCCACCGAGTTCGCTCCACGGTAGACGATGCGCTCGAAGCCCACTCCCCCATACAAGGTGCCGAGCGGCGTTGCCTTGTGCGCCAGCACCGCTCCCCCAAACCGGGCGACTCGGACCTCGGTCCCGGTAGAATCCACCGTAGTTTCGGTGAAGTCACCAAGCGCTTCGATCTTGAACATCTTGGTGATGTAGTAGCCTACCCATGCGCCGGCCCCAAACTTGGGCGCCAGCCCGATGTTGTTCTTATCGTAACTCGAATAGACCCCAAACGCCCCGATTTCGATCTGACCCTTTTCTCCTGACTGGCCGGTCAAAACACTCGGGGGCGAGAGAAGCCCAAGAGCAGTGGCTGCAAGAATTGAGGTCCGAACGCGGAAGTCCTTCATTCACCAAGTCCTCAAGGTACGGTGGCCAATCTATAATGTCCCGGCTCGCCTGTCAGATTTCGGTGTCCACGGTCACAGGCTATCAAGCATTACCTTTGGACATTCCAAAGGCTGAGGGTCTTCATGTGAAAGTCGCGATTCAATATTGCGTCGTTTGAAACTATGGTCCACGCGCCTCCAGTTTGGAGGCGGAAATCAAGGAGTCCCATCCTGGGGCTGGGGTCCAACTGGTGGAGGGGTCGGGCGGGGTGTTCGAGGTCACTGTGGACGGGGCGCTGCTCTTCTCCAAGAAGGAGCTGGGACGGCATGCAGAACCCGGAGAGGTACTGGGCCTCATTGAGGCTCACCGGTCATAGCGCATGCGCGTAGCCATATCTACTGGTGGTGGTGACGCCCCTGGGCTGAACGCGGTCATTCGCGCTGCCGTTTTGGGTTCGATCAACCGTGGGTGGGAGGTTAGCGGGATCCGCCGAGGGTTTGGTGGTCTGCTGGGCGATGCTCGCATTGTCCAGATGGACCAGGACAGCGTCCGCGGAATCACGCACTTGGGAGGGACCATTCTTGGGACGACGAATCGGGGCAACCCCTTCCGGTGGCCCCTGCTGGGAACGGATGGGAAGTGGGTGGAGGAGGACCGGTCCAACGAGCTAATCGATTCGTTTCACAAACACCAGCTAGATGGGCTTATCGCGGTTGGCGGTGATGGCACCCTGCGTATTGCGCACGAGTTGTATGAGCGCGGCCTCCCGATCGTCGGGGTCCCGAAGACGATCGACAACGACGTCGCCGGAACGGATTACACGTTTGGGTTTGACACCGCGGTGCAAACGGCCACGGAGGCCATCGACAAACTGCATTCCACCGCCGAGTCACATGAGCGCGTCATGGTGGTCGAACTGATGGGACGAACCGCAGGTTGGATCGCTCTTACCGCTGGCCTTGCTGGTGGTGCCGACGTCATTCTGATCCCCGAGCTTCCCTTCGACGTGGACAAGGTGTGCGATAAGGTCCGAGAGCGTGAGGCAGCCGGCCGGCATTTCTCGATCGTCGTGGTTGCGGAGGGTGCGACAGCCAAGAATGGTGAAGCCGTATTCCAGGAAGCGGGTGGGCCGGGTGGTGTCAGGCGTCTGGGTGGGATGGGTGCGCGCGTTGCGGACGCGATCGCCGAACGGACCGGGAAGGAAACTCGCTCGTTGACCTTGGGGCACCTCCAGCGTGGAGGCTCTCCTACGACGCGCGACCGAATCTTGGGATTGCGGTTTGGAGCTGCCGCAGTTCGAGTGGTCGAGGCCGGGCGGTTCGGCGTGATGGTTGCACTTAAAGGTCTCGACATGGTGGAAATCCCTCTCGATTCGGTGATGGGTGAACCACGCCTGGTCGGTCTCGAGTCGGAGCTTCTCCTCACTGCGCGCGACCTCGGTATTTCGCTTGGCGACTAGCTCGCCCACTTCTCTCGAAGTTCTCCGTCATCACGTACGGGATCATTACCTCCCGCCCGATCGAAATGCGTACCGGAGGGCGGAGCCGGCGACCGGGCGCGTCATAGTGATCGCTCCAACCCGCGCGGCGTGCGAGACCATCGAACTCGCCTGTAGGCTCGACATCGAGACTGTGCTCATGAGCGAGCACGGAGACGAAATTCGTGCGCTCGCGGCGGGCGGACGCGGGTTCGGGATCATGGCGGCCACCGGAACGGGCAAGACGTTGGCGATCCGTCCCATCGCGGAGGAGATCGTGGGTGCGAAGTTGCGGATTGGTGTGGTGAATAGAGAGCGCGAAGCTACACCGGAGACGCCGACGTGGAACGTCGTGATCGTCACGACGGGCATTGCACGACGTTGGTTTCAAGACGACCTCATCGACGTGCGTGATACACTCATTACAGATGAGATCCATCAGACGTCTTCCGAACTCGAACTATGCCTGGCACTGGGCAAGCGGGCGGGGTGTCGATTCATTTGGCTCTCCGCCACGGTCGACCCTAAGTTTTACCGCGACTACCTCCAGTCGACGACGGTGATCGAGTCGTCGGCGTTCGACCCCGACAAGGCTGCTGACGTCGCCACGAAAATGGCAAAGCCGTTTCAATTCCTCGACGATCGCTTCATGCAACGGGTGGTGCGCGAAGCACGAGGCGTAGCCGTCTTCCTCCCAACGCGCGCTGAAGTGGAATCGGTGGCGGCCGAGATTGCGGATCGCTGGCCGCAGGTGACCACCGTGTTCTACCATGGCGGAGAGCCGATTCGCGTGATCCGGCCCTTTCTCGAGGGGACTGCAGAGAAGCCGTTCATGTTGACGATGACGCAGGCCGGCCAATCGGCTCTCAACATCAATGGTCTCGATACCGTGGTCATCTATGACGCGTGCTATAACAACCACGTGATTCGCGGGCGGAACGTGCTCATGCGCGATCACCTGGGTCCGAACGAGATCCTGCAAATGGCGGGACGCGTGCATGGCCGGGTCGAGGGGGGGGAAGTCAGGATTCTCACCGATCGCGACCTCGATTTTTCGGCGTTGGTGCCCGTTCCTCCCCGATTCCAACTGGCTGGAGACAGTGAGCGCGTGGCGTTGACAGCGGCCGCCATCGGCGTCGAGTTGACCGACCTCGACTTGCCGGTGCCGTTGGACCGCCGCGCCTATCGCAGAGCGGTCGACCTGCTCACGAGTCGGGGTATCATCGAAGACGGTCGTCTGACCCGATACGGTCGCGACGTCGAGGCCATGCCGGTGGACCGGCCCTGGGCGGAATTGTTGGTGCACGCGTCCGATGACATGGTGCCATTCGTGGCGGTGGCCGCAAATGTCGATTCCCTGCACCGGATGACACGAGACGAGTCCGACCTCACCGGTCTCGTCGTGCATGGCAGTGACCACTTGACCTCGTACAATGTGTACGCGGAGGCGGTGAGCCTGCATGCCGAACTCGGGAGCGTATACGGGTTACCGCGCCACCGGTTCGGTGAAGGGGTCGATGAGTGGGCAACGGACCGCGGTGTACCGGTCAAGGCTATCGAGGATATCGCTCTTGGGATAGCGTCGGTGTACCGCACGCTAGAGTTGGACCTGCCCGAGGTGCTGACCTTGGCCGACCGTAACGACTTACGCCGGTTTCGCGATCTCGTGGCCCGGGTACAACCCTTCGACCTCGTTGTCGACGGCGAGGCCTGCGATGGCGAGCGTGTCCGCTACTCGGCCTCCTCTGTCTGTAGCGGGCGGGGTATCACTGCTGGAACCATCAGGTACTTCGCCGACCGATTCGGTGTCGTACGGGGCTCGCTCGAAGGAACCGACCTTCCGTGGGAGACGGTCAAGAAACACGTGGTCACGGGCGAGCCGCGCGTCATCTACGACCGGGGCAAGGGCAGCAAGCTCGTCATCGTCGACGAATCACACTACTTCGGTTTTGTGTTCGACCGCTCGCGTCGTCCCCTCAAGGGTCGCTTTTCCGAAGACCTTGCAGCCAAAGCTCGGCGCGCGTTCGCCAGAGCCCTCATGGAGGGGAGCACGGACCATGCAAACCAGGGGCGTGTGGAGCGGAGCGCGTTCCAGTTGGACGAATTGTGGCGCCGGTCCGGCGGGCGGGTCGCGAGCGATGCCACGGCAGTGGAAGACTATCTGACGGCGCAACTCCAGGGCGTCGGGAGCTACCAGGATTTCATCAACACGCCGGTTAGCCTCGAGCTAGATGACTTCGTGTCGCCAGACGAACGAGAGGCCCTGGAAACTTTGCCGGCCTCCGTCCAACTACTGGGTGACCGTGTTCCCCTACGATACGAGATCGAAGACGGACGCGGGGTGGCGGTCTTGAGTCTTAGGGAGAAACAGGCCCGGCGGCTACGGAAGTCGATGCTGCCCGACCTTGACCGCCCGTTGCGTTTCGCGGTCCGGCGGGGCCGGCGCGAGGTCATTCGTGTCGGTGACATTGCCTCACTCAAAGCCGCCCTGGAACGGTTGCCGCAAAGGCAGGGGCGACGGCGCTACTAGGCGCGCGCCAGCGAAAGCACACCGAGCCAGGCCGCGGTGTACGCGCCGTTCACTACCTCCGGATCGGCGCCGCTCAAAAGAGCCGCTTCCATTCCAGTCACAATCGACGCGAGCAGCCAACCCAGTTCGTCCTCGTTCACCCGCGGTTCAGTGTCGAGCGCCGCAAAGAGACCCATGCCCGCCGCGCCGAGGACCTCGGCGAACCCTTGGGCGAGTTCTTTGACCGCCTGGTCAGATATCTGTCCGATCGGACTTAACAAGGATGACCACGCCAAAGTCACGCCGTTGGCTGACTCATCGGTCAACAGATGCCAGGTGCGGTCGATGGCATCGGTCGGGTTACTTGCCTTGAAGGCCTCGGTCCACTCTGCCCCGCGAGTTGCCGCGATCGCAGCACCCGCACTCTCGAAGAGACCCTGCTTGGTGTTGAAGTGGTAGAGCACCAATCCCTTGGCGCACCCCGCGCGCTTCGCCACGGCCTCCACCGTGGCCGTTGCAGCTCCCTTCTCCCTTAGCTCAGCGGTGGCAGCCTCGATGATCGAATGCTTCGCCTGCTCTGGGTCTCGCTTCTTTCTTGGCATGGTATCTCCCGACTGACCGGACAATCAATATATAGCTGCCACTTTGGTATGTCAGGAGGAACTTGTCGAGGTGTTTCAATGTCGCTAGTTGAAACCCTCGTGACTATGGCGTCGTACGAGGCTACACGGAGTTACTCATTATGGTCGCTGAATCTACTGCTCGATCGATCACGCCCGTTGTCAAGGCGTTGCTGGACCCTCTGGCGGAGGGAGTCATCATTTTTTCGCCGGCCGGGGAGTTGGTGTACGCGAACGCGGCCGCCGAAGTCACGATTCGTGGTCTCAAGGAAAACGGCCAAGTGACTCGTGCCGTTCTCCCCAAGCTGGCCCGCCTCGGCGCCCGGATCACGCCGTTGTGGGTGGACGGGACCAAGCTGGGCGAAGCGGTTTACCTTCCGCCCCAGATTCACCTATCGGACGACGATTCGGGCACTCTCGCTGACCGCGAACGGGATGCAATTCTCCAGATGCTCGAGTCGACCGGCGGGAAGTTGACTCAGAGCGCAAACAACCTGGGAATTTCCAGGACCACGTTGTGGCGCCGGCTGAGGGCATACGGCCTGGAACGTGATAGCCGCGGTCGATGGTCACAGCCCTCCTAGCCCTAGCGCTCTCCTTTCAACAATCCGATTCGGCCACGTTCCAAGACGCCGCGACGGCAGAGCTGTACGCGTTGGCACGCCAACGCCACATCCGTCAAGACACCTTGGTTCGCGACTACAGGGCATCGATACACACGCGGCTGGAGGCGTCGGTAGGAAAAAGCCGCTTTGCGCGGCAGACCACACTGATGGCGCACGAGACGATGGCGCGCATCACGTGGAAGATGCCGAACGATCTGAAGGTCCAAGTGGTCGGAACCCGGGCAAAGGTGCCCTTGATCGGGATGCTGAGCGGATTGGCCGATGTCGGTGATGAAGTCGAGCGGGAACTCCGCAACGAACTCGTAATGGATCGGCCGTGGTTCATTCCCCGGGCGTTCGGCGACAGCATTCGGCTCATGGGAGTGCCGGAACACGCGGCGCTTCATCCTCTCGCGGCGGGCGCGACGGACTACTACCGGTTCGCGATTGTCGACTCGGTCGAGGTCAGGGTGCCGGGCCTGGTCGTTCGTGCCAAGGCGATGAGCATCGAGCCCAAGCGGTTTGGGCCGGCTCTGGTGGCGGGCACGATGTGGGTCGATGCAGCAACGGGAGACGTCGTGCGCATGCGAATGCTGTTCCTCGGCGAGTACCTGTGGGAAGAACCATCGGGTACCACTCCTGAAGACAGTGCCAAGGCGCGGAAGGACAACGCCGAGGCCAAGAAGTATCTGACGGTCGAGGCCGAGATCGAATACGCGCTGATCGATCAGCAGTACTGGATGCCGTATCGTCAGTTCCTCGGAATCACCGCGAAAATCCCGATTTTCCTGAACCTGACCATCCCGGCTCGGGCCGTGACGACCTTTTCCGAGTACGAGGTGAATGTCGATCCGGTGCTGACGTTCGCCATACCGGAGGATGAACTAGAAGAGGATGGACGCGCCCGCCGGCAGATCCGGATCAAGGTGGGCGACCGCGTGGGGGAGCGTGAAGAACGCCGCAATAAGGGTGACGAACGGCGTGCCAACGGGTACTACCGCGCCAGCACCTGGGATGGCGGTCGTTGGGAGATCGATGTTCCCCCGGCGGATTCGCTCCAGGCGTACGAGTGGGACTCGGAGTTTCAGGCTGAGCTGGACGCCGACGAGCAAGAGCGGCTCCGTGACACCTTCGCCGAGCTTGCGAAACTCGAAGACGAACTCCCCTCGGAGTGGACCGGGAAACGACGGTTCGGGTTGGCCTGGGAAACCGCGGCCGACATCTTCCGCTTCAATCGCGTGCAAGGCGTCTCACTCGGGCTGGGGTACGAGGTCAAGCCACGCGTCGCGTACACGTCTCTCTTGGCATCCGCCCGTTTCTCTTTTGGGGACAAACGGCTCACGGGGTCGTTGACCGCCCGGCGCGATGGACCTTACGCCCGGATCGACCTCAGCGGCTATAGGGACGTCCGCGAAGTCGAACCCTGGACCCGCGGTATTGGGATCGGCAACTCTATCAACGCGTTGTTCGTCGGCCACGACGACGCGGAGTATTTCCTGGCAACAGGTGGAAAACTGTCGGTAACGTGGAATGACCGTTGGCGTCAGAGCATGACGTTGCATGTTGCCGTCCAGCGAGAGGAATCCATGGCCCGCGTGAACCCCAACAACATCTGGGGCACCGATATTCTGCTGCCGAACCGACCCGTTGAGGAGGGCACCTACCTCCGATACGGCTTGAGCCGCGACGACCGGATCGGCGGCATGTCGATCAAGACCGGCTTAGAACTCGTCACCGATATGACGCAAACCGCAGGGTGGGGCTGGGCCGGAATAGAGGTCCCGTTCACGATCGCCAGGCGGACCGGACGCCTCGTTGTGAGGGGCGGCCTGACGCGAGGCGCAGATCTGCCGCAGGTATTGCTACGAGTCGGGGGGCCACAGACAGTGCGGGGATACCCGTACGGAGTCCGCCTCGGCAAGGAGTTCTGGTCGGCTCAGTTGGACTACGCCTTGTTCAGCCGCGGCGTTTGGACGCCGGTCGTGTTTGCCGATGTGGGCGACACGTTCAGCAGCGACCCGCTGGTCGGCGTCGGTGCGGGCGTGTCGCTCCTGGGCGGCCTGATTCGCGCTAACGTTTCCAAGGGAGTTCACCCCGACGCCGACTTCCGGTTCGACCTTCTCTTCAGAGCCTATCGCTAAACCACGGCGACCTTCCTACGTTAGTCCTTACATGAAGCGACCTTTTTTTGTGGACGAGTACGTTCGATGGTCAGACGTCGATTACGCCGGCATCATCTTTTACGGGGCCTACGTGGGGTTCTTCGAGATCGCGGAAACCGAGCTGTTCCGCGATGCTGGGATGCCGTATGGAGAGGTGTTCGATCGGTTCGATATGTGGTTGCCTCGCGCCCACCTGACCTGCGATTTTAGCTACCCGGCTCGCTTGGACGACCAACTCCGTGTCGCCGTGTACATCTCGCATTTTGGGCGCAGCTCGATTCGAATTCACTTCGACGTGGTGCATCGTGGTGCCGGGGTACTCGCCGCGTCGGCGCACGAGGTGCTCGTGTGCACGGACCGTGAGACTTTGCGACCGCGCCCGATCCCGCCGGAGTTCCGCGAATTGCTCGAACCCTATCACATGACCACGGAAGAAGCGCGGCAGGCCCTCGATATATCGGAGGTCAAGTGATCCGAATTCTGCTCATGGGATTCTGGGGTGTTCTCTTTGCCTGTGGGGGAGACGGGCCCGCCCAGCTAGGGGAACTCAACGAAGCAGAAGTCGTGGCATGGGATTCGATGCTCCGCGATACGTCGACGATTCTGGAAGTCGAGCTACCTCGGAGAGGCGAGTTGTCGTTGTTCGGGGTGGGCAGCCAGGATTTTCAGGGACGTTTCCGTGCAGCCGCAACCCTCTGTGAGGACTTGCGGTTCCTGGAATTGACGGTTCGCACGGACAGCATCGATGTCATCATCCTGTTCCATCTTCCCGAATCGGAGGAGGCTGTTGCCGGCCCGTACATGGTTTCATCACCAATGGAGGATTACTTCATGGTCGGGTCGGTGCGCGTGGGGTTGCAGCTTATCAGAGGCCGTACCGGGTGGGTGTTCCGCGGCATCGCAGGGTCGGTTGAACTCACGGACGGGGGCTCCCGGATCAGCGGGACCTTCGCCGCCACGATGCAGGAAGCCGCGACCGAGCAGATCACGAAGATCAGCGGCGAGTTCAAGAGCGTCCGTGTTCTCACGGCCGACACGGGCGAATGCGCCGTTTCGGCCACCGCGTTCGTGAATCCGGATTCCGCTGCTGCCGAGCCCGATTCGGTCGAGGGTCCCGTTGTTCCGGCGCCTAGGGGTTAAGTTTCGCGTGCCATGAATGACCACTACTTCCGAAAGGGCTTCGGCCTCAAGCACGAGGTGGCCGATTCCCTAGGTGACGACTACCATAGCAGCATCATCGACCGCATTCGCGAGCAGGATTTCAGTACCACCGCGGGCGGCGTGACTATCCGGTTAGCCAAGGAGTTCGGGTTCTGCTACGGCGTAGATCGCGCTGTCGAGTATGCGTACCAGAGTCGGGAAAAGTTTCCAGACAAACGGATCTTCCTGGTCGGTGAGATCATCCACAATCCGCACGTAAACGAAAAGATGGAGCGGATGGGAATCAAGATCATCAATCCCGGCAGCGACGGCATCTTCGATTTCAGCCATATCCAGGCCGACGATGTGGTGCTGATACCGGCATTTGGCGTGCGGGTCGAGGATTTTCAAACGCTCCGCGACATTGGATGTGTCTTGGTGGACACCACGTGTGGATCCGTACTGAATGTCTGGAAACGCGTGGAGCGTTACGCAAAAGATGGTGTGACGGCGGTGGTGCATGGCAAACACTACCACGAAGAAACCAAGGCAACCGTCAGCCAGGCCACGAAATACGAGAACGGACACTATCTCATTGTCCGAAACCTCGAAGAGGCTGACCTTCTCTGTGAGTATCTTCGCGGGAACATACTCGTCGATGAGATTCGCAAGACATTTGGCCACAAGGTTTCCGCGGGGTTCGATTTCACGAAGCACCTCGTGAGCGTTGGAGTGGCCAATCAAACGACGATGCTGGCGTCCGAATCGATGGAGATGGCACGCCGCATCGGTGAAGCGATGAAGGACCGCTATGGTGAGGAGCAACTCGACCAACACTTCCGCAACTTCGACACGATATGCTCGGCGACGCAGGAACGACAAGACGCCCTACTCGAACTCATCGAGGAGCCACTGGATGTCATGATCGTGGTTGGCGGCTACAACTCCAGTAACACGAACCACCTCACCAAGATCTGCAGCGAACGGGTGAAGACCTACCACATAGCCGATGCAGCATGTATCGACCCTGAGACCGGTGTCATTCGCCACAAACCAGTCGATACCGATGGTGAGGTAAGCGCTGCGGGCTGGATGGACGGCGCGGCACGAATTGGAATCACGGCGGGCGCATCGACGCCGAACAACAAGATTGGGGAAGCGATCGAGCGCATATTGCAGACGAGGGGAGTCGACGCCACAGTCTAGCCCCAACTCTTTGCCGCTGGTGGGTTTCGGCGAAGCTGCTTCAGAAATTTGTACGGCGACGGTGCCGATCGATTTGCCGACCCGGGGGAGACCGAACGGCGAAGTTTGAGCGGCCGGACCCGGTCTGCAATGACGTTGATCGTTCCGTCGTCCTTGGCGAGCTTGCCCGAAACCCAGAGAAACGATTCTCCACGTATCGCGACGCGGTCGCGTTCGTACACTTCCGGCTTGACCACGGCGTTGATCATCCCATCTTCGTCTTCCATCAGAATAAACACGAAACCACGGGCCGTTTGCGGTCGCTGGCGAGCGACCACGAGCCCTGCCACTTCGATGTGCGTTCCGGCCTCGAGCGTGGAAAGAGTGGCGCTGCGCACGACGCCTGGTGGCAGCGATTTCTCGATGAGCGATAATGGATGACCACTTGCCGCAAATCCGAGCATTTGGTACTCGGCGACGAGACGTTCGTCTGCTGCGACGTCACCAAACTTGACTCCCTCATATGGGTGTGTGAGCGGCAGTTCGAGTTGACGGCGGACCCGATGCGTCGATTGCTCTGCCTTTGGAGGAAGCCAGAGTCCGACCTGCCATAACAGCTCGCGCCGGGTGAGTCCAAAGGTATCGCACCCGCCAACCCAGGCGATGTTCTCAATGCCCTCACGCGCCAGCCTAGGAGGTGCGCGCCGAACCAGGTCACCCAAACTTCGGAAAGGTCCGTGGCGTTCCCGTTCGAACACTATGGCTTCGGCAACGTCCCACCCGACGTCGCGAACGAACCCAAGTCCGACGCGAAGCGACTGCCCTTCGACGGTGCAATACACGTCACTCGCGTTGATATCCGGGAGCTTCACGTCGATGCCATGTCGCTTGGCGTCGCGGCCAAGTGCATCGAGTGAGTAGAATCCCATAGGTTGGTTGTTGAAAAGCGCCGTGTAGTACTCGACTGGATAATGGTGTCTAAGCCATGCTGATTGATACGCGAGTAAGCCAAAGGCGGCAGCATGTGATTTAGGAAATCCAAACTCCGAGAATGCGGTGACTTGCTCGAACACACGCTTTGCGATGGTGTCGCGAACGCCGTTTGCCCGAGCGCCATCACGAAACTCGTTCCAAAACCCTTCCAGAAGCTCGCGGGAACGGCGCCGGCTCATGGCTCGACGCAACGCTTCGGCCTGTCCGGCGCTGAATCCAGCGAGCGATTGGCAGACTTGTAGTACCTGGTCTTGATAGATGATGACGCCTAGCGTTTCGCTGAGGGCCTCTTTGAGTAACGGGTGATCGAGTGGAGGTTCGTACACTTCTCCCCGCTCACGCGCGTATCGTTGATCTTCCCGTCGTCGGACAAACGGATTCACGGCGCCACCAACGATGGGGCCGGGCCGGACAATGGCGACCTCCATGGCGAGATCCTCCAAATTGCGTGGTCGAGTGCGCCGCACCATTTGGATCTGTGCGCGGCTTTCGATTTGAAAGAGCCCAACGGTGTCGCCGCTGCAGATCTGATCGTAGACAACCGCCTCTTCGAAGTCGATCCGGCTAAGATCTGGAGGTGTGCCTTCCCTTATAGCAATGAGTTCGACGCACTCTTCAACGAGCGACAACATTCCCAGGGCGAGAAAGTCGATCTTGATGAACCGCGCATCGTCACAGGAGTCCTTATCCCATTGGCAGATGACGCGATCTTCCATTGCGGCACGCTCGAGCGGAACGAGTTCCACCAAGGGTCGGCTGGAAATGATCATCCCGCCAACGTGCTGTGATACATGTCGTGGGAGCCCCGCAATTTCTTCGGCAAGATCGCACAAGTCACGCCAGAGTGGGGCATCGACCCGGCCTTCGAACCCCGGTATTTTGGGCAGTTCTTCTCGCAGCGTGCCAGCCGAGCGGTGTTCGGCGAGCTTGGCAACCTGCTCGAGTTCCCCAGCGGGGAGATCGAGCACTTTGCCAAGCTCGCGAACCGCCGACCGGAGTCGATACGTTGGAAACGTGCACACCAGACCCGTGTGCTCGTCACCATATCGTTTATACACCCGCCGGATCAATTCTTTACGAATTTCCCGCGGAAAGTCGAGATCGATATCGGGAACCGACGCCATCGTCTCATTTAAAAACCGCCCGAGGAACAAGTGGTTGGCGATGGGGTCGATGTGTGATAATCCAAGGAAATAGCAGATGATCGAGGAGACGGATGATCCACGCCCACGACCCGGTAGTAGATCGCCCCGTGCCCGTCGCGTCCCTGCGCGGACCTCGGCGGCCACCTCTCGCGCAAGATCGAATAGATCGTTGTAGACGAGAAAAAATCCGCTGAGATTGTGATGTTCGACAAGTCGAAGTTCTTCGTCGAGGCGACGTTCCGCTTCATCACGATTCTGGGAGCCAAGTGGGTACAGTTCGTCGAGTTTGCTCCGGCATAGTTCGGCAAGTATCTGTGGTGCCGGCGTCTGATTCGTCCCATGAAAATCCGGGAACGTGTATCCGAGATCTTGCGTGAGATCGAACGACGCGCAGCGCTCTGCAATCGCAATCGTATTAGCCAGTGCGTCAGGACGATCACGAAACCGTTCCGCGACAGCTTTCGGTGATTTCAAATAGAAATCACTGTTTGGCTTCCGCTCGTCATGAGACCCATCCAGGGTCGTGCGATGTTTGATCGATACCAGTGCGTCGTGGAGTCGATGCCCTGATTCGCGGTGGTAATGAACATCCCCGGTAGCGACTACAGAAAGCCCTACGGCATCGGCCAGTTCTCCGAGTAATCGTGTTCGATATCGATCGCCGAAAGCTTCGTTGCGTTGGAGTTCGACGAAAAAATTGCGGGCCCCGAACACGGCGCGACATCGATGGGCAAATCGCTGCGCCGCTCGCGGTCCTTCACGCTCGAGTATGGTCGGTAGCAAACCGCGCCGGCAGCCCGAGAGGATGATGATCCCTTCGTGCCGGGCCTCAAGCGACGCAAAGTCGAGACGCGGGTCGTGTCGGTCTTCTGTCCTGAGATGCGCTTCGGTAATGAGCCGGGTGAGGTTGGCATATCCTGTTGGTGTTTCCGCCAACAACGTGACATGTGAACCGTCGAGCAGGGTGATGTCAGCTCCGGTAATCGGTTGTAACTCGACCTGCCGCGCGGCTTGCGCAAAGATCATGGAACCGTAGAGCCCGTTGTTGTCGGTCAGGGCAAGGGCAGGGTAGCCAAGCCCTTTGGCCGCCAACGCAAGCTGGTCGGGTTGAGCCGTA
>SMVA01216016.1_pt1 | contig 15463 bp, 17 predicted proteins | sample 2456451 | NCBI WGS metagenome assembly SMVA01 (sample SAMN11095933, study PRJNA526329) | marine sediment metagenome | biome: Marine sediment; feature: Surficial sediment; material: Deep marine sediment; isolation source: Hadal surficial sediment | place: Pacific Ocean | collected 2014-05 | depth...
AAGCCCCTCGCGCTCATCACCTACCTGCTTGGGGAAAGCTGTCTGTTATCCAGCTTCGGGTGTCATTTCAAAGGCCCCGGCGGGATGCCGCTGCCGCTGCATTCGGACAACGGTAATGGCATGCCGGCACCCTTCCCGGCGTATTCTCAGGTGGCAAACGTGAACTACGCGCTAACTCCCTACAGCGAGAAGGCCGGGGCGTTGGCCTTGGTGCCGGGCAGCCACAAGCTCGCACGTCAGCCACGCCTCGAAGAGATGACGCTTGGGGGTGCGAAGACGAACAGACATGCGATCGCCATGGATCTCGCGCCGGGCGACGCGGTCGTTTGGCACGGTAACACCTGGCACGGATCGTTCGCCCGCGAGCTGCCCGGCATTCGCATGAATCTGGCGGTGTACTTCAATCGTCAGTACGTCCAGACCCAGGAACGCCATGGGGATGTTGTGCCTGAAGAGGTACTTCAACGTCACGCCAACGACGAACGCTTCAAGACGTTACTAGGGGGCAAGCAGCCCTACGGCTGGCAGCTCGACGGGCCCGACTACTCGCTGATGGCGCGCAATCCGCGCGGATTGTACGACTGACGCGACGAGCTCGGATCAGTCTTCCAGTTTGATCGCGGCGCGCGGACAGGTTCGTACGGCACGCTCGACTTTTGCTCGTAGCTCTTCTGGAATTACGTCGATAAGCGTGTAGGACCGGTCATCGTCCCTGACTTCGAACACTTCCGGTGCGTTGTCCATGCAGCGCGCATGTCCTTCGCACAGCGAGTGGTCGACAACCGCCTTCATAGCAGACGCCTCCTCATTTTCTGCGCCGCATCACCCGGCGGCGCGGACCATCATCCGTTTGATGCCGCCGACGTGCAGACTGCCGGCGACCAGTTCGGGTTCGCTGGCGAGTTCCAGGGTCGGCAGCACGGGTAACAGGGCATGGAAGATTGCCCGCATCTCCCAGCGCGCGAGGTGTGCACCGAGGCAGAAATGTTCCCCGTAGCCGCCGAATGCAAAGTGATCGTTGGGGTCACGGCCGATATCGAACGTATAGGGCGCATCGAACACCTCTTCGTCGCGATTCGCCGACGGGTACCACATCACCACCGACTCGCCCTTGCGGATGGTCTGCCCGCGCAGCTCGACGTCTTCGGTGGCGGTGCGCTGAAACTGAATGACCACCGACGTCCAGCGAAGGATCTCCTCCACCGCCGAGGGCACCAGTTCGGGCTCTGCAATCAGCCGATCGAGCTGGTCGCGGTTGTCGAGCAAGGCCTTGATCCCACCGGTGGTCGAGTTGCGGGTGGTCTCGTTGCCGGCTGCCACCAATACGGTGAAGTAGCTTGAGATCTCACGCGGTGAGAGCTGGTACCCGTTGATGTCGGCCTGCATCAGGGTGCTCAGGATATCCGCGCCGAATCCGTCCTTCATGCGCCGGGTGACGAGATTTTCGTTGTAGCGGCGCCATTCGCCGGAATTCCGGCGCATGGTCTGCTCCTGTGTTTCACCGGGACGGCGGAACTCGGGATCGCCGGCGCCCACCAGGGATTCGGTCCAGCGGAAGATCTGTTCCCAGTCCTCCTCTGGAACACCGGCCATTTCACAGATTGCGGCGACCGGCAGTTTGGCGGACAACTCGTGGACGACGTCCACCAATCCCAACTTGCCTTTCGCGGCCAATTCCTCCACCACGGTGTTGGCGAACCGACTGACGTAGTTCTCCGCCATCTCGGCGAAGTGCTCCTCCAGTCGCTTCATCGCGCGCGGCGTGAAGTGGCGCGTGACCGCGCTGCGGTGGTGGCGGTGCTCGGGTGGGTCCATGAAGATGAAATCCGGCGGATCGTCAGGCGACCCGCCATAGCGGTTCGCGTTGCGAACGCGACCGCGCTGTCCGATCCGGATGGTCTCGACATCCGACAGCCGCAGCAGTTGGGTATTGGAAAACAGATCGGGATTGCGCGAGATGTAGCCGATGTCCGCATGCTTGGTGATCGCCCAGAACGGCTCGTGGCGGGGGCGCTGATACCAGAACACCGGAGCTTCATCGCGCAACAGGTCCCAGGCGGACCAGGGATAGCCCTGCTGGACATACAAATCGGTATCGGTGATGTCGAGGTTCTGAAGGCTCAGCGGCTCTGAAACGGCGTTCATGGCTTCTCCCAACGCGCTCCCCAGCGCGTCAGTTGCGGGAACTCTGCAACCGAGTCTAGCATGGCCCTCCGTGACGCAAGCGCGTACGAGGCACCGATTTGAGTGAACTGATGCGGCCGGACGGCGCCGTGATCCACTACCAGGTAACGGGGGAAGGTTATCCGGTGCTGGCGCTTGCGCCGGGCGGCGTGAGCAGCGGGATCGATCGGTGGCAGCACGAAGCGATCCGCCCGGTAGAGGCATTTCGTGATGAGTTCAGGGTCATCTCGATGGATCAACGCTACGCGGGTCGCAGCCTTGCACCGCTGATGCCATTTACCTATGCACAGGCGTTGGGCGATCAACTGGCGGTGCTGGATGCCGTCGGCGCGAAGCATGCCCACGTCGTCGCGGCGGACATCGGCTGCGCCCACGCGCTACGTCTGTTGTATGAAGCGCCTGCGCGGATCGCTTCGGCGGTGCTCATCGATCCCGTCGGTGTCGATGCGACGAACACGATGGATGCGTTCTACGAGGTGTTCAATGAGACCATACGCGTCGCCCGTGCCGACGGGCTCGATGGCGTGCTGAGCGCTGCGCACAACGCTGCGCTGAACAGCGCGAGCTTCATCGACAACCCCGCCGCGGGACCGTGGGCGGAGCGTCTGCACAGCGACCCGGCGTTTCGAGACGCGCTTCGCTCGCTGGGACGGGAAACCTACATCGCGCTTGTGGTCGATTTTCGCGACGGCGTCTGGCCCTGGGGGCAGCGGTGTTTTTCGGTAAACGATGTGGCACTCGAGCGCATCAACGCGCCGCTGCTGGTATTGCCGGGCCGCGATCTATGCCACCCCACGGGGCTGGCGCAGACCATTTGTGCAGAGGTGCCCAATGCCCGCTGCCTGGACATAGATGCACGCGTCGAGGAGAAGTTGCCTGGGACGCTCGAGGCGATCCGGGGGTTCCTGCAGGAGCATGCGCGGCCGGGATAAGCTGTCAGGCGACCTTCACTGGCGGTACGTTCTCGCTGGCGTCCCAGATGGCCTCATCCGACAGGCCTATGACCAGCTCGTACTGACCCTCGGCGTAGTTGCTCATATGGGGTCCCGGCGCATCGGGGCCCGGTTGTGCCACAGCGCCCCCTTCACCCGCATAGTCCGACGATTGCTTGTAGCGAGCGAGTTCGTCCGCGTTGATCCCGGCCAGGGCGACGACCTCGGGATCGATCCAGGCGTTGGCGTCTATGGCTTCGGCGGACCACGACAACTCGAGTGACAGGTTTTCGGGACCTGCGAAGTAGATCGAGCAGCACATTCCGTGATCCATGGGGCCGAGCACCGGCACGCCCTTGGAACGCAACCGGTCGCGCATGGCCAGCAGCTCATTGTGGTCTTTGACCCGGAATGCGATGTGCTGGGCTACCCCGGCCGCGCAGTTCGCGCCCGGGTTGCCCGCGTGGCTCTCGCCGAGCGTCACCGGAATCTTCCCGATGTCCGGATTGCTGACGAAGGCAACGGCGCTCTCGTCGTTCAGCCGCAGAAATCCGTGCCAGGTGTTCTCCACCCCGTGCATCCAGTACAACGCGACCAGTTCCATCCCCAGCTTGTCGGTGAAAAACTCGATTTGCGATTTCATGTCGGCGGTACAGATCGCCAGATGATGTAACCCGTCCACTTTGTTCATGCTCCGTCTCCCGGTTGGTCTGCAGGATTTTAGCGCCCCACGTCTAACGCATTGTAACGGTACAGGCGCCCCATGACTGCGCTGGGTCGTTTGCCGATGGCGCGATTGCGCAGCCAGGCTGTGACGCCGGACATGTGGAACACCCGGGCGTTGCGGCGCGAGCCGTTCTGGACGCCGGCGGTGCGCACCTGGCGCAGCGACTCATACTGTTGGAGGCTTGCGGCCATGTCGTTGTGTCTGGCAATGCAGCCGGCGAGAACCGCGCCGTCCTCGATGGCCATCGCGGCGCCCTGTGCCATGAACGGCAGGGTGGGGTGACAAGCATCACCCAGCAGGGTCACCCGGCCATCGCTCCACCGCGACATGGGCGGCCGATCGAACAACGCCCACTTGAAGCAGGCGTTGGGGTCCATGTTGTCGATCAACACCTGTATGGTCTCGTGCCAGCCCGCGAAATCCTGTTTGAGTTCGGTGCGATCGCCCCGCTCGTTCCAGGACTCGACTTCCCAGCCCTCTTTCTCGACCACACAGACACAGTTGACCAGCTCGCCCGAGCGTACGTAGTAATGCACGAAATGTTTGCGCGGGCCCCACCAGGCCGACGCGACGGGCCGCACCAGACCATCGGGGAGTTGGTCCGCCGGTACCAGGGCGCGCCACGCGACGGTGCCGGTGAAGGTGGGGGTTTCGGGGCCGAACAGTTCGGCCCGGACCACCGAGTGAATCCCGTCTGCGCCGATCAGCAGGGAACCGTCGTACCTCCGGCCTCCGACGTCGAGCGTCACGCCGTCGTCGCGACGTTCGATGTGCTCTATTCGGGAATCGGCCAAAAGTTCGATATTGGGTTGGGCGTTGGCGGCGTCCACGAGAACCTGCATGACGTCGGCTCGATGCACGTGGTAGTAGGGAAAACCGTAGGTATCGACGATCTGTTGACCCAGCGGACTGTACGAGATTACTTTGCCGCTGTCCCAGGCGCGCATCTCGCCGCCTTCCGGCAGGAACGCGACGCGGCGGAGCGCCTCTTCCAGGCCCAATGCGTGCAATACGCGGGTGCAATTGGGCGCCAGCTGGATCCCGGCACCCACCTCGCCGAACTCCGGTGCCTGTTCGAACACACGGGCGTTGAATCCTTCCCGGGCGAGGCAGAGTGCTGCGGTAACCCCGCCGATGCCACCGCCGACGATCAGGACATCCCGGTCGGTCATTCCCTGGGTCTCCCTAAACTGCATATCATGGCATTGGTATGATAGGTCAGCACATCGGATAGCGATTCTGCAGACCATGGCGGACCACGACTGGCGGAACAACGGGGTACAGGTCATTCCTGGCGATCAGCTGGACAGCAATACGCCCCAGACGCCCGGCATGCAGCGGGCGGCTGCCATCAACAACGCGCGCGTCGGGGCGGAGAAACTGTGGGCCGGTACGGTCGTCATTGAGCCGAATGCAAAAACCGGTGCGCACCACCACGGACACGTCGAGAGCGTCATCTACATCGTCAAAGGAAGGGCTCGGATGCGCTGGGGAGAACAGCTCGAATACGTGGCGGAAGCCGGGCCCGGGGACTTCATCTACGTGCCGCCGTACGTTCCGCACCAGGAAATCAATGCGCTCGCCGGCGAGCCGCTGGAGTGCGTGCTGGTGCGCAGCGGTCAGATTCCAGTGGTCGTAAACCTCGATATCGAACCGATCGAGCCGCCCGAAGAAGTGTTGTGGGTGGACGACATCCACAAAGGCGACTAGCGGGAGACGGGCCCTAGTACGAACGCGGCAGTCCGAGCACGTTCTGGGCAACGAAATTGAGGATCATGTTCGTCGAAATGGGCGCGGTCTGGAACAAGCGGCACTCCCGCCACTTGCGCTCGATGTGGTATTCCTTGGCGAAGGCGAAGCCACCAAAGGTTTGAAAGCACGTATCGGCGGCGTGCCACGCGGCTTCGGACGCCAGCAACTTCGCGATGTTGGCGGCTTCACCGCAGTCTTCGCCCGCGTCAAACGTGGCCGCCCCTTTTCGGATCATGAGATCGGCAGCTTCCAACTCGGCATAGGCGCGAGCGATCGGGTGACCGATGCCCTGGTACTTGCCGATCGGTGCTCCGAACACGTTGCGCTCGTTCGCGTAGTCCACCGCGCGTTCCACGAAGTAGCGGCCATCGCCCAGCGCTTCCGACGCGATCAATATGCGCTCCGCATTCATGCCATCGAGGATGTACCGGAAGCCCCGACCTTCCTCCCCGATCAGGGAATCGGCGGGAATGGTCATGTTGTCGAAGAACATCTCGTTGGTGCTGTGGTTGATCATCGTCGCAATGGGGCGGATGTCGCAGCCTTTGCCACGCACCTCGCGTAGATCGACCAGGAAAACCGATAGGCCCTCGGTGCGACGCTCGACCTGATCGGCCGGTGTGGTACGCGCCAACAACAGCAATAAGTCGGACTGCAAGGCGCGCGATGTCCAGATCTTCTGCCCGTTTACCACATAGTGGTCGCCTTTGCGCTCGGCCCGGGTCTTCAGCTGTGTGGTGTCCGACCCGGTGGTCGGCTCGGTCACCCCGAAGGCCTGCAGGCGTAGCTCGCCGGTCGCGATTTTTGGCAGGTAGTAGGCTTTCTGGTCGTCGGACCCATGGCGCAGCAGGGTACCCATGATGTACATCTGAGCGTGGCAGGCGGAGGCGGAGCACCCTTGGGCGTGGATGGTCTCCAGGATCACCGAGGCTGCGCGCAGCGGGAGCCCTGCGCCACCGTAGGTCTCCGGGATGAGCGCACCCAGGTAGCCCGACTCCGTCAAGGCGTCGACAAATTTGTGCGGGTACTCGGCCTTCTCATCCAGGTCCTGCCAGTAACTGCCCGGGAAGTCCGCGCAAATGCGGGCGACCTGGGTTCTGATCTCCGGATAGTCTTCGCCGAGTTCCACACTGATCTGACTCACACACAGTCCCCTTTCGCTATTGACCCTTGAACACAGGCTTGCGCTTCTCGTTGAATGCACGCACCCCTTCCAGCCGATCTTGTGTCGTCACGAGACGATTGTAGGCCTCAATCTCGAACTGGTAGCCCGTGTGGTAATCCAGTTGTGCTGACATCGACACCGACTTCTTAGCCTGGCGCGTCGACAGCGGCGCGTTGCCCGCGATGCGGGTTGCGGTTTCGACTGCCTGCGCCATCAGCGCATCGGGTTCGAACACCGCGTTGACCATCCCCCACGCCAACGCCTGTTCGGCGGAGAACGGCTGCGCGGTGAGAATGATCTCTTTCGCGCGGCGCAGACCCACGGCCCGCGGCAGGTTCTGCGTGCCCATCGCACCAGGCATGACGCCAAGGCTTACCTCGGTCAGCGCGAACCGGGCGGTGGATGAACAATACGCAAAGTCCGCCGCTGCCGCGAACTCGCAACCACCCCCGAACGCGGCGCCGTTGACGGCTGCAATCACCGGTAAGGGACAGTCCATCAGCGCCATGACACCCTGCTCGAACAGGGCGTGCTGCTGCTGCCACTCGTCGTTCGTCATGTTGTTGCGTTCTTTCAGGTCGCCGCCCGCACAGAACGCTTTGTCGCCTGTGCCGGTCAGTATCACGCACCGGGCCTGGCCCGGGTCCACATACAAAGACTGCCAGACGGACAGCAGATCTGCACCCATCTGAGTATTCAGCGCATTGGATACTTCGGGGCGATTCAAGCGAACCACGAGCACGTGGTCTGCCGGTCGCTCCAGCAGCAGGGTTTGGTAGGATTCTGGAAGCGACATGGGTTATCCCGACGTGGCACATGAGGCTACATTAAACACGATCATGTCCCATCTAACCCATGCTCTGGCACCCCACCCTAGTGCTGCAGCACCTCAATTATCGGGCAATCCGGCACGTCGTCGCCTGAGCACTGACTCGAAAGGTCATCGAGTGACCGCTCCATTTTCTTAAGGTCGGCAATCTTCGCTCGGACATCTCGCAGATGCTCATCGGCAATGTGTTGCACGCGTTGGCAGGAGACCTGTTCACCATCGACCAGCGACAACAGCTGACGGATCTCATCCATCGAAAAACCCAGTTCACGGCTACGCCGGATGAACACCAACCGTTCGATCAGCTCGGTACTGTAGAGCCGGTGGCCGCCCGCCGACCGGTCCGGGTGAGGCAAGAGGGCTTCCTTTTCGTAGAAGCGGATCGTCTCGATGTGACAGCCGGTTCGTGCGGCAACTTTTCCGATGGTGACTCGATTGTCCGACACGGGAGACTTTCTCCTGGTATCTGTAGTTACTACAGATATTAGTATGACGCCATGAGTGAATCAATCGAACGCTACTCAACGCTGGTATGCCCTGAGTGTGGGCACGCGGAGAAGGAAGACATGCCGACCGACGCCTGCCAGTTTTACTACGACTGCAGAGGCTGCGGTGAGCTTCTTCGACCGCTGCAAGGTGACTGTTGTGTGTTCTGTTCCTATGGCGACGTGGCGTGTCCGCCGGTCCAGCTCGGCGACAGGCGCTGCTAGGAGTTGAATGGAGATGGAAGAGCAAACGAAAGTAGCCGGTACGACGGGAGGTGCCATTGGTCTCAGCGCAATCGCCTCCTTCATTGGTCTGTGCTGTATCGGTCCGTGGGCGGTTGCAGTGTTCGGCGTCTCAGGGGCTATCACGATGGCACGGTTTGATTTCCTGCGGCCCTACATTCTGGCCGGGGCGGCCCTGGGTATCGCCTGGGCGTTCTGGCGTGTGTACAGGCCTCAGCGGATCTGCGAGGACGGCACCTGTGCGGCCGGCCCCTCCGTGTGGCTCAAAACGACGTTGTGGCTGGCAGCGGCGCTTACAGTCGCCGCGTTCTTCGCTGATGACCTTCAGTGGCTGCTGATTGATCCAACGCCTGAGGGGCTGCGATGACTGGGCGGCTGTTGACTTGCGCATTGCTTTTAGCTGGTTGTGGGGACCCAACCTCACCGGCAACGCCAGGAGCTGTCATTGCTACGGCGGCAGATGATTACGTCGTCATGGGCGATGATCTGGCCGCGTTGAAAATTGATTTCAACGCGGCGATCGATCGAGTCAGGCTGTTGTTCATCGTCGGGCCGACCTGAGGCATCTGCCTTCGAGGTCTGTCAGACCTCAACGACGATTTATTGGCCGGCAACCGCGACCCACGCCTCAGAACGCTCATCGTGCATGTTCCAACGTTGGGTGCGACCGAAGCTGACGTCCAACCCACCATGGGCCTGGTCACAGGTGGCAATCCCACGCACTACTGGGAGGACTCCGGCATCATCGGTCGTTTGTACGATGAAGTACTGGGGCTCGATGGCGACTATGCCTGGGATATCTGGTTCGTTTATCGCGCTGGGGTCGAGTGGACCGATCGGCTACCTCCCAGGCCCGACTTCACCATGCACCAGCTGGGATCATCTTTCGAGTCGAAGTTCGATTTGCCGTTGCTCGACAGTGAGGTTTTCGCTGCAGAAGTGAACAACCAGCTTGCTCTCGGTTTAGACACGCGAAAAGACTTAGCCGATTCAGAACGGTAGGCTGCAGTTTCGATACGGCCTGTCGTGGCTCATCACGCTACTAATCGGGGGGAGGGGACCGTGGAACTGCGAAACAAGGTGGCCCTGGTGACCGGGGGGTCGGGCGATATCGGTGGTGCCGTGGCCCGGCGGCTGGGTGCTGCCGGAGCACACGTCGTGGTCACCTATGTGGGTGCCGAAGAAGCGGCGGCGGTTACGGCCGGCGACATTACCGGAGCGGGCGGCAGCGCAAGCATCCAGCAGCTCGATCAGCGCGACCCGGAAGCGGTCGAGGCGAGTATCCAGGCCGTGGCCGACGCGCACGGCCGACTCGATGTGCTGGTCAACAATGCCGCCTGGAACATTGGCATCCCGTTCCCGGATCTCGATGCACTGACTCCCGAGATCTGGGACCGCGTGCTGGAGACCAACCTGCGGGCGCCGTTTCTGCTGGCGCGTGCCAGCGCGAAGCTATTGAAAGCGGACGGCGGCGGCCACATTGTAAACATCTCCTCGGCCGGCGGAATCAGTCCGGGAAGCAGCAGCATCGCCTATTCGTCCAGCAAGGCAGGACTGAATCACCTGACCCGTTGTCTGGCCGTGGCAATGGCCCCGGAGGTCGCGGTCAACTGCGTGGCTCCCGGGCTCGTCGAAAACACGCGGATGGCGAACCGGCTGCCCGAGGCGGTGGCGGCAGGCGCTCGGCAGCAGGCCGTTCTGGGCCGCGTCGGGCAGCTGGAGGACATCGCGGAACAGGTGCTCACGTTTGTCACCTCTGCCTCCATCACCGGGCAGATCATGGTGGTGGATGGCGGGATGCCGGGCGCCATGCGCTGAGACAGCCAGCTCCTACCACCTATATCCGACGAAGAAGTTGTAGGTTTCATCCAGATCGTCGACGCCCTCCACGGCACCACCGTCGTACTCATACTTTGCTTCGAGGCCGGTCTGCAGCCCGTAGAGCAGAGGCATTCTGATGCCGATTCTGATGTTGAGGATGAGGTCGTCCGCTGAGTCGAAATTCAGGGTGCCATCGTGAAAGACGTAGAGCTCGGTGCCAAAGCCTACGATATCGCTGGTCGCCTCAATCTCCCAGAGTGCGCCGGGAAAGTCGTTGTCCTCGGCTTCGTCGAACTGCTCATCGACCCACACAGGACCCAGCTCGGCGTGCAGAGCTAACAAACTCGAATCGAAGAACTGGCGGCCGAGGTATGCACCGATGGTCGTACGCAAATCGAGATCGGCGAACTGGTCGTATTCGAAACGCACCCTCGCGCCGTAGTAGTTTTCCTTACTCTGCGAGAAAAAGCGATCGTACTTGCCGCCGATCTGCCATTTGTCCTTGGTCTCGATGTTGTTCGATTCCTCTTTCTCGAGGTTGCCGTCAATCCGGTAGCGGTTCTTCAGGCTTCGCCAGGTCGATCTGCCGAGAACGCGCCATTCGTCCGAATCGGAATTGCCGCGTTCTAATTCCAGCGCGGCGTCGAAATTACCGGTCCAGTTGAAGCCCTCGCCGAGCTGCCAGGGGTCGGGATTGATCATGCTGACATCCTGCATCGCAAAAACGACGGGGTCTGCACCCTGGGCAATCGCGACCAGCTCTTGGTCCGAAACGTTGATCTGTCGATCGTGATAGACGGCCCCATCCTTCAACAGGATGATCACCGATTCGTCGGTGATGATCCGGTCAATGTTCTCCTGTTTGATAGTGAGCTTGCCCGCAAAGGGGGTCTCGAATACCACGGTGTTGTCTTTGGCGCTCAACAGATCACCGATCACCTTCGATCCATTCTTCAGGTGCAACGTATCAGCGCTGGCGGCCGTGCTCAGCGCAAACATACCCAGGGTCACGAGCGTCAATGCTAGTTTCGGCAAGGGTCCATCCTTCGGCTTTGGTGTAAAGCGCGCGAGTATATCGGTGGTTCCGGTCAAGCCTCGATCTTTCTGACCTGACGCAACCACAGGCCGCCGCCGAAGTGTGGTTGCGGGTCGTACGAGCGGTGGCCCAGCAGACGCTGGACGCGTGCCGACTGACTCTCCAGCTCTTCGTCGCTGTAGTCGAGCGGGCTCGACTCCTCCGGAACCAGCCAACCCACGACAAAACTGATGTGCATGGCGTTGCGCCACTGATCGCTGGTGAGGTTGGCGCCGCCGCCGTGCACGACCTTGCCGGAGTACACCAGCGCATCGCCCGGCTCGAGTTCCGCGGCAACCGTCTGGCTTGGATCGCCGAAGTCGGCGAAGTCCGCCCAGCGCTGGCTGCCCGGGATGACCCGAGTGGCGCCCAGTTCTTCGGTGACCTCGTCCAGCGCGATCATCGCGCTGACGGTAATCTCTGCGCAGTCGGGCCACAGCGGTGCGCAGTGCTGCGCCCAATTCAGGCAATCCCGATGCAGCATCTGGGCCGTCTCGCCGGGGCCGATGAGCATTACCTGCCCGGTATTCACCCAGTAGGAACCGCAGTTCGGCAACAATACGGAATCGGCAATCTGCGCATAGCGCGGGTTGTCGAGCAGCTCGAAAAAAGCCGGTGACAGTTTGCCGAGACTCGAGAACCGAATCGTGCGTGCGCCATCGAACGTCCTTCCGGCCTCGCCGAGTCCCTGATCGGTCGAGCCGGGTTCCACGGATTCGGCAGCCGAGAGCACTGCGTCACGCATTGTGGCGATGGTGTCGGCCGGAAAGAGACCTTCGATGATGACGCCACCATCCTCGTCGAAGGCGTCGAGCTGTTGCTGCAGCGGTGCTGTGGCCGGTATGCGTTTCAGGGTCATGTTTTGTGCGCCGTTGTTATCCCTCAGCAACGCTGAGTGAACCGAATCCATCTTAATCGAAACCGCCCAATCGGAGTATGTTGCAACTAACCACTGAAGGAGGGTGACCATGGACGAACCCAGACCGCCGTTGCCACCGTTCGATGCCGAGAGCGCGCGCGTGAAGGTCCGCGCCGCCGAAGATGCATGGAACACGAGGGATCCGGTACGCGTTTCGCTGGCCTATGCGCCCGACAGCAGCTGGCGCAATCGCGACGAGTTTTTGTCCGGCCGGCGCGCGATCGCCGAATTCCTCACCCGGAAATGGTCGAAGGAACACGACTACCGACTGATCAAGGAACTCTGGGCATTCGCGGATGATCGTATCGCGGTTCGCTTTGCATATGAGTGCCATGATGAATCGGGCCAATGGTTCCGCTGTTACGGCAACGAGAACTGGGAGTTCGCCGAATCCGGACTGATGACGCGCCGCATCGCCAGCATTAACGATCTCCCCATCGACGAAGCGGAACGAAAGTTCCTTTGGCCTCCAGGGCCGCGGCCCGAAGACCATCCCGGTCTTTCCGATCTGGGTCTGTGATCGCCAGCTTCCGGCGAGGTGCTATTCTTAAAACGTCAGTCGCTGCGTCATCCGGGAGACCGACCATGGCAGAATCCGAGTCCAGAACCGATCACACCGTTTCAGCGCGGATCGTCGATCTGCTGCAGGCGGAAGGCATCGATACCATCTTCGGCATTCCGGACCCTGGTTTTCAGCGTATGTATCGGGTCGCCGCCGATCGTGGAATGCGCCTGGTCGCACCCCATCACGAATCGGCCGGAGGCTTCATGGCCGACGCCATGTGGCGCCTGACCGGTAAGCCGCAGGTCATTATTGGCAACCAGGGCCCGGGTGTGGCAAACCTGATGCCAGCCGCCATCTGTGCCGCCAAAGAGAACGCACCGGTGATATTCATTGCTGGCCAGAGGGGACGACAGCTCGATTCCCAGGTGCGCCGCTCGAAGTTTCAGTACACACCGCAGTCACGATTCTTCGAAGCTGCGGTGAAGTATGTCGGAGTCATCGAATTTGCATCCCAGGTGGACGAAGTGTTCCACGAAGCCTTTCGACAGGCGTTGTCGGGCACACCGGGGCCGGTGTACATCGAGTACCCGAACGACCACTGCAACACGGATGTCGATCTGGGCCCTGTCGCGGAGCCGGCAGCCTATCGCCTGATCCACCAACAGGCCGATCCTGGGGCGGTGTCGGCAGCGGCTGAGCTGCTTAGCAAGGCGCAGTGTCCGCTCGTGCTGGTGGGATGTGGCGTGCGTAATGCCCGTGCCTTCGAAGCGCTTGATGCACTGCTTGATCGGTTGCAATGCCCCATCGTTCCGACTTGGGCGGCGCGAGGAGTGGTCCCGGATACCGATCCACGCGTGCTGCTTTATTCATCGCCCGCTGCCAATGACGCGATTGCCGCTGCCGATGTCGTGCTGGCACTCGGGACCGCCATCGGCGAAAACCTGCACTACGGGGTTGGGCGTCACTGGGCCAACGGCAACACCGACCGAAAGTGGATCTACGTTGAGCGAAATCCAGGCAACATAGGTGTCAACCGACCGATCGACGTTCCGCTGGTCGGCGACGTGCGCGACGTGATGCCGCAACTCGCGGAGGCTCTGGCCAAGCATCCGAAGCGTGGGGTCGTCGCCGAGCTCGAAGGATGGCGCGCGGCCCATCAGGCGGCCCGACAGACACTCTGGGATTCGGCCACGGACGTTCAGCCGATCCACCCGGGACACCTGGTTCGCGAAGCTACCGCTGTGGTTCCTGACGATGCGGTAGTGGTGCGCGATGGCGGGTGCACGGCGCTATACGAACTGCACTACCATGAAATGCGCTCACGCGATCAGCTCAGCACCTTGCACTTTGGTCATCTCGGCACCGGCTTGCCGTATGCGTTGGGTGCCCAGCTTGCGGTGGGCAGCAGCCGAAGGGTGTGCCTCATCACGGGCGACTCGGCCCTGCTCTTTCATATCTCCGAGCTCGAGACGGCCGTGCGCAAGGAGCTCCCGGTGGTCATCATCGTCAGTTCCGACTCGGCCTGGGGAATGGAACGACCCGGCTTCTATCAGGAGTTCGGGCAGGGCCAGGAAGTGGAAGTGGACTGGGGGCAGATCAGGCTCGACCGTATCGCCGAAGGCTTCGGCGCGCACGGCGAGTACGTCGATAAGCCGGGTGACATTCGTGGCGCGGTAGAGCGAGCGTTTGCCGCCAACAAGCCGGCTTTGGTTCAGGTAGTCGTCGATCCGACGCTCAACGCGTTGCAGATGCCCAACGCGCAGGAGTTCGTCACATGGTATGCAGGGTCTATGTATTAGTCTGCGCCAGGTGTGCCTGTTCGTTTCGATAGCGTGGAATTTGTCTTATGCGAGCCGCAGTCGTCAGAGCACACGGTGCCATCGATAACATCCTGCTGGAAAATGACTTTCCCGAACCCGAAGTGGAGCAGGGGTGGGCTAAAGTCAAAGTGGCGGCCTGTTCGTTGAACTACCACGATATCTTCACCCGCCGCGGCATGCCGGGGATCAAATTGCCGCTCCCGTTGGTGACCGGGTCGGACATTGCAGGAGAGGTGGTGGAACTCGGCGTCGGTGCGGAGGGATTCAGCATTGGTGATCGCGTGTTGATCGATCCGTTCTATCTCGCTAAGGGCATGATCGGTGAGCGCTGGAACGGCGGGCGCGCCGAGTACTGCGTCGCGCACGTGTCGCAGTTGGTGGCCATTCCCGAGGACGTGGGTTTCGAGGTGGCGGCCAGCATACCGCTCGCGTACGCAACGGCTCACCGCATGATGGTCACCCGGGCGGGCGTGTCATCCGAAGACGTGGTGCTGGTGATGGGCGCCAGCGGCGGCGTCGGCACGGCATGTGTATTGCTGGCCAAACGCGTCGGCGCTACGGTCATCGCATGTGCCTCGAGTGCCGAGAAACTGCAGCGGCTGAATGACCTGGGCGCCGATCACGGCATCAATTACGTTGCCCAGGACATGCGCAAGGCGACCTGGGATCTGGTCGGCAAGCCGCGCGTGTCGGGCGAGGGTGGAGTGGACCTGTTGGTCAACTGTACCGGAGGTGGTACGTGGGCCGATTCGGTCCGGTGCATGAAGAGGGGCGCCCGCCTGGTGACCTGCGGTGCGACTGCAGGGTTCGACGAAGCCATCGACGTTCGTTATGTCTGGACGTTCGAGCACAACCTCATGGGTTCCAACGGCTGGCACAGAAGCGACATCACGACCCTGCTCGAGTACGCAGCGGACGGGTCATTGGTCCCGGTGATCGACAAGGTGCTGCCACTCGACGCCGTACACGAAGCCGAACGGTTGATGGAGAACCGGGAAGTATTCGG
>SMVA01444773.1_pt1 | contig 15457 bp, 14 predicted proteins | sample 2456451 | NCBI WGS metagenome assembly SMVA01 (sample SAMN11095933, study PRJNA526329) | marine sediment metagenome | biome: Marine sediment; feature: Surficial sediment; material: Deep marine sediment; isolation source: Hadal surficial sediment | place: Pacific Ocean | collected 2014-05 | depth...
AGAATGGAGGGTGAATGGACTGGGATGATCTTCGATATTTCTCCGCCCTCGCCCAAAAAGGCTCCGTGCGCGCCGCGGCGCGCCATCTGAGTGTCAATCCATCCACTGTTTCACGGCGGCTGCAGGCCTTCGAAGAGAGTCTCGGCGTTCGTCTGCTCGAAAAACTGCCCGAAGGCTATGGCCTGACGGCCGAAGGCGAACGAGTGCTTGCGGTCGCACGACAGACCGAGGAGGGCATTCAATCCCTGGAGCGCGAGCTGCTCGGCAAGGACACCCGACTGAGCGGGGAGATCCGGGTCACCATGCCGGATGCGGTCGCAATTTGTCTCGTCAGCCAGGATCTCGCCGATTTCTCGCGACTCTAATCCCGAGATCGATCTCGAAATCACGACCTCGTATGAATTTCTTAGCCTCAGCCGACGCGAAGCCGACGTTGCGATCCGCCTAACGGAGACTCCGACGGAGGCGGCGATTGCTCGGCGCGTGGGGCGATGCGCGATGGCAGCCTACGCCTCGGACGACTATCTCCGTCGGCATAACCCCGAGGAAGAGCCCTCGAAATGTCGCTGGATCGGCTGGGAATCGGATGAGAGATTCCCGCAATGGGTGCTCGAGAGTGAATACCCTGAAATCCCCGCTCGAGGTTGCATCGACAATGCCGTTCTGCAACTACACGCCGCGAAAGCGGGGACGGGAATTGTGCAGCTGCCCTGCTTCATGGGAGATCCCGAACCGGACCTGAGGCGTTTGTCGCGCTCGAAGCCAGCGTTGTCTCCCAAGGGCATCTGGCTTCTGACTCATCGAGACCTTCGAAAGACGGCACGAATTCGAATTTTCCTCGACTTCATGGCGAGCGCGATCAAGAATCATCGCAACCGGCTGCTTGGAAAGGAGCCCCATAGCAGGCAAGCTCTGCGAGGATCCTCTCCCGCTCGCGATAGAAAAAAATGACCCCAATCGTCTTCGGAGGCGATCGTCTTTTTCTGAAATTTCACAAGCAAACCAAAGGAGGCGTGAAATCCGGGCTTGCCGGGTTCGTCGGGGCGCCGGTAGGGCGGGCGGACTCAGAAGGACGACTCCTGCCCGACGGGTCGCTCCGCTTCGAGTTCGTCGAAGCGATATTCGAAGAACTCGATGTCGCCTGCGTAGATCTCCTGAACGAGGCGCCGGGATTCGGCATCGTAGAAGTAGTGGCTCGGCGACTGGATGGGACCGGCCGCGTTGAGGCGACGACGGTTCTTGTGGGGTAGGACGGAAGGCTCAAAACCGATCGTACGACAAACGTGGTCGAAGTCTCGTTGAAAATGCTCGAGCCGTCCGACGAAATCGACAAGTAGCGTCTGACCATCGACATCGGTCAGATCCGGCAGAGCGGGCGCAGCGTGACAGGCCTCTCGGCTGAATTTTCGGCTCGTCTCCAGAAGGCTGGGGATCGTTCGCAGAAAATCCTTGAAGCGCTTGCGGGACGATCCAAGCGTGACCGAGTGGCTCCGCTTCCGTTCCCCCATATGGAGCCAGATCGAGACTGCGCGGTCCCAGGGGTTGCGAACGAAGCTGAACTTGAACATCGCCTCAAATTCCTCGGCCTCATACGCGACATCGCGCGCAAACTGCATGCGATGGGCATCGTAGCGGCCAAAGTCCTGCCGATAGCTGTTGATCCAATCGTTGCGTTCGTGCGGCGAAACCCGCTTGAAGGCGCGAACGGTCTTGCGGTCGGTCTCGACGTAGTGGGGAGACAATCCGGCACGTATCGACTGGCCCCCCGCTTTCTTGATGTGGAGCCAGAAGAACGCCGGGGGACTAGAGCGCTGGGTCTCAAGCATCCACCAATTCTTGCAGAACGTCGACAACAGGCCAAGTTCCAGGCGCGATGCAAGCCAGCCGAGGCGGACTCTCTTCGAGAAAGTAGGCGCAGACTTCACCTCTCCCAGGGTCCCCATAGACAGACGACCCCGAGCACCGGGATCGTCGAGCCCCGATCGACGCCGCCGCCGGTGAGAGATTGAATTCCCGGAAGATCACAGACGATTTCCAGGGGATCGGTCCCGTTGCCTCCCGGCGTGCAGGCTAATATTTGCATATTTGTGCAAATATACTATTAACCAGTCATGCCCAAAGCCGCCAATCTTCCCGCCGCCTGTGTCCGCACCCTCGAGGACCAGCTCGATCCCGAGTTTTTTCGCGCGTTGTGCGATCCGGCACGGATTGCACTCGTCGCACATCTCGCCGCAAGCGGTCGCCCACTGACCGTCACCGAGGCCGCGACCTGTTGCGGCGTCCACATCTCGGGAGTCTCCCGACATCTGGCGATCCTCCGACGCGCCGGAGTCCTCAGCTCCGCGAAGGATGGACGCGAGGTCCGCTACGCGCTCGACACGCATGCTCTGGCGTCGAGCCTTCGATCGATTGCGAATGCACTCGAGACCTGTACGGCCGACGCGATCGGCGATGATCAATTCTGCGTCTTTCGTGAAGAGTTCGATCCACTCATCGATTCGAAAATCGTCGGCAAACTGGCAATACATCGCGAGCAAGCGGCGGATCGCGGATTCGTCGGAGACTTCGTCATCGAGAGGCATTCGAGTTCCCGGCGTCAATGAACACCGCTCTGGCGGAGTTCGGTTTCGCTCATTCTACGCTTCAAACCGATCCATTCTACTCTCTTCCGAGGGCGTCGCGCGGGCCACCTCAGCTTGCGCGCAAGTCGAAGCCGACTCGCTCGCTCGACAGGAAGCGTCTGGGGAAGGCTGGGGCGTCGAGGGCGAAGACGGCCTTTTCGATGCCCCAAGCGTCGCGCAATTTCGATCGCAGACATTTTTGATAACGTGACGATGCAGCGACGAGCATCGTCGAAAGGTTTCGTGTCAGCGGCCGGAAAATCACGGCCCCGACAGACTCTGCGCGAGCAGGTGAGGAGAGAAATGAGCACCCTTGTCGAGCCGACCCCAGACGCGACGACGAGCGCCGATCATCCGGGCGGCAAGCCGGTCCCGAAGCTCTCGCGCTCGTGGCCCCTGATCGGTCATCTGCAGGAACTCCGAAAGAGGCCGATCGAACTCTTCCAGCGGGTTCGCGATGAGCTTGGCGAAATCGGTGAGATCAACTTCGCCGGCAACCGTGTGGTCATGATGATGGGTGAGGAAGCTCAAGAGGCTTTCTTCCGCGGTACGGATGAACAGCTCGATCAGGCCGCGGCCTACACCTTCATGACGCCCGTTTTCGGTGAGGGCGTCGTGTTCGACGGCACGCCGGAACAGCGCAAACAGGCGCTCCGCAACCAATCGCTCACCGCCAAATTCATGCAGCAGCACGCGGAGACGATCGCATCCGAAGTGCAACGCATGATGCAAACACTCGGCGACGAGGGCGAGATCGATCTGCTCGATTTCTTCGCGGAACTCACGATGTACACGTCGAGCGCCTGTCTGATCGGCAAGGAGTTTCGCGAGGAACTCACGTCCGAGTATTTCCAGACCTTCTTCGACCTCGAGAGGGGAACCGACGCCCTCGCCTACGTGAATGCCAATCTACCGATTCCGGCGTTCCGGGCGCGGGACAGGGCTCGGCGGCGGCTCGTCGAGTTGCTCGATGGTGTATTCGAGAAACGGCGAAGAGATCCGAATAGCAATCGGGAACTCTTCGACATCTTGCTCACCCTCAAAGACGAGAACGGAAAACCGCGGTTCACCATCGACCAGATCACGGGAATGTTCATTTCGATGATGTTTGCCGGCCATCACACCACCTCCGGTACCGCCGCGTGGACGCTGATCGAGCTACTCAAGAACCCGACCATCAACCAGCAGGTCGTCACGGAACTCGACGAGATCTACGCCGACGGCCGGGACGTCAGCTATCAGGCGCTGCGCGAGATCCCAAAGCTCGAACACTCGATCCAAGAGGCGCTCCGGCTCCATCCACCGCTGATCCTGCTCATGCGGAAGGTGATGTACGACTTCCACTACAAGGGTTTCACGGTGCCGGCCGGCAAGATGGTCGGCGTTTCTCCCGCCATTTCGAACCGGATGCCGGAATGCTTTCCAGACCCCGACCGCTTCGACCCCAGTCGCTACGAGGAGGGACGCGAAGAGGATCGCCAGCTCTTCGCCTGGATTCCCTTTGGCGGGGGGCGCCATCGCTGCGTCGGCTCGGCCTTCGCCATGATGCAGTTGAAGGCGATCTTCAGCGATCTGCTTCGTAACTTCGAATTCGAACTCGCGCAGCCGCCGGACAGCTACCGAAACGACCATTCGAAAATGGTCGTCCAGCTCGTCAAGCCTTGTCGCGTGCGATATCGACGTCGCAAGGGCCTCAAGAGCGCCAATTCGAACGCCACGAGGTCGGCCGACGCCGACCGGACGGACCGCCCCTTCCAGGTCCGGGTCGACCTCGACCTCTGCCAAGGTCATGCGATCTGTGCGACCGAGTCGCCCGAAGTCTTCGAGATCGACCTCGAGGAAAACAAGGTCGTCATTTGCCATCGACACCCGGACACCGAACTGCGCGCGAGCGTAGAGTCCGCCGTTCGTCACTGTCCGACGCGAGCCCTTTCAATCGCGGATCCGGAAACGGACCTCGACAATCAGGAGCCCAACTAATGCCTGCTTTCCCCCGAAAAGAGATGGGAGAAATGGTGCGCCGGTGGATCGCGGCCAACGACGAAGCCGGGCGAACCGGCGACTGGTCGAAGATGTCGGCTTTTTATGCCGACGACGCGATCTATAGCTGGAACACCGGTCCGAAAACCGAATTCGTCGCGCGCGGCCGCAAGCAGATTCACGACTGGGTCTTCGGAACGGAAATGGCGGGACTCGATGACTGGACCTACCCCTATGTACGAACGCTGATCGACGACCAGAAGGGCGAATTCATCGGCATCTGGAGACAGGTCGCCCCGGTCAACGATCCAGAGGGCGTCCCCTACGAGATTCGCGGAACCGGCGGATCCTGGTTTCGCTATGCGGGCGATTACAAGTGGAGTTGGCAGCGCGATTTCTTCGATCACATCAACGCCGGCTCCGTCTTCGGTGCGATGATGGCGGCCGGTCGACTCCCTGAACCCATGCAGGAGAGGATGAAGAAGGGCAGCAAGATGCCCGGCCACACCCGGCTCGAAGTTTTCGATTGGTATTCCACGCTGATTGATCCCGAGGGATAGATCGTGGCTCTGCGCGCGGACTACTCGGGCTCCTTCGATCCGAATGCGAAACTCGCCGACTTCTCTCGACAATTGCTCGCCCATCTCGGACGCGAGTATCTTTTGAATGGCCACCTCCAGGATCGCGTCGGCATGCCGCTCGTTGCGAAATATTGCGGAGGCGACGCCTACGTTCAATTCGCAATCGAAGAGTGGATGGCCGCAAGTCCGATCTATTCAAAACGCATGCAACGGGCGATGAATTTCGAGGGCAGCGAAGTCGGCACGGTCTTCAAGAATCTTCAACTGGACATTGGTGCTCCGCCCCAGTTCATGGATTTCCAATTCCGTCTCGATCGCCCGGACTACGGCGAGTTCTGGCTGCCCCATTGCGGTGCCCTACTCGACGTCGAACCCTTTGGCGAAGAGCGCGTCCGGGCGATGTGTCACGACATCGAGGATCCGACCTTCGATGCGACCGCCGCCGCGACCCATCCGAACATGAAGATGCGCGCGATCCACCGGCCGCCGCGAGTTCCCACGGGCCGCTATCCCTCTTGTCGCTGGATGGTGTATATCGGGGATGAGGCGGAGCCCTACGATCATCATCCCAATCTCGAAATCGTCGCACGTTCGAAAATCGCGCAGACCCCGATCGAGATTCCGGAAGACGACGCCGAGCCAGGCGGCTGGGCCGACTACTCGGGCCCCTTCGATCCCGGCTTCCAGCTCGAGGATCTCTCCCATCGCGCGCTCCTCGTCGTCGCGCAAGAAGCGGCCGTCCAGAGCCATCTACTGGTTCGCGCATTCATGCTCTGTGCGGAGCAACGCCAGGGTCCGGCGATCGCAGCGAAACTCGGCGCCGGGCAATGGACCGGTATCGCAGCGCTCACGGCCGAACGTCTTCGCGCCCCGCTCGGCGTCACGGGCGACGACATCGAGTCGATCGCGAAAATTTTTCAGATGCACCCCTGTTTTCAACCGCGGAGCTATCTCGATTTCCGAATCGAAGTGACCGCACCGGAGAGCGCGCGAATCACGATCGGCGATTGTGCAGCATTGGAAGAAGGGGACATCCACAGCTGGTTCGCGGGCCTGTCGTCGGAAGTCCACCCCGCCCTGAACGCAATCGCGGGCGCGGTCAATCCTCATGCGCGATGCCATCCCGTATCCGATCCAGGCGACTCGCGGTTTGCATGGGACATCGTGATCGATCGCTCTGCCGATCCCCAATCCCCACCACCGGAACTACAGCTCGCCAAACTCAGTCGCGGCGCGGCGTTCCAGTTCGAGCAGCGACGCACGCTGCGGCCGTGATTCCTTTCGGATCTCGCATAGCGGAACCTCGTATGGAAGATGGAAGACAGCGGTTCACCTCATTCACCTCTTGGAGAACTCAATGAAAGTTTCGGTTGGACGTCCTCACGCTCGCGCGTCTGCCCGAAGAAGGGTCGGCCAGATCGCCATGCTGCTTTCTTCGACGATGATGCTGCTTTCCTGCTCGGCACCGATCATCATTTCAGGCCAGGAGCTGCCACCTGAGCAACAATCGTTTCTGCACGCACGACGTGGCATCACGATCCATCGAATTGGGGCCGAGCCAACCGACGGGCGTCTTTTCGTGTTGGCACCAGGCCTCTATCCGATCGAGTTCAAGTCGACACTTGATCTCGAATCGGCGGATCGATCGATGGCGAGCGTTCTCAATGTGTTGGAATGCGCAATCGAAATCGAGTTCATGCCTGGCGAAGAAGTCCGACTCTCAGGCAGAGTGCGGACCGGGAGTTTCGACTCCTCAGGCGGCTACTCGAAGAAGGGATTCCATACGGAGATCTCGCTCCAGAGCTCGATCGAAGGTCGCTCGTCGATGATCGACACGAGTGGCTGTGAAAGCTGGATCGACTGCGATCATCTCGACAGGACGCGGATGATGCCGATCACCTGCAAGTAGGCCTCGTGTACTGGCACGTCGCTCTTCCCTCTTGTCCAACGACGGCGCTTCCATCGCGATCGAGGTCGCTGCCGCTACCAACCCCGTGCTAGTCGGTCGACGGCGCGACCTCTGATCCCTCGATGGCGGGATCAATCCCTTCGCACTCGATCGGGAGAGCGACATCCGACCACGCAACGATCTGGCTCAAGATCACGCATCGATCGTCGCGCGCAGCGAGTGAGGGGTCTGCCTCCGCCATCGCCAATACCGACGATTGAGTCACGCTTCCTGGTGCCATGCGTAACCCCCCTCCTCCGGTCGTATCGAATATCATGAACTTCTCGGCCTTCTCGTCGGGATTCCAGCCGGACCATTGCGGCAACGAGCCGTCGCGACCGCGGCCGGGGTCCCCCGTCGCCGCGAACTCGGCCCAATACGACATCATGGCGCGCGAGAGTTCCTGCCGACCGGGTAGATTGTCGTCGGTAAAGATCACGTCGCCCGCTTCGCCGAGACTGAAATGTCCGAAGACGAAGGGAATCTCGAAACCGTGGGCGGCTCCGAGCATCACGGACAAATCGGCTCCAAGAACCGAAGGCTCCTCATCCCAATCGAAGCGATACGACCAAACGGCGTCGCTGCCAAGACGCATCGCTGCCAAGGGTTCGTCCGCGCCCGAGGCTTTCCACATCAAGGAGCGATATCGCGCCTCCAAATTGAAACGCTCTTCGTCGACCATCCGCGGAAGGAATCCGAACCGATATTTCACGTATTCCGGATCGGCGTACATGAAGAGCTTGTTCTCGTCGCGATTCGTACCCGCAATCACCGGCACGACATTCCATGTTTCGGGGTCGGAGAAGCGTTCACGGGCGTCTTCGAGAGGAATCACCTCTCCCTCTCTGAAGGTAAGAGGCATCTCGATAAAGCCCTCCGTCTGATCGTTCAAGTAGCTTCCGAGAAGCGCCTCGGCCGACTGACCGCGCAGGTACTCCGCGATTTCCGTAGACGTCATTTCGGCGAGCCGGGCCTTCGCTTCGTCGCGATTGCCCGCTCCTTCCTCCTCCTGCAATAGAACCAGCAGGACTTCGTTCGAACTCCCCGCCGCGCCGCCCTCTTCGGTCCGATTTTCGGCGGCCTCGATGCTCGTGAAATAGGTGCTGCCACTCTGCGCGACGGCCCGATGGAAGAGTCCCTTCGCTCGTGGCGAAAGCAGCAACGAGAAGACATCCTTTGCGCCGGCCGATTCACCAAAGATCGTCACATTGCTCGGATCACCGCCGAAGGCTGCGATGTTGTCTCGAACCCATTCGAGCGCACGGATCATGTCGAGCGTGCCAAAGTTTCCGGAGCGGTCCGCCGCACTCGACTCCGAATCGCGCAGGGACGCGTGTCGAAACCATCCAAGCGGCCCCAAGCGATAGTTGATCGCCACGACGACCACGTCATGGGTCTCGGCCATAAACCCGCCGTCATAGAAACCGGCATGCCCGATCACGTTGCCGCCGCCGTGGATCCAGAAGAGCACCGGAACCCGCTCATCGCCACTCGGCACGGCCGAAGTTTCTCGACGCTTGGCGTAGATGTCGAGAAATAGACAGTCCTCATTTCCCTTGATTTCCCCTTCCTCGCCGGTCACACCGCCGAAGCGACTCACGAATTGAGGGCAATAGGCGCCTTGCCGAAGCGCCTCTCTTGTTTCGGCCCATGGCGAAGGATTCTCGGGTGCGCGCCAGCGCAAATCTCCGACGGGCGCCTTGGCATAGTCGATCCCCCGCCAGACGTGATTTCCGTAGTCACCCACGTAGCCCACGACTCGACCCTGTTCGGTCGAGCGAAGAGAGGTCCCGTCGGCCGTCGGCAAAGGCCTTTCCCGATCGCCACAGCCCGCGGCAAGAACAGCGAGAACGGCGAGAACCGTCCACATAACAGCCGATCGCGGAAATCGAATCTCCGCGAGGAACGAATGGAAAGAGCAACGAGACATATGAACTCCTATTCCGAAACCGGATCAGACCAAAGCGATCGGCATTCGCTTGATGCCATTGATGAAGTTGGAACTCAGGCGCTCCGGCGGGCCCGTCAGACGAAAGTTGGGGAAGCGTGCAAGAAACTCCGCGAGAGTGAGACGCATCTCCAATCTTGCCATGTGGCTCCCGATGCAGAAATGGGTGCCGGTTCCGAAGGCGAGATGGGGGTTGGTCTTGCGAGTGATGTCGAATCGCTCGGGGTTCTCGAAGACGCTCGGATCGCGATTCGCAGCACCATAGTACAGGACGACTTTGTCGCCTTCCCGAATCCTTTGATCGCCGATTCGAGTGTCCCGCGTGGCGGTGCGCCGAAATTGCATGACGGGTGTCACCCAACGCAGCATCTCTTCAATGGCTCGGGGCAGCAGAGACGGCTCCCGGCGCAACAATGCGAGTTGATCCGGATGGTCGCAGAGGGCCTGAACGCCACCGCTGAGCGCGTTTCGAGTGGTCTCGTTGCCGGCCACGAGGAGCAAGAAAAAGTTCATGCCCAATTGAAGCCGGTTCAGCGGAACGCCATCGATTCCCCCATTGACCAAAGAGGAATAGATGTCGTTGCGAGGATTTTTCCTACGCTTGCGCGCAAGAAAGCCCGCATAGACGAAGATCTCGAGGACGGCGAGTCGCGCACGAAATACGCTGCTGACTTCGGGATCGCTGGCTCCGATCAACTTGTTGGTCCATTTATAGAATCTTTTGGCGTGCTTTTGCGGGACCCCGAGCATGTGGGTGAGCAGATGCAGCGAAATCGGAGCAGAGACATCCTCGACGAAATCGCATTCGCTCACTCCGTCGAGCGCGTCGAAGGCGGCGTGAACGATCTGCATCAATTCGCTTTCGATCTCGCGAACCCGGCTGGGCTTGAAATTGGGATTCATCAACTTTCGTAGCGAAGTGTGCCGCGGCGCGTCCATGTGGATCAGCTGCTGCTGCATGTTTCGAACATCCTTGGGTTCGAGGTCGCTCAAAACGGTGGTCCCGCGCTCGGAAGAAAAGAGTTCCGCGTTCTTGGACACGTAAGCGACGTCCTCATATCGCGTAAGCGCCCAATAGCCCGGCCCCTGGCGAACCCCGGGCATCTTGCATTCCGCCTGCCAATGCACGGGATCGTGCACCCGAAGCGAGCGGAAATAGTCGTGCGGAACGCCCTCGACGAAGGCCTCGGGCCTGGAAATATCGATCTCGAATTCGTCGGGACGAGGCACCCGATCCGCGTCCGAAGAGCGAGTGAGCGATAGGCCGGAAGCCGGAGATCGATCCATCGGGCTCATCAAAGCGAAACTCCTCACGCAGGACCCGTGCGTCGAGACTGTGGAGGACTATGCGGCTCGAGGCAAGCGACGACGATCGCGTCTTCGTCCATCCGAGAATTCAGAGCGCGTTGCGCCCCGCTCCGGTCAGTGCCAATTTCAAGGGTCAGGAGACACCTTGACCCGACCTTCCCAGTTCCTCAGACCCGCTTCGATCGCCGCGAATCTCCATCCGCTTCCGCGGCACCCGCCCGAACTGGCCTGGCCGACCGAGCAATGGCCGCGCGAGCAAGCCCGCTCGGAAACCAACGCGCTGGCGGATTCCCTCTTCGATCTCGAACCGGAACAGGGTGTGACCTACGCGCTCCTCGTGATCAAGAACGGCAACTTGATCTACGAACGCTACGACGCCGGGGCCAACCCGATCTACATGCAATATTCCTGGTCGATGGCCAAGAGCATCACCCATGCACTGGTCGGAATTCTCGTCGCAAAGGGAAAGATCGATCTATACGAACCCGTCGCCGTCCCAGAGTGGCAAGAAGACGAAACGGACCCACGCCGCCAGATTACGCTCGATCATCTCCTGCGCATGTCGAGCGGCCTGGCCTTCAACGAAGACTACGTCGACGGCCAGGCTTCGGACGTCATCCCGATGTTGATGGGGGATGGGCGGCACGACGCAGGCGCTTATGCCGCCAATAAACCCGCCATCCATCCCCCCGATCAGCATTGGGCCTATTCGAGCGGGACAACCAACATCATCTGTCGCTTGCTACGCGACATCGTCGGGAATGGCCCGACCGGCATGAATGCCTTCACGGAAGAAAATCTCTTTGGCCCGCTGGGCATGAGGACGCCCACACCGCGCTTCGATACGTCGGGCACCTTCGTGGGATCGTCGTTTCTCTTCGCGATCCCCCAGGACTTCGCACGCTTTGGCTACCTCTATCTCCGCGACGGCGTTTGGGATGGCCAGCGAATTCTGCCCGAGGGATGGGTCGATTATGCGCGCACGCCCACCTACCAGGATGCGGTCGAGGCTTACGGCGCTCATTGGTGGCTCGTCCCGAATTCGAGTTGGTTCATGGCCAGCGGCTATGACGGCCAGCGCATCCTGATCGCGCCCGACAAGGATGCGATCGTCGTGCGTTGCGGACGGACGAACGTCGATGCGATCGCCCCCATCTGGTCCAAGATGAATCGGCTCTTGGCAGAGCTGTAGCGGCTATACTGGCAGACATGACGGCCGACCCCACACAGGAAATCGCACTCCTCCCGCTGCCTCCCCAACCCGATGGTCTTGCGTGGCCCAAGGATATCTGGGCGGAAGCACCTCTCGATCCGCGCGTCGACCGAGCGGCCCTCGACGCGTTGCTCGACAAAGCCTTTACCCATCCCGAGCCCGAGGACCTCGACCTGACCCATGGGGTCGTGATCGTCCATCACGGCGCGATCGTCGCCGAGCGTTATGCCCGAGACGTCGGTCCCGACGACGCATTCCTCTCCTGGTCGATGGCCAAGAGCATCACCAACAGCCTGATCGGTATCTTGGTCGAGCAGGGAAGACTCGACATTTCGAAGCCGCCCGGCGTCAAGGAATGGGATCGCGACGACCCCCGCGCCCGGATCACCATCGACCAGATGTTGCGCATGCTGGACGGGCTTCGCTTCCGCGAGGCGGAGCACCTCGGCGGTGGCTCCGTCCGCTACTACCCATCGGAGGAATCCGACGTCATCCCGATGCTCTTCGGTGAAGGCAAGAAGGACGTTGCGGCCTTTGCCGCGACCCTTCCCTATCAAGCAGAGCCCGAGTCTCGCTGGAATTACAACAGTGGCGCTTCGAACCTGCTGGCCCGATTGGTGTCCGAGACGGTCGGCGGGGGTGAATCCGGAATGCGCGAATTCATGCAGCGCGAACTCTTCGATCGACTCGGGATGAAGAGCGCGGATCCCCAATTCGATCCGGCGGGAAACTTCATTGGATCGAGCCATTGCTATTGCAGCCCGCGCGACTTCGCCCGCTTCGGATATCTCTTTTTGCGTGACGGCGTCTGGGACGGGCGCCGAATATTGCCGAAAGGTTGGGTCGACTACTGTCGCACGCCTTCCGCCCAGTCCGAGGGAATCTACGGCGCACATTTCTGGGTCATCCCAGGCAGCCTCGGCCTCTTCTATTGCAGCGGGATGGGCGGGCAGCGCATTCTGATCAGCCCGAAACTCGACCTCGTCGTCGTCCGCAGCGGAAAAACCGCTCCTCACAAAGTCGGGGCCGTCGTCCAATATTGCAAGGCACTCATCGACACCTTTCGCCCGACCGCCTCTTCCTGAATCCTTCGATTCGCAGCACACGGCCGGCCCGGCTTGGAACACGGACAATTCAGCCATGAACGCCCTCCCCGTCATCGACATGTCGCCGCTCTACGACGATCACGATCCAAGCGGCCACATCAGTGTCGCAGGAGAGATTCGGACCGCGTGTCGAGACACTGGATTTTTCTACGTGACCGGCCACGGAGTCGACCCGAATAGGATGGCGGCCCTGGAGGCGGCTTGCCGAAACTTCTTCGCGTTGTCCGAGCCCGAAAAGATGCGAATCGCCATGCATCACGGCGGCAAGGCTTGGCGAGGGTATTTTCCCGTCGGACATGAACTGACGTCGGGCCAGGCCGACCAGAAGGAAGGCATCTACTTCGGCACAGAACTTCCCGCGGACGATCCAAGAGTCCTGGCGGAAATCCCTCTGCACGGAGCCAATCTATGGCCCGAAGAGGTGCCCGAAATGCGCGGGCTGGTCGGTGAAATCATGACGACGACGGCACGCGCAGCCCAAACCCTGCTGAAGGGAATCGCGTTGAGTCTCGATCTCGAGCAAGACTATTTCAGCACGACCTACACGGCGAATCCCACCGTGTTATTCCGTATCTTTCACTACCCGAGCGATGGCGGCGATCAATGGGGGGTCGGCGAGCACACCGACTACGGATTGCTCACGTTGCTCGCCCAGGATCGGAGCGGTGGACTCCAGGTCAAGACGGGGGACCGCTGGATCGAGGCGCCCCCGATTGCTGATGCCCTGGTATGCAATCTGGGCGACATGCTCGATCGCCTGACCGGCGGCTGGTATCGATCGACACTCCACCGTGTTCGCAACACGAGCGACCATGGACGATTATCCTTCCCGTTGTTCTTCGATCCGGATTTCGATGCGGAATTGCGGCCGCTCCCTGCATTGGCGCGTTGCGGGGGCGAGAGCGCGGCGAAGCCGCGATGGGACAATGCGAATCTCGAGGCTTTCGAAGGAACCTACGGTGAGTATCTGATCGACAAGGTGTCACGGGTGTTTCCCGAGTTGGCGGGTGGCCTCGACGGGCGGCCTCGATAGGAAGCCACACCGGAACCCTCGATTCCCGCGACCCTCGACATCCACTACCCTTCGAAGGGAGGAATCGGACATGAAGACACTGATCGCCGACTACGAGAACTTTCCCGGTGCGCATTGCGGCAGCGTCGCAATGCGCGGCCTGCTTCATCACTACTGTGGACTCGATCTGCCCGAGGCCGCCGTGTTCGGCCTGGGCTCCGGTGCAGCGAGCGTGTATCTCTGCGGCGAGGGGCTCGACCCGAGTTCGATGCTCTTCGGACGCACTTTCAGCATGGAGACCGACCTCGCCAAGAACCTCGACATCGATTATCGAGAGTGTCCGGAAGAAGAAGACGAGGACGCCTGGCGAATCGTGCGCGAAGAAGTTCTGGCCGGACATCCGACAATGCTCTCCGGCGACATTCTCTATCTCGACTACCGCGAATTCAAGGTTCACTTTCCCGGCCATCGCTTCGTCTTGCTGGGCTTCGACGATGAAATCCAAAAGGCCTATATCGCAGATCGCATCCGACCCGAACCGGAGGCTTGCTCCTATGGCGCGCTTGCTGCGAGCCGAAACCCGCCGGAGGGCATGTCGACCCACAATCTATGGGGTCGTTTCCACGAGACGACGGTCGGCCGTGAACTCGTCGACGCGGCCGAACTCGCCATCGCACGCTGTGCAAGATCGATGTTGATCGGCCCCGAGTCGACGGACGGCGAGAACGACGGCCTCGCCTCGGCGGCCACCGCCGGACTCCAGGTCGTCACCGGAATTCGAGCCGTGCGTGCCTTTGCCCAGGACATCGAGGGCTGGTCCACGCGCAAGGATGCGACATGGGTCGCGGGCTACGCCGCGAGTTGCATCGAAAAGTTCGGGAACGGCGGAGGGAATTTCAGACGGCTCTACGCCGGGTTTTTGTCGTGGGCACGGAAACTCGATCGGCGACTCGTTCCGGCGTCCGCCCCGGAACTTGCGCTGGAGGCGGCCGACACCTGGACGGCGGTGAGCAACGCCCTGTTTGCCGCTTCGCGAGACGAAACGAATTCACGACATTGGAAGGATGCGACGGAGCGCGCCCTTCGTGTGGCGGACCTCGAAGAGCAGCTCTTCGGCTCGCTCGCCGATTCCGTGGGCTGACAGAGACACGAGACGATGATGTCTTCGCGGGACGAAACGCCGCACAAGCTCTGCGGATGCACGGGCGTTCGCTGGTGTGCGAATTGTCTCGACCCTCGCGTGCGCCAGCATCACCGAATGGATCCGCCGATTCGAATTCCAGATTTCCTACTCACGCGCCCGGAGGATTCAAAGTCGAATCCGGATCGCCTCGACCGAATCCACCTATTCGATCTCGAGACGCAACGCGCACCGAGCTGCCCCGAATTTCGCGGGGTATTCGTGTTCCGCGATTTCTTCTCGAAAGGCGAGGCCGATCGATTGCTCAAAGAGATCGGAAAGACGCCGTTCGGGTTGGCGCAGGGCGGCAAACAGAAGCAGCACTACGGATCGAAGGTCAATTTCAACAAGCAGAAAATCAATTCTGCTCGGTTTCGGGGTTTGCCCGCCTATACGCGAGACATCGAGTCGCGGCTTCAGGAACTCGTCGAGGCCCCAAGAGACGAAGGAGTCAACACGTCGGATGGCCGCGCCCTTCGCCACGCACTGAAAGGATTCGAAACGACGGACGTATTCGTTCTTCGCTATCACGAGCGAGACCAGTCGAATCTGGATTTCCA
>SMVA01172740.1_pt1 | contig 15456 bp, 15 predicted proteins | sample 2456451 | NCBI WGS metagenome assembly SMVA01 (sample SAMN11095933, study PRJNA526329) | marine sediment metagenome | biome: Marine sediment; feature: Surficial sediment; material: Deep marine sediment; isolation source: Hadal surficial sediment | place: Pacific Ocean | collected 2014-05 | depth...
AACCTGCGTTCGCGCCGACCGGCGCTCGGCAATCCGGCAGCACGGGTTGCCGGTTCGCGATGCTTTGGTGCAGGAGTGGTATAATGGGCGCCACGCGCTGATCGAAGACGGGGTTGCCGGGGCGGCCCGGTTCAAGGACGGTCTCGGCCGCCACGGCGACTTCAGCAAGATCTGACTGGACATCACCCGGCGAAGCTGCTGGAGAAATTCTCTGACAGATCGCCAATGGGAAACCTGACCCCCCGGCCGCGAACTCGTACCGAAGACCGGCGAACCGATGGATCGACTCCAACTGCCCCGGTCGCTTGTTCCCGCCCAGACGGACCCCTGCATCGATGAAGACCCATGACGCATGGCGATCTCCGCTCTGATTTGAGCGCGAGAGCAATGCGCTGTTCGGATCGATCGCTCCCTACGATCACATCGCGGCAAGAATCACGGACGTCGTTCAGATGCCGTTAACTGCTCGCTCCCTAGGGTCGCCGCGATGTGACCCGGCCCGAATCAATCGAGATCCATTCATGTTGGAACCGACCCGTGAACGCGGCGCACCGTCCCGGATGCGGTTTGCAACATGTCGATCGGCGCGGGCCTTGTCTGACGGCGTCCCGGGCATCCTGGTCGTGCGCAAAAAACACCGCGCGTCGATCCTGGAGACCGTTGGCCCGGAGACTGTTGACCCGGAGGTCGTTGGCGATGTGCGGGGCAGCTGGTTCGATGATCGGATCACCCGGAAAGACCGCATGATTTCCCGCATCGCCCTCGACCGCGCGATGCAGCAGACCATCGTTACATGAGGCATTACCTCTGCAGTCGAAGACGCAATCCTCAAAGCTGGAGCACAAGGAGAACCGGAAAGATGAAACATGCAAGCAAAGCCGCCTTGGCGATCACCGCTGCCGGCATGATTGGGCTGAGCACCCCCGCCGATGCGGAACAGACTCTCGTGGCCGCCAACACTGGTCAGGTAATTGCCGTGGACGGCGATGTTTCTGACTGGGATGGCATCGCCGGTATCACGGTGCCTTTGACCGGAGCGGGCGGAGTTGACTCGGTGGAGCTTAAGGCCGCTATCCGCGGCGACACGATCTACATGCTCGCCGTCTGGGAAGATTCCGCCGCGGGCATTCTTCATAAACCCTACAAGTGGGACGAAGCCGCCGGCTCGTACAAGAGCACCAAACGGATGGAGGATCGCTTCGCCGTTTCGCTGAGGATGTCCGGGGACTTCTCCGCCAACAAGATCGACGGGCACGAATTTGAGGCCGATGTCTGGCATTGGAAGGCGTCGCGATCAAATCCGGCGGGTATAGCGCAAGACAAAATGTGAAGGTCTCTAGCGAACCGTTCGAAAAGGCCCAGGAGTGGGCGACGCCGAACGGCGGGACCGTCTATGTCGCGCGAATATCCGACGAAGGCGACCGGCTCTACAAACCCCGCAAATACAATGCCAAGCAGGAAGAGGTGATGCCCCGATACGAGGTCAACCTGAACCCGCAGGGCAGTATCGCCGACGTTCGGGCGAATGGTGTTTGGCGTGACGGACGCTGGTATCTGGAGCTGTCCCCAGCGTCGAAAGGATTGCGCACTCTGCCAAGACCATCAAGTTCACAGCCAGCGGCGCATTGGCATTCATGGTCTTGATCGCCGCGCTAATCGATTGGCTCGGCCGCCGGGCAATCAAGCCGATCATCGAGATGACCGCAACGACCGGCAAACTCGCTGCCGGCGACCTGGCGGTGGACATCCCCGGTGGCAACAGGTCGGACGAAATCGGCGATATGGCGCGCGCCCTCGAACAGATCCGCACCGTCGGTGTCAATGCGTCCGGTGCCGGAAGGCGCCCGGGCGGCAGAGCACGAGACCGTCACCAGCCTTGCCAATCACGGGATCCGGATGATCGCGCTGCTCGATCTCTCGGCGCTGTTCGGCATAGGGGATATGGTGGCTGCTTGAGGCAATCGTGGCGCCCGACCAACCATCGGGGGCCATCGCCGCTAGAGCGATTTCTAGCAAAGCGGGTTCACTTTGCGACTCGGACGTCGCGGCAAACCGATAAGTTAGAGCGTTTTGCGGTTGATCTGAGTCTCGCTTTCCTAACCATAAATTGCGCCTGAATCGGTTTCGTTTATATTTCAATATGTTAGGTATGGTTGCACGCGTGCAACCATACACCGCTGGTCACATACCCTGCGAAACGCTCTAGCTGTGCGCTTTCAACAGGTTGTCCATCCGGCCCCGGACCGAGGACGCCGGAGTTGTGAGGCTTCCGAGTGCCAGGGAGGACCGGATGAGCAGTCATAAGAGTGAGACGCGAATGCGCCATTGGTTCAAGCATCACGTCGAACGCGCTCGACGGCGCTGGGTCGGGCCGAACTTTTTCATCCCGTTGTCGATCTTGGCCCGCCCGCGAGCCAGACGGATGCGTTCCTGCATCCGGGCCCGGGCAGCGGGTGAACCGTGATCCGTGGTCGTTCTCGATCCCGGCCCTAAGCCAGCGCCCCGATCACCGATTCCAGGGTCGACTTCATCGTCGTGACGCTGAACGGTTTGGGGATCACCCCGTCGATATGGGTGCGGTCCAGCCCGTCGCAGTAGACCGCGCTGGTGGCGACGAACATCGGGACCGACTTCAGCACCGGGTGCGCCCGGGTCGCGGCGGCGAGCTCGAGGCCGCTCATGCCGGGCATGTTGAGGTCCGAGATCACCGCGTCGAAGCGCTGGGTCTTCATCTGCTCCAGCGCCGCGTCACCGGAGGCCGCCAGGGTGACCTGGACGATGCCGATCCGCTTCAGGCATTGCCGCGCCATGCCGCGCATGGACTGCTGGTCGTCGACGCCGAGGATCTTCAGGGACCGGGGATCGGGCATCGCTAGCTCCAGCGGTTCATCTGGTGGCGCCGGGGGCGGCCCGGGCGCTGTCGAGCTGGCCGCGCAGGTGCTCTGCCAGACCGCCGATCTCCAGCTCCTCGGCGACCGCGCCGAGCCGCATTGCCGCCTTGGGCATGCCGTAGATCGTGCAGGAGCTCTCCGCCTCGCCGAGGGTGTATGCGCCGGCGGCGCGCATCATGCTCAGGCCCTTCGCGCCGTCGCTGCCCATGCCGGTCAGGATCACCCCGATCGCCCGCTTGCCCAGCGCCGTCGCGACCGACGTGAAGAGCACATCGACCGACGGCCGGTGGCTGCCGATGGGAGGGTCGTCGCCGAGCCGGCAGATCAGGCGGCCGCCGTGGCGGGCGACGCGCAGGTGCCGGTCACCCGGCGCCATCCGGATCATGCCGCGGTGGAGAACCTCGCGGTCGGCGGCTTCGGCGACGTCGAACCCGGTCGCCTGCGCCAGCCGTTCGGCGAAGCGGGCGGTAAAGCCCGGCGGCATGTGCTGGGCGATGACCAGGGGCGGCGCGGTACTGGGCAGGCTGGCCAGCAGCCGGTTGATCGCCGTGACACCGCCGGTCGAGGCGCCGATTGCGATCAGATCGTAGCGCGCCACGGCGGTGCCCCGCCTTGCGATCGGCCGCCGGCCGGCCGCGGCCGCCGGGATCGCAGGGACGGGGCCGGCCGGCGCGCGGGCGAGAACGGTTGCCGGCGGGGCGGGGCGGTCGAAGCGGACATTCGCCGCCTCGCGCACCTTGTTGCGGACGGTCGCGGCGAAGTCCTCCCAGCCGGCGCGGCCGCTGGGTTTGGCGACGAAATCGACGGCTCCGATCTCCAGTGCGATCAGGGTCGTCTCGGCGCCCGAGGTGGTGCTGCCGGCGACCATGACCACCGGCATCGGGCGCAGCTTCATGATCCGGCGGAGGAATTCCAGCCCGCCCATGCTTGGCATCTCGACATCCAGGGTGACGACGTCCGGATCGGTCGCGCGGATCACCTCGCGCGCCACGTGGGGGTTGGCGGCGGTGCCGACCACGGCGATGTCCCCGGCCTCGGTCAACGCCGATTGCAGCAACTCGCGCATCAGCAGCGAGTCGTCGACCACAACGACACGGACCGCCGCGTCGGCTACCGGGTGATCCATCGGGCGGTTCATCAGAACAGCTCGACGCCGCCGGAGGCCGGGGCGGCGCCGGCCCGGCGGCGGAGCTGAGTCTCCTCGCGGCAAACCCGGGCGTCGTCGCTGTGGTCGAGTACCAGGACCAGCACCTTGTTGGTGGCGGGTTTGAAGTATACCCGGCGGGCGCGCTCGCCGCCCAGATCGGCGGCGGTCACGGGGATGCCTTCGCGGCGCAGGAAGTCGATGGCGAATGCCTGGTTGCGCTCGCCCACCGGGTTGGCCGAGGACAGCGCGATCACATTGGCGCCGCCGAACACCTTGGCTTGCAGCTGCCGCCGCGCGCCGCCTAGTTTCAGGATCTCGTTGATCAGCATCTCCATGGCGTGGACTCCGTAACGGGTGGCATTGGCGGTTGCGCGCGCGGCGTTGCCGCCATCGTCGGGCAGGAGGAAGTGGTTGAGCCCGCCGATCCCGGCCTGCGCGTCGCAGATGCAGGTCGAGATGCAGGAGCCGAGCAGGGTGCCGAGCACCAGATCGCCACGCCGGGTCACGGTGAACCCGCCCGGCTGCACCGTGGTGACGAAGGCGTTCACCTTCGGCTCCCAGTAGGCGTCGGACGTGGCCCCGCGGACAGCCCCGGGGGTGGCCTTGGGGGCGGGCCCGAAGATGTCGCGGGCCGGCCTCATGCGGATTTCCGGAAGATCGTCCGTCCCTGGCTGACCAGTTGCGGATGGTTGCCGAGCATCGATTCGGAATGGCCCAGATAGAGGGTGCCGCCGGGGCGCAGCACGTCGATGAAACGCCTGACGATGGCCTGCTTCGCCTCGGCGTTGAAATAGATCAGGACATTGCGGCAGAAGATCGCGTCGAAGGGGCCCTTCACCGGCCAGGGCTCGTGCAGGTTCAACTGGTTGAAGGTCACCAGCCCCCGGGCGCGGCTGGAGACCCGGATCTGGCCGTCGCGCAGGGTCTCGAAATAACCCCGGCGGTATTCCGGCGGGCAGGCGTCGATCCGCTCGGCCGGGTAGGTCGCCGCCCGCGCCCGAGCCAGCGCCGCGGTGTCGAGATCGGTGGCCAGGATGCGCAGGTCGGCGCCGGGGGCCGCAAGCCCGGCCTGCAGCGCGGTGATGGCGATCGAATAGGGTTCCTCGCCGGTCGAGCAGGCGGCCGACCAGATGCGCCACCGCCGTGTCGTGCCTGGTTGTCCCAGGCGCGGGGTGAGAATCTGCGCCATGTCCTCGAAGTGATGGCCCTCGCGGAAGAAGGCGGTCAGGTTGGTGGTGATGACATTGATCATCTCGCCGGTCTCGGCCTCGCCGGCAGGCGAGTCGAGATGCGTGAGATAGGCGCCGAAGCCGTCCAGCTCCAGCGCGCGAAGGCGCTTGCGCAGGCGGCTGATCACCAGCTGGCGCTTGTGCGGCGGCAGCACGATGCCGGTCAGCGCCTGCACCCGGGCAGTGAGCCGGGCGAATTCGCCGTTGCTCATCGCCAGTTTCTGGGCCGATTGTCGGGCCGACTGGCCGGAGGCCTCACGGGCATGTCGGGCGCTCGGGGTGGGCGTGGCCGGGCCCTCCGCCGCCTTTGGGATGCGCTGCAGGTTCATATGCTCAAGACCTCCGACCAGTCGGCGCCCACCACCTGACTCGACGGCCGGGCCAGACTGGCGCCGCGGAACTTGTCGAGAATTCGGGACATTTGCTTGACTTCCCTGGAGTTTTTCATTGGGGCGGGCTTAGGCCGCGCTCGGAAACAGGCGATCCAGATCGAGCAGTGCAACCATGCTGTCGCCGGTGCTGACCAGGCCGCTGATGGCGGAATCGTCCACCTCGGAGACGTTCGGCGGCAGGGCGCGGATCTGCCCGGCCCGGACGGTCAGGATATCGGAGACCGCGTCGACCAGGATGCCGACGCTCTGGCTCCCGATCGAGGCGATCACCACCACATGGTTGGGCGTCGGGTCGGTCAGCTCGCCGCCGAGCCGGGCCCGCAGGTCGTGTACCGGGACGATCGCGCCGCGCAGGTTCAGTACGCCGCGGTTCCACTCCGGCTGATGCGGCAATGGCGTCGGCAAGGTCCATTGCCGGATCTCGCCGACCGACATGATGTCGATCCCGAATGACCGGTCGCCGACGGCGAAAGTCACATATTGCGCCACCTCTCCGCCCATTTCGGGGCCCATTTCGGGACCCATGTCGGCGGGCTCGCGGGGATCGATCATTGGACATACTCCATCTTGGCGGTCTCCGGCCTAGTGGACCCCGGCGTGGCGGCCTCCGACCGGGTGAACGGCGCGCCGGGCGACGCGAGCTGGTGCAGGGCCGGGACGTCGAGGATCAGCGCCGCGCGGCCGTCGCTGAGGATGGTCGCCCCGGAGATACCCGGGACGCTGCGGTAATTGGCTTCGAGGCTTTTCAGCACCACCTGGCGCTGGCCGATCAGCTCGTCGACCAGCAACCCCATGCGGGCATCGGCGTCGGTATCGACGATGACGACCATCTGCTCGCTGTCCCGCGTGCCCTCGACGCCCAGCGCGTCGCGCACCGACAGCAGCGGCAGGTACTCGCCGCGGCGCACCATCACCTGGGCGCCGCTGGGCAGGCTGTGCGGCGCGGCTTCGGCCAGGGTCAGCGACTCGACCACGGCGCCGAGCGGGATGACGAAGCGCTGGTCGTCGACCGCGATGGTCATGCCGTCCAGCACCGCCAGCGACAGCGGCAGGGAGATGGTGATGCGGGTGCCCTCGCGCGGGCGGTTCTCCAGCCCGACGCGGCCGCCCAGGGCGCTGATGTTGCGCTTGACCACGTCCATGCCGACGCCGCGGCCGGAGACGTTGGAGACCGTGTTGGCGGTCGACAGGCCGGGGTGGAAGATGAGCTGGTCGATTTCCTCCGGCGTCAGGGCCACACCGGGCTCGACCACGCCGCGCTCGACCGCCTTGGCCAGCACCCGGTCGCGGTCGATGCCGCGGCCGTCATCGGCGATGCTGATCACCACCCGCTCGCCCCGGTGCTTGGCGGCGATCGAGATCGTGCCCTGGCGCGGCTTGCCGGCCTGCTCGCGGTCGTCCGGCGGCTCGATGCCGTGGTCCATGGCGTTGCGGACCAAGTGGATCAGTGGCTCGGCCAGTTCGTTGATTACCGTGCTGTCGATCTCGGTGTGCTCGCCGGAGATCTCGGTTCGGACCTCCTTGCCGAGCTGCTGGGCGAGGTCGCGCACCAGCCGGGCCATGCGCGAGAACACCCCCTTCACCGGCTGCGCCCGGATCGCCATGACGCTTTCCTGAAGCTCGCGGATCTGGCGCGTCATGGCGTCGGTGGAGTGGCCGAGTTCGAGATTGGCCACCCCCTGATCGGCCAGAGTCTGGGCTATCGCGGCCTGGGTGATGACGATCTCGCCGACCATGTTGACCAGACGGTCGATGCGCTCCAGGCCGACCCGAAGGGTCCGCGCGGCCTTGTTTGGCGCGGCTGATGATGGCGCGGCGGCGGCCGATGCTGCGGTTGGCGCCGGTTCTGGCGGCGCCTTGCCGGCCGCTGCCGGGACAGGTTCGGCCCTCCGGGGTGGGGCCGTGCCCGATGGCGCCGTGGCAGCGGGGGCTGACGGCGGCTCGCCTTCGGCCTCGACGGGCGTAATCCCGATCTCGGCCATGGCGCGGTAGATTTCGAAGAAGCTATCGACGGCGTCAATGCCGCTTTCGGTCTCGAGGCCGATTTCCCAGACCAGCGGGCAGACATCCGGGTCGAGATCGGCCAGCGGCGGGATCTCCCCCTCGACCCGCACCTGCACCGCGCCGAGCGAGCGCAGCGCCTGGATCAGCCGCAGCGGGTCGTGCCCGCTGGTCTGGAAATCCGGCCCCGGCGTGAAGCGGATGCGATAGGCCCGTTCCTCGGCCAGGTCGAACGCCTCCTCGGGCTCGGCCGGTTCCTCGGTAGGCATCGCGGCCGCCGGCGCCATCCCGGCATCCGGCCCGGCGCCGCTCAGCGCCGAGAGTTCCTCGATCATGGTCTCGGCGGCGGGCAGGAGGGCGGTGTCACCATTGCGGGCGCTCTCGACCAGGTCGCACAGCACGTCACGGCCGCGAATCAGAGCCTCGCAGACCTCCGGCGAGGCGGCGAGGCGGTCGCTGCGGATCGCGTCCATCGTTGCCTCGAAGGCATGGGCGAAAGCGACCAGTTCGCGGAAGCCGAAGGCATCGGCGCCGCCCTTGATCGAATGCACCGCGCGGAAGGCGGCATGGACGATCTCCGGGTCGCCGGAGCCGTCGATCAGGGCGCCGAGGCGATCCTCCAGATCGTCGAGCAGCTCGTCGCATTCCTGGAAGAAGACGGCGGTATAGTCCTCGAGATCACTCATTGGCGCGGCTCCAGGTCAGGCGAGTTGGTCGATCAGGCCTAGCACCTGGGCCTCGTTGAAGGGCTTGGTCAGCCAGCCGGTGGCGCCGATCTTGCGGGCCCGGAGCTTCAGGTCGCCGGCGGTCTCGGTGGTCAAGAGCAGCAGCGGCAAGTCGCGCCCGGCATCGTCAGCCCGCGCGGCCGCGATGAAGTCGAGCCCGTCCATCACCGGCATGTTGAGATCGGTGATGACGATGTCGGGCCGGTGCTCGCGCAGCGCGATCAGCCCCTCGGCGCCGTCGCAGGCGGTAAAGACCTCGTGGCCGGCGCCGGTCAGGCAGTCGAACAGCATTTCGCGCAGGGTCCGCGAGTCGTCCACGGCAAGAATCCTCGTCATTCGGCAAACTCCATGTTCATCAGCGACTCGAACAGGCCGAGATCAGCGAAGGCGTCAGTGAAGGCGTTGGTCGGGGCGCAGACAATCACCGCGCCGCCGGTCTGCGTCGCGGCCCGCGCCAGGCTGATCAGGGCGACCACCGTGGCGCAGGACATGCGCGCCACGGCGCCCGCGTCGATCCGCATCCGCGCGCCCGGGTCCAGCGCCCGGCCAGCGGCGACGAGGTCGTGTGCGGCCGAGGCGCCGCAGCGTTCGGGGAGGGTGAATTCGGCGCTGGCGGGGGCGTCACTCATGCTCTGCCTTCCCGGCGGCTTCCCCGGCGACCCGCACGGCAAGCGCCTCGGCCAGCGGCTCCAGGAACGCGCGTTCTGGCGGCTCGATCAGCCTGATCGCCTTGTTGCCCTTGTAGGCGCCAAGCCGCCCGCGCCCGACCGGGCGCACTTCGCCCGCGGTCTTCAGCTCCAGCACCACGTCGTCCAGGGTCACGTCCGACAGCGGGAACAGCCCGCCGACCTCCAGCCGCGCCAGCTCGGCCACATGCATCTGGCGGCGGTCGATCACGGCGATGATCCTGACCTTGGTCCGGTTGACCACCTTGCGCATGTGCCGGCTCCAGTTCTCCGACTCGCCCTGGGCGCGGATGATCCCGGAGTGGCGCAGCACGATCTCGACCGGCTCGATCGCGCTGAGCGGCAGGGCGAGGTGGAAACCGCCGCTGCGGGCGTCGTCACCGATGTCGAGATTGACGCGGAAGATCAGGTACTGGTGGTCGGGCAGGGCGTATTGCAGGCTCATCGGCATGTGCTCGACGCGGCCGATGCGGAACCGGCCGAGGCCGACGCCGTTGGTCAGCGACCGGACCTCCTCGTCGAAATGGGTCAACATCGAGTTGATCACCTTCTTGCACAGCGCCGCGTCGATGGCGGTGGGGGTGCGAGCCGGCAGGGCGCGCGAGATGTCCGGGTCGCCGCCGGCGAGGATGTCGACCACATGGTCGACAAGGGCCATGTCGAAGCCGATCACGGCGGTGTGGCCGCCCTCGAAGTCCAGCAGCACGAACAGTCCCGGCATCGGCAGGGCGTCGATCAGGGTGTCGTGGCGGCCGACGCGGGAATGCTCGACAATCGCCTCGGTGGTGACCCTGAGCGCCGAGGTCGCGCCCCTCGCCGCCGCGTGTTCCAGCGTCGCCGCCAGCTCGCTCTGGATCGGGAACGAGTAGCCACGGGTCTGGATCGCGCTGACTTTGCGCCTGAGGATGGCCCCCGCAGTCTGGCTCATAGCTCCCTCGCTCCCGCTTCGCGCCCCGATGCCCGGGCCAGCGAGGGATAACCCGCAAATCCTTAAGATGAGGTTGGGAGGGCGCGGCTTTCACGGCGCCACCGCCCCGCGCCCAAGCCCGGCACGCCGCGCTGCCCGGCCGGTAGCCGTCAGCGCACCGGGTTCTCCCGATCTTGCGGTGGGACGCCGAAGAACCGCCCGTTTCAGCCCTGTCGGCTCCAGACCAATCCCGCCACCGCCATATCCTCGGCGGCGATGCCGGTCAGGTCCACGATGGTGATGTCATTGTCCGATGTCCGTCCCGGTTTTTCCCCGGCCAGCACCGCGCCCAGCGCGATATCCGCGTCCTCGGGCACCAGACCGCCCCGAACCGCATGGCCCAGATCACCATGATGCACGCACTGGTCATGATCGTCGACCATGATCACGGCGGCCCGTGGGAACAGGGCAGCGTCCAGTTCCTGTTTTCCGGGGTTGTCGGTGCCCATGGCCACGATATGGGTGCCGGTCTGGACATCATCGGCCATGATCAGCGCCGCATTCGACGGCGTGGTGGTAATGACCAGATTACAGCTTTTCATCAAGCTCGGGATGTCTGGGGCTATGGTCACCGAAAACCCATCTTGCCGCATCCGTTCGGCATAGTCTTTGACATGGGAAGCGGTCCGCCCAAAAACGATTACCGACTTGATCCCCAGCAATTTACAAGTCCATTTCGCCTGCAATTCCGCCTGTTCGCCGGTGCCGATGATGCCGACACTGGTGACGGTAGAGGGCGCGCCTGCCTGTGCCGCCAGGGCGCCGGCAGCCGCTGTTCTGGCATTGGTCAACCAACCCTTGTCGTCCAGGATACAGACCGGCACACCGGTCTTGGCGTTGAACACCAGCATCATGCCACTACCGGCCGAAAGCCCCATTTTCGGGTTTTCGAAAAAGCCGCAGGCGATCTTGATCACAAATGTGTCGCTGCCGTCGAGATGACCATATTTGATATGGCACTCGCCCTCGGGATCGCTCAACATGAGCATCCCCGGCGGCGGGGAATTAACCTCTCCCCTGGCCTGCGCTATGAGCGCGCCTTTCACAGCATCGAGAATGTCCGCCTCGGTGAGACTGGCCTGGATGATCTCCAGGGGGATAACCGGAATCGTCGCCATTACTCGCCACCCTCCAAAACAGCGCGGAATGTGTCCAGCGCGATGTTGCGGCCGCAGACCACCACCGCGATCTTGCGGCCCCGATAGTCACTTGCGGTCTTGAAAGCCGCCGCCAGGGCCACGCCTGCCGCCCCTTCGATGATGAAGTTTTCATTGGCCGCCATGGCCCGCATGGCGCCGGCGATCTCCGCCTCGCTGACCAGCACATGGCGATCGATCACCTGCTGGCAGATCGGGAAGGTGATGGCGCCTTGTTCCACACCACCGGCCGATCCGTCGGACAGGGTTGCGGTCTCGGGGGTGTCATAGATTTCGCCCCGTTCCAGGCAAAGATGCATGGCCGTCGCATTTGCCGGCCAGCAGCCGATGATCTCTACCTCCGGGCGACGCGCTTTCAGATAACTGCCGATACCCGAGATCAGCCCGCCGCCGCCGACACAGACATAGACCGCGGCCAGATCCGGGCATTGCTCCGCCAATTCCAGCCCGACGGTCCCTTGCCCGGCAATAATCTCCAGGTCGGCATAGGGCGAGACAAAGGTCTTGCCCTCCCGTTTCGCAGCGGCCCGCCCGGTAATTTCCGCCTTGACGCCGTTGCCCGGTACCAGAACCGTGTTCGCGCCTAGCCGCTTCATGTTCGAGTGCTTCAGAGGGGAGACGGAGTCCGGCAGATAGATGGTGGCTTCCACACCGCCGACCCGGGCCGCCTGGGTGGTCGCCATGCCGTGATTGCCCGATGACGCGGTGATGATACCGCGTTTGCGGTCTGCTTCATCGAGGCACAGTACCTTGTTCATGGCACCGCGCATCTTGAACGAACCGGTGCGCTGCAGATGCTCGCCCTTGAGCAGGAAACCGACGCCTGTCTGCTCGCTGAATATGGCCGACTCGTCCAACGGGGTCTCGCGCGCACCGCCGTCGACCGCCTTGATCCGCTGATTGGCGGCAATGATGTTATTCACCAAATTGTTCATGGCTCGGTTTCTCACTTCTTTCAGATATCTGGTTGGCCCCCACTGGCTGGCCCAGTTAGATTGCTAGTGCATGATCGGCCTTTGGTCTATCGGGACGATGCTTCCTGGTGCGGGTGGTCTCCAGCCAAGGGCGCTGTGCGGCCGGGCGGTGTTGTAGTGGCTGCGCTAAGGGTATGGTCATCCTTGGCAATCCATCCAACAAGGCGCAATGCGGGCGAACGAATAAGCTCAAGCGAAAACCGGGGCGCTGGCCGGGCGGGCCGGAATGCGGTGCCGGGGCCGGTGTTGCATCGCTCCGCCCATCGGTGGCTTCTGACGTTTCTGGCTGTCTTCGCCCTGATCGACGGAGTGAATTTGGTGTGTCCGGCGTCAGCGCCTTCAACGTGGTAGGGTTGAAGCCGACGGACTCCTCGAGCGATTGCTAGCAAAATGGGTTCACTTTGCGACTCGGACATCGCGGCAAACCAATAATTAGAGCGTTTTCGGTGAATCAGGAATCACTGAAATTGCTCTAGCCCCCCGTTGCGGCTCTGCCCGTACCGGCAGCGTGAACGAGAAGGTCGAGCCCTCACCCAGGGTCGACTCGACCCAGAGCCGCCCGCCATGCATCTCGATCATACGCTTGGAGATAGCCAGGCCGAGACCCGTTCCACCCTTCGCCCGCGTGTCGGAGCCATCGACCTGGCGGAACTCCTCGAAGATCACTTCCTGATCGGCCTCCGAGATACCAGGGCCGGTGTCGGTCACGGAAACGAGGAAGGCGGTGTCGGCCAGAGAGGCGCGCACGGCAACCTCACCGGCCTCGGTGAACTTGATCGCATTGCCGACGAGGTTCACCAGCACCTGGGTGATCCGCTGCTCGTCGCCTCGGCCGATCGGGAGATCCGGATCCACAGTGACCGTCAGCGCCAGTTTCTTCTCCGCCGCCAGGGACTCGACCACGGAGAGGACGATGTCGACGACACCCGTCATGGAATAGTCGCTGAGCGAAAGCATGAGCGCGCCAGCCTCGATTCTGGACAGGTCCAGAACATCGTTGATTAGGCCAAGCAGGTGGCGGCCATTATGCTCCACTCGGTCGATAATGCCACGCATCTTGTCCGGCACCTCACCGTAGATGTTGTCCGCGATCAACTCTGTATAGCCGAGGATGGCGTGCATGGGTGTGCGCAGTTCGTGGCTCATATTGGCGAGGAACTGGCTCTTGGCGCGGCTCCCCGCCTCGGCCTGTTCCTTGGCCAGAAGCAGTTTCTCTTCGGCACGCTTAAGTTCGGTGATGTCGGTGGCGATGGTGACGTAGCCGCCGTCGGGCGTCGGCCCCAGGTTGACCTGAAGCGTCCGTCCGCTGCCAGCGATCGTTCGCTGGTAGCTTACGGCTTCGCCTTTCCGGTAGTTGGCAATCACCTGTTCGATCAGGTCGTCGCTGTCACCGGGGCCAAAGTCGCCGCGGTCGGCCCGATAGCGCAACGCGTCGCGAATCGACCCGCCGACTTTGACGAGGCCGTCGGGATATTCGAACAGCTCGCTGTACTGCGCATTGAAGAGCACATAGTTGAGGTCTCGATCGCCAAGCATCATGCCGCCCGGCATGTTGTCCAAGGCGACCCGGAGTTGGGCTTCCTTCTCGGCCAGTTCCTGCTCGGCCTGCTTGCGCTCACCAATCTCGTCTTGCAATTCCCGGGTCCGGTCCGCGACCCTTTGTTCCAATTCATCGTGGGACGTGCGGAGTGCTTCTTCCGCGCGCACCAGATCGCTGACGTTCTGCGACATCACTGCGCGCCATTCACGCACCCGCCCGAGAATCAAGAGCCAGACAACTATGATCACGGCGGCAACGGCAGCCATAGCCAAAATCGAACCAAGCGTCGAAGTTCGCTGCAACCCGACCGCGGCCTCCCGCTCGGCACGAAGACCCCGCAACAACTTCTCCATTCCGCTTGCGTAGACCTGCTTCTGATCCGAATACCGTTTGCCGGACAGAATTGCTCGGGCTTCCTCAAGTTTTCGCTCACGAACCAATTCGAATGCTTGGTTTTCCATCCTCACGAGCTCAATGTTGGCGGCGTCCGTCTCGCGGATGGCGTCCGCGATGTCAGGCTGCCGCGCGATGTCGATAGCCTTCTTGATAGCGGTATCCAACTTCGGTTCGAAACCCCGGTATCGATCGATCCATGCGACCTCGCCCGTGGCCGCCGCCATCGAAGCCGACATTGTCAGCACTTCGTCAAGATGGATGATGTCGCCTCGGACCCGCTCCAGTCCGACGATCCGGGTGTTGGCGTCCTGTGCGATCTGGTACGCGTCATAAACGAACCAGGACAACCAGGCGAGCACCGCCAAAGTCGTCAGCGCCGCGATCCCGATTAGTTTGGTCGGGAACGGTTCGACCTGAGGATGGGAATAACTAGAAATCGCTGCCTCCCTTCCGTTTCCCAATAGAGGCGCACCAACGCCGCGGTGGTGAACGCGCTCGGGCAATGTTCCGGTCTCCGTTGAAAAGGGCGAGGCGGGCGGCGCTGGTCGGTGATGCGATGCGGCGTTGCTGAGGTGGTCCCACTTCGTTGGATAGCTTGGCAGCGAAGTTAAGGCGTGTTCCGTTGTCTGATCACGCTGCCAAAATGCTGTCTATCACGTCCGGCTGCTGTTGTTGAGCCTGTGGGGATGTGGGTAAGCGGTCAGGCTAAAATCCCCCTCGGAAGTGGCTGATTTCGTACACTTGCGGGCGTTATGGCGTATCGGCTCTCGCAGCTAAGCATCGAAGTTCCAGATGTCTCGATGCAAACGCCAGTTCCCGCCTCCGTCGCGCCTCCAAACGACAATGTAATTGCCGGTCAAAGTGACGCGAGCTTCTCCCTCCCCCGGATGCGCTACGCCGGTCGCCGCGATTCGAGGCGGTAGCACGACCGGCACCGCCGCCTCGCCGATCAAGCTCGATACCGGTGACGGGATAGCTGCGCCCGTTTCACCGAAATACGGCGCCTGCAGTGATCAGAACCACCGAGGGAGGGGCACGAAGCGCGAAGTTCGGTCCGCTGCTTGGGCGCTCAGCACGCATCGGGTTGAAAAACTGCGTACGCCCGGTCAAACTCGGAAACGGAATTCTCCAACGGGGAATCCCGGTTAACTTCAGGAAGGTAGGCGGTGCGGTAGTCGCCGCCGCCGGTTCGGGGGGCTCATGGACGCCACGCCTATCCTGCGAATCGATAAGCTGGTGAAGCGCTATGGCGGCCTGACCGCGGTCGACGGCGCCAGCTTCGAGGTGCGGCGCGGATCGATCACCGGGTTGATCGGACCGAACGGCGCCGGCAAGACCACCACCTTCGACA
>SMVA01055856.1_pt1 | contig 15445 bp, 13 predicted proteins | sample 2456451 | NCBI WGS metagenome assembly SMVA01 (sample SAMN11095933, study PRJNA526329) | marine sediment metagenome | biome: Marine sediment; feature: Surficial sediment; material: Deep marine sediment; isolation source: Hadal surficial sediment | place: Pacific Ocean | collected 2014-05 | depth...
ACCCGTATATCAAGCGGGCCAGCACATCGCGGCCCCGGTCGTCGGTCCCGAGGTAATGGCCGTCGCGCCAGGAGGATTCCAGCATCCGTGATTTATCGGGCGACAGTTTTTCGTAAGGGGCCGCCAGCGCAACCTGCCCGGTTTTGCTTTCGGTAGGGATGTATTTGTAATCGTACCGCACCAGCGGCCAGATCGTCCAGAAGTCCCGCGCGTCACCGTTTACAGAAAGCGGTGCCGGCTCCGATACCTTTTGCTGGCTTTCAGCCGGTTCATCCTCCTCAAAATCATCCAGGCTGAGAGTGAATCCGGAGTCCTCCTCAAAATCGCTCAGATCCAGTCCCGGCGAGTTGGCCAGCGGTTCCGCCTCGCCCGCCAAGAGCCTCAAAAAACGTTTTGATTTGTAGTCCGGTTCCGAGGGCAGGACACCGCCAAAATCTTTTTCGCTGTAGGCGATGAAAATAGGAAAGTAGGGTTTGCCGTCGACCACCAGCAGCAACGGACGCACGTTGGAAATGAACTCGGCGGGGAGGGTCAGTAAAAAAGCGGTCAGCAAAAAGAGCAAACTGTAATAAGCACGTTTGTCACTTTTAAATATGCGCAATTTGATCTGTAAATCGGTGTCCATGTTTTAGCCCTGCGATTCTTCAAAAGTGATCCGGCGGTCGATGATCACGTAGGAGATGTCCGTCAACAGCTGGCCCACCAGCGCCAGCAAAGAAAAGATGAACAGGGTTCCCAGCACGATGGGATAATCCCGTTGGATGACGGCCTGGTAGGAAAGCAGTCCCAATCCGTCCAGAGTGAAAATCTGTTCGATCAAAAGCGATCCGGTAAAAAACATGGCGAGGAATCCAATGGGGAATCCGGTCACCAGTGGGATCAGCGCGTTTTTCAAAATGTGTTTAAAAAGCACCGTTTTTTCTGGGAGGCCCTTGGCCCGCGCGGTGATGACGTATTGTTTGTGCATCTCTTCGATGACGGCGTTTTTGGTCAACATGGTCAGGGTGGCGAAACTCCCGATCATGAAACAAACCAGCGGCGCCGCCAGGTGGTGCAGGTAGTCGGTCAATTTCTGCCAGAAGCTCCAGTCCTCGTACCCAGGCGTGCCCGCCGAGGTCAGGTTCGCCAGCGGGATGAGGTGCATGACCGCGCCCTCGCCGGGACCGAGGAACACGATGAGAAATATTCCCAGCACGAAGCCCGGTGTGCTGTAGCCCACCAGCACCAGCAGGCTGGTGGAGGTGTCGAAGGGGGTGCCATTTTTCACCGCTTTGGCGATGCCGAGCAGGATGCAGATGATGTAGGTCATGAAAAAACTAATGATTCCGAGTGAAGCCGAAACCGGAAGTTTTTCGACGATCAGCTCCAGCACCGATTTGTTGCGGTAAAACGAATCGCCGAATTTGAACAGTAAAAATCCTTCCCAGTTGTCCCGATTAAAAAAATCATTTGGGCCGTCGGGATTTTTGGGTGAATACCAGAGGAAAGTTCGCAGGTACCGCTCCCACAAGGGGAGATCGAGGTGATAGATTTTTTTCAGTTCTTCCAGATAGCGTGGGTCCAACTCCTGCGCTTTGATGCCTTGCTGACTCATGGCACTGCCACCGGCTTCGGTCAACGTGCCGGTATGGCCGCGAAGCATGGATTTCATCTGATCGACCGGACCGCCCGGCACAAACTGGATAATGATGAAGGTGATGGTGACGATCCCTACCAGGGTGGGCAACATGAATAGCAGACGGCGGATGATATAAGAGATCATAAGAATTTTTTCAGGAAATGTTCAACTCAATACGCGATTGGAGAGAAACAGCGAGAACATTATAGCAGTCTGTTTGGTGCGTGAGCAATCATCCCCTGTCGGGGAGGTGGTGGAAAATTTGAAGATCAATTCATTGCGATATTGGCGGCGCGCGCTTTTTTCAATTTTCTGGCCTTGGCTTCATCCCACCACCACCACTCGATAATATTGTTGAGGATGGCCGCCTGGGAGGGGTTGATGGCGGGGTGGGAAAATTTATTCCAGTGAACCAACCGGTCGAAATTGATGTACCAATGGGGCACTACATAAAACTGATGGGTGAGGATGCGGTCCATGGCCTGGACCGCGTTGACCAGTTCATTGCGGGTTTTGGCCTGCACGATGACTTCGATCAGTTCATCAATCGCCGGATTTTTAATGCCGGCGTAATTGCGCGATCCCGGTTGATCGGCGGCGTCACTGCTCCACATGTAGCGCTGTTCATTGCCCGGCGACCGGCTCTGCGGATAACTGGCGACGATCATCCCAAATTTAAATTTTCTCAATTGCTCTTCATATTGCGCGATTTGCACCAGCCTGATTTTTACTTCGACCCCGATGGATTTAAGATTATTTTTATAGGGTTCGGTGATTCTTTGAAACGCCGGGCTGGCCAACAGCAGATCGAATGCCAGTCGCTGGCCATTCTTACTGCGGATGCCGTCCGACCCGCGTTTCCATCCTGCGGAATCCAGCAACTTGTTGGCGAGTGCCAGGTTATTCTCAAACGGCGTGCCCTGGCCGGGCGCACCCACCGGTTTGGTGAACACGGTTTTGGGAACGTATTCTTTGCCGTGTTTTTGGCGCAGGTTGGTGAGCATTTTCAAAACCTCGCCCTGTGGCAACCCCTGCGCTTTCATCTCTGGATTGTTGTCAAAGTAGCAATCGTTGCGAGTGTACTGGTTGTAAAAAAGGTTTTTGTTGCTCCAGTCGAAATTGTAGGTCATGGCGATGGCGGCGCGCACTTTTCTGGATTGGAAAATTGGATTGCGCATGTTCATCGCAAAACCCTGCATGCCCGCGATGCGGTTGTGCGGTACTTTTTCGCGGAGGTAATAGCCTTTTTTGACAAAATCGCCCTGGAAATCGAGCGCCCAATCGCGTGAACTGTTTACCATATGGGCGTCGTATTCGCCGCCTTTGAAGGCCTCCCGTTGCGCCACCGGGTCCAGAAAAATTTTCCAGGTGATGCGGTCGAAATTGTAGCGGCCGCGGTTGATACCGATATCCTTTCCCCACCAGTTGGGATTTCGTTTCAGGGTGATGTATTTTCCGAAAGCGTATTTTTCCACCGTGTAAGGACCGCTTCCCACGGCCAGGGCATCGAAATCCGCGCCGAACTTTTTGCCATTTTGCCCGTAGACATGTTTGGGGAAAATGGTCATTTGGCCGGTGATCAACGGCAGTTCCTGATTGTAGATACTGAAGGTGTAACGGACCCGGTGGCTATCCAGTTTTTCTACTGTTTTGATGTCTTTAAAATATTGTTTGTAGATGGGGTGGTATTCAGGGTCCTGCAACAGGTCGAATGAAAACACAAAGTCGTCGGCGGTGATCGGATGGCCATCAGAAAACCGGGCATTTTTATAAATATGGTAAATCATACTCATCCGGTCATCCGCCAATTCGACTTTTTCTACCAAGTTGCCGTATTGCGAGAAGGGCTCGTCGTCATCGGCGGAGCTGTCCATGGGAGTCTGAAAAACCAACCCGGCGATTCCCGGCGCAGGGACGCCTTTCAGAGAGGCCGGATTGAGCTTGGTGAACGCCCCAAAATCGCTCAATACCAGGCGTCCGCCTTTGGGTGCCTGGGGATTGGCGTAAACGTACGGTTGCCCTGGCTGGTATTTCAGGCCGGAGGGACCGTAGAGGGATAGGCCGTAAGCCGCCTCAGCGGAGTGGCTGGGGGAGCTTGCCAGTGCCCAGAGGAAGGCCAGCGCCAAGCTGATTAACAGGTGTTTTTTCATCATTTTCGCCTTTCTTGTGACTTATAATATCACAAAGGCAGGTGGGAAAAGGGGCCGTGAAAGTGAGTCGTTTTGGCTTGCCGGATCGGATCCATTTGTGAACTCAGCGCTTTTTTGATAACCTTTACTTACTGTTTTTTAAATTCTTATCATTTTTTTGGATGAAAAGGCACTCCCCTTCGTGAGCGAAAATAAGAAACCCCGGAAAACCCGCAAAATTAAGATTGGATCATTGACCATTGGCGGCGATTCGCCCATTGCTGTGCAGAGCATGACCGCCACCCGTACGGTTGACCTTGAAGCCACGGGCAAGCAAATCAGAATTCTTGAAGATGCTGGAGCGGATATCATCCGCATTGCGGTGGACAGCAAAGATGATGTCGAGGCCCTTATAAAACTAAGACAGGATTCCAATGCTGTATTCTCTGTGGATCTCCAGGAGAATTACCGCCTGGCGCCGCTGGTGGCTCCCTACGTCCAAAAGATCCGGTACAATCCCGGACATTTGTTTCACCTCGACAAAGACAAAACGATTCGGGAAAAGGTGGAGTTCATCGTCAATGCCGCTCGTGAAAACCAATGCGCCATTCGCATTGGCGTGAATTGCGGATCGATCGACCCCGATTACAAAGCCAAATATGTGGACGATCCACTGGCCGGGATGGTGCAATGCGCGGTGGATCATTGTGCCATGCTGGATGAGATGGGGTTTGAGGATTACTGCGTGTCCCTCAAGGATTCCGATTCCAGCAAGGTCATTGAGGCCAACCGCCATTTTGCCGAACAGCGGCCCGACGTGCCTCTCCACTTGGGAGTTACCGAAGCCGGGTTGCCTCCGGAAGGAATCATCAAAACCCGGATCGCGTTTGAACAGCTGATCCCTTCGGGAATCGGTGACACCATCCGCGTTTCGCTGACTGTGCCGGACGATGACAAGGGCGATGAGATTTCGGTGGGCCGGGAAATTTTGAAGGATATCGAGGCGGGACGGTTCCGCTCCGTTCCGGAAAATTTTCTGGAAGGGTTGAATATTATTGCTTGTCCCAGTTGTTCCCGGGTTGAGAATGGAAAATTTGTGGATTTGGCACAGGATGTGCGTAGAATGACCGCATTCGCCGAGAAATATAAGATCACCATCGCGGTGATGGGGTGCCGGGTGAACGGGCCTGGGGAGACGGATGATGCCGACCTGGGTTTGTGGTGTGGTCCGGCTCATGTTAATTTGAAAAAGGGTACGGAAACTTTGGGTGCCTTTGGATATGATGAGATATTGGATCAGCTCAAGAAGGCATTGGATTGTTTAATCGAAGAGAAATACGGTGCCGTCAGTCCCGGTTGAATTTAAACCCAGTTGGATTTTTCAGAACTCGATGACAGGAAAGCCATGGAATTGCAAGTTGAAGAAATGGATGGGGTGCGGCGCAAGCTGAAAATCAAAGTTCCCGAAGAGGTGGTGAGCCAGAAGATTAAATCGGCCTACCGGGAATTGAATCAGCAGATCAAGATGCCCGGATTTCGGTCGGGGAAAATACCACAGCACCTCCTGGAGCAACAAGTTCCGGTGCAGGCCATGACGGAGATGTGGCAAGCGCTCATGCAGGAATATTACGATAAAGCACTGGGCGAATCGGGAATCGTGCCGGCGGGACCGCCCGAGATTGACCATTCTGGAATCAAGGAGATCGCCAAGGACAAGCCGTTTACTTTTTCAGTCACCCTGGATATCAAACCCACCATCAAGTTTAAAAACTACAAGGGATTGAAATTCGAAAAAACGATGCACCAGATCACGGAAGCGGAAATTGATGCCACCATACAAAAGCTGATGGAATCCTTTGGCTCATTTGAAATTTGTGTTGATGATCATAAAGTCGAACGGGGTGATCATTTGATCCTGGATTTCGATGGCACCCTCAACGGTGGACCGCTGGAGGGGGGAACCGCCAAGGATTATCCAATGAAAGTAGGCGAAAAGAAAATGATCGCTGGGTTCGAGGACCAATTGATCGGTCAACAGAAAGGGCCGGAGTTCGATGTTCAGGTCACTTTACCCCTGGACTGGAATAAGAAGTTGCGCCGGGTCAGCATGCCGATTCCGGGAGCTAAAACCGATGCTCCCGCGGATGATCTGGCAGAGTTCAAAGTCAGAATCAAGGAAATTAAAATACTCAAAACCCCGGAGTTGACGGAAGACTTTGTGCAACAACAGGGTGAGGAATCTGTGGAAGCTTTCCGCCGGAAAGTGAAAATGGATCTTCAGGCTCAGAAAAAGCAGGCCGAGGAAATAGAGATCAAACAGAAAATTTTCAACTACCTGGTGAAAGAACACGACATGGTAGTCCCTGAATCTCTGGTGAAACAGGAGTTGAAATTCATGATCGAAGGCATGAAATTTCAAATTTCAAAATCGGGGATGAGCCTGGAAGACTCCGGATTTGAGGAGGAGGTGGCGGAAAAAGAATGGCGGGAGCGGGCGGAGTTCAATACCAAGGGGTATGTGATTCTGGAAGCGATCGCCAAAACTGAAAAAATCCATGTGGCGCAGTCGGAGTTGGAGGAGGAATACCAGCGCTTGGCCCAGGAGACCGGGAAATCCCCGGAGGATGTGAAAAAGGCTTTGTTCAACAATCCGGACAACATGAGCCAGACCACCAGCCGGTTGCTGGGACAAAAAGCCCTCAATTTTATTTATTCCCATTGCGAGTTTGACTTTGTGAAAGAAGAAGACAAAAAAATAAAAGATTCCAAAGATGAGGCTCAGGGTTGATTGAGTTGCGACATCTGGATTGCGAGAGAACACCATGTTGAAATTTGTTAAAGTCATGCCGGAGGATGAACTGCCGCCGGGGAAGTCCGCGATCATCACTGCGGGAGAGGATGAGATCGCGCTGTTCAATTACAAGGGAAAATATTTTGCGATTGCCAACAAGTGCCTGCACAAAGGGTCGCCGTTGGGGGAGGGCCGGATCGAGGAGGGCGTGGTCATTTGCCCCAATCATGAATGGCGCTACGATCTAACCACAGGGGACTGTCCTCAAAACCCTTTTATGAAAACCAAAATTTATCCGGTCCGGGTCCACAAAGGCCTCATTCGAATTGGGTTGGAAGTGGAGGGCGAGAAAAAAGCCCTTGGAATAGAATCATCGGCCCCGCCCAAGGCGTTGAAGTTCACCATACCCACGATTCAAAAACCGATCAACCCAGACGAAACACTTTAAAGTTATGGGGTAAATTCAGGGGAAGGCGGGCGCTGGGTCAGGCCAATTTGTCATCCGGGATTTCAACCCATTTGGGATCACCGTGGGTTTTAAAGTTTTCCGTCCCGGCGAATGTTCCCTCATGGAAAATATTGATTTTGAATTTTGCGCCACCGTAGGTTTCTTCAAGGTAGGGAACCGGGTCTTCCAGATGGATCAACTCCGGGGTGTCGTACTTGCCAATCAACTTGAACTCCATGCCCATGCCGACTGGCAACAGAACGTAAATTCTCAGCTTGGTTGAGGGCAAAATTTCCATCATGTCCTTGTCCAAATCATCCCGAGTGTAATCCCGTCCTATTTTACGCTTGGCCCGCCGCTTTAAATGTTCTTCCAGAAGATTAAAAAACCACCAATTTTTCCCCTTGCGCTGATCATGGAGGAAAGGGTACTCCACAAACCCGTATTTGTTGATAAAAGGTTTTTTTGCCATGTTGAGTTTTCTCCAGCTTCAAATTTACGGTCAGAAGATATTATATGGAGTTTCTCATACTAGAACAAGGTGGGAGTTTGAAAAAAAATAAATCCATTTATCGCAATTACTGGCAGTGGGGATTTAAAACCCGGTTGTATGATTTACTGACTCCTCAGGCCTACCGCGATTCGCTCGCGCGGGCGGCTCATTATTGTGATCTTTCAGCCGGGCAGGTCGTGCTGGATGCGGGATGCGGATCGGGTTCGCTGATCCCCTTTCTGGCTAACAGTTTAAAAGGGGGTGGGCGCTATTTGGGGATCGACATACTCAATAGTGGCTTTCCGGGTTTGATGCGCATGGCGGATAGAATGGGTTTGGGCGAGCGGGTGGAATTAATTTGTGGTGATTATTCCGGCGACCTGGTTCTCAAAGAGAACTCCGTGGATGTGGTGGTGGCCCATTTTTCCCTCTACACGCTAGCCTATTCTGCCCGGCGAAACCAGGTTTTGAAAAACCTGTTCAGGGTGGTGAAGCCGGCGGGCCATCTCATCACGGCGAACCCTTCCAGGGATTACGACGCAAAGAAAATCATTGAGGAAAGTCTGGTTTCTCTTGAGTCGACTGAATATTTTTTTTCTAAATTTTTTCTGTACCCTCTAACTCTGCGGCTGGGCCTTCGCTTCATTGAAAAACAATTGAAGTCGGGAGTCTGGCATTCCTACTCGCTGGAAGAAATGGGTGAGGAAGTCCGGCAGGCGGGTTTCACAGTACAAACCGGCGAATCGGTCTATGCCGGTTCGGCCTGGCTGGTGGTTGCTGAAAAATAGAATTGGGTTGGCGAGAGGAACCTTTTTTAGCGCGGGTTGGGTTTTCCCCAAACCCAAATCTTGAGGTGAGAGCCCATGGAATAAGCCTGGTCCATCAGGGAGTCGCCGTCCAAGGCTTCCCAACTGCCTTCCTTCTTTTGGTTCAGGTAATCGTAAATGGGATTATCAGCAGAGGTGTAAAACAGCTCCAAATCTTTTTCACCAATCGGCTTGTTCAACAATAGGTTGATGGTAACCTCGTCTATTTTATAGGTTTCCTTGAGCGCCTGGAGGGCGTCTTCGCGCGATTCCCCGCTTTCGACCTTTTTATCGAGTTCCCCGGCGATGGCCTTGTTACGTTTGGCCAAGGGATAGTGAGTCGTGTCCAGCTCCTTGCCGATGTGAAAATCCAGATCGGGAAAATAAAGCTCCACCCAATCGTCAAAATCGATTTCCACCTCATCGGAAGCCTGATAGTCACGGGCTTGCTTGGGTGACTCCCTCAGCAGCTGATTGTAAATCGCGATGAACTGTTTGATACAGTCAAAGGTCAAGGCGTAATAATAGGCGTTCATGCGATACCAGTCCTCGGGGGCGTTGTGGGAGTTGATCATCTTGCGAAGCATGATCATGAGGGTGTCGGCATCGGCGAAATGATGGGAAAAGGGAAATGCCTGTTGCAGGTATTCTTTCAGCATGTCAGCATTTTCCTCGGCCGATTCAATTTTTTCCTGCAATTCGGTTTTGGCATGATCCAGCGAATGAAAGACGATACGCTCGTGATTCAATTTCCGCTGGTAATCCATGTATTCCTTCAGCTCGGGGTTCTGACCCTCCTGGGAATGCTTCGGATTGCTTTGGGTGATGTCTTTGGCGAAGGCTAGCATTTGACTCTCAAGTGTTGAATGGGGGCTTATTTTGACCTGACAGGGAAATGATTTCAAGATAATTTAATTTCTTCGAGCCGCCGGGAAAATGGGCTGGAGTAGATATTTAGCTTCTGTTCAGGGGATTGTTATATAATATAGGCCTTATAGGAACGAGGGAACGGAGGCTCAGGGTTCATTCTACCTTTGCCTGTGACGAGGCTTTCTGGCTCTGCTAGCAGGCGGCGGGGGGTGCCGTTGCGGAGAGCTTCCCGGAGGAATCAGGTTCGAACCGCATGGAAGGGCAGGCGCAATGAACATCATTTTAAACAGCTATTGTAATTTAAAATGCAATTACTGTTTTGCCGATGAATACATGGAAGAGAATGTGCAGTCTCCCGACAAATCCATGGATTACGAATTTTTCACGGATGAGTTGCTGCCAAGAATCAAAGTCGCTTCTCTGATCAATTTCATGGGGGGAGAGCCCACCCTGCATCCCCGCTTCACGGATATTTTTTCCCGCACCCTGGAAAGCTTGCAGCCCTTCACCTACCTGGGACTTTTCACCAATGGGTTGATGCCGGATAAAGTGCTCGACTTCCTTTTGAAGACCGTCGGCCGAAGTGGCAGTATCGAGCGCCACATCCAATTGTCCATTCTCCTCAACTGGCAGACCATGGAGAACACCACCGAAAAAAATCACCAGCGTTGTCGGGAGGTGGCGGAAGCGCTTCTGGCCGAAAACGGCCACGGTCTTATGTTCAGCCTGAACTTGTATTCGCCCCGGCAGGAACTGCACAAGCAATGCCGGGAAATCGACGAAATTTATCAAGGCATGGGACTGCCGAAAAGTCAGAATTACAAAATTCGCGTCAGCCCGGCATTTCCCATTGTGGGCGAGCAGGACAACATCACGCTGGCTATTCGGGATTATCCCAAGGTAGGCAGGAAGATGCTGGATATTCTGCAGGAGTTCCCGCAAATGAATTTTCGGTTCGACTGCTCATTCCCGCCCTGTTTTTTGGATGATATCCAGAAGGAGGAATACCCCCTGGTAGAACGGCTTTTTTATCATGGTAGCCAGCCGGTTCCGAGTATCGATGAGTGGCAGGTACGGGATGTTTATTTTGGCTGTGCCGACGACAGCCCGATGGACATCGACCCGAAAGGGCATTGTTTCAATTGCTTTCCGTTTCACAATTTTAAGATAGGAAATGTCAAGGACTTCAAGGAGATCAACGAGCTCTCAGTGAGGAAGATGCATACTCGATTTCTCACCCACGCTTTTGAAGACGGCGAGGCCAAGGAACCCTGCAAGAGCTGTCCGCATTACATGGTGCGCTGTTCCGGCGGATGTTTCGCCTACAATTTCAATTGATACGGATCGAACCTCCCGCCAAAAGCCAAACAACAATCAGCAAACTCTTGATCACTCAGCGTCCGATTTTTTTCGCGGCACGGGGCAAAAGATGTGCCGGGTAGAGGGGGTGGTCAGCCCATGGGGATGATTGTGGATTCACCGTCATTGCGGAAACTATTGTTGACCGCTTCGGTGAATTTCATGTATTCGACCCCGGTGGTGAACGTGGTGTATTCGATTTCCTCCTGGCCGCGAATGGCCTGAACAAACTCTTCCTCCACGCGCCAGCGGCCTTCCTTTTCCGGGGAGATTGAAACTTCCTTCATTTCAGAATCATTTTTAGATCCGTAAAGCAGTTTTCCATCTACCTTGAACTCATAATACAAAACGCCTTCATTCCCAAAAATTTTTATATGGGGTGGGTCGGCATGGAGGTCCTGTTCGCTCATCGACAGCGACCCTAACATGCCGTTTCTCATTTCCATTTGAACCGTGAGGAAATCCGGAATTTCTATTTCAGCTTCACTCCCGGAATCTGGGTCCAAAGCCTGCTGGGTGATGAATCTAGCTTGTGCGTTCACCGAATTGGCCGGGCCGAACCAGCGTAGCAGTGACTCATATATAATTCCCAAAACCATGATGTTGGTGCCGCTATATTTTTTGTTGCGGCGCCAATGAAGAGAGTCACTGGGCGGGGTCAGGACGCTGGAGTGGAAGTTGAACTGGAAATGAAGCGGTTTGCCCAGCATATTTTGATCAATGAATTCTAAAATCGTTTGATCGGCTCGCAGGGTGAAGGGGGAGGGGACCAGTTGGGCCACGCTGTTGGGGTGGTCGTATGAGGCCTTGAGCATTGTTCGCGCTTCGGCCTCATCCATTGCCATACGAGCTTCGCAAAGGACATGTTTTCCCGATTTTAAGGCAAGACAGGTGGCTTCACAATGCAGGTAAGGCCAGGTTCCGATTAAAACGGCATCTATATTTTCGGACGTGGCCACATCCTGCCAGTGGGAACGGACGGTGGGTATTTGAAACTTATCGGCCACTCGTTGCGCGGAAGCGGTGGATCGGTTGGCCACTTCAAGAATTTCCACGCCTTCGATATTTTGCAGGCGCGGAATATGCTTTTGGCAGGTATTGGCGCCGGCTCCTATGATTCCTACGCGAATTTTTTCAATGGCCATAGATTATGCCTCTTCACTCTTCATAGGATTTGCAAGAGGAGAATGAAGGGGGATCGTGAAGCGGCGGGCATTGGAGTGCATGCCCGCCGCTGATAGATTAAATCCCAGCGGCTTTTTTCAGCGCTTTGACTTTATCGGTTTTTTCCCAGGTGAACTCTTTTTCACTGCGGCCAAAATGTCCATAAGCCGCCGTTGCCTGGAAACGTGGTTTTCTCAATTGCAGGACTTTGATGATGCCTGCCGGTTTCAACTCGAAATGATCCCGGATCAATTTTTCAATATTTTTGGGGTTTATTTTGTGCGTGTCGAAAGTATCCACAAAAATAGAAACCGGATCGGCCACGCCTATGGCATAGGCCAATTGAACTTCACAGCGGTCTGCGATTTTTGCGGCCACCAGGTTTTTGGCAATGTAGCGGGCCATGTAGGCGGCAGAGCGATCCACTTTGGAAGAGTCTTTACCGGAAAAAGCGCCTCCGCCATGCCGTGAGAACCCGCCATAGGTGTCGACAATGATTTTTCTTCCCGTCAATCCACAATCCCCTTGAGGTCCGCCGATAACAAACCGACCGGTGGGGTTGATATGGATTTTCATTCTTTTGTGCTGAAAGCTTTTTGGGATCACTTTGTGAATGACGCTTTCGATGATTTCCGAACGAAGCTTTTTGATGGAAACCTGGTCGTCATGTTGTGATGAAATGACGACCGTTTCAATACAGACCGGTTTGCCTTTTTCATAGCGCACCGATACCTGGGATTTACTGTCCGGCCTCAAGTAAGGGAGGAGTCCCTTTTTTCGGACAGCGGCTAATTTGTGGACCAGTTTATGAGCGTACATGATAGGCGCGGGCATCAGTTCCTTGGTTTCGTTACTGGCGTAACCAAACATCATGCCTTGGTCGCCGGCTCCCTGTTCATGTTTGTTGTCGTCCACTCCCTGGGCGATGTCCTGGGATTGCTCGTCGAGCGTGACCATCACGCCGCAGGTTTCGTAATCAAATCCCATTTCTGAATGCGTGTAACCGATATCCCGAATGGTCTCACGGACAATTTTCGGGATTTCAATGTAGGCTTTGGTGGTGATTTCTCCGGAAACGACCACCAATCCAGTGGTGACCAAGGTTTCGCAGGCGACACGAGACATGGGATCCTTTTTCAGCGCCGCATCCAGAACGGCATCGGAAATTTGGTCGGAGATTTTGTCTGGATGCCCTTCGGAAACAGATTCAGAAGTAAACAGGAAGTTGCCCTGGCTCATATTGCATTCCCTTTCGTTTTTATTGCAGTGGACAGATAAAGACTGAACCACTTGAAGTTATTTTCTTTTACGCTCAAGTTTCTTGGGTTAGCTCGATTTTTCCTCAAAAACCATATTTCTATCGAAATCAGTTGGAAAACGATTTCGCATTTCTTCAGATATAAATTGATTGATCTCTTTGGCGGTGGCCATGGTCAAAGCCTTGTCGGCTAAAATTTTAGCTTCCGCGATCGTGACTTTTCTAAGAATTTTCTTAACCTTGGGGATGGAGTGGGGTTCCATGCTCAACTCTTGAATTTCTCCAAGTCCCAACAAAAGCAAAGTGGCCATCGGATCCCCTCCCATTTCACCACAAATTGAAACGGGTTTCCCCCTGGCATTGGCCAGCACAAAAATATCTTTTAAAAGCTTTAAAATTGCAGGATGAAAAGGCTGGTAGAGGTACGCCACGTTTTCATTGGTGCGGTCAACTGCGAGAACGTATTGTATCAAGTCATTGGTGCCAATGCTTATAAAATCGACTTCACCCAGCAAATGTTCGAGTGCCAACGCAGCGGCTGGAGTTTCGATCATGGCTCCAACTTCTATGTCGTTATCAAAAGGTATCTGTGCTCTTTTTAATTCTTTCTTGGCCTTTTTCAATAATTTATTGGCTTCTGTCAATTCCTCCAGGGTGGATATCATGGGATAAAGGATTTTAATTTTCCCATAAAAACTGGCTCGCAAAATTGCTTTCATTTGCGAGATGAGCATATCTGGGTTGACCAGAGATAAGCGGATACCTCGCAGGCCTAAAGCCGGATTGTCCTCAGAAGCATCGTTTATTTTGTTAAGTTGTTTGTCAGCGCCAATATCAAGGGTGCGGATCACTACGGGATAAGGATCCATTTCCCGCGCCACTTTTTTAAAGTTAAGGTATAAATCATTTTCATTCGGGAGTGACTCCCGTCCCATGTAAAGCAATTCGGTGCGGTACAACCCCACGCCCTCGCCGCCATATTTGCGGGCGGTTTTGGCTTCTTGAACGGACTCGATGTTGGCCATGATGTGGATTGCCCGCCCGTCCAAAGTTTCAGAGGATAGGTTCACATCCTTGAGAAGAGCTTTTTCGTAGAGTAAATAATTCTGCTGTTTCTTTCGGTAATGCAGGACTTGCTCCTCATTGGGCTTGATAATAATTTCACCTTCGATGGCATCGATGATGATCATGTCGCCGGAATTGACATGCTGAGTGAGGTCCGTCACGCCCACAAGAGCAGGAATGCCGAGGGCTGATGCAAATATTCCCAGATGGGATGTCCGGCCTCCGACCTCTGTGGCCAGGCCGAGAATATAGTTTTTGGACATGAGCAAAGTGTCGGAAGGGCTGAGTTCATGCGTGATGATCACCACCGGCTCGTCAATATCCTGTAAACTTTCCTGATGATGTCCGATTAGATTTTTGATCACTCCGTGAACCACGAGTTCCAGGTCGTCCTTTTTTCCCTTTAAATAATCGTCATTGATTTTATTGAACAGGCGAGTGAATTTTTCCAGAGTGTGGGTGAGGGCCCATTCCGCGTTGACTTTTTGTTGCTTGATGGTGTCAATGGTTTCATTGACCAGGATCTCGTCTTCCAATAGGAGGGTGTAGGTATCCAAAATGATGGAGTACTTATCGGCAATAGAACTGGCACGGCTTTTTATACTTTGGAGTTCCTCCTTGGACTTTTGAATAGCCTCCCGCAAGCGCATTATTTCGTCGTCAATCTCATCGGAATGCAGGGTGCGCTTGATAACACACACCTTGGACCGGTCCAGCAAATACGCGTTGCCGAAGGCCACGCCTCCTGAGACAGCTATTCCTTTTCGCGCTGATTTCACTTTCAACCTGAGTGGATTTTGCAGTTTACGGACTGCAGGGTTTAAAGAATTTTGGAGTCTTCCTCAATCAATATTGAATAGATGCTGTCTGATCCATGAGCTTTTAAAATCTTTTCCCTGAATGAAATATTTTTAAACAGTCGGGCGATACGCGCCAGGGCTTTTAAGTGGAGCCCTGTGGAATCGGTGGGCGCCAATAGCAGGCATATGAAATGAACGGGCCGCTGGTCCAGTGATTCAAAGTCAATGCCATTTATTGACCGCGCAAAGACAATTACAATTTGATCGATCTCATCCGATTTGGCATGAGGGATCGCCATATTCTCGCCAATTCCGGTGCTTCCCAGTTTTTCTCTTTCCATCAAAGCATGGATTAGAATTTCTTTATTCCTGATCACCCCTTTTTTTTCCAAAAAGTGGCAAAGGTCGGAGACGGCACTGGGTTTGTCGGGAGCCGTCAAATCAGAAATAATGAAATCCTTTTTAAGAATCTCACTAATTTTCATAATAGGATTTTTTGAATATCCTGTTCAGCTTAGGATGAGGAAAGCTATCAGATCGAGTGTTTATTTTTTTCAGCGGAACTTTGCTTGATTTTTAAACTGGTGGACCGTTCTTTATGTTTTTTCAGTTGTTTTTCCGTTTTTTCAACTGCCTGGTCCATG